>Ga0192240_10238_pt1 | contig 25934 bp, 19 predicted proteins | sample Koala_Koa27_H3_FD_131237 | JGI IMG/M metagenome (GOLD analysis project Ga0192240, IMG submission 131237) | Enriched cells from koala feces incubated with labeled cellulose particles, San Francisco Zoo, California, United States - Koala_Koa2-7_H3 ...
TTTGGTTGGCAACACCGCTTTCGTGGGTTACGACGACGATGGTCATTCCCATTCGATGCAAGTCTTTCAATATCTGCATTACTTCTACGGAAGTTTTGCTGTCCAGAGCGCCTGTCGGTTCGTCGGCAAGGATGATCTGCGGCTGGGTGATTAATGCGCGGGCGATGGCTACACGTTGTTTCTGACCGCCACTCATCTCATTTGGCATGTGGTGTGCCCACTCCTTTAGTCCCAGCCGGTCGAGATATTCTAGAGCGAGTGCATTTCGCTTTTTGCGGCTTACACCTTGATAAAATAAGGGAAGTGCCACGTTTTCTACGGCATCCTTGAATGATATCAGGTTGAATGACTGGAAAATAAATCCGATCATACGGTTTCGATACTCGGCAGCTTTCGTTTCGCTCAAGTCCTTGATAAGTACGTTGTTCAGATAATAATCCCCGGTATCGTAGTTATCGAGTATTCCTAATATGTTTAGTAAAGTAGATTTGCCCGAACCCGAAGCTCCCATGATGGAAACAAACTCACCTCGCTGGATGTCGAGATTGATGCCCTTGAGTACATGGAGAGGTGCTCCGTTGTTGTAGGTCTTGTTAATGTCTGTTAGTTTTATCACAATTTCCCTTATTAAGTTTCTTTTTTCTTTTTATTTTTCACTATTAGACGCATGAAAGATACGAAAAGTTGCAAACAGAGTGAACTTTTTTGAAAAAACATTTTGTAGACTCAATCTTCTTTACGTAATTTGTGTGCAGTAAACTTTATAATTAACTAACCCTTTTAAATAAAGTATCATGAATTCAAACATGGAGAAACCCTACGTAGTAGGTATTGACATAGGCGGAACAAACACCGTCTTTGGGATTGTAGACGCACGCGGAACTATTATTGCCAGTAGCTCGATTAAAACAGCCGGCTATCCGACTGCTGCAGAATATGCTGACGAAGTATGCAAAAACTTGCTTCCGTTGATCATCGCTAATGGTGGTGTAGATAAGATCAGAGGTATCGGTGTCGGTGCTCCTAATGGTAACTATTATACCGGAACTATTGAATTTGCTCCGAACTTGCCTTGGAAAGGAATTCTTCCGTTGGCTACTATGTTTGAAGAAAGACTGGGTATCCCTACTGCTTTGACCAATGATGCTAATGCTGCTGCTATCGGTGAAATGACTTATGGTGCTGCCCGTGGTATGAAAGACTTTATCATGATTACTCTGGGTACAGGTGTAGGTAGCGGTATCGTTATCAACGGTCAGATGGTTTATGGTCATGACGGTTTTGCCGGAGAATTGGGCCACGTAATTGCACGTCGTGACGGTCGTGTTTGTGGTTGTGGTCGTAAAGGCTGTCTGGAAACTTACTGTTCGGCTACCGGTGTAGCTCGTACTGCTCGTGAATTCCTGGCTGCTCGTACTGATGCAAGCTTGCTTCGTAATATTCCTGCTGAAAACATCACTTCAAAAGATGTATATGATGCAGCTGTACAAGGTGATAAACTGGCACAGGAAATCTTCGAATTTACAGGTAATATTTTAGGTGAGGCTTTGGCAGACGCTATTGCATTCTCCAGCCCTGAAGCAATTGTATTGTTCGGTGGTTTGGCTAAGTCGGGTGATTATATTATGAAGCCGATTCAGAAAGCAATCGATGACAATATCCTGAATATCTACAAAGGCAAGACTAAATTGCTTGTTTCCGAACTGAAAGATTCTGATGCTGCTGTACTGGGTGCCAGTGCTTTGGCTTGGGAATTGAAAGATCTGAAAGAATAATATCATTTTTTTAATAATAAAGGTAATTGGATCCCCGGGGGCGTTGAGTTTCCGGGGATTTTTGGTTTTACAGGCATGCTGAAAAATAACAAAGAATCTTATACCCCTAATACAATATTGACATCGATATTCAATTTTCTGCTAATTTCACGAGCTACTTTTAAGGTTGGTTCGCTTCTGCCAGTAAAATAATCACTGATACGGGAAGGACTGACTCCAAGCAATTCTGATAATTTAGCCTGACTGAGTCCCATTTCATACATACGAAGTTTCATGATATCAACCAAAGAAGGAGTTTTTATTGGATAATACTCATCCTTGTATTCCTCTACAAGTGCTGACAATAAATCTAGTTCAATAAGATTTTTGTCAGATAAAGGAGTGTCATCATCAACTAATGGAAGAAGTTCTTCTATTCTTTCCATTGCAGCTTTATAAGCAGTCTCATTCTGAATCTTTGCCATATCTATACGTTTTTAACATCTCAATTATTTTACTTTTGGCTATACTCTCATGATTGCACTCTTTTATTCAAAAAAAATATTATGTATTGAAAAACAAAACAATGTACTATTTTTCAATATATAAAGTGGGGAGGTAGGTGGTGATAGGTACTTATATGGAAAAACGAATCTTTTCTTCGAAATAGACTTTAGAACATTTTATGCGTCTATGGTTGCTAAAAAACATTAATTCCTGGTCCGCTCTATGAATAACCGATAAATTTTGCATCTATGGTTCTCTTTGTGCTTGTATATATCGTGTTTTGCTATTTATTTGATCTGTTTGTCCCCTTTTTAATAGTGTGTTGTTTGGGAATATTATTTCTAGGTAACAAAATGATATTTGTTGGATGTTGGGAACAGGAGTTGAAATAGAATTCAAATCGTCTGAAAGTAGATGAGTTTGTGATATTCGGCGGGTAAAATGAACTTGGTTTTAAAGAAAGATTCCGTTGGTTTAAAACCAACGCCTCGTTCCTTTAAAACCAAAAACTCTTTTTAATCCTTTAAAACTTGCATAATCCATGGATTTTATGCAGAAAAGCAGTTGCGTATTGCATATTTATAAGTCATTTTGTGCAATAATTCGTCTGGAACACAGGTTTCTCTCTGCTTTTTAATAATAGAAATCTTAAAGATGGGACATTGAATTCCACTTTCACTATTGTTGTCAATCGAACAATAGAGATTTTTGCGATGGTGACACTATCCTGATCGCATAGTGTCAGTATCCCGTAGGTATAGTGACACTATACCGGCAGGATGGTGTCACTATGTTCAAATGCTCGCTATGACAAAAGTATGGAAGAGAGATGGCTTGAAATAAAAAAGAGGAAATCCCGTTGCCGGAACTTCCTCTTTTTTATTTCGAATCTCAGAGTTCAGCTTAGTTGTTAACTCTTTTTTCTTTGATTCTAGCTTTCTTACCAGTAAGAGCGCGCAGGTAATACAATTTAGCGCGACGAACTTTACCTACCTTGTTCACTTCGATGCTATCGATAGCCGGTGATTCGATTGGGAAAATTCTTTCTACACCTACAGTACCTGACATTTTACGTACAGTAAAACGTTTCTTGTCTCCGTGACCGGCGATTTTGATAACAACACCACGGTACAACTGTACACGTTCTTTGTTACCCTCGATGATACGATATGCTACTGTTACAGTGTCTCCTGCTTTGAAGCTCGGGTGCTGTTTACCGGTAGCAAATGCTTCTTCTGCAATTTTAATTAAATCCATTGTTGTTATTATTAAATTGTTTTATCGTTACAACGCAACATACCAAGTATCTCTTCTCTTGACAGCGATTGCGCGAAAGCGGTGCAAAGTAACGAATTATTTATCAGATAGCCAAATGTTTTGGAGAAAATGATCGGCTGTGAGCTGGTATCGAATGTTTTTGGGGGTACATCAAACAAATGTGGCAATAGATTTGTATCTTTATGATTGGGAATAGGAAAAAAGGCACTGCCGGGGAATGTGGAGAAGGGTTCACTTCTCTTTTGCAGCAGCCTTTATTGATCATTTTAAACAGTAAAAAATGGGGAATTTAATTTCATTTATGAAGAAGGTAGCCGACGGGCTACGGGAAAGTGGGAATTATGGGACCGCCCATATTTACAGGAGTAGCATGAGTGCAATCCTTGCATTCAATGAAAGCGGGAATCTGCCTTTCCGAAAAGTGACTCCGGAGTTTTTGAAAAGTTTTGAAGCGTATCTGCGTGGAAGAAATTGTAGCTGGAATACGGTTTCTACTTATATGCGTACGCTGAGAGCTGTGTACAATCGAGCAGTAGACCGACGCATTGCACCTTATGTACCGCATCATTTCCGGTATGTCTATACGGGGACACGTGCTGATAAAAAGCGTGCATTGGAAAAAGAGGATATGGAACGTCTTATGAAAGATCTTCCGAAACAGCTGCACTCGGGAAACAGGGAATTGCAGCGTGCTCGTGGTTTTTTCATATTAATGTTTTTGCTGCGTGGTATGCCTTTCGTCGATCTTGCTTATCTGAAAAAACATGATATAGACGGAAATGTCCTTACTTATCGTCGGAGGAAAACAGGCAGAATGCTGACTGTGACTCTTTTGCCGGAAGCGGTGAAATTGATCAAACAGCATATGAATACCGATCCTGCTTCTCCTTATCTCTTTTCGTTGATTTCCAGCAAGGAAGGAACGGAGGAGGCATATAAGGAATACCAGTTGGCATTGCGCAACTTTAATTATCAGCTGATGATTCTGAAACAAGTGCTGGGACTGACTACGGATCTGAGTTCATATACAGCGCGTCACACATGGGCTACGATGGCTTATTATTGTGAGGTGCACCCCGGTGTCATTTCAGAAGCGATGGGACATTCATCTATCACTGTCACAGAGACTTATCTGAAACCTTTCAAGAATAAGAAAATTGATGAAGCGAATGTAATGGTCTTCTCTTCCTTTAGGAAGTCTTTCTCGGTAGGTAATTGTTTGAATTAAAGCCTGTTACTTTGTAGGTAACGGGGAGATAATACGCTGCAAAGATGAACATATTTTGGAAAACATGCAAACAAAAAAGATATTTTTTCTGATAAACTACTAAAAAAAGGAAATACACCAAACAAAACTGCGGATTTTTTGTGAAGAACACACCATGCTCTCTTATTATTGCAAAAGATTTCCCTCCCCTCTGCTGCTATTCTAAAGCAGGGGTTAAATATATTTTGATACTTATGTTTCTTGTCTACCCTTTAGACGCTTCTTCAGAAGTAGCTACAGGCTGTTTCCCGTTACCTACAAAGTAACGGGCGAGTATTATTTGAACTTAGTGTTTAATAATATATTATTAATGTAATTTTTAAGTAGTTATGAAGAAAAAATTTGTTAGGGTGATGCTTTTCGGAGCGTTGGCGCTTGCTACCGGTGCATCGTTCGTAGGTTGTAAAGACTACGATGATGACATTGATGCGGTAAATGCCAGAGTCGATGGAATTGAAAAAACTCTCTCGGAATTGCAAGCTCAAGTGGGAGGCTATGTGAAGTCTGTGGTGTATGATGCATCTACAGGCAAATTAACAGTGACTGGTGCGGATAGTAAAGAGTACACTATACCAATGCCTGAAGAATTGCCATCGTATACTCTTGATGTGACAAAGGATGGTAAGATTACTTTGAAGAAGGATGGTAAAGAAGTTAGTTCTGGTACTATCGACATTCCTGAAATCCCTGAAATTCCGACGTATAAGGAATTTGATCCATTGTTACTGACTGTGAAAGATGGCTATGTTTATTATGATGGCACAAAAACTTCTGTTGCGATTCCTGAGACCGCAAAAGGATCTATTACTGCTATCCTTGATGAAAAAGGAGTTGTTACAGGATATAGAATTGTAACGATCGAAAACGGTAAAGAAGTTACTGGTGAATTCTCTGTCATAGACGCTATACCTTTGAAGGGATTAGTATTTGAGCCCACTTGCTATGTGGGTGGAATCTCTGCATTGAAAGCTAACAACTTGACTTATAATGCATGGTCTCAAAATGCGTACGCTAAACCGTCAGAAACCGGTGAAACATATAAGTCTAATCCTACACTTTCTTATATTACTCCGCAAATCTGGGCATATTACCACATGAATCCGGCTAGCGTTTCAATGGCACAGATTGAAAGTCTGAAATTCCTTTCAGGCGATAAGGATTATTATCCAGTTTCTCGTGCTGCTGCAATGGATCCAACTGCTAATATAAAGAAATCAGATGTCGTAACCGAAGACGGACAACGTTATCTTAAAGTTGCAATGGATGCAGATGCAGAAAAGATACCGGCACTGAATTCTGGTAAGGTAGCTGTATATGCTTTGCAGGCTCAGACCAAAGCTATTGGTGCTGACGAAGCTAAAGTAATTACCTCTGATTACGCTAGTATATATAAGGTACTTATGAGCGACTTCGTTCTAGAAACCAAAATTGATGCAGAAGACGTAATCTTATATGGACAAAGCATTTCTCGTACTGGTTCTACTCCTAATGCTAATGCAGGTAAGGCACAAGAAGCTATTGATGCAAATGCAGATTACACTGTAGCTACAGATGGTACACTTAAATTAGCAGATAAAATCTCTACTTATTATAAAGAAAACAATGGTACTGAATTAGTTAAGATGACTAATATTAAAGATAACGGTCTGAAATATGTCTTCACTGCTTCCAATTACATTGGTGGAGCTAATAATGAGACAGAACAGAACTCATTCTTTAATGGTAGTGATGCTGCTAAAGGTATTATTAACCCTGAATATAAAGGTCAGGATTCTGAAGCAACTGAACATCGCGAGCCATTGTTACGTGTAGAATTGGTAGATACCACTAAGGTTCCTAATCAGGTAGTTGCTGTAGGATGGATTAAGACAAAGATTGTTAAGGGTACAATTGACGGATTCGGTAAAGTATTCACTAAAGATACTTATTACTATGGTTGTGAGAACAATGTTGCCAAATTGACTTACCTCAACATGAATGATGTTTATGCTGAAGCGAAGTTGAACAAGCCTGACTTCCATACAGCATATACATTGAAGAAAGATGATGGAGGTGCTATCGCTTTGGGTGAAGGAAGTACAGGAACAGTAACAGAAGTAACGGATCCTGAAGCTATTGCTACTACAGTAGTAGAGTGGACAGTAACTCCGGCAGAAGCTTTGGCTCTTGTTAAAAAGTCGAAGACAGAGATGTTCGCTACTGTGACTTATGAATCAGTAGACGGAACTCGTGGAGATATCACAATTACGATGAAAGCAAGCATCGCAATGCCTAGTGGAGTAATTAAGAATGACCAGAAGATTACTGAAGCTTGGTCACCTGATAAGTCTTATGTAAAAGCTGATGTGAAAGAACCGGTTACTGTAGCAGTAACAGACTTCAAACTTGATCTGTTTGATGTATTTGAAGGTCGTAAGGTTGTTGTTTCTGACGTTACAGAAGCGAACTTCCCATCATTTACGAAGGATAAGTTGACTGCGAAGTTTATCTTCTCAGGAGCTAAGGATGTAACTATCGGAACTGATAAATACACATTCACTGTAACAGCTAACGGTACTCAATTGAATGCTAGCAAGAATAGTGCTACTGCAACTAAGATTGCTACAATTGATGCTGACGGTATTATTACTTACAATAAGGCTGACGAGAATGCACAAGCATTGTTGAATAAGTCTGCTTACAACGTGGATCCGTTCACTGTAGGTATTGAAATTGTGGTAACTAACGAATGCGATGAAATCTTACCGTTGACTGGTAACAAATTTGATGTGAAGTTCTTGCGTCCTATCAATGTAGTTGACTTGAAGTCTGCCGAATTGCAGGATGCAACTACAGGAACTGCTAAGATCGACATGAGCAAGTTACTTGGTTTGACAGACTGGAGAGGTCAAGCGTTTGCTGTAGCGCCTATCGATTTCTATACTTATTATGGAGTTACTGGTAGTGCAATTTCAATTGATAAGGATCAGATCATGACAACATTGAATGCAAGCGAAGCTGCACCAAAACTGTTGAAGGACGTTGCACCTAACATGTCAATTAATTACACATGTGATCTTCAGAAAATAGGTGGTGACATAACGTATGGTGACCTTGTTTATGCAAACGGTAAGTTTACTATAAATGCACCATTCAAACTGTTTATTCCTGTAACGGTTAAATATACGTTCGGTGAAGTAACCAGCACAGTAACATTAACAATTACTCCGACTCACCAGTAATTGATTGATCTCTCACGATAGCAATATCGACAAAGATAAGAAGGGTATCTTTTTCAAAAGAAGGATACCCTTCTTTAATAAAGTTAATGCAGTATCATATTAAAAAGAAAAGATAAGCATGAACATAAAGAAATTGTGGATGCCTGTATTCGCCTTACTATTAAGTAGTACAGTCATTTCCGCACAAGAACAAAGAATAAAAGAAGAAGGTAAAACTGAATTCAAACCTCATTGGTTTATGCAAGTGCAAGTAGGTGCTGCTCACACACTTGGCGAAGCTAAGTTTAGTGATCTTATATCTCCTGCAGCAGCGATAAACGTAGGTTATCAGTTTGCTCCTGCATGGCGGGCACGTGTTGGTGTCAGCGGATGGCAGGCAAAAGGAGGCTGGGTTTCTCCGCAACAGGATTACCAGTACAAATATTTGCAAGGTAACATTGACATCGTTTCTGATCTTAGCACATTGTTTTGTGGTTTTAATCCCAAACGTGTATTCAATGGTTATGTCTTTCTCGGAGGAGGATTAAATCGTGGCTTTGATAACGATGAGGCGAATGCACTGGATACACGAACCTATGAGATGGAATATCTTTGGCGGGACGGAAAGTTTCTCATTGCCGGGCGCATGGGTTTAGGATGTAATCTGCGTCTGAATGATCGCTTGTCCATCAACATCGAAGGTAATGCAAATGTCTTGTCCGACAAGTTCAACTCAAAGAAGGCAGGAAATGCTGACTGGCAGTTCAATGCTCTCATTGGTTTGAATATTAAATTCGGTAAAGGCTATACGGAAACTAAACCTGTATATTATGAGGCAGAACCTGTAGTAGTGGAACAACCGAAGCCTGTTCCCGTGGTAGAACAGCCACAGCCGAAGAAAGAAGTTGTAGTACAGCCAATGAAACAGGATATCTTCTTTGCTTTGAACTCAGCGAAGATACAAGACGATCAAAAGTCAAAAAATAGATATGTTGGTAGAATATCTGCAAAACAATCCGGCTGCAAAGGTTAAAGTGACAGGCTATGCCGATGTAAATACAGGCAATCCTAAAATCAACAAGTCGTTGTCTGAAAAACGCGCAGGCAATGTTGCGGATGCTTTGAAGGCAAAAGGAATAACCACTGACAGAATTATGGTTGATTCCAAAGGAGACACTGTTCAGCCATATAAAGCACCGGAAGAAAATCGTGTGAGTATCTGTATCGCCGAATAAACAAAGTTATTAACAAGATATTATAAGAAGATATTCTAAAAAATATGTTGCTTCATCGGTACAAAAGAATTTCTAATGGTGTAGAAATATCATTGATGGAATAAGTACCGAATGCGACTACTTTGCGATTATGCGCTCCTGTGAAGAAGCTGATAGTCGTTTTTCCCCACTAAGGATTTCCCCACTATAGTCCTTAGTTTATTTTAGTGAAGAGAGGAAAGGTCTGCACTTGCGAAAGACCGGACTTTTCGCTAACTCTATTCAAAGGACGTTCCTAATTTCCCCTTTTTCCCTGGGAACGTCCTTTTTTTAATTAAATCAACCCTGCCTCAGAATACTTTTAATTAACATTTTTAAGTGCATTTTGCAGCTAATTCCCCTTGAAATAGGACTAAACTTGCTATAAGTTTCTTCTTCTTCCGCATGACTTTAAAATATAAAATGTACATTTGTAGCATAAACAAAAGAAAGAAGATGAAACGAAATTACGTAAAGTATACTTCGGGAGCTATTCTGACAGGACTAATCCTATTCACTTCCTGCCAATCTACCCGTGAAGTTCAGGCAAATTATGAAGTTGCCCAGATAGAAGGAACCCGGATTTGTATGGATTCAACCTGGGATGCTCATCCCGACGAAAAGGCTGCCGCCCTGCTTAAACCCTACAAAGAAAAAATAGATAAGATGATGTATGAGGTGATTGGCGTCAGCGAGATGACGATGGACAAAGGACGTCCTGAGAGCTTGCTTTCCAACCTGGTCGCCGAAGTGCTACGACTCTCTGCAGAGCGTGTACTGAAGCATCCTGCCGATATTGGAATCATGAATATGGGCGGTTTGCGCAACATACTTCCACAGGGTAATATCACAGTCGATGCTGTTTTCGAAATACTTCCTTTTGAAAATTCTCTCTGCGTACTGACGATGAAAGGTACGGAAATAAAAAGACTGATGGAAGTCATAGCTTCTTTGCACGGTGAAGGACTGAGCGGAGCACATCTGGAAATAACAAAAGACGGAAAACTTCTGAAAGCAACCGTACAGGAAAAAGAGATCGAAGATGACAAAGACTATACCGTAGCTACCATTGACTATCTGGCGGACGGAAACGACGGACTCACTCCCTTTATCAATGCGGATAAGCGTGAATGTCCGGATGGATTGACATTGCGCGGACTGTTCCTCGACTACGTAAGGCAACAGACAGCTGCAGGCAAGAAGATTACCTCTAAACTGGATGGACGTATCACCGTTGTTCCGGCATCCGACCGGAAATAAAAAAATGAAAAGAGAATAAATAACCAAGGTTTACAATGAAATCTCAGTATCCTATGACAACTCATAATCATATAACTTCCGTCTTGAATATATTCAAAGGAAGAACCGGAAAGTGGCTGATGCTTTTCCTCCTTTTACTACCTGCATTGGCAACTGCCCAAGAAACAAAAAAAACTAATCATACTGCAAACCAGTGATGTACACAGCCGGATTGAACCTATGACTCAGGAAGGCGACCGGAACTACGGTCAGGGTGGATTTGTCCGTCGGGCAAGTTTCCTGCAGCAGTTCCGCAAAGAAAATCCGAATGTACTGCTGTTCGATTGCGGCGATATCTCGCAAGGCACTCCTTATTATAATATGTTTAAAGGTGAAGTAGAAGTCACCCTGATGAATGAAATGGGATACGATGCAATGACAATCGGTAACCACGAGTTCGATTTCGGTTTGGACAACATGGCTCGTCTATTTAAATTAGCCAAGTTTCCGGTAGTATGTGCCAACTATGATCTTGATGCCACAGTACTCAAGGATATCGTAAAGCCTTATGTCATTCTGGATCGTTTCGGCTTGAAGATCGGAGTTTTCGGGTTGGGAGCGAAGCCGGAAGGACTGATACAGGCCAATAAATGCGAAGGGGTAATCTATAAAGACCCGATCGCCGTATCCAATGACATTGCCGCACAACTGAAAGAAGAAGGATGCGATGTCATTGTATGCCTGTCACATCTGGGTATTCAGATGGATGAGAAGCTGGTAGCCAACACCCGTAATATCGATGTTATTCTGGGTGGGCATTCTCATACCTTTATGGAAAGCCCCAAGAATTATCTGAACGTAGACGGGAAAAATGTCCCCGTTATGCACACCGGAAAGAATGGAATTTATGTTGGACGACTAGATTTGACCTTGAATAAAAAATGAGATTACTAACATATATACTGGCTATCCTGCTATTTCTTCCTGTCAAGGCCAGGGGAGAAGCAATAGATACTCCCGTAGAACCTTTACTACTTTATAAAGCTAAACAAGATGTCCGTTGTCAACAATGGGTAGACTCCATTATGAATAAGCTGACGCTTAAAGAGAAAGTCGGTCAGTTGTTTATATATACGATTGCTCCGGTAGATACCAAGCGCAACCAGATACTGCTGAAGGATGCCGTCGATACCTATAAAGTCGGCGGACTGCTGTTTTCCGGTGGGAAGATGCAGACCCAGGCGGAACTGACTAATCGGGCCCAGCACATGGCAAAGTTACCGTTAATGATCACTTTTGACGGAGAATGGGGGCTGGCAATGCGTCTGCGTGGTACTCCTGTCTTTCCCCGAAATATGGTGCTCGGATGTATTCAGGATAATAAATTAATCTATGAATATGGTCGCGAGATGGCACGCCAATGTGTACAGCTAGGTGTACAAGTCAACTTTGCTCCGGTGGCGGATGTGAATATCAACCCTAAGAATCCGGTCATCAATACCCGTTCCTTCGGTGAAGACCCCGTACGGGTGGCGGATAAGGTAGTAGCTTATGCTTCCGGTCTGGAAGGCGGAGGCGTACTATCCGTCTGCAAGCATTTCCCCGGACATGGTGATACGGATGTAGACTCGCACAAAACGCTTCCGGTACTTCCCTTCACTCGCGAACGTTTGGACAGTGTAGAGCTCCATCCTTTTAAAGAAGCGATCCGTGCCGGATTGAGCGGTATGATGGTCGGACACCTGCAAGTGCCGGTTATTGAACCGATAGGCGGACTTCCTTCTTCTTTATCCCGTAATATCGTTTACGATCTGCTGACAGAAGAATTTGCTTTCAAAGGACTGATCTTCACGGATGCACTTGCCATGAAAGGTGTTTCGGGGAATGGAAATGTCAGTCTGCAGGCACTGAAGGCAGGGAATGATATGGTGCTGGCTCCCCGGAACCTGAAGGAGGAGATAGCCGCCGTACTCGATGCCATTGATAAGGGAGAATTGGCACGCGAAGATATTGAAGAGAAATGCCGCAAAGTACTGACTTATAAATATGTGCTCGGACTAAAAAAAGAAACCGTTTGTCCAGCTATCCGGTTTGGGACAACGGATCAATACTCCTCAAACACGTGATTTAATCCGTCGGTTGAATCTGGCTGCGATTACTGTGCTGAATAATGAAAATCATGTTCTTCCTTTGCATACGAATCAAAAAGAAACGATGGCATTGCTTGAAGTCGGTGATGCGGGTGAAACCAATGCATTGGCGGAACAGTTGTCGAAATACACTTCTTTGTCACGTTTCCGTCTTCGTCCCGGTATGACGGAAGAGGCGAATCAGCGGTTACGGGACTCATTGGCTACCTATAAACGGATTATTGTTGCCGTAAGTGAACAGAAGCTGTCACCTTATCAGACCTTCTTCGGTAAATTTACTACTGAAGCTCCGGTCATCTATGCTTTCTTTACGCAGGGTAAGATGATGTTGCAGATACAGCGTGCGGTTGCCCGTGCCTCGGCAGTGGTGCTGGGACACAGCCCTAATGAAGATGTGCAGCGGCAGGTGGCGGATGTGCTCTTTGCCAAAGCTACGGCGGACGGAAGATTATCGGCCAGTCTTGGAGAACTCTTTCAGGCAGGAGACGGTGTCACGATTACTCCGAAAACACCTTTGCATTTTATTCCGGAAGAACATGGGCTTTCTTCTGTCGCCCTGCAACGAATTGATTCGATCGCTTTGGACGGTGTACGTCAGGGAGCTTATCCCGGTTGCCAGGTGATCGTGATGAAAGAGGGTCATGTGATGGTAGACAAGACATTCGGCACTCACACCGGAACGGGAAGCGCACGTGTGCAGCCGACCGATATCTATGACTTGGCTTCACTCTCCAAGACTACTGGTACAGTGCTTGCTTTAATGAAACTTTACGATAAGGGACGTTTTAATCTGACGGACAGAATAGCAGACTATCTGCCTTTCCTCCAGCGTACTAACAAGAAGGACATAACCATTCAGGAACTGCTTTACCATCAATCCGGCTTGCCGCCCGGAATTGCTTTTTATCGGGAAGCCATCGATGAAGATAGTTATGAAGGCAGACTGTTTATGTCCCGCAAAGATGCACGGCATCCGTTGCAGTTGGGAACTTCCACATGGGCGAATCCTAATTTTGCATTTAAAAAGGAATATGTATCAAAGGTTAAAACCGGAGATTACACCTTGCAAATCTGTGATAGTCTGTGGCTGAATCCTTCTTTCTTCAAGGAAATGGAGAAGAAGATTGTAGACGCACCGATGAAACCTAAAACTTACCGATACAGCGATGTCGGTTTTATCCTGTTGCGTCTTCTGGTTGAGAAACTTGCGGGAATGCCGATGGATGCCTACTTACAACGTGAATTTTATGAACCGATGGGACTGGAACGTACAGGATACCTTCCTTTGCGACGCTTCCCGAAATCGGAAGTCGTACCTTCTTCCGTCGACCGCTTCTTGCGTAAGACTACCCTTCAGGGATTTGTGCATGATGAGGCTGCCGCCTTCCAGGGAGGCGTTTCGGGAAATGCCGGATTGTTCTCGAATGCACGTGAAGTGGCACAGGTTTATCAGATGTTGCTGAACGGTGGTGAGTTGAACGGACAGCGTTATTTAAGCAAGGAAACCTGCCAGTTGTTTACAACGGAAGTTTCCAAAATCAGCCGTCGCGGACTTGGATTTGACAAACCGGATACCCGTAATCCGGAAAAGAGCCCTTGCGGAAAGCATACACCGGCAAAAGTATACGGTCATACCGGATTTACCGGAACGTGTGCCTGGGTAGACCCCGACAATGGCTTGGTTTATGTATTTCTGAGTAACCGGATTTATCCGGATGTAACCAACCGGAAGTTAAGCCGTCTGGAAATTCGCGAACAGATACAGGATGCGATCTATAAAGCGATTCAAAGCAAATAAATGAAGAGCCCCTCTGCCGAAGTAGAGGGGCTCTTGCTTATTAATGTAAAATCAAGTAGTTGCTCGGGTTAGAATGAAACACCCACGCGGAAACCGAAGTTGTTCAGTCCGTCTACACTGTAATGCAGTACATCAGCTTTATTGGTACCATAGCTGTAGTACAGAGCAAAGTGCAGGCCCGGTCCGTAAACCCAAGGGAATACATTGACACCTACTTCAGGAGAAGCGTAGAATCCCCAGCTGTTTTCTCTGGCTTCCAACATATTGAAGTTGGAACGGATCTTAGCATATTCAGCACCTAATTTTGCACTGACATAAGGTTGTACGGCTCCACCGCGATTCCATTGGTAGCGGGCGGCAGCACCGAAAGGCAACTGGAACATTGTGTGTTGCTGATCAGTTGTAACGTCACCTGCACCCATCTTGAATGTTTCGCGAGGAATATACTCGTGGTTGCTGTGATAGTTCAGGAAAAGACCCAGACCCAGGTTAGGAGTAACGAAATAACCACCTTCAAAGTTCATACCCCAACCGCTGGCTTTGTCTGCAAAATTATTGCTCAATGGAACATTGAACTGCCAGTCTATATTAGCATATCCATTGTCTGATAGCTGTGCCTTAGCCGGCATGACAAAGGCGATGGCAATGGCTGCTAACGCCACTACCTTGAAATATATATTCTTTCTTGTTTTCATAACAGTTGTAGTTGTTTATTTGTTAGTAAGATAAGGTGACTGAGTGAATGACTGGTTCACAGCTTCAATAGCAAGAGTACGGTTGATAGCTTTAGAGCCTGTTTCAAATCCAGTCAGATAGCTTGTCCAGACTACAGGAAGTTTTTTGCCTTCACCTTCATCTGCTTTCAGGTTCACCATTTCTGTAATGAATGAGTTGGTGCTATAGCTGTAAGTCACAGCGTACGGATAGTACCATCCACCCCAGTTACCCCAGTAGCTAGGTCCCCAATAGCCGGGATATCCCCACCACCATTCGGGTTGAGAATAGTTGGTGAAATAATAAGTACTTGCGATGTAGCTTACCTGAATACCAAGATCGGCACTTTCTTTATCGGCAGCCGGTTGATAACCTTTCGCTTCCATATTTTCTGTGTAAGCAGCCAGAATTTGCTCAGCGCCTTCTCCTTCGAGATATTCCGGTTCTTTGCTGTCAGAGATAACCAAGATTTTGTCAGCCAGATAGAATGTGCTGAAGTCTTTGAAGTTGGCTTGCTTGTCGTAGTTAGTGTATACCAGATAGTTGTCATCCAGCTTACCCATGTCCGGGTCTTTTTCGCAAGAAGCGAGTGCAAAGACCGCCAATAAAATAGGAATTAATTTCTTCATATCTTTTATAATGTTTAGGTTATATAAAAATCACGCCCTGGTACCTTGGGGCTTTTGTTACAAACAACAAGAAATGTGTAAAAAGGTTCGTGCAAATGATTATCTTTGCGAGAAAATTAACACTCAAATGCTTATGAAACACATTCGGATACCTCTTTTCGTATGGTTCTCAATCGTGCTGCTGATCGCAGCTGCGCCCGTCTCATTGTCGGCGCAGGAATCGTTTATTCAGAAGATCGAAAAAAATAAGTCCGTCAGCGGAATAAAGTCGCTCGACACCAGCCGCTTCCCGGAAAAGTATGTAATGTACCTGACTCAGCCGCTGGATCATCGACATCCCGAAAAGGGAAGTTTCCGCCAGCGGGTGATTGTGGGACACGTCGGTTATGACCGTCCCACAGTGATTGTCACTGAAGGATATGGGGCAGGGTATGCTTTGCGCCCCACTTATCGGGAAGAACTTTCTGAATTGTTCGATGCCAATATGATCTTTGTGGAGCATCGCTACTTTCTCGAATCCACTCCCGAACCGTGCGACTGGCAATACCTGACCGCAGAGAATTCTGCCGAGGATTTGCATGCCGTGACAACCGCTTTCAAGACTTTATATCCTGGCAAATGGATCAGTACGGGGATCAGCAAGGGTGGGCAGACCTCCTTATTATACCGTGTTTTCTTCCCCGACGATGTGGATGTTTCCGTGCCTTATGTTGCTCCTCTTTGTTATGCGCGTGAAGACGGTCGGCACGAACCTTTCCTCCGCCGGGTAGGTACGGAAGCCGATAGGAAAAAAATAGAAGATTTCCAGTTGGAAGTATTGAAGCGAAAGGCTCGTTTGTTGCCCCGTTTTGAAAAAATGTGTACTGAAAAGAACTATACATTCCGCGCTCCTCTGGAAGAAATATACGATTTCTGTGTGCTGGAATACTCTTTCTCTATCTGGCAATGGGGAACGGATATCCGTAGCATACCGGAAACCTCGGCTTCTGACGATACACTGCTGGATCATTTGCTGGCAATCAGCGGACCTTCTTATTTTATAGTAGACAGCCCGAATCTTTCTTTCTTCGTGCAGGCTGCCCGCGAATTGGGGTATTATGGATACGATATCGTTCCTTTTAAACCTTACCTTTCTATAAAGACCAGCAAGGATTATCTGAGAAGACTGATGTTGCCGGAAGATATGCGGAAGATGAAATTCGATAAGACATTGAGCAGTAAGATTGTGCGGTTCTTGAAGAAGAACGATCCGAAGATGATTTTTATCTATGGTCAGAATGATCCCTGGACAGCTGCCGGAGTAACATGGCTGAAGAATAAAAAGAATATTCATGTTTTTGTAGAGCCGGGAGGCAGTCATCTTGCACGCATCGGTACAATGTCCGAAGATCAGAAGCAGAAAGTGATGTCTCTTCTTAGAGGGTGGCTTGAAGAATGACGAAACGAGAAACGGTGAACAACCTGTAATATATGAACAGGCGGTTCACCGTTTTATTCTTCTGCAAGCCGATATTACATGTATCGGGCTGCTTGATTTAGGAATCTACCGATTCGAATAGCGGTTTCAGTAATTCCGGTATTTCCACTTTTTCAAGTGCTAATTGTCGGACTAGTTTTTTACCGCTCTGACTGAGATGGAACTGCATCAGTCTCCGGTCCTCTTCTCCGAGTGTTCTGACAATCAGTTCTTTTTCTTCCAGAATCCGGAGCATCTTTGAAGCGTGCGAGGGTGTCAGCTCCGTTCGTTTGGACAGGCTCGTGGCCGTCATATTATTGGGCGAGGCTTCTTGCAGGGCACATAATATCATCGCTTCATTTAATGATACCTGATACACTTTTTCAAATGCATCTTCAAATCTTGCCATTGCTTTGAATACATCGCGCATTACACATATTGTCTTCATATGCTACTTGTTTTTTGTTTGTTCTTTTTCTATATAAACAGGTTGATATTTGCATTATCCGCCCGTTCCATGTATGTTGCTACTCCGCCTATTGTCACTTCGTCCAGAAGTTCTTCCTGTTTCACTCCCATGACGTCCATGGACATTTGGCAGGCGATAAATTCCACACCGTTCTCCAGAGCTTGTTGGCGTAAGGACTCCAGAGAGTCGATTCCTTTCCGGTTCATGATGTACCGCATCATTTTTCCTCCTATTCCTCCCATGCTCATTTTAGAGAGTTTCAGCTTTCGGGAACTGGAAGGGAGCATCATGCCGAACATTTTTCCAAAGATATCTTTTTCGACGTTCGGCTTATGCAGCTTCTTGATAACGTTCAGTCCCCAGAAGGTGAAAAAGATCGTTACCTTTTGTCCGGTGGCAGCTGCGCCATTAGCGAGCACAAAGGTAGCTAAAGCTTTGTCTAAATCATCACTGAACATGATGAAAGTTTTTCCTTTGCCTTCACAGGAGGTAACAATATTGCAGGATTTAGGTTCGCCCTTTTCGATCACTACTACAGATTTTCCTCCTGCTGTTTCTTTGGAAATCAACTGATTTCCTGTCGAGTTGCACCATGCGGCAGCATCACGCGGGAATCCCGGATCGGTTGAGGTAATTTCTACCCGGTCGCCGGAAACCAACGAATCCATTGTCTTTTTCATTTTCAGAATCGGCCCCGGACATTGCAGTCCGCAAGCGTCTACACGGATTGTCTTCACTGCTTCAACTGGTGAAACTGTCTTTTGAGGTTGCGCATCTGCCGGCTGTTGTATGTTTGCGTTCGGTTGTGCAGGTACTTCGTTCTCACTTTCTTCTCTCAGGATGATGGGTGCTGCGGCAGCGTGGTATGTTTTCAATCCTCCGGAAAGGTTGCGTACCTTTTCAAATCCATGCTGTACCAGAATGCGATAAGCAAGGTATCCTCTGAGGCCGACGGCACAGAATGTATAGATCATCTTGTCTTTCGGCAGTTCATCCAGCCGGTCACGCAGTTCGTCCAGCGGAATGTTCACTGCACCCGGCAGTGTATTGAGCGAGAATTCGTCAGGAGTACGTACATCCAGCAGGAAATTGTTTTCCATCTCGATATCCCTCAACTGTCTCCAGTAGACGGGTTGTACTTTCCCAGTTATGATGTTTTCGGCTACGTATCCTGCAACGGCTACCGGATCTTTGGCAGAAGAGAACGGAGGGGCGTAAGCCTGCTCCACTTTCATCAGATCATAGATCGTACCTTCATGCTTGATGACAAGCGCGATTTCGTCAATTCGTTTGTCTACACCGTCGTAGCCGACGATCTGTCCGCCGTACAGTTTACCTGTCTTCGGGTCGAAAGTGATTTTAATACTCATCGGCATGGCATCCGGGTAATATCCTGCGTGAGAGGACGGATGGATGGTCGAAGACATATAATTGATTTCTGCCTGCCGCAATCGTTTGCCGGGTAATCCGGTAGAAGCAACAGTCATGTCGAATACTTTTGCAATGGAAGTTCCGATGGCTCCTTCATAAGGGATGTGTGCTCCCTGAATGTTGTCTGCGACAATTCGTCCCTGACGATTGGCGGGACCAGCAAGGTAATTGAGCCACGGCTTTCCGGTGATCGGGTGGCGGAATTCGATAGCGTCACCGATGGCGTAAATCGATTCGTCCGACGTTTGCAGGTAGTCGTTGACGGCGATTCCTCCGGCTTCGCCGATCTTCAGTTCTGCGGCACGTGCCAGTGTCGTTTCCGGACGTACGCCGATGGAAAGTATAACGATGTCGGCAGAGATGGACTGTCCGTTCTTGAAGATGACTTTCAATCCTTTTCCGTCTCTTTCAAAAGAGGCTACTGCCTGCTCCAGATACAGGTTCACTCCTTTGTCCATCAAATGCTGGTGTACAAGGGATGCCATGGAGAAGTCGATGGGAGCCATCACTTGATTGCCCATTTCCACAATAGAAACTTTAGCTCCTTGTGCGTGCAGGTTCTCTGCCATTTCCAGCCCGATAAATCCGGCTCCGATGACAACAGCCTTTCGGGGAGCATGACTGTTGATATATTCTTTGATTCGGTCTGTGTCGGCTACATTCCTGAGTGTGAAGATTCCGTTCAGGTCGATTCCCGGCAGGGGAGGACGTACAGGGGAGGCTCCGGTCGATATCAGTAATTTGTCGTAGCTTTCCTCGTAAGTGTCTCCGCTACTTTGTCTTACCGTTACTGTTTTTCTCTTCCGGTCGATGAAGATTACTTCATTTTCAGTTCGTACGTCTACACGAAAGCGCGTAGAAAATGCTTCGGGCGTCTGTACAAACAGTTTTTCCCGTTCTTTGATCACGCCTCCGATGTAATACGGCAGTCCGCAATTGGCATAAGAGATATACTTTCCTTTTTCTAAAAGGATGATTTCAGCTGCTTCGTTTGTGCGTCTGATCCGGGCAGCAGTGGTAGCTCCTCCGGCAACGCCTCCAATAATAATGATCTTCATAAGTTTGTTGCGTAAATAGTTTCCTGTGGAAATAACAATAAAGTAGGGAGAATTGTTCTCGGATCATAGAAAAAAGACTTATATTTGCGCACCCTGTTTGTCTTTCTTCATTTTTTATAAATTAATTATGAGTAAAATTCTTATCATTGACGATGAGGTTCAGATTCGTAGCCTGTTGGCTCGTATGCTCGGACTGGAGGGTTATGAGGTGTGTCAGGCGGGTGATTGCAAGGCAGCTATCAGGCAGTTGGAAATTCAACAGCCGGATGTGGCTTTGTGTGATGTCTTTCTTCCCGATGGAAACGGGGTCGATCTGGTGTTGAACATTAAAAAGACAGCTCCGAATGTGGAAGTCATTCTTCTTACCGCTCACGGTAATATACCCGACGGAGTGCAGGCAATCAAGAACGGTGCATTTGATTATATAACCAAAGGGGACGATAATAATAAGATTATCCCTCTGATCAGTCGTGCCGTTGAGAAGGCTAAGATGAATGTCCGGTTAGAGAAACTGGAAAAGAAAGTCAGTCAGCTATATTCTTTTGATTCCATTCTGGGAGAATCGAAAGTGCTGAAAGAAGCTGTTATGCTGGCACAGAAGGTTTCGGTGACTGATGTTCCGGTGTTGTTGACCGGAGAAACGGGGACCGGAAAAGAAGTATTTGCACAAGCCATACATTATAATAGTAAGCGGAGCAAACAGAGCTTTGTTGCCGTGAACTGTTCGTCTTTCAGTAAGGAACTGCTGGAGAGTGAAATGTTCGGGCATAAAGCCGGGTCCTTCACCGGAGCTTTGAAGGACAAGAAAGGACTCTTCGAAGAAGCCAACAACGGTACGATCTTTTTGGATGAAATCGGAGAAATGGCTTTTGAACTACAGGCCAAATTGCTGCGTATTCTCGAAACAGGCGAATATATAAAGATAGGAGATACGAAACCGACGCACGTGAATGTTCGTATTATTGCTGCTACCAACCGCAATCTGACAGAGGAAATCAAAGCGGGACGTTTCCGTGAAGACCTGTTTTATCGTCTTTCGGTATTTCAGGTACATCTGCCGGCACTTCGCGAACGTACCGGTGATATCAGAATTCTTGCCACTGCCTTTGCAAAGAGCTTTTCCGAGAAACTTTCGTATACGGTCAATGAGATGACTCCTGCTTTTCTTCATGCGTTGGAACAGCAACCCTGGAAAGGAAATATCCGTGAATTGCGGAATGTGATAGAACGGAGTCTGATTGTCTGCGAAGGCGGGCATCTGGATGTGTGCGATCTTCCGTTGGAGATTCAGAATACTCATTATGAATGTTCGGATGATAATATCGGTAGTTTTGAACTGGCTGCTATGGAACGAAGGCATATTGCCCGCGTCCTGGAATATACGAAAGGCAACAAGACGGAAACTGCCCGCTTGCTGAAGATCGGTCTTACCACTTTGTACAGGAAGATAGAGGAATACAAAATATAATAATATGACTATCTGATTTCTTTTTTAGGGGTATATGAGCGATTAATCGTTCATATACTGATCTGTAATGTGAAAAAGAAATAGAAGATATGAATATTTGGAAGACTACACTGTTACTTGTTTTATTATTTACTGGTATCACCGTTCATGCACAAAAAGTAAAAATTTCATTGAATAGTGATGGAAATCTGACGATATGGAAAGTGAAAGCTCAGGCAGAAATTGAGCATCCTTCTGATATGATGACTACCCGATATGACACGAGGGATTGGGTCAAAGCAACTGTGCCGGGAACGGTGTTTGGTTCGTATGTATTAGAAGGACTGGAGCCTGATCCGAATTTTGCTGATAATGCGTATAAAGTCGATAAAGCAAAATATGACCGTAACTTCTGGTATCGTACAGAGTTTAATTCGCCGGAGGTGGAAAACGGAGAAAGGGTATGGCTAAATTTTGAAGGGGTTAACCGTAAAGGAGAAATATTTTTTAATGGGACGCGTCTCGGGTTGCTTGATGGATTTATGCATCGGGGGAATTTCGATATAACCGATTTGCTGTCAAAAAACGGTAAGAATGTGCTTGCCGTCCTTGTGCATTGGGTAGGCACTCCGGTTCCCAATTATGCAAGTCCTACTTATATGTCATGTGCCGGCTGGGATTGGATGCCTTATGTTCCCGGTCTTTTGACTGGTATTACTGACGACGTCTATTTGACAAAAACCGGCGAAGTGTCTATCGTCGATCCTTGGATACGTTCGAAAGTTCCTTCTAAAAACAAAGCGGTTTTAAGCTTGCAGTTGGAACTACGGAATCATACAGATATAGAGCAGAAAGGAGTGTTGAAAGGTATCATTCAGCCGGGCAACATTGAATTTACCGAAGATTTGGTAATTGAGGCAGGCAAACAGCGGACTTTTCTTCTGGATGATAGCAAGTTCAGTCAATTTATAATTCAGAATCCTGCTTTGTGGTGGCCTAATGGTTACGGACAGCCGAATCTTTATACCTGCGAACTGACTTATATGGTGAATGGTAAGGCTTCTGATAAACAGAATATTACATTTGGTATTCGTGAATACGGTTCCGAGCTGGTTGACGGTGTGCTTCATCTTAAAATAAATGGTGAACCTGTTTATGTAAAAGGAGGAAACTGGGGAATGAGCGAATATATGTTGCGTTGTCGGGGTGAAGAATATGATCTTAAATTGAAACTTCACAATGAGATGCATTTTAATATGATACGCAATTGGATCGGTTCGGTTACGGATGATGAGTTTTATGAAGCTTGCGATAAATACGGCATTATGGTGTGGGACGACTTCTGGTTAAATTCAAATTCGAATCTTCCGGATGATGTTTTTGCTTTCAATATGAATGCAGTGGAAAAGATCAAGCGTTTGCGTAATCATGCTTGTATTGCAGTGTGGTGTGGTGATAATGAGGGGTATCCGTTACCGCCTCTTAATAAGTGGCTGGAGGAAGACGTTAGAACATACGATGGGGGTGATCGGGCCTATCATGCCAATTCCCATAGTGACGGCCTTTCCGGGAGTGGACCTTGGACTAACTCTCATCCTAACTGGTATTTTACCAAAGCCCCTTATGGATATGGTGCCAATATAACCAAAGGATGGGGATTCCGTACAGAAATAGGTACAGCTGTCTTTACTACTTTCGATAGCTTTAAGAAATTTGTGCCCGAAAAAGATTGGTGGCCACGTAATGAAATGTGGGACAAGCATTTCTTTGGCAATTCGGCGGGGAACGCCAGTCCCGACAAATATTTCTCTACCGTAGAGTTCAATTATGGTAAAGCGAAAGGTATTGAAGATTTTTGCCGGAAAGCTCAATTAGTGAATGTTGAGGTGAATAAAGCGATGTACGAAGGCTTTCAACATCATATTTGGGAAGATGCTTCCGGCATATTGACTTGGATGGGGCAGTCGGCTTATCCTTCATTGGTATGGCAAACCTATGATTATTATTATGACTTGACGGGGCTTACTGGGGAATCAGAAAGGCGTGTGAACCGGTTCATATTCAGTGGAGTTATGCTGATAATAGTGTAAAAGTGATCAATACCACTTTGAAAGAGCAGAAAGGACTTACGGCTACAGGTAAAGTCTATAATCTGGATGGGAAAGAAATGGGGCGTTATAGCCAGTCTGTAGTTTTGGATGCCGCCGCTAATAAGGATTCCTATTGTTTCCATCTGAATTTTACAACAGACAACCTTGCTTTCGGTAAGAAAGCGGTTGCTTCCTCCATTTCGGCAGATGCCGGAGAGCCAAGTGCCGCGATTGATGCCAGTGATGGCAGTCGTTGGGCGAGTGAACCCCGTGATGAAGAATGGATTTATGTTGATCTGGGTGAACCTACTGAAATAGCCTCTGTCATATTGAACTGGGAGGCTGCTCATGCAAAAGCTTATAAACTGTTGATTTCGGATGATGCAATAAACTGGAAAGAAATTTATATCAATGAGGACTCTAAAGGCGGTGTCGAAGAGATTAAGATAAAACCTGTTTGTACTCGTTATGTGAAAATGCAAGGGTTGAAACAGGCTACTATGTGGGGATATTCACTTTATGAATTTGAATTATATGGTAGAAAAAAGAAGCCAACGGATTTGACTCCTGTGCATTTCATCAAGTTGGAACTGAACGATGAAAACGGGCAACTGCTTTCTGATAACTTTTATTGGCGTTCCAATAAACCGGGAGATTATAAAGCATTGAATAATTTGCCGAAAGCCAAATTGCGCACAACATCAAGCTTAGTGGATAGTAATGGTAAGAAAGTGATTAAAGCAAAGATCGAAAATGTGGGATCATCAGTCGCTTTTGCTGTTCACGTACAGGCTATTCGCTCTTCTGATGGTGAGCGTATATTACCTGCTTTGATGAACGATAATTATTTCACATTGTTGAAAGGAGAGTCTAAAGATATTGAAATAGAATTTGATTCGGATTTGTTGCCTGATGGTAATTATAGTTTAAGTGTGATTCCTTATAATAAATAATATCGGGCGGACATTTCTTTAAATGAGGTAAACACGGTTGTAGCAACATCGGTTTTATGACTTGGTTTTACCAGTCTTTGTGTTTGTCTATGATTTTTCAAATGTAGTCGTGATTCATCATAAACTTTAAGAAAAGTTTATTGATGAATCCGCTACATTAAAATGCCTCATAGAATTGTGAGGATGCCGGCAGTGACGGGAGTATATTATGATAATGCCGCAATGCCTGTCCCTATCAGGTTTGCGTTATTCATACTTTTTATATCCACTTCAATATCTTTCAGGCCGAATAATTGAAGGAGTTCTCTCAGTTTTTCCATAACGAGAATGTTATAGTTTTTATCCTTCCTGTTTTCACTCCAGAAAAGGCTGCCTTCGGCTACCAGGCAAACCTTTCGTATATCCTTATTATAGGATTTCAGTAACATGATAAGCCCCGTAAGTGAGGCGGCAACCAATTGTGCGGATCTGCCATAAATCCATTGTGCTACCTGTACATATACATCCTTGTAGATGTCCGGGTAATTCATAATGGAAGTCAGTTTCTGTGCGTCGAATTTCTCTTCGAACTCTTCCAGCGGAAAGGCTGTTTTCAGTATGTCTCCCAGATACATACCGGATACCGCTTTCTCAAAACGTTGCTTTCCCGGATTACCGGAAATAGCGTCAACGGTATCATCTACCGCAGTCAGAAAGGGCGGATGGAAATTGCCTGATTCCAAATTGACAGGAATCAATCCATGTGCATTGCATGACTGATCCAGTTTTTCAATTTTATCGGCAGGGATAAAAGTTGCCATATTGGTTCCTGTCCCTACGATGAGGCCGATATATGCATCATAACTATTATCTGTGAGACCGGCGAATAAACTGGCTATAGTATCGTTTACTACCTTGATGCCTGTAAACTTAATTTTGTTTCTTTCATTCAGATAGTCGAGTAAAGGTTTTCCGATAAATTCTCCAACCATTTCTTTAATATCTACTCCTTTTGTCCAGCGTAACAGTTTGGCGTCTCCACCCGGTACGGACTCGGCCGGATAAGAAAAACAATAACCGATAGGCATTTCTTCCTCACGTTTGATTCCTATAATCATATCGGCGAGTTCTTTGAATAACTCTTCGCGGGTATATCCGACGGACTTCATAATTGACATGTCTTTTTTCCAGCCATTGTTCGGGTGAACGGTTGGTGTTGCTTTGTCGAAATCTACGATTGCCACCCGATAATTGGTTCCTCC
>Ga0192240_10239_pt1 | contig 25861 bp, 16 predicted proteins | sample Koala_Koa27_H3_FD_131237 | JGI IMG/M metagenome (GOLD analysis project Ga0192240, IMG submission 131237) | Enriched cells from koala feces incubated with labeled cellulose particles, San Francisco Zoo, California, United States - Koala_Koa2-7_H3 ...
CTGCTCCTGACGTATCCTATCTTTTTCTTCTCTCTCCTTTTTCTTTTCTTCCTTAGATTTTTTCTTAGGACGTGTAGATTGATTTAATGTACTTAAATCAATTTGCCCTACCACATTTATTTTAGATACGAATTCAGTAGAACGTATCTTAAACACTCCATTTTCGGCATCTGAAGAACTTCCTTCTTCTATTTCATCAACTATTTCCATATCTTGTTCTACTTCGTCTTCATAATCCGCCGAATGATCTTCCTCTTGCTCAAAAGCAATTTCGGTATCCTCCTCATATTCTTTATTAGCTTCACCAGTTATTTCTTCCTCTAAAGTAGATTGCTGTATATCAGAAGACGTTTCTTCTTTTTCCTCAAATCTAACTTCATTAACAGGAAACTCCTCTACGGTAGCTTCTGTTTCAGGGGCTATATATATTTCTTTTATTTCCGGTTCTGCTACCTGAACGTTTTCTTCTTCCCGAGCAGGTTCCTTTACGGTTTTCTCAGGTCTACGATTTAAACTATCCAGGTCTATTTTGCCTACTTGTTTGAATTTAGGTTTGGCGTCTTCAGGAATTACCGTTTTTATAACTTCTTCTCCTTTCGGCTTTTGAGAGTTCTTTTTCTCTTCAAATCCATCGATAGAAATAGAAGCTTTATTACGGTCTTTATTTTGACGTTCCTGAATAAACTTTTCAGATTCAATTCGCAAATTCTTATCTTTGCTAAACTCTTTTACGAGCTCAGCATACTGCTCTTGAGTGATTTTGGTATTAGGACTAGCCTCAATGGTATAGCCCTTTTTCTGTAAAAACTCAACAACTGTTGATATTCCTACATTTAAATCTCTTGTAACTTTGTTTAGCCTAATTGTCATACTACTTTTTAAATGAATAATGAATGATGAAGAATGATAAACTGTCAACGAAAGATGAAAGATGAAGAATGAAAACTACAATTCTGTTGTATGGTTCATTCATCATTTTCATTATTCACTTTATTATTCTTCAAATTCCGCTCTTAAGATATCTAACACCTCATCTACAGTGTTTTCTTCCAAATCGGCTTTTTCTATCAATAATTCTCTTGGAGCACTCAACACAGATTTGGCAGTATCAAGACCAATTGCTTTAATGGCATTGATTACCCATTCGTCTATTTCATCTTTAAACTCATCCAAGTAAATATCTTCATCCTCTGCCTCACCGTCTAATTCGCGGAATACATCTATTGTATATTCTGTCAGCATACTGGCAAGTTTAATATTCATACCTCCTTTACCAATGGCCAACGAAACTTCTTCCGGTTTCAAAAATACTTCTGCTTTCTTTTCTTCTTCATTCAACCTGATAGAAGAAACTTTAGCCGGGCTCAATGCCCGTTGAATAAACAAAGAAGTATTGGATGTATAATTAATTACATCTATATTTTCATTACGAAGCTCACGTACAATTCCATGAATACGAGAACCCTTTACTCCCACACATGCTCCAACCGGGTCTATTCTTTCATCATAAGATTCTACTGCAATCTTAGCGCGCTCTCCCGGAATACGGGCTATTTTCTTTATCGTTATTAATCCATCATTAATTTCAGGAACTTCCATCTCAAACAAACGTTCCAAAAAAACCGGAGAAACACGAGATAAAATAATTTTAGGATTATTATTCTGGTTGTCTACACGTGCCACCACCGCTCTTGCCGTCTCTCCCTTACGATAAAAATCACTTGGAATTTGTTCGGGTTTAGGCAATAATAATTCATTTCCTTCATCATCCAGCAGAAGTATCTCTTTTTTCCATATCTGATACACCTCTGCATTTATAATTGTTCCTACTTTATCTATATATTTATTATATATACTATCCTTTTCAAGTTCCAGAATTTTAGAAGCCAGTGTCTGGCGCAAATTTAAAATTGCACGACGTCCGAATTTAGAAAATATAACTTCATCTGTTACTTCTTCACCTACCTCATAAGAAGGGTCTATTTTTCTGGCTTCTGTTAAAGATATTTCCAGATTGGCATTGGATAAATCCTCATCTTCCACTACCTCACGGTTTCTCCATATTTCAAAGTCTCCTTTATCAGGATTAACAATTACATCATAGTTTTCATCCGTGCCAAACATCTTAGCGATAACGCTTCGGAAAGATTCTTCCAGCACACTGACCATGGTCGTTCTATCAATATTTTTTAGTTCTTTAAATTCCGAAAACGTATCAACCAAACTAATTACTTCTTCTTTTTTGGCCATAATTATTTAAAACTAATTAAGTATTTAGTATATTTTATTTCATCATAATTGAAAGATAAATCTTCTTCAACCATTTTGGGGCGCTTTCCTCCTTCTATACGTACTTTCTTCTCCGTCGTTATTAAAAACCTATCCTCATTCGCTTCTTTTAGTACACCCACTAATTTTGTTCCATTTTTTGTCAACACTTCTACTTCACAACCTAAATGAATATAGTACTGTTGTAATACTTTAAAAGGTTGACCAATTCCTGCTGAACCAACTTCTAATTCAAAATCCTCTTCATCACGATTCAACTTCGACTCTATAAATTTACTCAACTCCACACAGTCTTCAATCCAAACTCCCTCAGCATGATCTATTTCCACCACAATTTTGTTGTCAGGACTTACATGTATATCTACCAAAAAGTAATTTTTGTCCTGCAGCCATTCCTCAACAATTGAATTTACAGTTTTCTTTTCTATCATTTATTTACTATTATGAACAAAAAAAGGGCTCAACCGCCCCTCACCTTTCCTCCATTTCGCTGCAAATATACAAATATTCTATAGCGTCACAAAATATTATTTCGTTTTTTATTAGTTTTGCAGCTATAAATCAACTTTATAACAAAATTAAATATGCCTAAAAGCCATCTTAACATAAATAAATCGTTCATGATTGGTAATGGAATTCTTGCTTTTGCTGTAATTATTGTTGTAATTACTTTCATTTATATGAGTTTCCGGCTAAGCAGACAACAAAATATTGAAAAGCACTTTACAGAAACTTACAATATTGAACTTGTACAAGGATTTACCGGTCAATCTTTTACTATTTATATAAATGACAGTATTTTATACAATAGTATTATCGAAAAAGATTCTATTAAGCTGGAAATAAAAAGATTTGCAGAACAAAATGCGTTACTTATTGTAAATAATGAAACTGACGTCCTCTCTACTTTTGACTTGAGTGAAAAAGGAGGGAATATTCTTCTCTATAAAGAAAAGGATATTATTTTTCAAAAAGGTAATTAGAAAGTATATCTCCAGATAGAAATTTTCTATTTGGAGATGTGTGTATATTTAAGAATTATATTAAGTATGATTTATTGTACTTAATAAAAGAAGAGTTTTTTATTCACTTTCTTACCAGAAGTAAACCCATCTTTTAATATTCTAAACCTGACATAGAGTTTAAAATGAGAATTTATATTTAAGAATTTAATAATACTCTTACTTCTTTTTCATCCATACGAAGTTGTTCTATAAGTTCTTCCACACTAGTGAACTTCTTAACTCCACGTATTTTTTTTATGAAAGAGATTCGGATAGAAGAATTATAAATATCTGAAGAAAAATCTAAAATATGGACTTCTATAGTTTTCTGATGTACATTATTAAAAGTAGGACGATAGCCGATATTAAGCATACCTATATATTGTTTACCTTTGAGATATAAATGTACGGCATATACACCATCCTGAGGAATTAACTTTAACTTATTATCAATTTGAAGATTAGCAGTCGGGAAGCCAATAGTTCTTCCCACACGATATCCTCCTACTACCACACCATCGAGAAAATATTCATAGCCCAATCGCAGATTTGCCTCTTCAATTGCCCCATGCTGAAGATAATTTCTTATTACCGAAGAACTGACATTTATTCCATCAATGGAATAAGCAGTAAACCGAATAACATCTATCCCTATCTCTTTTCCGTAACGTACATAATCATCAAAATTCTCTTCTCTATTATGTCCGAATCGATTATCATATCCTATCAGAAGAATCTTCACATTTAAATATCGTTTAAGCACCTGCTCCATAAATTCTTTTGCAGAAAGATGAGATACCTTAGGAGTAAAATCAAGTACCAAACAATAATCTGCTCCGGTAGAAACCAGTAAATCTTTTTTTTCCTGATTGGTAGTAAGTAATAAAGGGGTCCAATGGGGGTTACTCTGTTGACGGGGATGCGTATCAAATGTAATAAGAAGGCTTTTGAGTTCTTTTTCAGTAGCAAGCCGCTTCACCTGATCAATTAAAAAACGGTGCCCAATATGCACCCCGTCAAAAAAACCGATTGTGGCAACACAAGGTTCAAGTTCACTATGAGCTATATCGTGTATAAACTTCATTTTATTTAATAACTAAATAAATGATTCCAATCTTCCTGAGGCTTAGGAGTGTAAGTGGTGATTCCAAGTGAATTTGCCATATCACAATTCAATAGGGAATCATCAATAAAAAATGTTTCTTCCGCTCTCATACCCCTATCTTTCAAAACATACTCAAAAATATTCCGTTCAGGTTTGATCATTTTTAATTGATAAGACAAATATAACTCTTTAAAATATTCTTCAAAGGAGTGTCCCTGACAATCGTTATATTTTTCTTTCATCCATTCCCAATGAATGGAGTTCGTATTACTTAGAAGATAAAGATTAAAATTTTTACGTAACTCCTCTAATAAATTCAATTTATAAGAAGGGATATCACCTAAAAAACCATTCCAGGCATTATCAATTTGCTTATCTGTTAAAGATAACCCGGATAGTTCCCTTAACTTATTTCTAAATTCATCTGCCGAAATTTTACCGGCTTCAAATTGCAGGAAAATACCTTCTTTATGTTGGCTATCAAGCAAATTTTCCACATTTGACACTCCATAACTTTGGAAGATATCCAAGCAATGAGAAGGAGTTAAATCGACAATTACTACTCCTAAATCGAGTATTAAGTTTTTAATTACACGTTGTGTTGTGTTTATTCTCATGTAACCGTTTTATAAAACGAACAATCTCTCCAATCCATACCACAATAGAGGTTAACAAGATTATCTTTAACCAGGTAATACCATCCAAAGGCTCAGTTCTGAAAACCTTTCCTCCAAATTGTACGATAAGAAATTGCCCTATTAATATAGCTAATATAACTACTACAATACCATATGATTTTAATAGGTCTTTGAAAGCCGACTCACTGGTACCAAATGCCTTCGCATTAAATAAATTCCAGAACTGAAGCATCACAAAAGTCGTAAAAAAGATAGTAAGGTTATGTGTATTTACTCCATCAGGAGATTTGTAATAATAGATTAACATACCCATCAGTACGATAAAAAAACTTAATCCCATCCAAAAAATATTATTTCTCATAGCAGTGTTAATGATAAAATCGGTCTTTTTACGAGGTTTTTCTTTCATTACACACTCATTGGGTGGAATAGATGCAAGTGCCAAAGCTGCGAATGTATCCATAATTAAGTTCACCCATAACATTTGAGTTACTGTTAAAGGTAGTTCAGTCCCCAATAAAGAACCAAACAAAACAATTAATAGTGCTACTAAATTAATGGTCAACTGAAAAACAATAAAACGCTGAATATTCTTATATAAGGAACGTCCCCACATTACTGCAGTACTGATGCTATTAAATGAATCATCCAATAAAGTAATATCACTAGCTTCCTTTGCTACAGAAGTCCCCGTGCCCATAGAAAGCCCAACATTGGCATAATTTAAAGCAGGGGCGTCATTGGTTCCATCTCCTGTTACCGCCACAACTTCTCCTCGTTGTTGGAGTAATTGAACCAAGCGCTGTTTATCCATCGGACGAGCGCGCGACATAATCTTCAAATTTTCTACACGACATAACAATTCTTCATCGCTCAGTGCTTCAAACTCAATGCCGGTCATACGATTACAGTCTGTATCCGCCGAAGTCCACAGACCTATCTGCCGGGCAATTTCGGTTGCTGTTCCGGGAGTATCTCCCGTTACAATTTTTACATCTATCCCTGCTGATTGGCATTTTTTCACAGCATCAGGAACATCCGGACGAATCGGATCGGAAATAGCAACCAATCCAAGATAAGTCAAGTCTTTCTTTTCTACCAATTCCTCACAATCAGTTATAGCTTCATTTTCTATTATCTTATAAGCAAATCCAAGCGTACGCATTGCCATATTCTGAAACTCCAATAGTTGCTTTTCTATAATAGATTGATAAGAGTCGCTACTTGCTACCTTTCTACTCTCCAACAGTACCTCTTTACATTTGCTCAATACAATTTCAGGAGCTCCTTTTAAATATAGCACCCTTTTTTGTAAAAGTGGAGAATCTACCAAAGTAGCCATAAATTTACGTTCAGTAGAAAAAGTGAGCTGGTCAATTACTTTTGTCTCTTTACGAAGAGGAATATAGCTTTTATTCTGCTTCTGTAGCCATAGAAGCAGAGCAACCTCTGTGGGATTACCTACTCCTTTCCAACTGTTATTTTCAGTTTCTTCCAGATGGGCCGTACTATTTACACTGACTCCTTCTTCAATCAATTGGCTCACTTCATCCTCCTTTAAATTATCTTCTTTACCCAAAGCATAAAATACCGGCTGATAAACCTGCATCCGATTCTGGGTAAGAGTACCCGTCTTATCCGTACAAATCACAGTAATTGCTCCCATTGTTTCACTAGCATGCATCTTACGTACCAAATTATTGGTAGATAACATACGACGCATATTTAAAGCCAAACTTAAGGTGACACTCATAGGTAACCCTTCGGGAACAGCAACAACTATTAATGTAACGGCCATCATAAAATATTTGACTACTACCTGAAACACTTCCAGATATCCACCCCAGTTATCAATTTCTTGTTGAATATTCAATTTATATAATAGAAAACCTATAACAATAACACCCACTCCTACAAAAATACCCGCTATTCCCCACAACCAAGCCGGCAACTTATTAAGTTTACCGGAATATTTACGAGGAAACCACATTTTTATTGTAGCAACCAATAATGCCAATAAAACGCCATTTGCTACAAGCTTAGGGCCTACAAAAGAAAAAGGCCCGAAAATTACATCTTTTACATAAAAAATAACAAAAGCCAGAATAGCAGCTGAAAAACCGATAGTACCAATAAGAGTTGCTAACTTGGTCAACTGAATATTGAGGGGAGTTGGTTCTTCAGTTTCGACTGTTGCCTGACGTGCCACTTTTCCAATCTCTGTTTCATCGCCGACTTCCGTAATTTTCACCTTTCCACGTCCGTCTACTACGGTCGTCCCTCTCATTACTTTATTGGATGGATAAGTAGCCTCTTCGTCGAAATCTTCAGGATTAATTGTTTTATTTACAATGGGTTCACCTGTCAGATTAGACTCATTGATTTGTAAACTAACAGCTTCTATCAAAATACCATCTGCCGGAATTTCGTCTCCTGTATCAAGAAAGAGTACATCCCCTACAACAACATCTTTACGTGGTATTTCATGCACCTTGCCGGACCGAAGAACTTTGACCAACGTTTCTTCATTAACCGCATTTAATAAATCAAACTTTCGGTTTGCATCATATTCAAAAAAGAAGCTGATACCTGTAGCTAAAAATATAGCGAAGAATATTCCGATTGTTTCTGCAAATTCATTATGTAGTATGGAAATAATAAAAGAAAGCAAAGCAGCTATAAGAAGCACTTTAATAACCGGATCCTGGAATTTTTCCAAATAAAGTTTCCATAAAGAAGGACGTTTAGGGGGAGTTAGAACATTTGTTCCAAACCTTTCCCGGCTTTCAATAACCTGTTCGTCGGTAAGACCAAACAAATAAATTTCATTATTCACATCAGCCATATGGCACGTTGTTTAAAGATGGGATTACAAAAGTACGACATTCTCTTATTTGTTACATCATCGTAAGTCTTTTTTATAACACATAAAATATCATTCCTATCTTTGAACACTTTTTTATAAGAAAAGTTTGCATAATTCATGAAAGCAACTTATCTTTGCATCCGCATTCTGATAAAGAAGCACGGGCTTTTAGCTCAGTTGGTTAGAGCAACAGACTCATAATCTGGAGGTCCCTGGTTCAAGCCCAGGATGGCCCACCATCAAAAACAAAAACCGTTATGCATTTTGTATAGCGGTTTTTTATTTTATGTCTTTCATCATCTCACTCTTCTGTAAATATTAATTATATTTGTAAAATCATTAATATTCAGAGGTATGAAATCTATTTTTATTTATATTCTGTTCTCTTTTTTATCTATTTCGGCCTTTGCCCAGTCTCAAAACTTTCATGATTATGTAGTAAAAACCATTTATGGAGAAGAGTATCCACTCTCTCAATTAAAAGGCAAAAAAGTGTTGGTTGTGAATGTCGCCTCTAAGTGTGGACTAACTCCGCAATATGAACAGCTACAGGCTTTGTATGAAAAATACCAGCATGAAAACTTTATAATTATCGGATTTCCTTCCAATGACTTTCGGGAACAGGAACCGGGAACACCAGAAGAGATTCAGGAATTTTGTCGTTTAAATTACGGAGTTACATTTCCTCTGATGGAAAAAGTATCTGTAACCGGTGAAGAAATCGCTCCCGTTTATCAGTGGTTGACAACAAAAGAGCTGAATGGTGAAAAAGATACAACCGTCATTTGGAATTTTCAGAAATTCCTGATTGACGAAAATGGAAATTGGATACGCACTATCAATCCTCAAACGAAACCTGATAGTGAAGAGGTAATTCGCTGGATAGAAAACAAATAATTCATCTACATTTATTTATACATTTCCAACAAGGAAAAACGATCTATTCATTCTTTTCCTATCTCCAGAAAACAATTTTATTCCTTTTTTATTTAAAACCATGAATAATATTATTATTATACGAAAAGCCACTCGTGAAGACTGCCCGCGATTAATGGAGTTAATACACGGTCTTGCCGATTACGAAAAAGCTCCTCATGAAGTTACCGTTAGTATTTCTCATTTTGAACAAAGTGGATTTGGCAGTAATCCTGTATGGTGGGCATTTGTTAGTGAATTAAATAGTAGAATCTGTGGTTTTGCTCTTTATTACATTCGTTATAGCACATGGAAAGGACAACGCATTTATTTGGAAGATATCTATGTTGAGCCTGAAATGAGAAGAAAAGGAATAGGTAGAATGCTATTTGAAACGGTATTGAATGAAGGTAAAAAAGGTAACTTTAGCGGAATGATGTGGCAGGTTCTGGACTGGAATGAACCCGCTATCAGTTTTTATAAAAAATATGAAACCAAATTTGATGAAGAATGGATTAATTGTTCTTTAGACTTCCCCCAATAAATATAATCATTCAAGTTCATTTACTAATATTCTTAAAAAAACTACTTAATGTGATTTTTTCCATCGAATGCAAGCAATTATATAAAATACTAATTAAGCCATCAAACGTGGAAAGAGATTAATTTATACAAATCATTGAGGAAAATCAAAGTCTTATTTACTAAGATATTTAAATCCTACTATTCCGAATCGAAATACCTTAAGTATTTAGAACAGTAGACTTGTATTTAAGTATGAAACTCCTTTAAGAAATTTGACAGACTCGTTAAAATTTCAATCTGGATTTATCAAATTCCTTTAAACACTGTAATTACATTATACCGCAAAGAAAAAAAGCCTCCAGATAACCTTATTACCATAGATCCTACTATATTATAATATCTTATATTTAATTTCAGGGATTATATTCACTCTTTTCCTTTAATCTACGGATATTTTGGCCTCATCAACAGTAGTAAAAATTTTTATTAAGGCCCCATTCTTAAATTACAAAAATCATTATCAAAGTAGCAATAATATAATAGCAGAATAAAAAAGATTGACTTACTCAGTCTTTTCATTGTATTGGTTGCATTTCTTCTACTTTTATTTAAAATAATACACAATGTTAATTTTATTCATTGCTGTCTAAATCTATACTATTGAGTTTATTGCTGGCATTTATAATAGGGTATAGTACGGCTTTTTGAGATATATAAATATTTCTATGCTAATAAATTTAATAACTTAAATACCTTTTTAAAAGAATTTAAAGAAGAATAAAAAAACTGCTAATAGGAAATAGATCCGGTAAGATAAATAAGAAACTTTTAAAATGTATTTCATATTACATTATTTTTATCATTTAAATTAACCAATCCGTGTCTGAAAGAATCTTACTTATGGCTAAACATCTTTCTATCTATGCTTATTAAAAAAGAATACAACAAAGAAGCTGTTTTATCTTCTATAAAACAGCTTCTTTATCACAAACACACAAATACTCAATTTTTAATTACCATCAATATTCTCTTTCATGTACTTTTTTGGTGACACATCTTGCTCTACGGGCAGTTGACTTAGCTGCAGATACCGGAGTATACACCTGATTTTGAGGGTAGTATATACATTCAGCGGTGGATGCATCTTTTTCAGTCGAACTCCAGTAAAAATTTACAATATCAAGAATTACCACTCCTGTACTACGGTAGTAGTGTATTTCCTGCAATTCATCAGCGGTTGGTAAGCGCCAGCTTCCTTTCGGATAACCCTCTTCTTCATAGTCAGCACAACCGGTCTGGCGGGTAGTTACATAATTTCCGTCCGCATCTACACCTCCAAATAACGTTGTGTTGTAGCTGTCATCAATTGCCATCGCTTCGGCCCATTCAATGCTTTGGTTAACCTTATAATCTGTATAGGCGACCATAACTCCGGTAGTTGGGAGGATCTTGTTTCCTTTCTTCTGGGGAACTGTCAGAAGATCTACCCATGTATTTCCCCCATCTATGGAATAAGAGAAGTAGATATCTCTTGCTTTACCAGTCCCATTCCTGGCTATATTAAAGGTTAGTTCACTCGAAGTTTCCGTAGCTGCAAAATTACTGCTTGAAGTTCCAGTATCCGGTTCAAATCCGTATCGTAATCGGATAGAATTGCTTGGAAAAGAACCATTGGCCCTGAAGGTACACGCATGTCCCCAACCATTCAGGCTATCTGCTATTGTCAGAAACTCAATTCCATCAAAATGATAACTCTCCTGCATATACGTAGCGATTGGGTTTTCTACACCATCATAGGTATAATAGAAGGTTACATCCTGTTCCTCCCATGTATTATTAGCGGGTACGCGAACTGTTTCCGTATGAGTACCCCATGTAGTTGCATTGTGAGTGACATTAGTCCCATAAGTGGATCGTGCCTGCCATCTGACATTGGAGGTAGCTTCCACATACATACTATGAAGGGTACGTTGTAATTTTTCTGTTGTGGGTAACGACTGGGTATCACCGGTTTCCCGTTTTACCTTTACAGTGCTGTGATCGAAGAAGGCCGGAACAGTTCCCTGTAAAGCAATCTGTCTGGAATCTTCCGGTGCTGCCAGATGATTGGTGGTAGTAAAGCGGACATCGGCTTTTAATACAGTACCTGCTGTATAAGTACCCGGCTCAGGACCATAGACTTTAGGAGTGAACACCACATCAAAGTTTTCCGGTTCATTGGGCAACCCTCCTGCCTGAGGTGTGCCGGAAGGGATATCAGTAGTTTGAATCAGGTTATGATAATCGTTTCCGACTTCTGAAAATTCCCAATCCGAATTCACCTGGATGGAGGCTGTTTTCTGTGTCAGTTGCTCCTGTGATAATATACCAAAATCCAATGTTGGAGTAGATCCGGTTGGTGTAGTGACCGTCAATTTAGGACGGGTATAGTCCTGTGTGACGGTTACGGTCAACGGTTCAAAGTCAGGTTCGGGCGATGTGACATACAGGTGGATTTCACGCTCTGTAAATGTAGGATTCTGCGTTAAGGAGAAATAATAGAACTTGTCATCTCCTGCAGATTGCAGGTCATAGGTAGCAGGCGTAAGTATTCCTGTAGGATTAATATCATTTGCCAGGATATGCCATGCTAATTCCGCAGAAACTTTCATCCAGAGGTTATTGCCTCCTGTAGAAGGATATTTATCGTGTTGATATTCCACTTCATATTTAATATCGGTCGGCAACTGCATCACGGAAATATTACGGGTTACGGTCTTGCCTGTGTCATCCGTAATAAAGATAGTTATAGAATTGGTCAGTAAATTTCCTGAAGTATTTACTGTAGGCTGAAAGCTGAATTGTGTACCGCTTTGTCCATCTGCCGGAAAGCCTCCATTGTCAAGCCACTTAATGGGACCTGCTGATGAGAAATAGACCGGTTGGCCCACAGGCTCTCTGGTAATTGTAACTGTTTTGGGACTGGTGGCACTTTTACGGAAAACAAGGGAAGTAGGGGTTATTTCCATATAAAGATCAGCTTCTATGGATTGGTATACTTTGATCCTTTTTTTCATTCTTCCGGCACGGATATAGAAATATCCTTCCCTGTCAATTTCCGGCACAGAGATAGGAGTAGCAGAAATTGTTACTTCAAAACTTTCTTCGGGATCATTACCGGAAAGAAGGGATATCTGTAACCAATCGGGAGCTTCAGCCGGGTCAATATACCATCCGTCCCAGTAATCAGTATGTATTTTCAGTGCCTGCCCGCGACCATTATTATAGAAAAAGAAATTGTCTGTGTTAACCACCAACTGGTATTGACCGTCAGAGGTGATATCACCCATATCCCATTCGTCCCAGGCAAGAATTTCAGTCTTTATATTTATAGCTTTGGATTTATAGGCTTTTTCTTCGGTATCGTATCCCTCTCCGTCTACTCCGGTTATATTCACGAAATATTGATAGTTGCGCAAAATATCCCGGTTTGTTTCAGCAACGGTATCATAAAAATCAATCCGATACCAGGAAGTAGTGGTTGTATTCGGTTGTAAAGGGTCTTCTGAATAATAACCTTCTATTAATACGCACACTTTTTCATCCAGGGAAATATTATCGTTAATAATGGATTCTGCCAGATAGATTTTTCCCAATACGGCATTCCCCGAATCATCAGGTTGGAAATATAACTGACTCCTGCTTGTGTAATGTTCCGGAAGGGAAGGCACTTGTGCTACATCTCCGGTGAAATTTTGTGCAATAGGAACAGCACGTCCATAGTCCATCGCATTACGTACAGCTACTTGTTTAATTGTAAAATTGTCCAGTCCTGCAGCTGTTACATTTCCATTCTCCTCTGTTAACTTTAATCCGACATTTACTTTTGCAACTGCACGAATCATAGAAATATTACCTGTTATGGCAGTAAGATCTTTGGTAATGGTTACAGGCTGGGATTCTCCCCATATAGGCAAATAATCTTGTTTTTGGTTTTCCCATTTTTCGGTGGCTTTGAAAAGCACTTCTCCAAGTATCTCTTCTTTTGGAGTGCCGGGAATCAGATTGCCATCAATAGCAGTGATTTCCTCACGCAAATTGGCAAGGATCACCAGACGGTGCTGCTCGTTACTTTCAGGAAAACGTAACCGGGAAGTAAATTCATATAATTTCTTATTTTCCTGAGTTTCTACTGCATTGATGTTGGCACCATGTGTGTGATAAAAATAGGTTTCTTCTCCGTTGTTTGGATCCACTTTAAAAACCAACAAGTCTATTTGTGACGGAAAGGATTCATCATGAGAAGATAAAGCCCTCGAAGAGATTTGCTGATTTCCTGACATATAGGTGGTAAAACTAATCTCTACCTCATTCTCCTCTACTCTTTCAATTTTTGTGGAATCATAACGGTCATCCAAACAAGCATTTAGAAAAAGTAATAGGCTATAACATCCACAAAGAGTTAACCATGGAGAGATAAATTGTTTTATTTTTTTTATTATTTTCATTTTTTCCGGTTTTAATTTCCAACAATTACTTTACCACAGTATTGTAAGTTTAAATTTCCACTCCGGGATCAATTTTCATTTCCCAGTTTTCAACTTTAATGGTGGTTAGGAAAAAAGTCTGATAATTTTCACTAAATGTATAAACCAGTGTAAAATCATCGAATCGGTCCAAGTCTTCTTCTGTAGATACATAAGCCGATTGGAATAATCTCTCTGTTATAAGTTCTGTTATTTTCACCTCTTCACCTTCTAGTATACGAATGCGAACATCGTCTTTTTGCACCATACGTTGTATTTTAAAATCAGCATGCGCTTTTACCACTTCTCCGGTTCTGGAAATAGAATAATCAGGCTGATATTGCAGGCGTTTAACATTATCATAAAATTTATTATCAGCGTTATAAACCCCGTTAGACCCTTGGATACGTACAGAATAGTCACTTTCAGGTGCAGATCTTGTTTGGTAGATACCTTCCAGAACAACATGAATAGTATTTGTATTTTTAATCATCGAAACCGTTGCTTCCCGTCCTTTTTCCTTTGTAACTTCAAAATCTACTTTTCCGTGAAAAAGATCCGAAGGCTCAGCATTAAGAGGTATTTCTCCATCTGTCAGAACTTCCAGATACATACTTTCCAATTTCTCTTCATTCGATACTTTATAATCATCAGTATGAATATTTCCCCATATTACAGCAGTATATTCTCCCGGAGAAATTTTGAGTAGAAAACGGTTACCTGTTACAAGAGAAGTTGTGTTTGCGCCCTGACGGTATACTAAATGACCGGAAGTATCATAAACCAATACAGTGATATGTTCCACTGACTCGGAAAATTTATCCAGATAGGAAGGATTCATGGTATACTCCATTTTCAGATAAATATATTCATTACAGTCAGACAGGTCATCATAGACACAACTGTTGAATATTCCACACAGGCTAACCAGCAAACTAACGATCAGAACGTTATATCGAATCATAAAAATATCATTGATAATTTCCGGGGCAAAGTGTTTTCTATAATTGAGAACTTGCTTTACCCCGAAATTTTATTTTAATTAATTCAGTAATAGCACTACTTTTATTAGATTATACCACTAAAATCCACACCTACCCAAGGTTTTACTTCAATAGTAGCTTTCATCCATGTACCTTCTTTGATTGGAAGTTCAGGATCAACGATTACATCATCTTCATCACTTTCTCCAGGCCCATTGATCTGTTTGATATGTGCATAATAATAGTAATTACGACGTACAGAGTAACGGTTTACCACATCATTTGCATTGTAAGTCTGATCTTCAATCCATAATCCATAGTAGCATACTCCATCAGTATATGTTTTGATAACAGGATCATTTGGATCGCCTCCTATAATAGTCATACCGGTTTCACGTTCTACTTCTGTTGTAGTTGGCTCTTCAAAATAGATCTTGCTGGTATAACTGTCTAAAGTAGGCATATAAATACGATAGAAAGTAATCGGAGCGCTAGGAGTGGTAGAAACAACGCCGTTTTCATCGAATACTGTTTCCGGAGTAAATACACCTTTGATAGAAAGGTAAGTAGCATTTCCATAACGGGCAACATCATTACTATTTTCCATTGCATATTCACTGGTTCCGATTGGAGAGAAAGTAGGAGTAGTTCCATCACCATTTCCAAAATAGGTTCCGCCTGAAGCTGGTCCTGTGAAATAGGGGGTTAACAAATATCCAAAAGAAGGGTCCCATTTCTGAACCATATACATTTGGTTAGGATTGTTACGCACACGATATTCTATATTATCCAAAGTTCCCTGAATTTCTACTACATCCGCAGCTTTTGCCAAGTTCACTTTTGCAAATGCACGTCCTACAGGTACTTTAATGTAGTTCTCAGCAGCAGTATTTCCGGCGGTAGCTGTAGCTTCTGTAACGTTGGCTGCTACATCTATTATGTGGTTTTTATCAAAATTCGTCATAAAAAAACCGGTGCTAGTGCTTGACGGTTGAGTCAAATCTAACATTTCTGCTACAGAAATTACTGCCTGAAATTGTCCAATCGGAGTTTGGTTTACTTCAAAGTCTGCCAATGCTGCTGCCAAAGGTGCACCGCCAGGCTGATTTAAATCAGGAAGGTTGACTAAAGCAAAAATAGACTTACGTCCGGCAGATGTAGCTATTACTTTATCTTCCGTTACACCACTGTTTACATTAAGATCTACAATGTGTTCCAGTAATCCGGCTTTATCAAATACATACAATACTGCACTTTTCACTGCTGCTTCGTCACCTGTAGCTGCTTCACTGCCGGAGAATGCACGCGTTCCGGTACTTTCTTGTGTAATAGCCAGTTTCATCACTGTTGATTCTCCTCTTCCTTCCTCGTCAGGTCCTATCGGATAGGAAGCATCTTCATTGTTACAAGATGCAAGAAGCAATACTGCTAATGCAGCTCCATAAAAACTTTTTAATTTCATAACTCTTAGTTTTTAATTAATAATTAGTATCTATAACTTTAATAGAAAGTTCCGTTTCATAAAAATTCCTGTTTTGAAATATATAGTTTAGACATAGGTAGATATGGTTTTACTCTTCCAGATATAACTCCATCTCCCGACGGATATCCAGATTATAAATGGCTTCTTTTACACCCATTATGAGTGCCTTAGTAAAATATTCAGTTGCCTGCAGGTAGTCGCCCTGATAGAGATAATAGACACCCCAATTATTCCATGCAGCCGGTATATCCCGAACTTTTTCCAGAAAAATACGGGCAGCTACAAATTCTCCACGGTTCAATAATACTCCGGCTGCATTGATGTTAGCAGCATCATTTTCGGGATGAAGACGAACGGTTAGTTCGAGTATTTCATTCCATTTATCTGTTTCTTTTTTATACTTACCTGCTATTTGATAAAGTTCATAGGGACTTAAGTGGTTAGGGTTACGTGTGAGCATGCTTCGTGATTCCTGTGCTGTAAAATTTTTCACTTTATAATCAATTTTATAGTCCACGCGACGAAGTGCCGGATAGATATCTTTTAATAAAGACTCATATGTAATGCCCAAAGATTGTAACTTCCGCTCTTTTTCGTCTGGGTCTTCATGACTATCTATGATGCTCAATACTTTATCTTTATTGGATAAATAACTTTCTACTACCAGATTCCGAAAAGTATTCCAGTCTTCTCCTCCCGGATATACATCAAATATTCCTGCAGGGAGTCCACTGTTATTTTGTAAGTAAGTCAGAAGTGCCTGTGCCCGATCCCATGAAAGTTGTTCATTATAGTTATAATTTCCCTCCGGAGAAGCGTAACCGGTAATGCTGATAGCGGTAACTTCCAAATCAGGATCTTTCCGTGTTTTATCAATAGTTGTATGTATCCGGTCTAATTCTGTTCTGTTATTCCGGTAATTAGGTAAAATAATAGCTTTTGCCTGAGGAAAATCCAAATATGCACTTCCACTTTCTGATCTAACCTTTTCCTGATGTTTCTCCGGAGTAATGTAAGAAACCAATGGGCGTACTCTGCTCGTCATGGTTCTACTCACATAATTAGAGGGTTTTCCGGAAGCTATTTCCAGACTAGGATTAACCAGAGAAGCTTGTATCTTCTTTGCACCGGCACATCCGTAAATTTCTTCTTTGATAATTAATTGTGCGGAAGCCATCCAGGAGTTGAAAGGAATATTTACGTGATAAGCTATTACTTTTTGATAACTTGAAGCCAATATATTCTCTTCAGCATACAATTGGTTAAGGTCTTCTGTAATATTACTACTAAAAGATTTATTTCTGCGCAATGCTTTGCAACGGTCTTTCCCATTCAAGCGAATATAAGGTAAAGAGAAAATGGTGTCTCCTTTTTGTAATTGTGGTATAAATAAGGCACTTTCCATTCGTCCCACACTTTTACTATGGATAGGAAATTGAAAAGTAATCTCCAGGGTTTCTCCTTTTCTTTCAAGACGAACATCTTTGAATCGATTATCCGTTTGCTGCGCCTGTACTGTGCTATGAATTATTAATATTAGAAAGACACCCTTAAAGACTTTTGAAAACCGGCCATAAAATGTTTGACCAGAAATGTTTATAGTATATGTTTTAGTTTCCATGAATCAGAAGATTTACTTTTTATTTAAGTATATAGATAAGTGATATTCCTGCACGCGTAGGCCCCCAATAATTGGTAACTTTATCTTTTATTTTTTCTCCACATTTCTCACAATAGAATATTTCATAATCCATGTGTGCGAATCCAATTCCTAGAGTTGCTTCGAGAGAAAGTCGATTGGAAAGTATCCATTGATATCCATACGAAAAACCTGCACCAACAAGCCATCCCTGAAAACGATGCTCTTTCATATAGTCGGTAAATCCCATTGCACTTACATTGTACCAACCGCCATGCGTATGTAATCCTATAAAGGAACCTTGGAAAGCTTCACAAAACCAATATCTGGCTTCGGGCTGGAAAAGTACATGTTTAATTTTCTTTTCCGACGAAAAAGACCAGGGATTATATGAGATTGGTATATCCAGCGTGTAGCGGGAAGCTAAGCGGAATTCACCTCCTATATTCAGCGTAGTGGATGCATAACTAACCAGATTTGCTTTTACTCCTATTTTAGAGATAGGAGTTAATTGAATTATCTCCTGACTATAAAGTGGTAGGAATAAAAAAAGGCATATTCCTCCAATTATTGTTTTTCTTATATTCATGTATATGTGTTCTCCGTTGGGAATCCATTTAAAATTCCCTCCATTCTTAGTAATATATTAACTATTCTGACAAATATCCGTCACTTGGCAAGTGACAGAATATATATTTTTATTAAAGTTAATCATATTGATAATCAGTATATTAACCCTAGAAAAAACACAAGTATGTATAAGGAAAACTATTATCCAGCAGAGGTATCTGAGCTTTTTGCTGAAGAAAAAAACAGTATTGAACGGTTTTTTTTGTCTAAAGGAAAGTCTGTTTTTTTTGAATTATCAGTTCATACTCTTTTCGCTACGAGAAAAGGGGAAATTTTTGTTACTTTAAGCAATGGGGACAAAAAAATTATACAAAGCGGACAGCTCTTTTTCCTGCCCGCCGGATTTTCGTGCACTATTACCAGCGAAGAAGAGACTTCATTAACATGTTTTTATATCCCTGACTGTGTCGCATTATGTGATTACTTTTTTTCTTCTGAATTATATACGGAAAAAAAACTTATTACTTCTTCTTTTAATCCCCTTTCCATGCTTCCAATTATGTACAATTATACAGATAATCTGGATATAGTGCTGGATGAACTAAATGTCAGCTCTTTTTTCTGCCGACTGAAAATCTGTGAATTATTTTATGTACTGAAACATTATTATACTGTTAGAGAGGTTTCTGGTATGTTTTATCCAATTGTAAAGAAGGAAAATGGATTTACTAAATTCATTTATCAAAATTACATAGAAGCCAAAACAGTACAAGAGTTAGCCAATCAAGCTCATATGAGCTTAAAAAGTTTTGAAAATCGGTTTAAGGAGGTTTTCGGTACTTCACCAGGACGATGGATGATTAGCAGAAAAAAAGAGAAAGTTTATACGGAAATCATGTCTTCTTCTCTCCCTTTAGGAGTTATTTCTGAGAAATGTGGATTCTCAACTTTATCACATATGAGTGATTTTTGTAAAAAACATATCGGATTATCTCCAAGTGAGTTGAGAAAGGGGAGGAAATGTTGAAAAAATATACGACTTTTCAGAATATGTTTTAATATTTTACTCTTTATCTTTGTCCCTGAAAAGTGAAATATTTTTTTTGTTTCTGTCACTTGCCAAGTGACGGATATTTTATTGTGTTTTCCTAAAATTGTACAAATATATAATTTTTTCCTATTTCCAACAGATTTTTACACAGCTCTTTTTATAGCTCTTATTACTTTTATGTTTGCCTCATCCAACACACTATTTTCAAAACCTGCCAGATAAATAGCAGTGGTTTTTAGCGAGGTGTGCCCCAGACTTTCACTGATTACAGGTAAAGCAACCGTTTCTTTTTTTGCAATGGTAGCCCATGTATGGCGTGCTACATGGGTAGAAAGTGGCAGTCGAAATTTAAGTTCCTTACTAATATGTTTAAGATATTTATTCTGTACTCTTAATCCACTTTCATATTGAACTCTTTCATTTTTACCTGCTTCCCGGATAATAGGAAAGAGATAAGAAGAATGTTTCACATAAGGTGCAAAGTATGCAATAATCTCTTTCATCTCTTTCAGGAGTTTTATTTCAAGATATTGTCCTGTCTTTTTACGTCGATAGGAAATGACTCCGTCTTTAATATCCCTTTTCTTTAAATATGCCATATCTACATATGACATTCCACGGGCATAAAAACAGAAAAGAAAATAATATGCCGATGAAGTCAGGGAATCTAAATTAACAGCAGATGTAGTTTTTTTACTTTTTACCCAGTCTGCTAATAGTCTTATTTCCCTGGAGTTTATTGCCTTTTTACGGGTAGATTGTACACCGGTATAAACTTTTCTGAAATAGTCTTCCCGGAAAGGGTATACTAGTTCATTCTTTATCCCTTTGTTATAAATTGCCCGTAAATTACGCATGTAAAAAGAAACAGTATTTAAACTACATTTCCTGGATAGCAAATAATCTTCATACTTTATCAATAATTGGGAATTTAATTTATTGAGATAAAAATCTTCTTTTCCATAAAATTCCAAAAAGCTTTTTACAGAGGAATGATAGGCTCGGGCTGTGCGATCTTTAGATTCTTTTCTTAATTCACTTTCCAGTATCTCAACCAGTTTTCGAAGTGTGAGATCTGGAATTTTCTTTCTTACTCTTTTATTCCGGTAATTAGGAATAAAATAATAAAATTCATTTTTACTTTTCTTCATAATCTACTTTTTTATAGAGATTTTAGGTATAGCAAACAGTAAAGGTTAATATCCGAAAGATAAGAAATATTTAAATTTATTCTGTGTTTATTATAATTATATATTAGCATATCTACTCGTCTTCTCTGGTTATTCATCGATTTAACATTTCTATAAATAGAAAAAAACATTAAATTACATCCTAAAAATAACGTTGACAATATTTCTGATAAATGAAAACCACTTAATTCATTAATACAGGATTTCATAGAAGATTAAATTCCTTAAACCAAAATAAACAGTGCATATCTGAACAAAAATATTTTATGCAAATATAAATTACTTAAGTATAATAACAAACTTAAATCGGGTTATTTTAAAAATTCAAGTATAAAAATAAGATTAAAAGAATATCCGGGAAATACACAGTATTTTCTAAAGAGTTAAATTTTATTCAAAGATATCCAATTTGTTTTTTCGTAAAAATAAGTTTTACTAAAACAACATATACAGATGGAAACACGACAAATATGTGTATTATTACCTTTTCCCTGTATAACTAACCTATTATATGGGGTTTAACCTGAAATGTTTTTCTGAAAATTCTTATATATTTACAAGATTATTTACTGTGGAAAAGAAAAACGTCAGCTAGAAAGGATATTGAATTACGTAAGAATTTACGTTTTTACGTAATCCTTTGATTTATACACTCCAATCTCACTCGAGGAAAGTTCCGATTTTCTTTTTTGTTATTGACCTTAACAACAGCTACTCCACATTGATCAGGAGTAGAACCTCAACCCAATTTGCTTTGCAGTATTTGGTTTTAATAGCAAATTTAAATATTTAAACAAGTTTAGTTATCTATTTATTTTATTTATAAATCTAAATAAATTAATTCATTTTGTTTTTACCGTTTAAAAACATACTATTAACACTTACTTTTCAAAATGCCATTCTCACCTGTAAAAACATAGTTGGTTTTTGTGGAAAACTCGTCAAACCAGATTAAACAGCAGTTTATTCTTTTTGTACCCTTATACAACCTACACCGCCTATGCTTTTCTCTCGTATTTTAAATGAAAAACCATTAATAATAGAAACCCACAGAAAGCAAAAGGTACACCTACTAATGCCGGATATTCATACCCTTTTCCCGCTGCTAATGGCAACCCGCCTACATAAGCACCAATCGCATTTCCCAGGTTAAAAGCCACTTGCAAGCTGGCTGCCCCCAATAATTCTCCCCCACGGGCATAACGAATAATCAATACCTGTTGTGGTGTAGAAACAGCAAAAAGGCTTGTCGTACATAAACACATCAGCAACACAGCTATCCAGGGAATCCCTGCCAGAAAGAAAATTCCTAATAATACCATAGAAGTTATACCTTGCGCGGAAGCAGCTACTTTTCCCGGAGAATAACGATCAGATAGTCGCCCACTGGTTAAATTTCCAACTACCATTCCAAAACCAGCCAATATCATCAGGAAAGTAATATGTTCGGGAGCAAATCCCGCTACATTTGTAAGCAATGGATTAACATAACTATAAAAACTGAAAACACCTCCATTACCTAACATGGTAGCCAACAGGATCAACCATGGAGTAAGCGTCTTAAGAAAATGAAACTGTCCTTTAAACCCTGTATCGGGTAAACCGGGAACTTCAGGAATCCAACGCCAGATATAATAGAAAGTTATTACTCCCCATAAACCAGCCAACAGGAATGTACTTCTCCAGGAAATACTAACACTCAACGCCGTACCTAAAGGTACTCCTAACAAATTGGCTATTGTCATTCCTGCTACCATAATGGATACTGCCTGTGACCCTTTTCCTTTATCTGCCAATTTTTCGGCCACAATAGCAGCTACTCCAAAATATGCACCATGAGGCAAACCCGAAAGAAAACGCGCAACCAACATAGTTCCGTAATTCGGAGAAATGGAAGCAAATATATTCCCCACAGCCATAATGGCTGCAAGAGTCAATAAAAGACCTTTTAACGGAAACTTACGGGCGATTGCCAACATCGGTGCTCCTACACAAACTCCTATTGCATAAGCAGAAATCAGGTGACCTGCCTTGGAAATACTTATATTCAATCCGGTTGCTACATCAGGAAGCACTCCCATGATAACAAACTCTGCTATTCCCAATCCCAGCGTTCCAAAAGCTAAGGCTATCAAACTCTTCTTCATATCTTATTATTTGGGCGGCAAAGATACGAGATTTTACGAGGGCTTGATTTCAATTCCAAAAAGAATTTATTAAAAACAGATTTCACGTAAAAGCTTACAGAAAAAGAAAAGTTGTTGTTTTAGTCCACACCCGGATAATGCTCCAAAGACACACTTTATACTTATAAATACATAAAAAAGAGTACCCAGCCCGTTCAACTGTCTCTCAAAGTTTTTCGGATAACTAGAGTTCATTGACAGGGTTAAGCACTCTTTCTGTTTATCTTGTCTGAAAGAAGAATAAGAATTTTCTTAAAACTCTGTTTATTGCTATTTATTGCCTGAAGGAATAAATATTTTTGCTGTTTGCATGCCTTGCTCCGTTTGTACAGAAACAAGGTAAATTCCCCCCGTTAAGTTTCCAGCGTCAATACTCATAGTAGCTACCGGAGAGAGTTCATATCTCTCCCTTACCTTATTTCCGGTTATATCGTATACATAACAATGATTTATTAAACTATTTAGAGCCAGGACTTCAATCCGGGTTTGTATCGGATTATATTGTATAGTTACCAGTTCACCTTCTACTATATTTACATTAACAGGATCTTTATTTTCTACAAAATTAGCACGCAAATGAATGTAACCCGAACTTACCTGCGTACTCAAAGAATTTCCTTCTTCAGACACTACAAACCACCCATGCGGATTGCTGTCATAAGCCACTAAAATATGTGTAGAAGTAAGTTGTTGAATCTCGAAATAATAACTTCCTGCTTCTAATACAGTATGTGGTAAAGCAAAAACCTGAGGAACTCCTCCCTTTCCTCTTTTAAACTGTTGCTGTATAAGAGGCTGTCCATACTTATTATTCTCCTCTAATTTATAAACGGCTAATCCGAAATCCAAATCTTCTTCCCGCAAAGAAAAACCTATTTCTACAGATGTTAAAACGCCTTCTTTATTTAACGTATAAATAGTACCAAAAGAAATTGATCCTAATGAAGAGCCTACTCCCTTTACATATTCTGAGGTATTATCCCATGCAAAAGTAGAATCTGTTACCTGAGTAAAAAAAACAATCGGACTATTTTCCGGATAATCACCCTCTAACTCTGTTGAAATGAAAACCTGAAAATCCAGTTTGTCACCTTTAATTCCTTCCATTAACGCTCCATAGGCCGATAAACTAGCTATCTCTTCGGAAGTTAAAGAAACCGAAGAAGATACTGCCCAATCCGGTTCTTCATTTTTTTGAACATGTAGCGTCACATTTTCAATATTGTTTGCCCCATGGTTCTCTATCTCTGCCATAAATAAATATTCCCCTTCCAATTGGTAATCCGGCACCTGAGCGGGTAAAGAAGTATAGAAGCTATTAAGTAAAAGTTCATATTCTTTTGCCTCTACAATACTTATATTTTCTACTGCCACATACTCCAACCTTGTACATACGATAGCAAAAGTATATTCACCCTCTTCCGTAATACGGAACATTTTTTCGTCTTCTACAAATTCCAGATAAGTATGCACATTATTTATCTCTTTCAAACGTGGCCAGGTTGTATAATCCGTACCACTTTTTCCATAGGTTAAATAAAAACTGCTGTTTCCTCCGAACAATGAACCAGCCTGATAAGATAACTTAAAACGGTAAGTTCCCGGAGTTAAAGTAACACACCTGGAAAGAAGCGGAGCGTTTTCCGCCGTTGCATGATAAAAACCTTTTTCCGCTTCCAGAATCCATTCCCTGGAGTTTACGGGATTCCAGTTTAATGCTTCTTCGGAAACACTGAAATCGGTCAGGAAGGGCACAGTAACCGGTTCAATATTAACCACTCTTGCAGTAGACGTATCATTCTCTTCATTTTCCTGGTCTTCACATTTAGCAACGACTTCTACATCATATACCCCAGGCACAGAAAAGTCGGTAGTTGTCTCAAAAGATACAGTTATAGTCTCGTCCAAATCAATTCTTTGGATAAACTTTTCGGTTACCGGCGTATTCCCATTAATGGAATAGGTTAATGTAAACTCTTCAATTGCTGCCGTGCCCGCATTGTGTATAACCGCACTTATCACCGTTTCCGAAGACAAATTACAGTCGGAAACAGGAAGCACCACACTACGGACAGCAATATCGGGTACTCCTTCAAACGGTCCGGCTGCTATGGAAATATTATCCAGATACAGATAATAACTATAAGCTTCTGAAGTCACATGGAAAGCAAAATAATATTCTCCTGCCTCTTCAATATCTATATAATTGATAGAAGCTTTCCATTCTTCATTGTCAATTTCAGGTAAATCAACCAATAACTCCATCTCTTCCGGGTCATCAGAAGTTCCATACAATACTTCCATGGATTCTGTATCCCAATTATCTTCACACCTATAATAGAAACTCAAATAATATTTCCCCGGTGACATAGATACAGGATTTGAAATCAGATAGTCGTCCGCATCGTTATATTCATGATATTCATAATGAACCATTCCCGTATTTCCGTCCGCATCTTCATCGTAATCATTGTACTCCCACGTACACTCATCATTATTACGATTAATAATAGTCCAGTTATTTTCCAGATTTTCCGGTGAAGAAAAATCTTCATAGAAAGGAAGTATGATAGCCTCCGCATTTTTGCAACTACCTGTTAATTTATCATTTTCCGGATTATAATCTTTTGCTGTTTCCACCCAGGCAGTTACCTTATAATTTCCACGTGCAGAAAAATCGGCTTTTGTTGTAAATACATACGAAAAACTTTCACCTGCCGGAATAACTCCGGTATATTGTTCAGATACAATGGGTTCATTATTTACCTGATAAAAAAGGCTTATATCCGTTAAATCCCGAAGCCCCTCATTGGAAATCAATACCTCAATATTCTCCTGACTACTCAACTTTGAAGAGGTTTTAGGAAGAATTAATTTACTGATTGCCGCATCTATTAAAGGAGTATGTAACA
>Ga0192240_10241_pt1 | contig 25751 bp, 20 predicted proteins | sample Koala_Koa27_H3_FD_131237 | JGI IMG/M metagenome (GOLD analysis project Ga0192240, IMG submission 131237) | Enriched cells from koala feces incubated with labeled cellulose particles, San Francisco Zoo, California, United States - Koala_Koa2-7_H3 ...
GAAATTTGCTCAATGAATTAAAAGATGTTCCTAATGTAACTTATTTGTCGGCTACTCCTATTCCATATAAATGGAGACCGAAAGAACTTTTGCAATTGCCTGAATATGAAATAGATTGGGGAGATAATGTCAGAATAAGACCATTCAGAATGAAATGCAACCACCCATTTTCTTTGGCTGCCAACATCATTAAAAACCATAAAATGGGGCATCCATTTGAATTGAACGGTCATGTAGTAAAAGAATATTTCTTTTTTGTCAATTCGGTATCTGCAATTAGAAGTATTGTTAAATCTACAGGATTGACATCAGATGATGTGAAAATAATATGTGCAAACAATGAAATTAATAAGTTGAAATTAAGGGATTTACCTATTGGGGAAGCCAAAGGGAAGAATAAAACATTTACATTTTGCACAAAAACGGCTTTTTATGGAGCAGATTTCTATTCAGATGCGGGTCTTGCAATCATTGTCAGTGATGGTCATGCAAAGAGTTCGTTGCTGGATATTGCTACTGATATAACGCAAATTGCAGGAAGAATCAGGACAAAAGAAAATCTATTCAGAAACATAATTTTACATATTTACAATACAGATGTTATGTGTGAAAGCAAAGTTGAATATGAAGAAATGTTACATAATAGATTACTTGAGGCTCAAAAAACAGTGAAAGCATTTGAGGAATTATCTGCGGATTTAAGAGAAGTCATAGTCGGAAGAATACGAGTGGATGACCCAGCGGAATTTGTATTTTATAACGCTGATAAACAAACTGTAGAGGTTGATGAAATGAAAATAGCTCATGCAGAATACAAGTTTGAGACAATAGACAATGTATATTCCAATGGACTTTCAATAAGGGATGCTTACCTAAATGCGGGTTATAATATGAAAGATGCTGATGAAATGATTGAAAATATACGCCAAAATGTATATTTCGGCATGGGTGGAAGTAATTTTGAAGTACTCTATAAAATGTATTCGAATGATAGGAAACAAAACCCCGTCATAAAATCGGAATTAGCAAAAGATGTTTCAATGCAGAATAATATCGTGCCACTCGCATATAATTTATTGGGTGATGAAGAAGTTGAAAGGCTTGGATATGATGAAAGGAAAGTCAGAGACATGGTGCATTTCAAGCTGCCAGAAACTCAGGATGCGTTAAAAAAAGAGTTGAAAATCACTTTTATCATTGGGCGCAGGTATTCATTCAAAGAAATAAAATACCAACTCGGGTTATGTTTCCAAAAATTGAGAATTGGAATTGCAGCAAAAGCAACTTTAATACGTGAATATTTCGATACCAAAAGGGTAAAAATACAAATGGAACATAAAAGGATAGATGGTTTTCAAATTAATAATGCCTTATTCCTTTGTCTTTCCAAGAAAAAATGTGTCGATTTTTTAAAGTTTCCCCTATAGGGTGACATAAATAAAATCGACATTCAGTCCCAATGCCCCTGTTTTTCACCCTTTGTTAAATTTACATTGTACCATAAATTATTCTTAAAATTAAATAATATGTCGAATAAACATTCCAATTCCCTTAAAGGAAGGAATAGAAAATTCGACAAAAACAATTCTCATACTTGCACAGCCACACACAAGTATATATCTTTTTCCCGCCAAAATCAAATGGAAATTATTTGGAGATTTTGCATCTCCTACAGGAACTTTTAAAGTTGGCTAAACATGATTCCAACCTAAAATCGGTGCAAAATAATGTATTTTTCCTGAGAAAAGCAAGAAAAACCGAAAAAATATTTTATATGTAGCTATTATTTGTGCGAAACTGCATAATGAATCCCCATAATCACAAGAAGTGATTACAGAGATTCTTATCAATATCCACTTCTGTAGCCTAAAAAGCAGTTCTACTGCCAAACACAAACTCAACCACTTTCCTATTGGCTTCATTTTCAATCTTAAAGTCTCTTTCAATATAAATATCAGTCACTTTCATGGATTCATCTATGTGATTGAGAGCAGAATGGACGGTATATTTGTCTATTCCTGCTTTGTTGATGGCTATAGTAGCCCAACTATGCCTCGCAGCATAATACTCCAAATCATCTATATTCAGCAACTTGCCAATCTCTTTCAGACCTGCATTAATGGCTCTGTTGAAGTTGTTGGCTGTAGAATAGTTATGATAGAAATTAAAGATTCTTTTGCCTGTAAAATCTCTATATTTCTGAATCAGAGGCATGACCATAGGAGGAATGGAAACCTGCATTTTGGCTTTATCCAATCTTCTGTCCTTAGTTTTAGTCCTATAATAGGTGATAACCCCATCTTCCAATTCAGAGCAATTATACAAATCTGCAGAGTTCATGCCTATCAGACAGAAAGATAAAATGAAGCAATCTTTTGCCAGATTATAGGGGCATACCCTTTCCCTGCCATTAGTCTTGTTTAGGATATAAGGTAAATCCCAGATTTTCTTTATCACTTCTGGAGAAAGTGCCCTTTTTCTGGTAGCCTCCTGTTTGGGCATTTTGAAGTTATCAAAAGGAGAATTTGGAATGAGAATAATCCCCCTGTCATAGTCATTGTACTGTCGTCTGGCTTCATTAAAAAGATGTCTGATGCACCCCAAATAGAGGGGAACCATCCTGTTTGAAGGTATCCTTTTCCCTTTCTTCTTGAGTTCTTCTATGTGCCTGGCTCTCTTAGAATACAAATATTCAGTAAATCCCTGCAAAAATTTCAGGCTTATTTGTCCAATATTTAAACTGTCATTCCCTATATAAGATATTATGTTGTTGAGGGAGGTTTGGTAATTGGCTCTCCCCTTTAGGGAAGTGTTATTTATCCAGTTCTGAGAAAATTGGATGAAGTCTATGCTTGAGTCTTTTTGTATCGCTGCTTGGATATACTCCCAAATATCATTCAGGGTATAGTTGGAACTTTCCAAAGGAAGGGTAGCACATATCTCCTGATACTGCCTTACTAAGGCATCTGCTTCTTTGATAAATTGCGGCTTCTTTAGTTTGAATGATTTGGTTAAATCATCCTTTCTAACAAATATATTGGTAGGAATCCTTTTGACCTCCCTTTTATAGGTCATTCTTATTTTTACATTGTAAGTACCGTCGCTTTTCTGTTTACTTTTCAATACTTCTGCTTTGAATGTCAACATGCTATTCAACTATTTTTGGAACAACAATAGACCAACAATAGCTAAGAAAACAAGTATTCTATAAAGGATTTCCCGGTAATCTATACCCCTAAAAACAAGAAAGCCTTAATAGCTAATCTCTTAACTATTAAGGCTTTCAGAAGAGCGGAAGACGGGACTCAAACCCGCGACCCTCAGCTTGGAAGGCTAATGCTCTATCAACTGAGCTACTTCCGCAATTTTAGTGGGCAAAGATGGATTCGAACCACCGAAGGCGTAAGCCAGCAGATTTACAGTCTGCCCCATTTGGCCACTCTGGTATTTGCCCTTCCGCGTTTGATAACTTGGGGTGAAGTACCTTCGTTTCTCAATTGCGATGCAAAGGTACAACTATTTTTTTAATCTGCAAGCAAAATCTATCATTTTTATTGCGGTAACTGCACATTCATCGCCTTTGTTGCCCAGTTTTCCACCGGCACGTTCTTCGGCTTGTTCCATTGTATTGGTGGTTATCAGGCCGTAGATTACCGGAGTGTCAGTTGTTGCATTCAGTTGGGCAACGCCCTGTGTGGCTCCCATGCATACGTAGTCAAAGTGGGGGGTATCGCCTCTTACCACGCAGCCAATGGCAATTACTGCATCTACTTTACCGCTTTTAATAAACTGGCTGGCACCAAAAGTGAGTTCAAAGCTTCCGGGAACGGTTTCTACCAGGATGTTTTCGTCTTTGGCGCCGTGTTTTTTCAGGGTTGTTATGGCTCCCTGGAGCAGGGCACCTGTTATGTTGTAGTTCCATTCGGACACGACGATGCCGAATTTCATATTCTCTGCATTGGGCACCGAGTTGAAGTCGTATTCAGAAAGGTTGTGGTAAGCTGTTGCCATGATGTGGGTTGTTTTTAGGATGTCGGGAATAAATGTATTGCATAAAAAAGCACGGATTACACGAATTTCACGGCTTTTTGCTCCGTGTTCCGTATAATCCGTGCCTGCTGTCTGTTCTTATATTGATAAGTTTACTTTTTCAGCAATTTGGCTTGCTCGATGTATTTGTCGGCTTCCATGGCCTGGTAAGAACGGAAATATTTGTCTTTTACCGTAGTGTAGGCCTTAATGGCGTCGTCGTATTTGCCTTGCTTAACCAGAATCTTGCCTGCTTGCATCAGGAAGATGGGGCTGAGGGTGTTGTTGTCGGCAGCATCAGCTGCTTTCAGCAACAGGGAAGCGGCTTTGTCCAACTGTCCCAGTTCGGCATAGCAGTTGCCCGTAGCACCGATGATGGCAGGAGCTACCATTTGGTCGTTTCCGTCGAAGCTGTCGAGTGCTTTTATGGCTTCTTCGTATTTGCCAAGTTTGGCGTAGCAGATACCCATGTAAGCCTTGGCCAGGTTGGCGGCTTTGGTTCCACTGAATTCGTCGGCTACTTTAATGAAGCCGGTATATCCGATGCTGTCTCCGTTCAATGCTTCTTCGTAAGCGTCGGCCTCAAAATATTCCTGGCCTTTGAACAGGGCGGCTTGTGCTTTTTCTTCGCGTGGGTCGGCATACAGGTGCTTGTACATCATTACGCCTGCGATGACGATGATGATGGCTGCGATAACGCCGATGATTGTCTTTTTGTTTTTGATGAGAAATGCCTCCGATTGTGTCAAAGCATCTTCCACATTCAGGGCTTCATTCGTCTTTTTTTGTTCTGCCATTGTTATGTATTCTTTTTTGTTATTATTCCTAAGTGCTATTTCGACCCGCAAAAGTAAGTTTTTTATGGCTTCTGACGAAATTTAGGCGCATCTTTTTTGTGCTTAGTCTCACAAAACCCCGAATTTCTTCCTAATTTTGCACCAAACTCAGCACTGCAAGCATGATACTGAAGCGTATATCTATTCTCAACTATAAGAACCTGGAGCAGGTGGAGCTGTCTTTTTCGCCCAAACTGAATTGTTTCTTCGGACAGAATGGCATGGGAAAGACCAACCTGCTGGATGCCGTTTATTTCCTTTCTTTCTGTAAGAGTGCAGGCAATCCCATTGATTCGCAGAATATCCGTCATGACGCCGACTTTTTTGTCATACAAGGCTTTTATGAAGCGGCCGACGGTACGCCCGAGGAGATTTATTGTGGCATGAAGCGCAGGCAGAAGAAGCAGTTCAAGCGTAACAAGAAAGAATACAACCGCTTGTCCGACCACATCGGTTTCTTGCCGCTGGTGCTGGTGTCGCCGGCCGATTCGTATCTTATAGCCGGAGGTAGCGAGGAGCGCCGCCGTTTCATGGACGTGGTGATTTCGCAATACGACAAGGAGTATCTGGATGCCTTGATACGTTATAACAAGGCACTGGCGCAGCGCAACACTTTGCTGAAGAGCGAGCAGCCTGTTGAGGAAGAGCTTTTCAATATTTGGGAAGAAATGATGGCACAAACCGGTGAAACGGTATTTCGCAAGCGCGAGGCTTTTATCAGCGAGTTTATTCCCATTTTCCAATCATTTTACTCGTTTATTTCACAGGACAAGGAATGTGTGGGGCTTAGCTATGACTCGCATGCCCGTGGTGCTTCCTTGTTGGAAGTGCTCAGAGAGAGCCGTGCACGCGACCAGATTATGGGTTATTCACTTCATGGCGTACACAAGGATGAATTGAACATGCTGTTGGGCGATTTCCCTATCAAGCGTGAAGGGTCGCAGGGACAGAATAAAACGTATCTGATAGCATTGAAGCTGGCGCAGTTCGATTTTCTGAAACGGATGGGGAATACGGTGCCGTTGTTGCTGTTGGATGATATTTTTGACAAACTGGACGCGTCGCGCGTGGAGCAGATTATCAAACTGGTGGCGGGCGAGAGGTTCGGGCAGATTTTTGTTACCGACACCAACCGCGAGCACTTGGATCGTATCTTGCACAAGCTGGGTGGAGACTACCGCATGTTCCGCGTGGAAGAGGGAGCAGTTTCGGAGATGAGGGAGGACGGCCATGAAGCGTAACGATGCGGAACAGATTGGCACGCTGATACGTAACTTCCTGCGTCAGGAAAGCCTCGAATCTCCACTTAATGAGCAGCGGCTCATCAATGCGTGGCCCGAAGTGTTGGGGCAAGGCATTGCTTCATATACCAGCAGCCTTTACATCAGGAACCAGGTGCTCTATGTGCACCTCACCTCGGCCGCCCTCAGGCAAGAGCTGATGATGGGGCGGGAGATGCTGGTGCGCAACTTGAACCACCATGTCGGTGCGCAGGTCATTTCAGACATTGTTTTCCGGTAATGCTGTACAGGGGCTTTCTGTGCCCGTTGCAGCGGCATTGGGGAGGGCGTTTGGTAGTAACAGGTTACAAGCAGCCCCCCCTCCAAAAGGTGTTGTAGCGGGGGGGGGAAGTTACTTGCCTAGCATTTTCAGTTGTGTGGTCCTTTTCATTTTCAAAGCATCGAGTTCCTGTACGGCCCGGTCGTAGTAGGTGGACGTTTCCAAATCTTTGTTGTTGTGCGCGTCGAGGCCGATGATGGCGGTGCAGCCTTCGTTGGCTGCAATGTGCCAGAATTCGGGGCAGGGATAGGTGGATATGCCGTGTGCCTCGTTGTAGGCCACAAAACCGATGTTGTATTCCAGCGGGATATTGAGGCGTGTGGCTGCCCGGCATATGTGCCGTGCAGCCAGTGTGCAGTGTCGGTCCCATTCCGGGTAGGAGCGCATAAATAGGTCGGGGTGTGCCAGGCAACTGTACAGGCCGGTTTCCATGCCTTCGATGGCACTTTCTTCATACAGGTCGAGCATGTCTCGGCTGTCGGTGTGGTGTCCGAAGTAGGGGAACTTTTCATCCGTGTGATAGTGGTGGTTGCCAAAGATGACATAATCCAGCCGGAACTTTTTGATTTGCTCTTTCAGCCAATGCATGTATTCGGGAAAGTATTCGCATTCCAGCCCTATCTTTATCTGGATGCGGTCTTTGTATTTTTCGCGCAAGGCTCTCAGGCTTTCCACATATTCGGGCAGCTCGTCGGGCAGCATCCGCATGTCGGCTACATAGTTGGTGCGGTATTTCCAGGGTGTATGGTCGGAGAATCCCAGCAGTTCATAACCGCCCCGGATGGCGCTGAGCACGTATTCTTCGTCGCTTCCGGTGGCGTGCATGCACCGGGTGGTGTGGGTGTGATAGTTTGGTTTCATTGTGCTATGATTTCGTCCATGCGGATGTCGAAGGCTTCCGCCGGAACTTCTTCAACTAGTTGGAACGGGAAGCAGATGCCTATCTTGTAGGCTGCCGGCAAGTGGGGGAGCAGGCGGTCGTAATAGCCTTTTCCACGTCCCAGCCGGTTTCCGTCCTTGCCGAAGGCGACGCCGGGTATAACGGCCAGTTCGATGGCTGCATAGTCGGTGAATGGTTCTCCCGATGGTTCTTCGATGCCGTAGGCTCCGATGTGCAGGTCGTGCGGGCCGGTATAGGTGCGCAATTCCAGGTTGTCTTCCACAACGACGGGCAGCAGAATATGTTTCTGCCGGCTCCATTTCTCAATAAAGTCATGCGTATCTACCTCGTCTTTCAGCGAGTGGTAGAGCAATATGGTATTTGCCGCCCTGAAAGCCGGGTGGACTTCGAGGGCGGCAAGTATTTTAGCAGACAGAGGCTGACGCGTAGCGGAAGAACAAATCTGGCCTTTCAAGATGTTCATCCGCTTGCGCAGTTCTTTTTTCTTTTCCTTCATTTCCATTATCCAGGTTTTCGTTGGTTGGTGCTTTGGGGAAGGCTTCGCCGTCTTTCAGAATTTCGAGCGCCTTTTGTACGGTGGCGTCGCTCTGGTTGATGTAGCGCACGTGTTCCTCGCGTCCCAGCATGTTGTAGATGATGCTTCCGTACAGGTTCCGTTCCAGCACCTTGCGCGATTTGCTGATGAGCAGGTTGCGGCGTTTGATGCCTTTGGAGTCGGCAAACCGTATGAATTGTTCCACAATACCTTGCCGGCTCAGGTATTTCAGCAGGCTTTCCTCATCCTCAAATTCCTTCAGTTTGGCCCGGTTGCGGTCGGTGTACTGGAAGCTGAATTGCAGGATAATGCCTTTGTTGCTTACTTCAATGAGGTAAGACGAGATACCGGTAGTGTCTTGCGGCACAAAGACATCGGGCATGATACCTCCACCACCGTATACAGGGCGTCCCAGGCTGGTGGAGTAGCGCAGGCTTTCGTCCAGCTTGATGCTGTCTTTGGAGAAGAATTCACCGTGTTCGTAGCGGGTAATCCAGTCCATTTCGTATTTGCTGTTTTGTCCGCTTTCGTAGGGGCGTTGGATGCAGCGTCCCGAGGGAGTATAGTAGCGTGCAATGGTGAGGCGTATGGCCGACCCGTCGCTGAAGTCGATGGGCTGTTGTACCAGGCCTTTTCCAAACGAACGGCGTCCGACGATGGTGCCCCGGTCGTTGTCTTGTATGGCTCCGGCAAAGATTTCGCTGGCCGAGGCCGAGCCTTCGTTGACCAGCACTACCAGCGGTGTTTGCTGGCAGCTGCCCGTGCCGTTGGCATATTCTTCCAGACGGGGATATTTGCGTCCCTGGGTGTAGACAATGAGTTTTCCCTCGGGCAGGAATTCGTTGACCATGCGGGTGGCGGCTTCCATGTAGCCTCCGGTATTGTCGCGCAAGTCAATAATCAGGCCTTTGCACTTCTGGTGGTTGAGTTGGGCGATGGCATTCAGTAATTCCACGTGGGTGGTACGTCCGAACTTGCTGATGAGGATGTAGCCGAAATTGTTGTCAATCATGTAGGCTGCATCGATGGTGTTTTGCGGGATGTCTCCGCGTACGATGGTAAAGCTGAGCAGTTCTTTTTCGGTAGCACGCTTGATTCCCAGTTTCACTTCGCTGCCCTTGGGGCCTTTGAGGCTGCGCATGGCTTTTTCGTTGGTGAGTCCTTTGCCTACAAACAGGCTGTCGTCTACAGTAACGATGCGGTCGCCGGCCATGACGCCCACCTTTTCGGCAGGTCCTCCGGCCACTACGTCGTTCACGTGTATGGTGTCTTCCTGAATGGTGAACTGGATGCCCACGCCGCTGAAACTTCCTTCCAGTTCGGAGTTAACTTCTTCCAGGTTCTGGGCCGGAATGTAGGTGGAGTGGGGGTCTAGCTCAGCCAATATCTGCGGCATGGCCTTTTCTACCAGGTCAGTCATGTTCACGGTGTCTACATACTGGTCGTCGATGACGCGGAGCAAGGCGTTCAGCTTGTTCGACGAGCCGTTGATGATGCCCAGCTTGGTTCCGCCATAGTGCTTGGCATAGAAAGTTCCGATGAATATTCCCGCTACAATGCTCACGGCAATGATAAGTGGTGTGAAGCGGGAGGTGTTTTTGCTACTCATATTATATTGTTAGTTATCAATCGTCAGGTGTTTTCTGTTATTCTTTGATATCCATGAAGGTCACTTCGATGCCGGCGCGTTTCAGTAACTCGATACCGTCTTCCAGGCGGTACTTTTCGGAATAGACCACCCGTTTGATACCCGCTTGGATAATGAGCTTGGAACACTCGATACAGGGCGAGGCGGTGACATACATGGTAGCGCCGTCGCTGCTGTTGTTCGAGCGGGCTATTTTGGTGATGGCATTGGCCTCGGCATGCAGCACGTAGGGCTTGGTGACGTTGTTTTCGTCTTCGCAGACATTCTCGAAGCCGGAGGGGGTTCCGTTGTAGCCGTCGGATATAATCATTTTGTCCTTTACAATCAGGGCGCCCACCTGGCGTCGTTTGCAGTATGAATTTTCGGCCCAGATGCTGGCCATGCGGATGTAGCGTTTGTCCAGTGCTTCTTGTTTGGCTTTTAATGATTCGTTGTCCATGTGTCTCTTAATTTGCAGGGCGGAATGCCATGAATTTTACGTTACCGTTTTCTTTGTAATAAATGTACAGATTCTGGTTGTCGCCGGTGTATCGGTAGGCGTTTTGCAAGCCTGTTACAAAAGCTTTGGCCAATGCATCGGTTTCGCTGCGGCTGACATTGACATTGCTGAGCACAAGATCGTTTGATGCACCGTTGGCGGTCCAGCTACCGCTTACGGTGGCCAATACGCCGTGTCCGTCAAAAGTTCCGCCAGTGGTACTGGCCAAGTCAGTGCCTACAAATTCCAGCGTGAAGTTGTTCGATTGTGCCAGGGCATTCATGCTGCTTTCGCGTTGGGCTTCGTTGCCGCCCCAGAAGTCAAATTGTTTGTTGCTTCCCTCGGCAGCGATGAAGGTCATTTTCCAGGTTTTCCCGGTAAAGATTTCTATCACATCGTCTTCGTTGTTGCAGCCGCCCAAGGTGCTGGCCATGATGACTAACGCTAGCAGGCGCAAGGTATGTATCATTTTCTTTTTCATATCTTTATTCCGTTTCTTTTTAATAATGCGTCAATACTGGGTTCCTGTCCTCTGAACCGCTTGTACAATGTCATCGGATGCTCGGTTCCTCCTTTTGAGAGAATGTTCTCGCGGAAACTTTGCGCGGTGGCCTGGTCGAAGATGCCATTCTGCTTGAATAGCGAGAAAGCATCGGCATCCAGCACCTCGGCCCATTTGTAGCTGTAATAGCCTGCCGAGTATCCTCCGGCAAAGATGTGTGAGAACTGGGCGCTCATGCAAGTACCCGCAACTTGCGGCAGCAGCTGTGCTTTGGCCCAGGCCTGTTTTTCGTAGGCTTCTACATCGCCTTCAAAAGGTTCGGTACGGGTGTACCATGCCATGTCGAGCAGTCCGAAGCTTACCTGGCGCAGGCAGGCGTAAGCCACGTTGAAGTTGGCCGAGTCGACAATGCGCTGTACCAGTTCATCCGGGATGAGTTCGCCTGTCTTGTAATGCCGTGCAAAGGTATGCAGGAATTCTTTTTCAATGGCAAAGTTTTCCATTATCTGCGAGGGGAGTTCCACAAAGTCCCAGTAGACATTGGTACCGCTCAGACTTTGGTAGACTGTATTGGCAAACATGCCGTGCAGGCTATGCCCGAATTCGTGCAGGAAAGTCTCTACCTCGCCGAAGGTGAGCAATGCCGGCTTGTCCTGAGTGGGCTTGGTGAAGTTCATTACCACCGATACGTGCGGACGGCTGTTCTCGCCCGTTGCTTCGTCCGTCCATTGTTCTTTGTAGCTGGTCATCCAGGCACCTGAATGCTTGCCGGCACGCGGGTGGAAGTCGGCGTAGAACACGGCCAGGAACTTGCCGTCGCAGTCGAACACCTCGTAGGCGTCGACGTCTTTGTGGTAGACGGGGATGGCGTCGTTTTTCTTGAACGTGATGCCATACAGGCGGTTGGCCAGTCCGAAAACGCCTTCCTTCACTTTGCTGAGCTCGAAGTAAGGGCGGAGCATCTCGTCATTGATGCTGTATTTTCGGTCTTTGAGTTTCTGCGAGTAGTAGCTCCAATCCCAAGGCATCAACACGAAATCGTTTCCCTGTTCTTCGCGTGCCAGTGCTTCTACCTCGGCATATTCTTGTCGGGCGGCAGGGGTATAGGCTTCGAGCAGTTGGTTGAGCAGGTTGTACACGTTCTCACTGTTTTGTGCCATGCGTTCCGTCAGACAATATGCTGCATAGTTGCTGTAGCCCATCAGACGGGCCAGTTCCAGGTGTATGTTGACAATGCGCTTAACAATGTCCAGGTTGCAGTCGTCACCGGGGCATGTGCATTTGGTGTTGTAGGCCAGGTAGAGTTCGCGACGCAGCTCACGGCTGTCGGCATAGGTCATGAACGGGGTGTAGCTTGGCGCCTGTAGGGTGAATACCCAGCCCTGCACACCCTTTTCACGGGCGGTTTCGGCGGCTGCCTCGCGTGCGCTTTCGGGCAGGCCCGCAAGTTGTTTTTCGTCGGTCAGCGCCAACTGGTAGCTGTTGGTAGCCTTCAGGTTGTTGTCGCTGAATTGCAGGGTAAGCAGACTCAGTTCCTGACAAAGCTGGCGGTATTTCTCTTTGTCTTCACCTTGCAGGTTGGCTCCGTTGCGCACAAAACTTTCGTAAGTATCTTCCAACAACTTGTTCTGTTCGGGTGTCAGAAGTTCGTCGGCGCGGTGCTGGTAGACGGTGCGGATGCGGGCAAACAAGCGTTCGTTGAGGCGGATATTGTTCTCGTGCTCGCTCAGTTGCGGGGCCAGTTCCTGGGCTATACTTTGCATCTCGTCGCACGTTTCGGCACTGAGCAGGTTGAAGAATACAGTAGTGGCGCAATGTAGCAGGGCGCCCGACTTTTCGTAAGGGATAAGGGTATTGGCAAACGTAGGAGCAGCCTCGTTGCAGACAATGGCTTCTATCTCCAGGTTTTGCCTGCGCATGCCTTCGCGGATGGCGGGGGCATAGTCGGCGATTTTTATTTTGTCGAACGGTACGGTTCCGTGCGGGGTAGTAAAAGTTTCAAAAAACGGGTTTTGTGCTTCTATCGGGTTCATGCGTCGAATGCGGTTGGTGAGGGAATGCTTCCCTGCTTGTTTTCTCACTTTTTTATCTGTCCCGCAAAATTGCAAAAAAAATAGACGACTTCGAGCGAAGCCGTCTATTTTTTATTATTTTCTAACTGTATATGATTCTATTAGCAGTTTACTGAAGCCATGTGAGCAATCAGGTCAAGAACCTTGTTAGAGTAACCGATTTCGTTGTCGTACCAAGATACAACCTTAACGAAAGTATCAGTCAAAGCGATACCGGCTTTAGCATCGAAGATAGAAGTGTGAGTGTCACCCAAGAAGTCAGAAGAAACAACTGCATCTTCAGTGTAACCCAGGATACCCTTCAGTTCGCCTTCAGAAGCTTCCTTCATGGCAGCGCAGATTTCAGCGTAAGTAGCAGGCTTAGCCAAGTTTACAGTCAAGTCAACTACAGATACGTCCAAAGTCGGAACACGCATAGACATACCAGTCAGTTTGCCGTTCAAAGCCGGGATAACTTTACCTACAGCCTTGGCAGCACCAGTAGAAGACGGGATGATGTTGCCAGAAGCAGCACGACCACCTCTCCAGTCCTTCATAGACGGACCGTCAACAGTCTTCTGAGTAGCGGTAGTAGAGTGTACTGTAGTCATCAAACCGTCAGTGATACCCCATTTGTCGTTCAAAACCTTAGCGATAGGAGCCAAGCAGTTAGTAGTACAAGATGCGTTAGATACGAATTGAGTACCCTTAACGTAAGTCTTTTCGTTAACACCGCAAACGAACATCGGAGTGTCGTCCTTAGAAGGAGCAGACATTACAACATACTTAGCACCAGCCTGGAGGTGAGCCTGAGCTTTTTCTTTAGTCAGGAACAGACCAGTAGACTCAACTACATATTCTGCACCAACAGCATCCCATTTCAGGTCAGCAGGATTCTTCTCAGCAGTTACGCGGATTTCCTTACCGTTTACAATCAGCTTGCTGTTTTCAACGTCAGCTTCGATAGTGCCGTTGAACTGTCCGTGCATTGTGTCGTACTTCAGCATGTAAGCCAAGTAGTCAACCGGGCAAAGGTCGTTAATACCAACGATTTGGATATCGTTTCTTGTCTGAGCAGCGCGGAATACGAAACGTCCGATACGTCCGAATCCATTAATACCTACTTTAATCATTTTGTTTAAACTTTTAAGGGTTTATAATGTTTAGAAATAATTTCCGATACAAATTCTCGCTTTTCTTTGCATTCCCTTTTTCTGAAACGCGGTGCAAAATTAAGAAAATGTTTTCATATTCGTATTTAAAAACATGATTAAATATGTTTAATGCGCGGAAAAAGTTTGTTTTTCCACTTTCAGGTGCCGAGTTTACGTTTTGACACTTTGCCTGCCAAAGCCGTTGTAGGTGGCTTGTTTACGACCGTGGACGGGGCTGGATGCATTTGTCGGAGCCGGATGCGGTCAACAACTTGGCAGATAGGAGGGTAGCGAAATGTTTACAATCGAAAGAGATGTGAAAGGTTGTTAAATCGGTCTGCGGTTCGCGAAAATGGGGTTTTAGCCAAGCTTCCCCTTTCCTTGCAACAGGTTGCGGACAAACTTCTGACCTGTTGGAAGCATGCTCCCGACAGGTTGCAGATTCGCTTCCAACCTGTCGGAACCGCTTTGCAAACAAGCGTTTTTTGCATAAACGGTGCATATTATGTGAAAACAGAGCCTGTTTGTTGTATTTTTATGCAGAAATTCCATTCCGTTTCAACTTTTAGCGCGGTTTTGAAAAATGGGGGTGTCGGCAGAAATGCTTTTTCTCTTGCAAATTGTCTGGAGTTGCCGGAGATAGGCTTTCAAAATGTTATCCCGCCATTGGGACATCTGCCTCGCGGGCCGCGCTGGCGGGGCGGATGTGTGTATTGAATGTGTCGATTTTTCTGAAATAGCACGGTTATCTTCCCGTTTTTTGCTACTTTTGCGAAGTTATTACCAATATCCAGACTGAAATAATATGCAGGAAAAGATTATTATTCTCGATTTCGGTTCGCAAACCACGCAGCTCATCGGCCGCCGCGTGCGCGAATTGAACGTCTATTGCGAGATTGTACCCTACAACAAGTTCCCCAAGGGCGACGAAACGGTGAAGGGGGTTATCCTTTCGGGAAGTCCCTTCTCGGTGTACGATGAAAGCGCCTTTAAGGTAGACCTCGGCGAGTTCCGCGGAAAATATCCCGTTCTGGGCATCTGCTACGGTGCGCAGTTCATTTCCTACACCAACGGCGGAAAGGTGGAACCGGCCGGTACGCGCGAATACGGACGTGCCCACCTCAGTGCCTTCGATACGGACAACGTGCTCTTCAAGGGTGTGCGTCCCGGCACGCAGGTGTGGATGAGCCACGGCGATACCATCACGGCCATTCCCGACGGCTTCAAGGTGATTGCTTCGACCGACAAGGTGAAGATTGCCGCCTATCAGGCCGTAGGTGAGAAGATGTGGGGCGTTCAGTTCCATCCCGAAGTGTTCCATAGCGAAGACGGCACGCAGATGCTGAAAAACTTTGTGGTAGACGTGTGTGGATGCAGCCAGAGCTGGAGCGCTGCTTCGTTTGTCGATACAACGGTAGCCGAGCTGAAGGAACAGGTGGGCAACGACCGTGTCATCCTGGGCTTGAGCGGTGGAGTCGATTCGTCGGTGGCTGCCGTGTTGCTGCACCGGGCCATAGGCAAGAACCTGACCTGTATCTTTGTAGACCACGGCTTGCTGCGCAAGAACGAGTTCAAAAACGTGATGCACGACTACGAGTGCCTGGGCTTGAACGTGATTGGCGTGGATGCCAGCCAGAAGTTCTTCAAAGACCTGGAAGGCGTGACCGACCCCGAAAAGAAACGCAAAATCATTGGCCGCGACTTCGTGGAAGTGTTCAACGAAGAGGCCCGCAAGATAACCGATGCCAAATGGCTGGCGCAGGGAACCATCTATCCCGACCGCATTGAGAGCCTGAACATTACCGGGAAGACCATCAAGAGCCATCACAACGTGGGCGGTCTGCCTGAGGAGATGCACTTGCAATTGTGCGAGCCGCTGAAGTGGCTGTTCAAAGACGAAGTGCGCCGCGTGGGACGCCAGCTGGGCATCCCCGACCATCTCATCAGCCGTCATCCTTTCCCCGGGCCGGGACTGGCTGTGCGCATTCTGGGTGACATTACGCCCGAAAAGGTGCGCATCCTGCAAGATGCCGACGATATCTTTATCCAAGGCCTGCGCGACTGGAAGGTGAAGGACGCCAATGGCAACGAGACGTCACTCTACCACCAGGTATGGCAGGCAGGCGTCATTCTGCTGCCCGTACAGTCGGTAGGCGTGATGGGCGACGAGCGTACCTACGAGCGTGCCGTGGCCTTGCGTGCCGTGACTTCGACCGACGCCATGACGGCCGATTGGGCTCACTTGCCTTACGAATTCCTGGCCAAAGTGTCGAACGACATTATTAATAAGGTAAAGGGCGTGAACCGCGTTACCTACGACATCTCGTCCAAACCACCTTCGACTATCGAGTGGGAGTAATTCCACCGGTCATTCTAATAGAAACGCCTCCTTTGCCAGCGATGTCTGGCAGGGGAGGCGTTCTGTTTGGTTGAAAAAGTGGTTCGGATAGTCCGGCTTGTCAGTCCTGGGGAAGTAGCAACGAGACTTCGGGAATGAGAATTTCGCCCCGGTGCAGTTCCAGCAACCCTTTGTCTTGCATTTTGTTCAGCGCTTTCGATACGGACAGGCGGGTGTCGTTCAGTATCTCGGCCAGCTTTTCCATTTTTATTTTGAGCAGTTTTTTTTCCGGTTTGGCGCTCGCAGCGGTACAGGATGAAGCGGGCAATGCGTTCTTCCTGTGTGCCGGTGGCCGGTGTCCACAGCCGGGTGTTCAGCACCTGGGCACGGTTGCTGACAATATTGGTATAGTTCAGCCTGCAGATTTCGTATCTGAACAGTTCTTCTCGCACAAAGGTCTTGCTGATGCTTACCGTGTGTGCCTCGGCGCCGGCTGTATAGGTCGATGCATAGGTGGTGTTCATGCCAAACATGGATTGGGCTTCCAGCAGGCAGGACGCCTGCAGGTATTCAATGAGGCTGTAAGCATTGTCGGGCGATGTCGTGCAAGAACTTATTTCGCCTTTCAGCAGGAAAAACAGCCGGTTGCAGCATTCTCCGGCGGTGGCAATGGTTTCTCCCGTTTTGTGTTTGGTGAAGTGCAGTTTCACCTTCCCCAGTATGCAGGTAAAGTCTTCCTGTGCCAGCCCCTGGAAGAGCGGCAGTTGTAAAAGGGTATCGAACATTGTGTCCATTCGGTTTCTATCTTTCTGATTGTGAGCAAAAGTAGGTAAACTTAGGGTGTATACCCTTTGCTGTGTATCTCTTTTTGTTTTTTTTATTATTTCTTAAAATTGCACTCCAATCGCAAGGACCTAATCTTGTCAGATGGATAAAAATAGACTATCTTTGCCTGAAAAAAGGAGGGCGTTATGTTTGCAGCTTTTGACTTTCAGCAGATGATTAGTGCTTTTATCGTATTGTTTGCTGTGATAGACATCATCGGTGCCATACCTATTATTATAAGTCTCAAGGAAAAAGGGAAGGATGTGAATGCATTGAAGGCTACGTTGATTTCGTTCGTGTTGTTGATAGGCTTCTTCTATGTGGGCGACATGATGCTGAAGCTGTTTCACGTCGACATTGAGTCGTTTGCCGTGGCAGGTGCCTTTGTCATTTTCCTGATGTCGTTGGAAATGATTCTCGACGTGGAGATATTCAAGAACCAGGGGCCTATCAAGGAAGCCACCCTTGTACCGTTGGTTTTCCCGCTGCTGGCAGGTGCGGGCGCTTTTACCACCCTGCTGTCGCTGCGTGCCGAATATGCCAGCATTAACATCGTGATAGCACTGGTGCTTAACATGGTGTGGGTGTATTTTGTGGTCAGCATGACCGGCCGTGTAGAGCGCTTTCTGGGCAAAGGAGGTATCTACATCATCCGCAAGTTTTTCGGCATCATTCTGCTGGCCATATCGGTCAAGTTGTTTATGACCAACATCTCGCTGCTGCTCGAGATGCTGGACAAGTAAGTTATTTTCTCCAGAATCCCGGATAGAAAAGCAGCAGTACGCAGAACATTTCCAGTCGTCCGATAAGCATCAGGAACGAAAGCAGCCATTTGGCGGCATCGGGCAGTGCGTTCCATGAGTAGGCAGGGCCGTAGCTGCCCAAGCCGGGGCCTACGTTGCCTATGCTTGACACGACGGTGCTGAAGGCTTCGTCGAAGCCGACTCCCAGGAATAGCATAATCGTCCATCCTACTAATATGCAGAACACGTAGAATCCTACGAAAATAGCGGCAGACATGACAATGCTCGGGGCAATGGGCTGTTTGTTGACTCTGACGGGAATAACGGCATTGGGATGGAGAAGCCTTTTGAAATTGTTTCGGAACCCTTTGGCCATCATGAGTAACCGGATGTTTTTTATACCGCCGGCCGTAGAGCCGGTGCATCCGCCGGCCAGCATGGCATATATCAGCAGCATCCATGTGAATGGAGGCCATAAGGTATAGTCGTCTGTTCCAAATCCGCAGGAAGTATGGATGGAAGCTACTTGGAACAAGGCTTTCCGGAAGGCATTTTCGGGATCATAATTGTTATAGCCTATCAGTGCACCGGTGATGACCAGTGTCAATGCAATCACGGAACAAAGATACCAGCGTAGTTCTTCATCGTGCCACATTTTCTGCCCCTTTCCTTTAAGGCACAAGAAATAGAGGGAAAAATTTACTCCTGACAAAATCATGAAGATGGCAACCACATACTCTATGAACGGAGAATTCCAGTAGGCTATACTGGCCTGTTTGGTAGAGTATCCCCCCGTGGCGGCGGTAGTGAAGGCGTGGCAGACAGCGTCAAACAGGTCCATGCCTCCAATGAGTAATAATATGGTGACACTAAGGGTTATGATAAGATATACTGACCAGATGTATTTTACCATAATACTGATTTTAGGGTGGATTTTGTCGTGTGTCACTCCGATGGATTCGGCCGAGAAAAGCCTCATGTTGCCTTCATTGAAAATGGGCAGTATGGCAAGGGCAAAGCATACAATTCCCAAACCGCCAATCCATTGGGTGAAGCTGCGCCAGAACAGGATGCCGTGCGACTGGGCGTCTATGTTGTCCATAATGGTGGCTCCTGTGGTAGTGAAGCCTGACATGGTTTCAAAGAAAGCATTTGTGATACTGCCTACGCTTCCGCTGAGGTAAAACGGCAGCATGCCGAATAACGTAAATAAAACCCATGCTACACTGGCTATGCAGTAGCCGTCGCGCTTTCCCAGTTTTTTTTCGGCTCCCCGGCTCAGTGCAAACAATATCGCGCTGGCCGCCGTGTTGATACCTGCTGTCAGCAGAAATACCTGTGCATCTTCTTCGTTATAGGCCCATGATACGGCGGCACATAGCAAAAACATGCACATTTCAACCAGCAGCAGGATGCTGAGTACACGCGAAATCATTTTCCAATTGATGAGGCTGCTGTTGCCTTTTTTCTTGTTATGGCTGTATGCGTTGTCTGAAATAAATCCTTCCATAGGTTTATAAAATGTTTGAAGTGTTGTTGGGTGTGTCGGTTTCGTCTGGTTCGTTTTCGGGATTTTCAAGGGTATCTTCTGCCTCTTCTTCGCCGGCAAACGGGTCAGGGCGTTGCGGCCCCTGGTTCATGAACCCCATGGCACAAAGAGTTCCTGCGATTGCTCCGCTAAGGTGTCCTTCCCACGAGGTGGTTTCTTTGGCAAACTGCGGAAACATGTTCCATATCATGCCTCCATACAGGAATGTAATTAAGAGAGAGATGGCGACCAACGGTACGTATTTGCGCAAAATGCCACTGAAAAATAGAAAAAAGGCCAACGCGTAAATTATGCCGCTGGCACCGATGTGCCATCCGGGCTTTCCAATCAGAAATGTCAGTACTCCACATCCTACCCATACGGTAAATAAAATATAGGATGCAATGTGGCGGTAAAAATAGAAAAGGCACCACGACAGGAAGAACAAGGGAATGGTATTGGCCAGCAAATGCTTGAAACTGCTATGGATGAGCGGGTGGGCAAATATGCCGAAAACGCCCCGCTTTTGCATGGGGTATACTCCCAGGCGTGTAAAATCCCATTCCATACCTACCTCCAGTGCTTTCAGCAGGTACATGATGAAGAGTAAGAATGTGGGAATGACAGCGGCCAGGAGCATTCGTCGTAGTTCAAGTTTCATATTGCTGCGTAATTTGGCGCAATACTACAACTATTTCATGGAAATATGAAAAAAAAGTAGACTTTTTATTTTGCAGCTAGGCATTAATTTGTACATTTGAACCCAGCTACATGTATTGTAGCGCGTATAACCTGAATAATTAACCTTTAAATTAAGTATATCTATGAGTTATTTACGATTTGACAAGACTCTGATGATTAATCTGCAAGAATCTTTGCCAAGGGAGATACTTCGGACAAACAGATCAGGTGCTTATCATTGTACAACGGTTGTCGATTGTAACACACGTAAATATCACGGTTTGCTGGTGATACCTGTTCCCAATCTGGATGACGAGAATCATGTGCTGTTGTCTTCTTTGGATGAAACTGTGATTCAGCACGGCGCAGAGTTTAATCTGGGATTGCATATGTATAGAAACGGATGCTTCAGTCCAAACGGGCATAAGTATATCCGTGAATTTGATTGCGAGCATATCCCGGCTACAACTTATCGTGTTGGTGGTGTTATCCTTCGTAAGGAAAAAATCTTTGTACATCATGAAAACAGAATTTTAATTCGTTATACCTTGGTTGATGCATATTCGGCTACCACTTTGCGTTTCCGTCCTTTCTTGGCTTTTCGCAGTGTAAGAGAATATACACACGAAAATCCACAGGCCAGTCGGGAATATCAGTTGGTGGAAAACGGTATCAAGACGTGTATGTATCCCGGCTATCCGGAACTGTTTATGCAGTTGAACAAGAAGAATGAGTTCCATTTCCAGCCGGACTGGTACCGGGGCATTGAATACCCCAAAGAACAGGAGCGTGGATATGACTTTAACGAAGATCTTTATGTGCCGGGCTATTTTGAGGTGGACATAAAGAAAGGTGAAAGCGTGGTCTTCTCGGCTGGTATATCTGAAATTTCTCCTCGTAAGCTGAAACAGATTTTTGAATCGGAAGCCGAGGACCGTACCCCGCGTGACAGTTTCTTCCATTGTCTGAAAAACTCGGCTCACCAGTTCCATAACAAACAGGGAGACGAACATTATATTTTGGCCGGTTATCCCTGGTTCAAGTGCCGGGCACGCGATTTGTTTATCTCTTTACCGGGACTTACACTGGCAGTTGACGAACAGGATGAGTTTGAAGATGTAATGAAAACGGCTCAGAAAGCCATTCATGAGTATATAAACGATGAGCCCTCTACCTGCAAGATTTATGAGATGGAACATCCCGATGTGCTTTTGTGGGCAGTGTGGTGCTTGCAGCAGTATGCGAAGTACACTTCGCGCGAAAAATGCCGGGAAATGTATGGTCAACTGTTGGAGGATATCATGAGCTATATCCGAGGCAGGAAACATGACAATCTGTTCTTGCATGACAACGGCTTGCTCTATACCAATGGTACCGAAAAGGCTGTGACCTGGATGAATTCTACTGCAAACGGACGTCCTGTTATTCCACGTACCGGATATGTTGTAGAGGTAAATACATTGTGGTACAATGCGCTCAGGTTTGTAGCCGATTTGGTTCGCGAAGGCGGCAATACGCTTTTGGCGGATGAATTGGATGCACAGGCTGAAATTACCGGCAAGTCGTTTGTTTCGGTGTTCCGTAATGAATACGGTTATCTGTTTGACTATGTGGATGGCTATATGATGGACTGGAGCGTTCGTCCGAACATGATTTTTGCGGCGGCTTTTGACTATTCTCCATTGGATCGTGCACAAAGGAAACAGGTACTTGATATTGCTACCAAAGAATTGCTGACTCCTAAGGGATTGCGGACACTCAGTCCCAAGAGCGGAGGATACAACCCCAATTATGTAGGCCCACAGATACAGCGCGACTATGCTTATCATCAGGGAACGGCATGGCCGTGGCTTATGGGCTTTTATATGGAGGCTTATTTGCGCATCTATAAAATGAGCGGTATATCTTTTGTGGAGCGTTACCTGGTAGGCATGGAAGACGAAATGACTTGTCATTGTATCGGTACGCTACCCGAACTGTTCGATGGAAATCCGCCCTTTACAGGCCGGGGCGCCGTTTCCTTTGCCATGAATGTGGCAGAAATGTTGCGTATATTGAACCTGCTGTCTAAATATAACTTGTACGAGGAGGAAAGAAAATGAAAGTTTTAATGTTTGGTTGGGAATTTCCTCCCAAAATATATGGAGGCCTTGCCGTTGCTTCGTATGGTATTACAAAAGGTTTGAGTCTGCAAGGCGATATGGAAACAATCTTTTGTATGCCGAAACCTTCGGGCGACGAAGAGAAGTTTCTGAAAATTGTAGGTATGAATCAGGTGCCCATTGTATGGCGCGATGCCAACTATGATTATTTGAAGTCGCGTTTGTACGGGCAGATGTCTCCCGAAGACTATTACGCCTATCGTGACCATATTTATGCCGATTTCTCGTATATGCATGTCAACGATCTCGGTTGCATGGAATTTGCCGGTGGGTATCCGGGGAATCTGCATGAGGAAATCAACAATTTTTCCATCATAGCCGGGGTAGTAGCTCGCAGAGAAGATTTTGATATCATTCATGCGCACGACTGGCTGACCTATCCGGCGGGAGTTCATGCCAAAATGGTGAGTGGTAAGCCTTTGTGTATTCATGTGCATGCTACGGACTTTGACCGTTCACGTGGTAAAGTAAATCCGACGGTTTATTCCATTGAAAAGAACGGTATGGACTACGCGGATTGCATTATGTGTGTGTCGGAACTGACACGTCGCACAGTTATTAATGAGTACCATCAGGATCCCCGCAAGGTGTTTGCCGTTCACAATGCCGTATATCCGCTTTCGCAGGAATATAAGGATATTCCACGTCCTGACCACTCTAAAGAGAAGGTTGTAACCTTCCTGGGACGTATCACCATGCAGAAAGGGCCTGAATATTTTGTTGAGGCTGCTGCACTTGTGTTGAAACGTACACACAATATCCGTTTCGTAATGGCCGGTTCGGGCGATATACTGAATGCCATGATAAACCTGGTGGCTGAACGCGGCATTGCCGACCGCTTCCATTTCCCAGGCTTTATGAAAGGTAAGCAGGTGTATGAGGTCTATAAGAATAGCGACGTCTTTGTGATGCCTTCCGTTTCTGAACCGTTTGGTATTGCACCGCTTGAAGCCATGCAGTGTGGCACACCTTCTATCATTTCTAAACAGTCGGGTTGCGGTGAGATTCTTGATAAGGTTATCAAAACCGATTATTGGGATATTCACGCAATGGCGGATGCCATTTATTCCATTTGCAATTGTCCTGCTTTGTTCCATTATCTTCAGGAAGAAGGTTTGAAAGAAGTGGATGGCATTACATGGGAAAAAGTCGGCTGGAGAATCCGCTCTCTTTATGAGAATGTGTTGAGAAACTATGGTAAATAAATGTGGTATAAAAATTAAAAGGAAATTATAATGAGAACGATCTGTCTTTATTTTGAAATACACCAAATCATTCATCTGAAGCGTTACCGCTTCTTTGATATAGGTACCAATCATTATTACTACGATGATTATGCCAATGAGGTCAGCATTAACGATGTGGCCGAGCATTCATACATTCCTGCCTTGAATACGTTGATTGGCATGGTGAAAGATTCGGGTGGTGCCTTTAAAGTGGCATTGTCCATTTCGGGAGTGGCATTGGAGCAGTTGGAAATCCATGCTCCGGCCGTAATCGATTTGTTGCATCAGCTAAACGATACGGGTTGTTGTGAATTTTTAGCAGAGCCCTATTCACACGGTCTTTCGTCTTTGGCAAATGAAGATTGCTTTAAGGAAGAGGTATTGCGCCAGAGTGCCAAGATGAAACAGATGTTTGGCAAAGCACCTAAAGTGTTCCGTAACTCAAGCTTGATTTACTCGGACGAGATTGGGGCGATGGTAGCCAGCATGGGCTTCAAGGGAGTGCTTACAGAAGGTGCCAAACATGTGTTGGGGTGGAAGAGCCCGCACTATGTATATCATTGCAACATGAATCCGAACCTGAAGCTTTTGTTGCGCGATTTCAAACTTTCTGATGATATCAGTTTGCGTTTCTCTAATTCGGAATGGAATGAATATCCGTTGTTTGCCGACAAGTATATCGGCTGGATTGATTCCTTACCGCAGGAAGAACAGGTGGTGAATATCTTTATGGAGCTTAGTGCATTGGGTATGGCCCAGCCGTTGTCTTCCAATATTCTGGAGTTCCTGAAGGCATTGCCTGTCTGTGCAAAGGAAAAGGGGATTACCTTCTCTACTCCGACAGAAATCATTACCAAACTGAAATCTGTTTCCCAGCTTGATGTTCCTTATCCCATGTCGTGGATTGACGAAGAACGCGATACCAGCTTCTGCCTGGGAAATGTGATGCAGCGTGAGGCGTTCAACAAGCTTTATAGTGTGGCCGAACGTGTACATCTGTGTGACGACCGCCGCATCAAGCAGGATTGGGACTACTTGCAGGCAAGTAACAATTTCCGCTTTATGACTACCAAGAACAGCGGGGTGGCTTTGAATCGCGGTATCTATGAGTCGCCATACGATGCGTTTACCAACTATATGAATGTGCTGGGCGATTTCATCAAACGGGTTGATTCCCTGTATCCGGTCGATATAGACAATGAAGAACTGAATGCCTTGCTTACTACCATCCGTAACCAGGGTAATGAGATTGAGGAACTTCAGAAAGAACTGGATAAATTGCATAAGAAGGAAGGTGTGGCGGTTGAAGCCGAACCTGCCCCAAAGTCAGCCAAAAAGGCCGCGGAGCCCAAGAAGCGCGCACCTAAAAAGGCTGCCAAGAAAGAAGAGTAATCCCAGTGCTTGTTTATAATCTTATGAAGGCTGTCCGGAATGAAACCCGGATGGCCTTTTTTTGTTGATACCTTCTTTTAATACCAGGACAATGGTGTCGATGGAAAAAAGAATGGGAGGGTATCGAAACAAGTATTCACCACGGATTACACAATTATCACAAGCTATTCCCTCTGATTTGTCTGCAAGAACATTTCTGTGATAATCCGTGTGTAATCTGTGGTGAATTATATCCCCCCTTTTTCAGTGATACTGTTTGTTAGCGTTAGTTTTGAGAGGTTGTTGCAAAGCTGGTATGTACCACTTCCAATGTCAAAGGATTGGCCAATACATCTCCGTTGCGTTTAGGGCCACCTTTCAGTTTGGCATAACCAGGCTTGAGGTCGTGTTGCAAACCTATCATGGTGGCAGTGCTGCTATAGTAGTTGTCGTAGGTTATCACAACAGGAATCAGCAGCACTTTGTCCCAGTCTTTGTTGTCTTTCAGCCATTGTTCCTCGTTCCAGGCAGTTCCCGCGGCTTTTTTGGCAGCCTGTTTTTCGTTGATACAGGTTGTGACCAGGCGTGCAATGTTCTGGAAGGTGTATTGGTTGGTACTTACATTGTTGTGGGTTACGGTAAACGACGTCACATTGTCGGGCAGCTTGTTTTCTTCAAAGAATTCTTTCAGGTCTTTTTTGCGGATGAGCAGCACTTCTCCGGGAGCGCTCATGCTGAATTCATACGTACTTGTCTGCTTGTAGTTGGTAAAGGTCAGCTTGACGGCATTCAACGTATCGTTGGCCAGCTGCTCGTAGATTTCGTCGTAGGGCAGGGTTGCTTCTGTAAAGATGCCGGCTGGCGACTTGATGTATGTGCAGCTTTCATCGCCAACTTTGTCTTCCAACTTTTCCGAATTCTCGAAACGGTTGGCCTGAATTACTTCCTTGGTTGAGGCAAACAAGACTTGTGTGGTGTTGTAGAGCGAGTCGGTTCCGTCCGATTTGTAGAGGGCTACGCCGGTTTCCTCGTCCGTGTAACGGCAGCAGAATTCCAGTTGCAGGTCTACTCGGTCGATGTAGAGCACGGTACCGTCTCCCAATTCATTCTTTACGTAGACGCCTTTGAAGATTTCGTCTCTGAAGGTGTCGGAGTTCTTAAATTTCTCCGGGTGTTCTCTGTA
>Ga0192240_10251_pt1 | contig 25438 bp, 24 predicted proteins | sample Koala_Koa27_H3_FD_131237 | JGI IMG/M metagenome (GOLD analysis project Ga0192240, IMG submission 131237) | Enriched cells from koala feces incubated with labeled cellulose particles, San Francisco Zoo, California, United States - Koala_Koa2-7_H3 ...
GCTCGGCTGGGGTGTAATGGGCGCGGCATTCGCATCGTCGCTTAGTCTGGCTGTCGGAGGCGTGATAGCAATCATCTACCTGGCGTTCCATGCTAGACAACTTCGGTTTCATCCGCTCAAAATGAGTGTAACAAGTTTGAAACTGTCCATCCGCAATATCAGTTATCAATGTCGTATCGGTTCTTCCGCACTGCTGGGAGAGGCGACGTTGGCCGTCCTTATGTTTGTCGGCAATCAAGTTTTCATGCGCTATTTAGGAGACAACGGCGTGGGAGCATTCGGAATTACCTGCTATTATATTCCATTTGTCTTCATGGTGGGAAATGCCATTGCGCAATCCGCACAACCGATAATCAGCTATAATTTTGGATTGGGCTACAAGAAACGAATTGCCGATACGGAAAAAATTGCCTTGACGACTGCCATAGTCTGCGGTGTGATAGTAACTGCTGCATTCTCATTATGTCCGAAACTACTGGTCGGACTTTTTGTGGAAACCGATAATACGGCCGCAAGGCTTGCGATAGCCGGATTTCCCTATTTTTCGGTAGGATTCGTTTTTTTTATCGTCAATCTGTCCGCCGTGGGTTATTTCCAAAGCGTAGAACGTGTTAAGCCTGCAACCATATTTGCATTGTTTCGAGGATTCATCTTCCTTATTCCGAGCTTTTTGATTCTGCCGCAGATACTGGGTGCGACCGGAATTTGGCTCGCCATGCCTTTCTCAGAGATTCTGACTTGTGCTTGTATTGCTGCATTCTATCTGTTTTGCAAATGGAATGTGAAATGATGTACAGGAAAAAGAGAACCAGTCCAATGGCAGTACTGATTTTCCCCACTGCCATTGGCCCGGTTTTGCGGCAATAAGGCGCATCCCCTTTTCAAGCATGTTTGTTCCTAAAATCAGAAAGAGTCATTCCTGCGTTCCTTTTGAAAAATTGCCCCATGACAGATTGATCATAAAAATTAAATCTGTCAGCTATCTGTTGAAAAGACAGGGAGGTCGTGAGCAGAGTTTTTTTTATTAGAGCAATCACGTAATCATCTACCATCTGTTTCGGTGTGATCTTTATATTCCCCTTGACTATTTTATACAAATAACGCTCCGATATATTCAGTGTGCTGGCATAAAATTTCACATCACGATGTATCGTGTGATATTTGCGAATCAAACCGTAAAAACGATTCAGAATATTACTGTCCGTATTGGTTATCGAAGAAGAGGCATGTCGCTTTTCCGCAAAACTCCTGGTCTGTTCATACAGCTCGTATGTATAAGCCAGCAATAAATGAATCAGCATTTCTTTGTGATAAGCATGATTCTCATTCTGACATAAATGACATATACTTCCAAATAAAGAGTCAGCCACAACAAGGCTCTCTTCCGTATAGATATCGGGGACGCTCTGGTCGGTTATCATATATATGTTACTGCTGATCCGGGCATATATCTCATTGCTCACTTTCATGGGAAATTGGCAATAAGTAACGCAAAAGTCATCCGAAACCTCCAACACCTGAAACAATGTAAACTCTTTTAGCATGAAATTGATATTGGCGCGAAATATATGCTTCTGCGAATCAATGACGATGACGGCCTGCCCTGATGTACACTTAAACATGGCGACCTCCGTAGTGAAGCGAATCTTCCCTATAAGTTCTTTCCAGTCGGTTTGTCCCACTTCCACGCCTAAACTTTCTTTGTGCCCCATTTTCATATTGATAATTTTGATAAGACAAAAATAAGCAAATAGTTCTGCATTTACACTATATTGACGTATTTTCTATTCAAACAGGAATTGAAAATCACTGTAACTTTGCGCTGTTTATAACTAAAACAATCATTTATGAGAATACGGAAAATTATTTCGATACACATCAGCCTACTTATTGCCTTGTGTATCTGCGGATGTAAAGGACAGCAGTCCTTGGTTGCCATTTATGAGAATGGAAACATCTACACATGCGAAGACTCTTGTGTCCACGCCGAAGCAATGGCTGTTTCGGAAGGTAAAATACTATGCGTCGGTAAAAACCGGGACATGGAAAAGTACAAAAAGGGAAATGCGACTGTCATTGACCTTCATGGGAAAACCGTGCTTCCGGGGTTCATCGAAAGCCATGCACACCCGGCAGGCTTCGCTTTCATGAGCGCAGGTAATATCATGACCGTAAATGGCAAATCCACAAAAGATGAGATTATCCGACAACTGAAAAATTACCTCAAGGAACATCCTGATGCCACCCATATCTTAGGTATCGGATACGCACTGTCCAATTTGGGACTGCCTGACGGAGAGACTCCGACAGCGACCGATTTGGACGATGTCTCGGCAGATATACCGATATTGCTATATGACGACGGTTGCCACTCCGGATGGGTGAACTCCAAGGCACTGGCTCTTGCCGACATTACTGAAAATACACCGGACCCGTTGCCGGGAGCGCACTACTACGTACGCTATCCCGGCACACGGAAGCCGACCGGCTATCTATGTGAAACCACAGTTCACACGACGGCCAATGCTCTGCCTTTCAATACGGTATCCAATGTGTCCGATCATCTCGACAAAGCACTGAAATATTACACCGAACTTGGATTTACGGGGATAGTCGATGCTGGCGATCTCCATAGCACCACTTATGACGCCGTAAAACAGTTGCGAGATCGGAATAAACTCAACATGTATTATCAACGAGGATATTGGGCAAGTCAGGCATTGTCGGTAGAAGACAATATCAAACGGCTCAAACAGCTGGATGAGGAGTATTCTGGCGGCAACTACTATTGCAATCTCTACAAAATGTTTATGGACGGCACGATAGACGCCGAATCAGGTGCCCTGATTGAGCCATACAGCAGTTCGGGGACAGTTGTGAACCCGTTTTTCGGCATGGAAGAATTGGTGGAACACGTTGCATCGTCTCTTCGGGCAGGCTACGGTGTTCATGTGCATTCCATAGGAGATAAAGCACAGCAATATATCCTTGATGCTTTTTATGCCGCCAAAGATATTAACCCAGACATCCCCCGCGTAATTGCACACAATCAGTTATTTGAGCCCAAAGGTATTGATAAATACCTGACGATGAAATCAAATTTATTCTGTCAGATCACACCGTCACGTTGTTGTATGGATTCCTTACTTACCGCAGAAACATTCAAAAAGCTGGGCGGAGAACGGTTTCTCCGGCTGAATTTGTGGGGAAATTTAGCACCTGAGGGTGTACGCATCACATTGGGTTCGGATTACCCGGCAAACCTGTTTGAGGAAATGAACCCGTTCAGGCAGATTTATCATGCTGCCATGCTGTCCAATTTCCCTCCAAACAATGTCGGTTTAAGTGTACAAGACGGAGTAAAAGGATACACGATTTATGCGGCACAACAGATGGGTCTCTCGGATATAACGGGAAGTCTGAAAGCAGGCAAAAATGCGGATTTCATCATCATCGACCGTGACATATTCAAATGTAGCCTTAAAGATGTAAAAGGTACAAAAGTATTGAATACCTATTTTCAAGGGGAATGTCATACGGCAATGAAGCCGTCATGCTGGAGAAATTGATAACGGAAACCGATAAGGAAATGCAGGCGGTTCGGGATGCGGCAAAAGAAAAAGACCTGCAAAAACTGAATGCCTTGACACACCACTTGCGAAGTTCATGGGAGATACTCCGTGCCGACCAGCCGTTAAGGGAACTATACAAATTGCTTTATAGCGATGGCACGCCTGACGATAAAACAATTGGCAATGCTATAAAAGCTGTGCTGAATAAGGGTTCGGAGATTATCCGGCTGGCAAAAGAAGAAAGGAAGAAATACAACAATGGATAAGACAAAAATCATCGTGGTGGAGGACAACATCGTGTATTGTGAGTTTGTCTGCAACCTGCTGGCACGTGAGGGATTCCGCACCGTGCAGGCGTTCCACCTCTCGACCGCGAAGAAATATCTGCAACAGGCTGCAGACGGGGACATCGTTGTTTCCGACCTGCGTCTGCCCGACGGCAACGGCATCGACCTGTTGCGTTGGATGCGTAAGGAGGGCAGGATGCAACCGTTCATCATCATGACCGACTATGCCGAAGTACATACGGCAGTCGAAAGCATGAAACTCGGTTCGCTGGACTACATACCCAAGAAGCTTGTGGAGGACAAGCTCGTCCCTCTGCTACGGAACATATTGAAAGAACGGCACATCGGACGAAGCCGTATGCCCCTGTTCTTGCGTGACGGCTCGGCGTTCCAAGCCATCATGAAGCGGATAAGGCTGGTAGCCCCCACCGACATGAGCGTGCTGATATTCGGGGAGAACGGCACGGGCAAGGAGCATATCGCCCACCTGTTGCACGATAAGGGCAAGCGGGTAGGAAAACCGTTTGTGGCTGTGGACTGCGGTTCGCTCACCAAAGAACTTGCGCCGTCGGCTTTCTTCGGACACGTCAGAGGGGCGTTCACTGGTGCGGATAGTGCCAAGAAAGGTTATTTCCATGAGGCGGAAGGCGGCACGTTGTTCTTGGACGAGGTGGGCAACCTCGCACCAGAAACACAACAGATGCTACTCCGCGCCATACAGGAACGGAGATACCGTCCCATTGGTGATAAGACGGATAGAAGTTTCAATGTCCGCATCATCGCCGCCACCAACGAGGATCTGGAGAAGGCGGTCAATGAAAAGCGTTTCCGGCAGGATTTGCTATACCGCCTGCATGACTTCGAGATAACCGTCCCGCCGTTGCGCGACTGTCAGGAGGACATCATGCCGTTGGCTGAGTTCTTCCGTGAGGCAGCGAACAAAGAACTGGAATGCGACGTTATCGGATTTGACGGAGAAGCCCGTAAAACATTGTTGACCCATATTTGGCCGGGCAATGTCCGTGAGCTTCGACAGAAAATCATGGGTGCGGTGTTACAGGCACAGACGGGTCTTGTCACGAAAGAGCATCTGGAACTTGCCTATCCAAAACCTAACTCACCCGTCAGCTTCGCCCTACGCAACGATGCGGAAGACAAGGAGCGTGTCTTACGCGCGTTGAAGCAGGCAAACGGAAACCGCAAGGTTGCCGCCGAACTGCTCGGGATAGGACGTACGACGCTGTACAACAAACTGGAAGAATATGGATTGAAGTATAAATTTCAGCAACCATAGCCCATAATTCACTGAATTTGTATGATTTTGATTATCAGAATTTGGTTAATTCTCAAAATAATATTATCTTCGCATTGAGCTATTTGAAATGATTGGGAATCATGCAAAATGATGAAGACAGGTGGTTTCTAACCCATTACCTATACCTCTATTATTAGTTTGCAATTTATTGATAATCAAGCATACATTAGTTAGTGCAACAAATGTGAAACAACAGAACACAAAAATATCCCGCACCTGCCTCAGCCGTGGAATATCAATCTCCTTTGAAATCAGTTTTCGGATTTCCGAATCTTCCAAGAAGTCCGGCTCCACCTTATCCAGCGAGAACCTGATTTCTAGAAACGGATCATTCTTCATCCATCCCTTGGCCAAAGCGATACGAATAATCTTCTTGAAGTTCTTCAGATACTTGGTGGCTGTATTATGACAACACTTTTTCGAGGTTTTAAGCCAGAACTCGTAATCCTCAACAAACTGGCGAGAAACTTCATCCAAAAGAATATCTTTCTTATGATATGTCTCCCAGACAAAATCCTGAGTATGTTTCAAGGATGTCTCATAACGCTGCACGGTTGCAGGTGCCATGTCCGTACCGGACAATTGGGCGCATTTATCATTATGTTCACGGAAAACCTCAAACAGAGTACGTTGTACGGGGGCATCCTTACCCCAAAAACGGTCCAGGACACTGCCGGCAGAAACCGCTACACCTTCGATTTCCTGTTCACGCTGTATTTTCATTATCCTCAAACGGATAGAATCAAGATACAGATTCAGTTCTTTGTACTCACGCTTCTTTTCCAGAGCCTTTCCTTTTGCCACACTCCAAAATTCCGGAAGAATTGTTTTCTTCACTGAAGCGTCAACCCGGACTCCATTCACTGTAATTCTCATCATTATCGGAGCCTCACCGTTCCGATTCAATTTCGTCCTACGAATGTAGAACAATAGACAAAATGTTGTTCTTTCCATCTTACTTGTTTTTTAATCACAAAACTAAATTTCCAAGAGCAGCAAGTCAAGATGCAAAACGTTGATAAACAATGAATTATTTACTAAATAGGTGTACCTGACATTGAAGGCAATCAGGTACACCGAATAGTACACCGAAAGAATGCTTTGATATGCTTATTTTTGCTATACACCAAAAACAAAAAATCCCCGTAAAGTATTAATTTACAGGGATTTTCTTTGTTTTGCAATTCTTTCCAGCGGAGAGACAGGGTATTGAACCCAAACATCTAACCGCCTATAAATCAGCTTTTTATTTTCCAAAATTTCAAATAGGTAACGAAACAGTAACGATTTTTGCAGGGTTATTTGTCCGGCTTTGTCCGCTGTTTGTCTGCCTATCTCACGGGTTCAAAGATACAACACATTTTTTAATTACGCAAATCTCTGTATATAAATGTTTCAGCTTAGGTGCAAGGTGCAAGCTATATATATAGATATATACTTGCACCTTGCACCTATCCGAAAAAATATGCCGTATTATTTGGCTATTCAAAATATTGTTCGTAGTTTTGCGAACAACAAAGAAGAAAGGAGAATTGGAGTGAAAGAGAAACAGTACACAACAGAGCAGGAACAGATTGCTCGGTTTGCCAAAGCAATGGGACATCCGGCACGGATGGCTATTCTTGCTTTCTTGGCAAAACAAGATAGTTGCTTCTTCGGTGATATTCACGAAGAACTACCTATTGCTAAAGCAACCGTTTCGCAGCATTTGAAAGAATTGAAAGAAGCTGGCTTAATTCAGGGGGAAATAGAAACGCCCAAAGTCCGGTATTGTATAAACCGGGAGAACTGGGAACTTGCCCGAAAATTGTTTGCAGCTTTTTTAGGGGACTGTAAATGTAAAGGTACATCGTGCTGTGAATAGCAGTACCTTTTTTTTGGAATAATTGTTCGTAGTTCTACGAACTACGATTATTATATTAACTTTAAAGTAGAATGACAATGGAAATTAAAGTATTAGGAACTGGGTGTTCAAGCTGTAAAGCCTTGTACGAAACGACCAAACAAGCTATTTCAGAATTAGGTTGCGATGCAACCCTTATCAAAGAGGAAGATTTATTGAAAATCATGGAGTATAACATTTTAGGGCTTCCGGCTTTGGTGATTGACGAGAAAGTCGTATCAGCCGGGAAAAAGTTATCCCTTGCAGAAGTGAAAGAGTTGATAACCAAATAAAAATGAACTATGAGAAAATTATTTTATCTACTGATTGCAACGCTGGTCTTAGTTTCCTGTGGTAACGGTTCAAAGAAAAAGACCGGAGAAAATCAAGCGGAAGAAATACAGTCTAACCGCATAGAGGTTCTTTATTTTCATGGAGCGCAACGGTGTATCACTTGCCGGGCGATAGAAACAAATACAGTAGCCCTTTTGGATAGCCTTTATTCAAAAGAAAAAGCAGACGGTAAAATTATCTATAAAGTGATAGATATTTCAAAGAAAGAAAATGAAGCGATTGCAGACAAGTACGAAGTTACATGGTCGTCTTTGTTTGTAAACGGCTGGAAAGACGGCAAAGAGAATGTAAACAACATGACCGAGTTTAGTTTTTCCAATGCGAAAAATGCACCGGACAAGTTTAAAGAGGGAATTAAAAGCAAGATTGACGAATTGTTAAAACAGTTGTAAGATGGATTTTCTTCAATCGCTATTAGACAACAGTTCTATTCCTGCTATTACAGCTTTTATATTGGGGATTTTAACGGCGGTCAGCCCGTGTCCGTTAGCGACCAACATAACGGCAATAGGATTTATTAGTAAGGACATAGAAAACCATCACCGGATATTTATAAACGGATTGCTTTATACTTTCGGCAGAATAGTAAGCTATACGGTTCTTGGCTTTATCCTTATCCCTATTCTCCGTGAGGGAGCAAGTATGTTTATGATTCAAAAAGCCGTAAGCAAGTACGGGGAAATGCTGATTGCTCCGGCGTTAATCACCATTGGAATATTTATGCTCGATATAATAAAACTCAATCTACCGAAAATCAATATCGGCGGTGAAAGTTTGAAAAAGAGGACTAAAGGCGGTTGGGGGGCTATGCTATTGGGTATTTTATTCGCCCTTGCTTTTTGTCCTACCAGTGGAGTATTTTATTTCGGTATGCTTATGCCTTTGTCAGCAGCGGAAACGGGTGGGTATCTCTTACCTGTAATTTACACTATTGCTACGGGATTACCCGTAATCCTTGTTGCATGGATTTTAGCGTACAGTGTTGCCGGACTGGGTAAGTTTTATAACCGGATGCAAATATTCGAGAAATGGTTTCGTAAAATAGTTGCCATCCTCTTTATTGCGGTAGGAATTTATTATGCAGTAGTCTTTTATCTATAAATAAACATAGAGTATCATTTTAAATAAAAACAGTATGAAAAAGATAGAAATTTTCGACCCGGCAATGTGTTGCCCTACGGGTCTTTGTGGAACAAATATTGACCCTGAATTAATGCGTATTGCGGTTGTTATTGAAACATTGAAGAAACAGGGTATCATCGTTACCCGTCACAATTTACGTGACGAACCGCAAGTGTATGTAAGTAATAAAACAGTAAACGAGCATCTGCAAAAACATGGGGCGGATGCACTGCCTATTACTTTAGTGGACGGCGAAATCGCTGTTTCAAAAACCTATCCTACCACCAAACAAATGAGTGAATGGACGGGTATCAATTTGGATTTTATGCCAGTAAAATGAGTATTCACCAGCTAATTATATAAAAATGAAAACATTTAATTTATCAGATATAGATTTGACGAAATACCTTTTCTTCACCGGAAAGGGCGGTGTAGGAAAAACTTCGATTGCTTGTGCTACTGCGGTAGGCTTGGCAGATAATGGAAAGAAAATACTTCTTATCAGTACAGACCCGGCTTCAAACCTGCAAGATGTGTTTAATCAAACACTGAACGGACACGGCACGGATATTCAAGAAGTACCCGGCTTAACGGTCGTTAATCTCGACCCGGAACAAGCCGCAGCCGAATACAGGGAAAGCGTTATTGCTCCTTTCCGGGGACAACTGCCCGAAAGTGTAATTCAGAATATGGAAGAACAACTTTCAGGCTCTTGTACGGTAGAAATTGCGGCTTTCAACCAGTTTTCCGATTTTATCACGGATGCCGATAAAGCAAAAGAATACGACCATATTATCTTTGATACAGCCCCCACGGGACACACGTTACGAATGTTACAACTACCATCAGCGTGGAGTACATTTATTAGTGAGAGTACGCACGGTGCATCTTGCTTAGGTCAATTATCCGGTTTGGAAGAACGGAAAGGTATCTATAAGCAGGCAGTTGAAACACTTTCGGATGCAAACGCAACCCGCTTAGTATTGGTTAGCCGTCCTGAAATCGCACCATTAAAAGAAGCCGCCCGTTCTTCACATGAATTGCAATTACTGGGAATTAAAAACCAGCTATTGGTAATCAACGGGCTTTTGCTGCAATTAGATGAAGCCGATAACGTATCGAAACAGATATATGACAGGCAGCAAAATGCCCTGAAACAGACCCCTGCGGAACTGCTGGAATATCCGTCTTATTATGTTCCTTTACGGTCATACAATTTATCTAATATTGCGAATATCCGCCGGATGCTTTACAATGATAATTTAACAAATGATGCGAACTATCAGCGGATTACCGATGCCAAAGGGATGGATGAATTGGTAAACGACCTCTATCAATCAGGAAAAAGGGTTGTTTTTACTATGGGAAAAGGCGGCGTGGGAAAAACCACTTTAGCCACTGAAATAGCCCTGAAATTAACAAAATTGGGTGCAAAGGTGCATCTTACCACCACTGACCCGGCAAACCATCTGAATTATAACCTTGCTGTTCAGGCTGGCATTACGGTAAGCCGGATTGACGAAGCGGAAGTGTTGGAAGCCTATAAAAACGAGGTTCGCAGTAAAGCTGCGGAAACAATGACAGCCGAAGATATGGAATATATAGAGGAAGATTTACGTTCACCGTGTACGCAGGAAATTGCAGTATTCCGGGCTTTCGCTGAAATTGTCGATAAAGCAGAAAATGAAGTCGTAGTAATTGACACCGCACCTACCGGACACACTTTGTTATTGCTGGATGCAACGGAAAGTTACCATAAAGAAGTACAACGTACACATGGCGACACTCCCGCTTCCGTAAGAAAGCTGTTACCACGTTTGAGAAACCAGCAGGAAACAGAAGTCGTTATTGTGACCCTGCCCGAAGCAACACCCGTATTTGAAGCCGAACGTTTGCAAATGGATTTACAACGTGCCGGGATTAATAATAAATGGTGGGTCGTGAATGCTTGCTTGTCATTAACTGACACCGAAAATTCTTTCTTGCGGGCAAAGGCGCAAAATGAATTGATTTGGATTAAGAAAGTAGAAGAATTGTCAAAGGGAAATGCTGCCCTGATAGCTTGGAAAAATAACTAAAAACATGAAGATTTTAATTCTTTGTACAGGGAATAGCTGCCGCAGCCAAATGGCACATGGCTTTCTACAATCATTTGACAATAAACTGGATGTCTTTTCAGCAGGAACAAAACCTGCTGAAAAGGTTAATCCGATGGCGGTAAAGGTTATGGATGAAATGGGTATAGATTTAACCCACCATACCCCTAAAAGTGTAAACCTATATATAGGGCAGGAATGGGACTATGTTATTACGGTCTGCGGTGGGGCAAACGAAAGCTGCCCGATGTTTACGGGTGAAGTAAGGAACAGGCTGCATATAGGATTTGACGACCCCTCGGAAGCAACCGGAACGCCGGAGTTTATAAACAGTGAATTTCATCGGGTACGGGATGAGATAAAAGCCCGTTTCTATGACTTCTACCTGAAAGAATTAAGACCACAATTAAGCTAAATAGTTGTTGTTATGGAAAAGAAACAAGGAATTGGATTTTTTGAAAAATACCTGACTATCTGGGTTGCCTTGTGCATCATTATTGGAATTGCCGTGGGACAATGGCTTCCGGCAATTCCGCAAACATTAAGCAAATTTGAATATGCCAACGTGTCTATACCCGTGGCAATCCTGATTTGGTTAATGATTTATCCGATGATGCTAAAAGTGGATTTTCAAAGTGTTAAGAATGTCGGCAAGCGTCCGAAAGGAATAATAGTCACTTGCGTTACAAATTGGCTGATAAAGCCATTTACCATGTTCGGAATAGCTTATTTGTTCTTCTATGTGGTTTTCAAAGCCTTTATACCTGCTGGATTAGCCGAAGAATATTTAGCCGGGGCGGTATTATTGGGGGCTGCACCTTGTACAGCTATGGTGTTCGTGTGGAGTTACCTTACTAAAGGGGATGCCGCTTATACACTGGTACAAGTGGCAGTGAACGATTTAATCATATTGGTAGCGTTTGCCCCTATCGTTGCTTTCCTGCTGGGAGTTGGCGGCGTATCTATCCCGTGGGACACTCTGTTGCTATCCGTAGGGCTGTTTGTTGTGATACCACTTGCTGCCGGGGTCATTACTCGAATAATGGTTATCCGCCGCAAAGGTGTGGAATATTTCAATAACGTATTTATTAAGAAATTTAATAATTATACGGTAGGTGGATTGCTATTAACGCTTATTATCCTGTTTTCATTTCAAGGAGAAACGATACTGAACAATCCCCTGCATATCTTATTGATTGCAGTTCCGCTTGTGTTGCAAACGGTTCTGATATTCTTCGTTGCTTACGGTTGGGCGAAATGGTGGAAATTACCCCATGATGTTGCCGCACCTGCCGGAATGATTGGGGCAAGTAATTTCTTTGAATTGGCGGTTGCTGTGGCTATTTCTCTTTTTGGTTTACAATCCGGGGCTGCATTGGCTACGGTGGTGGGCGTGCTGGTCGAAGTTCCGGTGATGTTGATGTTAGTAAGGATTGCCAATAACACACGAAGCTGGTTTCCGGCTACAAAATAACAATAGGGCAAAAGTCCTAATCTAACTTTATCGTAAAAAGGCTTGGTGCTGGAAATGTTTGTTCCTAACGTTTCCGGCATTCTGCCTTTTACAAAAGTCAGAATAAAGATACATTTTTCGGCATTAAGACAACCGTAATAACATGAACAATGAAATTAATTTTGAAGAATTTATAAAAAACATAGACTGTACTATCTATGAAAAAATAGATGTTGATAACTGGAATATTTCAATAGAGGTAGTTCTCGATGTCGTAGAGTTTCTGCAACGGTCACTCGAAGATATGAGAACTTATATTGTCAATCATCCTTTCAGTAACAAGGAAGAAGAAATTTATTTCTTCAAACACATCAAACCGGAAGTATTGAGTAGATTATTATACTTTACAGAGATTTACAATACCGAAATGCGAAAACCGCATGGAAGCATTGAAGTCTTAAAAAAGTATTATAACGACAGATTGGATGAATTGACTTCCTATTTTGAAAGTAATTTGGATTTTTACCAATATTACCGTTCTAAAGCGACCCACTTAGATAGTCATTATTTTGTACGGGGGCATATTGATTTTAAGCTGTGTCCGAATTGTGTACCTTATGACCGTGACCCGGAATTTTCCACTTGTTACGACCACAAAGCAGCACAAATATTAGCGAATGATATGCTTTGTATTTATCTGAATAAAAAGTTACATGGAGTTGATAAGCAAGTAATCATCGCAAAAAGTCGGTCTTTCTTACCGGAACACCCTTTCCGGTGGACTGCAACAAAAATAGCAGCCGTAGAATTAGGCTACGCTATATATGCGGCGGGTATTCTGAATAACGGGCAAGCGGATATAAAAGAAATTATGACTTTTATGGAAGCATCGTTTCAAATCGACTTAGGCGACTATTACCGAACTTACATAACCATGAAAGACAGAAAAAAAGACCGGACTTCATTTCTAAACAGCTTAATAAAAAGCCTGCTTAAAAAGATGGATGAAGATGATAACCTATAAATAAAAACAACCAAGTTCCTGCCAACTTGGTTGTTTTTGTTTTCACTCGCTCCATACTCTATTTTTTCTTTATTATTGCGAAAAACAGGTGATTTTTTCCTTGTTTTACCTGTAATTACTCCGAAAAATAAATCTTCCAACTTGGAAAAAGGTTGGAAGATTTATTTTTTCAAACGCTCCAACTTTGCGGCAAATCAATTAGTTAGCAATATGGAGATAATAACATTCGAGTCAAAAGCCTATAAGGAATTAGACAACAAAATTACCGCTATTGCGGATTACATTTTCAACCACATGGAAGCGGAAAGCACTAATGAGGATGAAATTTGGGTGGACAGTTACGAAGTCTGCACTTTCCTGAAAATCAGCGAAAAGACACTTCAACGCCTGCGGGTGGCTGGAACTATTGCGTATTCCAATATCCGAGGGCGTTACTTCTACAAAATCAGCGAAGTAAAACGGATGCTGGAAGAACGCCTGATAAGAAGTAACAAAGAGAACATTCAAGACCTGATAACCAACCATCAGCTATATGTTAAGGAAAGAAGAAATCTTAGAAAGGACAAATAACGGGCTATCCGTGTTCAAGCACTATATACCGGGTAACTGGCGGATAGGTCGCAATTTCCTGAACCCTCTTTATGAGGATAACAAAGCATCGTGCAATATCTATTTCGACCGCCGGAATGGTAACTATAAAATGAAAGACTTCGGCAACGACAGTTATAGCGGTGATTGTTTCTTTTTCGTGGGGCAACTCAAAGGACTGGATTGTAACAATCCGGTGGACTTTGTGGAAATATTGGAAACCATCGACCGGGATTTGGGGCTTGGGCTGATAGCAGGCAACCCGATACCTGTTACCCGTACTTCTTACCGGACGGAGAAACTAATATCGGAAGAAACACCCGAAAAGGAAAGTAAACCCTATCAGTTCAGAGAACAAAAATTTCCGCTTGCCGAATTGATGTACTGGCAACAATACGGCATCACCCCGGAGATTTTAGAACTGTATAAGGTTTGTTCTCTGCGGGATTTTCAAAGTGAAACGGCGGATGGTACACCGTTTACTTATACTTCGTCCGTGGCAGAACCGATGTACGGGTATAAAAGTAAACGATATATAAAACTATATCGTCCATTCTCGAAAACCCGCTTTCTGTATGGCGGCAGCTTCGGTGAAAATTATTGTTTCGGGCTGGAACAACTACCCGCAAAAGGTGATACATTATTTATCACGGGTGGTGAAAAAGATGTCATGGCAATGGCAGCACACGGTTTTCACGCTATCTGCTTTAACAGTGAAACGGTGACTATCCCGCCCACCCTGATTTATAAACTAACGTTCCGCTTCAAACATATAATCTTGCTATATGATACCGATAAGACGGGCAAGGAAAGCGCACGAAAGCAGGAAAAACAGTTGGAAGAATTTGGGGTAAAACGGCTGCTTTTGCCACTTCCCGGCACGAAAGAGGAAAAGGATATTTCCGATTATTTCAAAGCGGGAAATACCCGTGAAGATTTCCTTAAACTGTTCATTGATTTTTTAGACAACCTTTATAGTGATACATTGATTATGCTTAAATCGTGCGAAATAGACTTTAATAATCCACCGGCAAAAGCGCAGGTGATAATCTCCGCCGGGGACGTTCCGCTGGGAACACAAGGCAACCTGTTCGGCATCACTGGCGGCGAAGGTACAGGAAAAAGTAATTATGTTGCTGCAATGGTAGCAGGGTGTATCTGTCCGGCAGGGGCAGAAGTGGACACACTCGGCATACAGATAGCAACTAACGGCAAACATAAGGCGGTTTTGTTATATGATACGGAACAGTCGGAAGTGCAACTATTCAAGAACGTAGGCAACTTGTTAGCCCGTGCCAAGCAACCGGATAAGCCGGAAGAACTGAAAGCATTCTGCCTGACGGGTATGTCCCGTAAAGAACGCCTGCACGCTATTGTTCAAAGTATGGATAAATTTTATTACCAGTACGGCGGCATCCAGTTGGTAGTTATTGACGGCATCGCCGACCTTGTAAAAAGTGCGAATGATGAAGCGGAAAGTGTAGCAGTAATAGATGAATTATACCGATTAGCTGGAATTTATAATACCTGTATTCTTTGCGTGCTGCACTTCGTTCCAAACGGATTAAAACTACGTGGACACTTGGGTAGTGAATTACAGCGCAAAGCAGCTACCATTTTGTCGATAGAAAAGGACGAAGAACCCACGCAGTCGGTGGTGAAAGCACTGAAAGTAAGGGACGGCAGCCCGTTGGACGTTCCCCTGATGCTCTTTGCTTGGGACAAGGTAGCCGGGATGCACGTTTACAAAGGAGAAAAGCCACGTGAAGAAAAGGAAAAACGCAAAGAAAAGGAGTTGGTAAGCGTTGCCCGTGATATTTTCGGGCGGCAAACCCATATCACCTATATAGACCTTTGCGAACAGTTGCAGCAGGTTTTGGACGTAAAAGAACGTACCGCAAAAAGTTATATCCGCTTTATGCGGGAACGGGACATTATCATTAAAGACCCGTCCAACCAAAGTTATTACATGATTGGTTTAATTTAATCCGGCAGCCCTATGTATATAAATAGAGAAGATTTCGTAGCATGGATGGAACGTATCATGGATAGGTTCGATATGCAGGACAAAAAAGATAGACCGCTTAGTAGGCGGACATAATTATTTAGACGGCGAACGCTTACTGGACAATCAGGATTTATGCCTACTGTTGAAAGTGAGTGCTAAAACTTTGCAACGTTACCGCAAGAAAGGGATATTGCCCTATCTGACACTGGACGGACGATGTTATTACCGTGAAAGTGATGTACACCAGCTAATCCGTGAACGAACGGATTAGGCTTTCTGACAGATTGTTTTGTTATATTCCAATCCTGCTTTATATAACGATTAAGGCAGGATTTCTTTATTTTATACTGCGAATATCAGGGCTTTTCCTTAACTTTGCAAAAGTAACATAAGAGAATAACGGCGATTGAACAAATAACTGGGAAGTCGTCTTTATATATAACATATTCGTTCGCCGAATATCTCAAAGTAGAAAACTGGCACTTTTCAAAATGAAACGAGATTTCAGCGCAATGCTTATGCTATGCTTTGTCATAGCGTGGGCTTGCCTGTCCCGTTTCAAAGGTATTGCCAGTACCTCTACTTTGGAGCAGTGTAAGTTCACGCTTCTTTTTTGAGGTATTGGCGGGCAGTTTGGATAAAGATTATCAACTGTTTAATACCTTATTATATGAAGCAGATAAAAAGCTATATTGCCGTATCTCTTGATGGATTTATTGCACCGCCCGACAAAGAATTGGATTGGATACCCCAAGAGGTCAAATTTTTATTGAATAAAGAATATGAAATGGCGGATAATTTGCTGATGGGGGCAAATACTTATCTATATCTTTTCAAACATTGGGGTGGTTGGCCGTACAAAAGCCAACGGTCTTTTGTGGTGTCCCACTACCACAATAATGTTACCCGAAATTACAATGTGGAATTTCTGTTAGACAATCCTTTTTTAAAAATAGATGAACTAAAACAGGATAGTGATATATTAGTGATAGGTGGCGGAAAATTGCTTACCTCGCTGATAAAAGCGGGATTGTTGGATAGTCTAACGGTGTACACTGTTCCTGTTATGCTGGGAAAAGGCATTGGATTTTTGGGAGAAACATTCGGTTCAGAATGGAAGCTGTCAGAAAGCAAGGTACTGGATGGCGGTGTGGTTTGCTCGACATATCAGTTTGATAAAAATTTGTAATAAAAAAATGCGCCCGGTTTCCCTCCGGGCGCAACCACTAAAATTCCTGTTATTCATAGCTTAAAAACCTATTGGTAACGGAACTTCGGTGGCAAAGATAGTGTTTTTTAGTTATTTCTTCCCTTTCTTGTCAGGGAACACAAAACCTACATTAAACTGTTCGTCCAGCATCAGCGAAGCATCAAACGGTTTCCCGTTCCTGCCTTTGAAACCTTTGATTATTCCGGTTTTCCGCTTTAATACCAGTTCGGTAATTTGTTTATCCGTCAGTACCTTTTCGCATTTGTTCCGGAAAATGGTAAGCGTACAATCTACATTTGAACATTTGGCAACTTTAGGGTAAAAAAGAATACGACCGTTTCCACATTTAGGACAAGGGCAGGTTTCGCCACTGGCAAAGGATAGCTGCACGTCTAACAGTTCCGCTGTGATTTGCCGGGCGTACACTTCTATGCCCTTATGAAATGTGGCAGCATCGGTTTCGCCTGTTTCAATCTTGGAAAGGGCGTTTTCCCACATACCCGTCATTTCTACGTCAGCTATTTTTTTGTCCTTTACTATTTTATAAACAGCAAGTCCCTTATCTGTGGGAACAAGGCTTTTCTTTTCCCGAACGATGTACTGCCGGGCGAACAATGTTTCAATTATAGCCGCCCTTGTTGCTGGCGTGCCTATTCCGGCATCTTTCATGCTGGCTTTCAATTCGGTATCTTCCAGTTCCTTGCCTGCATTCTCCATAGCCGCCAATAGTGAACTCTCTGTGTGCAGCGGTTTGGGTTTGGTTTGTTTTTCCAACAAGTCCACGCCGGAAAGCGGTAATATGTTACCCTCTTGGAGTTCCGGCAGCATGGCGTTTTCACCATCTTCTGCTATTTCCGGTTCGCTGAATATTCCACGCCAACCGGGAATTTTCATCACTGACCCTTTAACGGTAAAATCGGTATCATCCGCTGAAAGCAGGACGGAAGTAACATCTTTTACGCATTTGCCTGAAAAGGCTTCCAGCATACGCCCTGCAACCAGTTCGTAAATGGCTCGTTCGTCCGTAGAAAGGTCACCCGGCAAGTTCTCGGTGACAATTAAAGCATGGTGGTCGGTCACTTTTCCATCATTAACACTATGGCGGTTAAGGGCGCAACCGTTCAGGCTGGCAGCATACCCGGCAAACCGGGTGTATTGTTCCAGCAGGGCGACACGTTGCGGCATCTGCTCGAACACATCTTCCGATATATAACGGCTTCCGGTTCTTGGGTAGGACATCACTTTCTTTTCATAAAGGCTTTGCGCTATGGAAAGCGTTTTATCTGCCGAAAAGTTCAGTTTACTGTTGGCTTCCTTTTGTAAAGTGGTAAGGTCATACAAAAGCGGCGGTTCTTGGCTTGTTTCTTTTCTTTCAACGGATTTTACCGTAAGCTGTCCGGCAGCTTTTACCCTTTGCAATGCTGCAATGGCTTCCGGCTGTTGTTCCCACTTGGCACACGATTGGGCGGAAAAACTGACCCCGCCGCTGGCAGTGGCGGCTTTTAGTTGCCAAAATTTGGTCGGTACAAAATCCTTATTCTCCAAAAAAACGGTTACATATCATTACCAGCGTAGGGGTCTGTACACGTCCCAGTGAAAACACGCCCTGCCCGGCTGCAACACTTAACGCTTGGGTGGCGTTTATACCTATCAGCCAATCGGCTTCGCTGCGTGCCTGTGCAGAACGGTAAAGGTTATCGTACTGGCTGCCCGGTTGCAGTTTCTCCATGCCCTCCCGGATGGCTTTGTCGGTTAGGCTGCTAATCCATAGGCGTACAAAAGGTTTACGGCAACCCAAATGCAGGTAAATATACCGGAAGATAAGTTCTCCCTCTCGCCCTGCATCAGTGGCAACAACTATCTTGTCGCATTGGTCGAACACCTCTTTTATTACTTTCAGTTGTTTCAATACACCGGGGTCTGCTTTATAGCCTTTATCGGCTTTCACCTGCCGGGGAATTAGCCGGAACTCTGGCGGGATAATCGGCAGGCTTTCCCTGCGGAAGTTGGCAACGCCGTAGGCTTCCGGCATGGCAAGCTGGATTAAATGACCGAACGCCCAGGTAACGAGATACCCGTTACCTGAAAGGTAGCCGTCATTTTTCTGCGTAGCACCGATTATACGGGCTATATCTTTGGCAACACTCGGTTTTTCTGCTATCAATGCAATCATATCGTTTCTTTTTTATGGTTTGTTACTGAATTGATTTTCCGTAAAATTTTACGGTCATAATAAATATGATAGCCATTCACGTAATACTGTCGGTTGTTCCTGTCAATTTCTTTCCAGTCGATTTTCAGAGAAAAGACTATAAAGAAAATCAGGACGACAAACAGAATAGCTATAATATAGATTAGCTGCATACCTTTATAATTTTATTCCTTTGGACTTCTTGGGCTTGTCGGCTTTCAGCGATTTGTCCGCTTTCTGTTCCTGCTGCTCTTTCTTCACCCGGTTCTGTTTTTGCCCGGCAGTAGGTTTCTGTTGTCCCTGCTTTAGCGGCTCTTTTTGGTGCTTAGTCGCTTCGTTGGTTTTACCGTCTGAATTGACGGCTACCTGCGTGCGGCTCTCTGTTGCCGGAACGATTTCTTTTGCTTGTGCCTTATCCGGGTTGGCACGGGAAAAGTCCGGTTTGCCTTTCTCCCGATTGAATTTGATATAAGCGTTATAAGGCTGGTCTTGCCCGTCTTTTTTCATCCCTTTTACATAAATGGCTTCTTCAGCGGCGAATTTCTTCTGTTGTTCTTCAGTAAGAGGAACGCCGCCAATGGTTTTCGGCGCACGGATATTCCCGTTTTCATCCACCCATTGATAAGGTTTGCGGTTTTGTCCCTGCTGTTGCTGCTGGTTTTGTTGAAACCCTTTCGGCAAAAATTCAATGCCACGTTCCACGGCACTGACCTGTAAGGTGGCAGAGAATGTCTTACCGTCCTTGTCTGTCATACCGTCCACTTTTACGGGGCGACCTGCTGCAAAATCTTCTTTTTGCTGGTCGGTAATTTTAGCTTTACAAATCTCGTCCGGGATGCGCAGTTTATCCGCACGCATATATTCCAGTTCGTGCGTTTCCCTGTCCCGGCTGATGAATACCGGAATTTGTTCTCCACTTTTCGGGTCTTTGATTTTTACGACTTCGCCCAAATTACCCGTTTCCTGTAAATTTTTCTGTTCCTTGTCATTGAACTTGTATTCATGGAACGGGCGTTGCAGTTGCTTTTCATCATTTTGGATGCCGTGCAGTTTGAATTTGACCGTACCGTCCTGTGCCGTGTACAATGAAATTTTTGCATCGGTAGGTGTGAGGTAGAAATCGCCTACCTGACCTGATACCCGGAATAAATTACGGGACTTATACCCCCGCAGCATCCGGTCAAGGTTCTTTGTTTTTTTCAGGGTTTCTTCGGTAATGCCGATTTTTTTCAGGCTCTCCCAGTCAATTTTTACAGGGTCGATGCGGTACTGGTTCTTGGGAAACTCGTGGAAATCGGGTTTCGGGACACGAAGCATTTCACCTTGTTTGTTGCCTTGCCGGATGGCTTCGGCGTTCTGTTCCACCACCGAAAAGTTACACCGGAAAAAGCCCAGTCCCTCGGTGTCGTTGATTTTCCGGTAAAAATTGGAAAAGAAATTGGTAAACGGGTCGGAATTGTTATCTACCCGCATAAACTCGCTGGCGTGTTTTTGCGTAGGTGGGACGGTCTGTAAATTGCCGTCTGTATCTACTCCTTTAACAACGTTCACCGTACCTGCCCGCTTGTCATGTACAAGCAGGACATCGTTTTTTTGTCCGTCCGAAACGGACGGTTTCATTCTGTTTTCATCCATAATTATAGGAATTTTAGTGGTTTACGGGAAAAGTCCCGGTCAAAAGTAAGGACTAAATATGCTATATTTGAGAAACAGGCGGCAGGTGTCCGCATTAGTCTTTACTTGTCCGCAGAAGTCCACAAAAGAAATAAGATTAATGACTATTTATAATATTATGTCTAACTTTGTATTAAGTAATATCAAAAAGTAGTATGGTTATGCAAATATTAAATTTCCAAGATGAAAACGATGGCAGTGTTACCAAAGCTGCTATATTAGAAGATGTAGAAAAAGTTAGTCCTATTAGATTTTATGCTCAAACCCAAATAGAAACTAAAAAGGACTTAATCAAAACAATAATGGTTAATAGCTGTCCTGAATTTGAAAATTTACCTGATGAATTTTGGTATATTCAAGCTGCTAAAGTAGTTGAAAGTTTTTTGTCCGATATGGCAAAAACAAAAGTACCCGAAAACTTTTTATCTTTATTAGATGGTAATAAAAAGAAAAAAGAACAGATTTCTTTAATGAAAGGACAAACTTTAGACCCGAACCAACTTTTTGCATTATTAGTTAATGCAGAAGCAAAAGGTTATACTTTTAGTGAATATCATTATCAAGCAACACCCCCTAATGTTGATATTGAGAAATTACCTCAAATGATTGAAGTAAAAGAAGATGGCAATGTCCGTTCTATTGGCAACAAAGGCTTATCAGATGGACAAATGAAAACTGTCGTAGAACAAACAAAAAAATTGTTGCCAAAATATTAGACAAGGGAGATGAATGGCATTGTTTTTATCTAACCTTTAGAGGAATAGCAGGTAAAGAGCAAGGAGAACAAGGGCAACGTCCACATGTTCATTACATATCAGATAAATTTGGTATATCAAGAGAAGATTTAGTTAAATCTATCAGAGCAGGTAATTGTCCCGCTTCTTCTGTTCATATTGGTATATTAAATTACCCTACTGTTGAAAAGAAAGAACAATAAATATGATAAAAGGCTGATGTAATAATCAGCCTTTTATCATATTTATTCCTCTTTAATCAAGTGGCATAAATCGGGGTCATTCTTTATACGGGTGATTTCATCCTCTACAATCTGCCGGACTTCTTGCCGGATGCGGTCGTAATTGGCTTGTATTTCTTCCTGCATCCGGTCGTTGCCGTCCTTGTCTGTGAAGTCGATTATCTGCGGCAATTTCACGTAACGGGCGGTTTCACGTTTCACTTTTTCATTATCCACCACGATTTCACAATGGAAAATCTTTTGCTCAATGCGTTCATCGAAATTATCCGCCACTGCACCCACGAACATTCCCTGTGTCAAATTGGCTATTTTACTGGCTGGTATCAGGCTGTCCATCTGTGTGCTGATGGACGTTGATTTCTCCCGCTGGTTAATAGTCATACTTTGCCGTTTTTGAAGTACCTTTCCGAAACGTTCACTAAGTATTTTCGCCGTTTCGCCTACTGTCTGACCGCTGAAAACGTTACCGACTGTATTTTGGATTACCCGGCTTTCCTTGTCGCCGTAGTCCCTTGTTAATTGGCTATAATCCTGAAAGCCCAAAAGTACGGCAACCTTGTTCGACCTTGCGGTGGCTATCAGATTGTCCAATCCCCGAAAATAGATGGTCGGCAACTCGTCTATGATTACGGAACTTTTAAGCTGTCCTTTCTTGTTTATCAGCTTCACAATACGGCTATTGTACAATCCCAAAGCGGCGGAATAGATATTCTGACGGTCGGGGTTGTTACCCACTACCAGCACTTTGGGTTCTGCCGGATTGTTTATATCCAGCGAAAAATCATCACCTGTCATTACCCAATACAGTGCCGGGCTTATCATACGGGAAAGCGGAATTTTCGCCGATGCAATTTGCCCATAGGCTAAGCACCCGGCGCCTTGCCACTTTTTACAGTAGTAGGTTTCCAAGTACTCGCCTCCGAACCGTGCATACAGGTCTCCCCGTACACGGCTCTCCACCTTCTCATTCAGTCTAACTTTCCTGCGTGTATCTTGTGATGACATATTGAGCATACTGCTAATGTTTTACGTTTACGTGAAATCATTTTAACTTCCCAATCACTTTTGCCATTAAGGTCTTTGAGTTTGCGTACATGGTGCATTTCAAGATTATCTGTAGCACCGCAGCTTTCACAGACCCGTGCTTGAAGCCTCTTAATTAGACCATTTCTGCCACCAGTTATGGCAACCGTGTTTGGAAGTCTGTCATCTAAGTACCGATTAGGTAGTTCCTTGCGTTTAAAGCCTTTGTCGTAGAACTCACGTTTAAACTCATATCCTCTTTTATTGGTGTACGGTATAGCAAACACTCCGTTTTTCTTGTACTTCGCAATGATTTTCTTCTTTGAAGTGCTATACTTTGCGGCATATGTTTTATACATACTGTACTCCATGATGTTATAGAATGAGTCGATAACAGGACTGTTGTTTGCAATCGAGTAAAAGTTATAGAACCCCATGATTTCAGAGTTATATTGGCTTATAATTTCCAAATCATCAAGACAGCGCATGTATGAACGACCTTTCGGTTTCCAAACCTCCTTGCCTTTTTGTACGGTAATTTTGACCGCATCATATTCAAGGAGTTTCTTTCTCATAACTTCGGTAGTCACATACAAAACTATCTTGTGGTCCAAACTTCTTGTCAGATGTCCGTTCTTATCCCTATGGGTTTCGTTGGATTTTCGCACAAACACGTCATATCCAAGGAATTTGGCATGTTTCCTTGCATTGGTTATCAGCGTTTTTTCGTCAGACAGTTCCAATTTCAATTTTTCAGCCATAAATTGTTTTATGTCCTCTTTGACATGGATACAGTCTTCTTTGCTGCCGATTATACCAATCAGAAAATCATCTGCGTATCTCACATATTTCAGACGTTTCATATTCGCATCCATTTCGTCACTTGCGGGATATTTCAGACGTTCTTTGACAATTTCATTAATTTGCTTCAACAGTAGCTGCCGTTCTGCTTCGTCCGTTGACCTTTTCAGCTTTGCTACTAAATAGGCTTTTCGTTGTCCGAAACGTTTAACAATCGGATTTTCTTTGCGCCTTTTGCCCTTATCGAATTTTTGGATGTACTCCTTAACGTATTTATCGAACTTGTCAAGGTATATATTTGCCAATATAGGGCTTATTATTCCACCTTGAGGTGTTCCACTGTACGATTTATGAAATACCCAATCTTCCACATACCCGGCATTCAAGAATTTTCGGATTAGACGTAGGAAACGCATATCCGAAATGCGTTCTGAAAGAATGGTTGTCAATACTTCATGGTTGATGTTATCGAAGAAGCCTTTAATATCTCCCTCAATAAACCATTTAGTATTGTTGAATGTCTTTTGTATGCTCCAAAGTGCAGTCTGCGGGCTTCTCTGTGGTCTGAAACCATGAGAGGAGTTTTCAAAACTGCCCTCGTATATTGCTTCCAAAATCATTCGAATAACTTCCTGCAAAAGCTTGTCAATGAATGACGGAATACCCAACGGACGCATCTTCCCATTTTTCTTGGGAATATACACTCGTTGAGAGGGCTTCGGCTGATACGTCTCATCTTTGAGCGCATCAATTAACCGTTCAACGTGGGATATACTAAAACCGTCAATGGTCTTACCATCGACACCTTTTGTCATATTACCCTGTTTCGCATAGATGCGTTGATAGGCAATATAGTACATCTCGTCATTAAACAGTATCCGATACAAACGTTCAAACTTGTAGTCCAAGTCGGAACTATGTTGTGTTAGACTGTTTAATATCTTCTCTGGATTTCTTTTCATGTCTCTCACATTTTCCAAAATTTGACATTAAACGATATTGGCTGCTTCCCTTCGCCATGTACAAGGCTTTCCCTTGCTCGGACTACTACGGAAGCTCTGTTGCCATATGGGTTGCCCCACTTAGGCAATCCCCGTTTAGACATATAATAACTATTGGCATGATAGATTGTCGGATACGACTTTCGTCCTTTACTATGTATGTAGTTGCTCCGTGATAAGTTCTTTTGCCCAAACAACCTACAAGGCGAAGTTGGGTATCACGGCTTGGCGTCTGTAACTGTCTTCCGCCAAGGCTTAACCATCGAGCCGCTGAGACTATCGTTTAACCAGTATAGGCTTTATCCTCATATCTATCGTTTCACCTTGCCACCCGGTCAGGACTTGACAATTAGTCCACTTGTGGCTTTACCGACATGCTACACTCCCCATCGTCTTTCGTTGAATGGATAAGTCGGCTGGTGATAGGTAATTATTTCAAAGAACACGTACCTAATAGCTTGCCAAAGCTATATTTATTATATGCCCTTATGGGCGCACCTGTAACTGCTCTTGTGCGTCTGATTCCCAAGCATCTACAAACGGACTTAAATAGTTTTCCAGTTCGGGATAACTGCGCAGGATAGTAAAAATATCGGCATATTTCTTGTTCAGAAACTCGATTGCGTGCGGGAATGTACAATACTTCCCGTTCTTGTAAATACGCAAATACCATATAATAGCGGCAAGCAGGATGATGGGACTTTCTACAAAAAAGTCGCCCTGTTTGGCAATCCAGCTTCTATTCAAATTTAACATGATAGTATAACTGGCTTCGTAGGCATCCGCTATATCCGACATGAAAGCCGCATTTATCGGGTTACATCGGTGGCTTTTTCGTGGGTCGTCAAAATTGATAATATA
>Ga0192240_10252_pt1 | contig 25395 bp, 18 predicted proteins | sample Koala_Koa27_H3_FD_131237 | JGI IMG/M metagenome (GOLD analysis project Ga0192240, IMG submission 131237) | Enriched cells from koala feces incubated with labeled cellulose particles, San Francisco Zoo, California, United States - Koala_Koa2-7_H3 ...
TTCCTTATGATGCCCAGGTGGTTCCGGAAACAGCGGACAGGGTCAACATGATGCGGGGGGAAGAAATCGAGGTTTTCGGGGTGCTGCGCGGGAATCCGGTCCTTGAACAGGGGCGGGGTGTCCTGATACTGCCGGGAAGCCATACCCAGGCCGTGCTTCTGGAGGATGGATGTATTAAGGACATATCATCCAACATCACAGGGGAATTATTCAAGGCGGTTGTCAGTGAAACCATTCTGGGGGCAAGCGTTGCCGGGGAAGAGGAATGGGAAATCGATGAGGAGATGGTATGCCTGGGGGCCAACAACGCACATATACATGGATTTAACAGGGCGCTGTATATCCTGCGCATCTTAGACCTTTTTACAGAAGCAACCCTGAACCAGAGGCGTTCTTACCTGGAAGGGGTGTTGAATACAGGGGTGATGGATGCGGTAATGGAGGCCTTTGGCTTAAAAGGCATGGTGAATCCTGCAGGGCAGGGAAGATGCCCTGTAATAAGTCTGGCAGTTGCCGGGGATAGGATCCAGCAGACCATATACCATGGGCTTTGCAGGAAGGTATATCCCGGGTTCCATATGATTGCGGTCTGTCCGGACAAGGATATGCCGTTCTCTGTCAGCGGCCTGCTCCGCATTCTGGGGAACGCGGACACGCCCTAGGACAGGGAGCGTGGGAAGGATTACAGCTGTTACAGGGAAATGATGATAAGCCTGGCAAGTAACGCAGCAGGATGCGTATTGCCAGGCTTATTGCATGCCGTTCATCTAATGTTTTTTATTCTTTTTCTGGAAGGCCGGGGAGTCAAAGGATTTGTCGTCGGGCAGCACCTTGCGGCTGGTTGCCTCCACCAGGTCGTCATAACAGGCAAAAATCCCATTTACATAATCAGGCTCCATTTTCGTGGTGAGGAGGGACACAAGCGGGACAATGATAAGTCCGGCCACCATGGCAAAGGCGCCTGCATTGATGGGGGATTCAATATAATGAAGGAACATGTTGGACACCGTGATACCCACACCGGCTGCAAAGCTGGCCCACACAGCGGCCGGCGTCACCCGCTTCCAGTACAGTCCGTACAGGAATGGCGCCAGGAATGCGCCTGCCAGCGCGCCCCAGGAAATCCCCATGAGCTGCGCAATGAAATCAGGCGGGTCCAGTGCCAGGACAACACTGATAATGATGAATGCCACAATCAGGACCCGCATCAGGATAAGCTGGGTCCTGTCCTTCATGTCCTTTACCAGGTTGCCCTTGATGAAATCCAGGGTGAGTGTGGAACTGGAGGTCAGTACCAGGGAGGACAAGGTGGACATGGAGGCGGACAGCACCAGCATTACCACAATGCCAATCAGGATATCAGGCAGCCCGGAAAGCATGGCCGGAATGATTGTGTCGTAGGCAATGCCCCCATTGCCGTTGTAGATGGCAGGACCGTCAAACAGGCGGCCGAAGCCACCCAGGAAATAGCTTCCCCCGGATATGACAATGGCAAATATGGTGGAGATGACCGTGCCGGTTGCAATGGCCTTCTCGCTGCGTATGGTATAGAACTTATGGATCATCTGCGGAAGTCCCCAGGTGCCCAGGGACGTCAGGATGACAATGCCCAGAAGGTTCATGGGGTCTGGACCGAAAAAGGAGGTATAGGCGCCTGGCTGTCCCATGGTAAGGGGCACCTGGCTTGGAATCCTGGCCAGATTGCCCACAGCGGCCGTAAACCCGCCCTGTCCGCTTAACACGCTGAGTATGACGGCAATAATCCCTGCCAGCATGATGATTCCCTGGATGAAGTCATTGATGGCAGTTGCCATATAGCCGCCCAGGATCACGTACACGGCGGTCAGGACCGCCATGCCCAGCACACAGACGCCGTAGGGGATGTCAAAGGCCATGCCGAACAGGCGGGACAGGCCATTGTATACGGAAGCAGTATAGGGTATTAGGAATACGAAAATGATGACAGAGGCCACAATCTTCAGCCCCTGGCTGTTAAAACGGCTTCCGAAGAATTCAGGCATGGTTGCGGATGAAAGGTGTTTACTCATGACACGGGTGCGCCGCCCCAGTACAACCCATGCCAGCAGGCTTCCGATAAGGGCGTTGCCAATCCCGATCCATGTGGACGCCAGGCCGTATTTCCATCCGAACTGCCCTGCGTATCCGATGAATACAACCGCGGAAAAATAGGATGTGCCGTAGGCAAAGGCGGTAAGCCATGGCCCGACTCCCCTGCCGCCAAGGACAAAATCATTGACATTGGTGGCGTGACGCCTGGAATAGAACCCGACTCCAATCATGATGGAAAAGAAGATGATCAGCATCAGCAGTTTGATTGTCATTTTAATAACCTCCGGGAGTATTTTATTATACTTTAATAATTAAAACTTCTGAACTTTAATGTAACAAAGTAAAGGCGAAAAGTCAAAGGGATTTTTGCTGTTTTCCATTCTTTGGTTGAAATGCACATATAAGGATAGGGCGATTTACAGTTAAAACAGGCTTTTTTGGCTAAAGTGGGGGAAGGATGCTATAATTCGACAAAAAATGTGCGCATGTACCAAAATAAATAATGGTATAAATATGCTTAAAATAGTAAAAATCAATTTACATAATACAAATTACAAAAAAAGGAAATATAGGTATGTGCTTAAAAATTAATAATAATGTAACATAAATGTAAAAATAAAAAGGTGAAAATGCATAATATTTTAGAAAAAAACACTGGAAAAATGTAGTGAATCTATAAAAATAATTACAAATATTTCAAATCTAATAAAAAATGTAACAAAGATGTTAAATCTCCATTGACTGCAAAAGTTAAATCCCATATAATTAGCCATACATCCCGGAAAAACATGCACAAAGTGGGGATTGACCCACTGGAACAAAAACAAGAATTGGGCTCCGGCATGTTGAGATAGGGGAGTCCAGGAAAGAGGAGTATGTATGCTTACATTACATTCATTCCTTCAGTCGGTTGTTCTCTTTGTTAAATCACTTGCAGTGAAAGTCACAAAGCAGATGTACCGATCCTCGTCAGTCCTGCTGACCGGTATGATGGTGGTTGCCATTATTGCATTTTCAGCCGAGGGGTTTGGAGGCGGGGGCAAGAATGCCCTGGCCGCGCCCATTGCGGATGAAAGTCAGGAGGAAGAACAGGCGGAGGAACCTGAGGGAAGCGGTCTGGTTACGGAAGCAAAAGTACAATTCGGACTTTTAGATACTGACAGCGAAGGCCAACAACTGGCTGGTGCGCTGTTAGAAGCAAATGTCCGTGAAAAGCAGAGACAGCAGGCAGCTGCACAGACCCAGATTGAGACACTTCAGAAACAGATATTAAAAGAGAAACAGGAAGAGGAAGCAAGGAAGAAAGCCGAGGAAGAGCGCAGGGCTTCCAGGAGGATCCGGTATACGGATGAGGATTACCAGGTCCTTTTGCGTATTGTCCAGGCAGAGGCAGGCATCTGTGATAAAAGAGGCAAGATACTTGTGGCAGATGTGATCATTAACCGGGTATTGTCAAAGGAGTTCCCTAACAGTGTAAAGGCAGTTGTATACGAGCCATCCCAGTTTCAGCCCGTTTCCAACGGCGCCATCAACTCTGTGAAGGTCACGGCCGAGACAATCGAGTGCGTGGACCGCGCCCTGGATGGGGAGGATTATTCCAACGGAGCGCTGTACTTCATGAACCGGAGAGGTTCCGGCAGCGCGGCGGCCTGGTTTGACAGGCACCTTACCTATCTTTTTGCACATGACGGTCATGAATTCTTCCGGTAGGGGAAGCATGGACCGGATAAAAAAACGATTGAGTTTCCCATGGCTTTAGGTGTATACTTGTAATGAAAAATAATCACACAAAGGAGAATGGGATATGATATTTGATGAGAAAAAAAATCTTGATTTTTACAGGAACCTGGGCGTGGACGGCAGGTATGCAAAAGCAGTGGATTTCCTGCAGAACACGGACCTGGGCGCATTGGAACCGGGCAAGTATGAGATTGACGGCAAGAATGTTTATGCCAATGTGACGGCTTATACCACCATTCCGTGGGAAGAGGCAAAGTACGAGGCCCATGAGCATTATACGGATATCCAGTATGTGATTGAGGGCAGCGAGGTCATGACCTATGCGCCTGTCCATGAGATGACGGTAAAGACCCCTTATAATCCTGACAAGGATGTTGTATTCTTTGAGAATACCACGCCGGGACTTCAGATCCTGGCAAAGGCCGGCCAGTACCTGATCTTTCAGCCATGGGACGCCCATAAGCCGAAGGCGGCTGACAAGGAGCCGGCTCCTATTAAGAAAGTGATTGTGAAAATCAAAGAAGATTAGTCCGTGTAAGCGGACATGGTGCCCATGGGTGCGTTGGCGCCCGCGGTACCGGGCCTGTCCGGCAGTGTAAGGCTGCCGGGCTTTTTTTGTTTTTACAGCGGGAAGCCTCCGGCGCAGTTTTATCCGGCGCAAAACAGGGGTTGTTACAGATGGATTTCTGACGTATACTCATAGGAAGGACACATGACATCTATGAGCGGAGGTAAACCATATGCAGCTCACCTATCTACACATACGCAACTTCAAATCCATCCGTGACCTGGAAATCCGCGGCATTGACAGGGCGCTGATCCTGGTTGGGAAAAACAATACAGGAAAAACATCGGTGCTGGACGCGGTATGTGCGGTGTGCGGCTGTTATGAGGTCCGTGAAGAGGATTTTAATGAAAAACGGCAGGCCATCCGCATTGACGCCGGATTTTGCATTGAGGAGGAAGACCTTAAGCTGTTCCACCGCAGGGGGCTTGTCAGCCAGTACAGACGTTTTGATGTGTGGAGACGTGTGTTTGGGGAGCGGCTTCCCTCCTTTAAGGATGGGGAGCTGTCTTTTACCTTCCATGTGAATCTGGACGGCAAGGTGCGCTACGAGGATCCTTACCGGAAGAATAGCCCCTATATCCCCATGGTACTGCCCCATATTTACCGGATTACGGCGGACCGGGAGCTAAGGCAGCTGCAGAATGACCTGCTGATGTTCCAGGAAGATGAAGAACTGAGCCGCCTGCGTTCCGGAAGATGTATTTTTGAGGCATCCAAGAAATGCAACCACTGTTTCCAGTGCATTGGCCTGATAAACAAGAAAAAGCCGGAGGAACTGACTGCCTTTGAAACCGCCCGTCTGCTGGAATATAAGATTTATCAGCTGAACCTCAGCGGCTTTTCCAGGAAGGTGAACGAGAATTTCTTCAAGAACGGAGGTTATGAGGAAATCCGGTATACCTTAAACTGTGACACGGACCAGATGTTCTCCGTTGAGGTGACGGCCCATAACCGGCAGAGGGGCAGCGTTAAGCCGGTGGGGCTTATGGGCAAAGGCATGAGGAGTATCTACATGCTTTCCCTTCTGGAGACCTATATCAGCGAGCAGAGCCGCATCCCCAGCATCATCGTGGTGGAAGACCCGGAGATTTTCCTGCATCCACAGCTCCAGAAGACCTGCAGTGAGATACTATACCGCCTGTCCAAGAAGAACCAGGTTATCTTTAAGACCCACAGTCCCGACCTGCTGTTTAATTTCAGCATCCGCCAGATACGCCAGGTGGTGCTGGATGAGGAGCGGTATTCCGTTATCCGTGAAAAGGCAGACCTGGGCCAGATACTGGATGACCTTGGTTACGGGGCCAATGACCTGTTAAATGTTAGCTTTGTGTTTATTGTGGAAGGAAAGCAGGACAAAAGCCGTCTGCCCCTGCTTCTGGAAAAGTACTATTCCGAGATTTATGATGATAAAGGCAACCTGACCAGGATATCAATCATCACCACCAACAGCTGTACCAATATCAAGACATATGCCAATTTAAAATATATGAACCAGGTGTATCTGCGGGACCAGTTCCTGATGATACGCGACGGCGACGGCAAGGACCCGGAAGAGCTTGCGTCCCAGCTGTGCCGGTATTATGATGAGCGGAGTCTGGAAGACGCGGACCGCCTGCCCAAGGTCACAAGGCGGAACGTGCTCATATTAAAATATTATTCCTTTGAGAATTACTTTTTCAACCCGACCATCATGGCAAAGCTGGGCATTGTAAAAAGCGAGGACGCTTTTTATGACACGCTCTTTGACAAATGGCGCGAATACCTGTACCGCATCCGCAGCGGCCAGCAGCTCATGGAGATAATGGGGCGGGATTTCACTTCACCGGAAGATATGAAGGCCCACATGGAGGAAATCCTCACCTATATGAGGGGCCACAATCTCTACGACCTGTTCTACGGCCCTTTCCGCGACAGGGAGCAGGAGATACTGAGGGAATACATTGATATGGCCCCAAGGGAGGAGTTTAAGGATATACTGGACGCGATTGACCGGTTTGTGTATTTTGACAGCAGAAAGAAAGCGTGAAGGACACCGGTGCGGCAGGCAGGGGCAGCCTCAAAGGTCCTGATAACCTTAAGAAGCCGCCCCTCTTTTTTACTTTATATCCAATTGGCCGTTTACACGGAATATGCCTCTTCGGCTGTGCCTGCTTCTGCATTTTTGCCCTTGCCCAGGACGCAGGTGAACACGAAGGTGCCAAGGCAGACGGCGGCGAAGATGATTCCGGCAGGGTATGCGAAGGATGTGGGGAGCTGGAAGCCTTCCTTGGCAATCAGGATGTATGTACAGGATACGGCTGACATGAAGGTTGCAGGAAGGGCCGTAAGCCAGTAAAAGCGTTTTTTGCGGAACAGGTATACGCTTGCGGACCACAGCGCGATCATGGCCAGGGTCTGGTTGCTCCAGGAGAAGTATCTCCAGATTATCTGCACATCAATCTGGGTCAGTACGGAACCCACTGCCAGCAGGGGAACCGTGAGCATCAGGCGGTTCCTGACAGGCTTCTGGTCAAACTTGAACCAGTCTGCCAGGGTGAGCCTTGCGCTTCTGTAAGCGGTATCGGCAGAAGAAATGGGGCATGCGATAACGCCGATCATGGCAATCACTGCGCCTACGGGTCCTAAAAGGGTGAAGCAGATTTCGTATACAACGCTGGACTGTCCATTGCCAAGGGCTGTGAGAAGACCGCCCGTGCCATTGTAGAACGCAACGCCTGCCGCTGCCCAGATAAGTGCAATGATGCCTTCTGCCACCATGGCTCCGTAGAACACCCGGCGGCCGTCCTTTTCATTGGTAAGACAGCGGGCCATGAGAGGGGACTGGGTTGCGTGGAAGCCCGAGATGGCGCCGCAGGCAACGGAGATGAACATGGTTGGCCAGATGGGCGTATTGGCCGGGTGCAGGTTTTCCAGGGTGATTTCAGGTATATAGTATCCGCCTAACAGGATGGCCCCGCCAACCCCAAGGGCCATGACAATCAGGCATATCCCAAAGAACGGGTAAACCTTGCCGATTAATTTGTCAATGGGCACAAAGGTTGCGATGAAGTAATAAATCAGTACAACGGCCAGCCAGAACCTGGTATCCAGAACATTGGGTGTGAGCATGGCCAGAAGATTGGCCGGTCCGGTGGAGAAGCTGACGCCGACCAGAACCAGAAGTACAACGGAGAATACACGCATGACCTGTTTCATGGCGCTGCCAAGATAGGTCCCGGTGAGCTCTGAAACGCTGGCACCTTTGTGGCGCATGGACATCATGCCCACCATATAATCGTGGACGCCGCCGCCCAGCAGGGTTCCGAAGGTAATCCACAGAAATACGCTGGGTCCCCAGCACGCGCCTGCCAGTGCGCCGAAGATTGGCCCCAGGCCGGCAATGTTGAGAAGCTGGATTAAGAAGATGCGCGGCGTGCCCATTGGGACGTAATCACTGCCATCCGTCATGGCAAGGGCAGGTGTCTTGCGGTCATCCGGACCAAAGACCTTTTCCGCAATCTTGCTGTACACTGTGAATCCCCCGATTAAGAGTGCCAGACATACAAAGAAACTAATCATAAACCTACCTCCTGTTATGTATTAATGATTTGTCTTTCTGTACTTATTGTACTAAAATACCGTTAAAATGGTAGGTTTTTTGCATAAAATGCATTATCAGATGCACAAACGGCAGGAAAATGTTCATTAACGTAGCCCTGTTACGGGACGGCAGGGGGTCGGCGGACCGGAAATCATATACCTAACAGCTGGCGCAGGTTTTTCACCTTCTCCCTTCCAACGGGCAGGATTTCCTTTTCAAAGCCCTGCATCTTTACAGCCAGGCTGTTATTGGCCCAGGGAAACATTTCCGTGATATAACCCAGATTTACTAGGTAGCTTTTGTGGATGCGGAAAAAACCGTGGGGCGCCAGCCGTTTTTCATATTCGCCCAACAGCTGGTTTTCCGTGTAGTCCCTGGTGGCCGTATGGATGATGCAGCTCCTGCCCGAGGTTTCAATGTAGACAATCTGGGGTATGTCCAGCATTACGATGGTCCGGTTCACATTGATTGCCATCCTGGCCGGGGACAGGACAGGGGCTGCCGCCGTACCGGATACCGCCGCCGGACCGGCTACTGCCGCCGTACCGGATACCGCCGCCGTACCGGATGCTGCCGCCGTACCGGATACCGCCGCGGGACCAGATACCGCCGCCGTACCGGATACCGCGGCGGCGCCTTTGGACAGATTTAAATCGTGGCAGCATTTTTCCAGGACCCTGTGCACCCGGTCCGGGTCAAAGGGTTTTAAGATGTAATTATTGACACCCAGTTCAAATGCCCTGACTGCGTACTGGGAGTAGGCGGTGGCAAATACAATCTGGGCATCCGGCAGGATACGCCTGGCAGCAGCGGCCAGGGTGGTTCCTTCCATATCATTGAGGTTGATATCCACGAACAGCAGGTCAAAGGGCCGGCTGCTGATAAGCTCCAGGGCATTGGAACCGCTGTCCGCCTCCTCAATAAGGCTGTCCGGCATAACGGACAGGATCTGATGGATCAACTCTTTTCTTGACGGCCTCTCGTCATCAATCACAGCAATCTTCATTGTAAGAAATCCCCCTTATTCATCTATTTTCCGCATCCTGTTCAGCGGAACGCGGTACACGGAACCATACCCTGGAACCGGCGGCCGATGTCTCTATCTTCAGCCCGTTGTCTTCCCCGTAAATGCTTTTTAAGCGGCGGTGCACATTCTTTAAGCCCACACCGCCCCTGCCTTCGCCGGAATACAGCTGGATCACCATGTCCTTGGGGATTCCCGGACCCTTGTCCGAGACGGAGATTTCCACAAGGTCATCTATGGTCCGGGCCTGTATGGAAACAGTGCGCATTCCTTTGGCATCAGCGCCGTAGCGCACCGCGTTTTCAACCAGGGGCTGGAGGATGAAGGATGGCACCAGGCAGTTCAGGTCGTCTTCCACATCCATGCTTACCTGTAGCTTTTCCTCAAAACGGGCCTGTTCCAGTTCCAAGTAGCTGGATACATGGTACAGCTCGGTGTGCAGGTTCAGCATGTACTGGTCGTTCTCAAGGGTCTGGCGGTAGTAGGCGGAAAGGGTGAGGATCAGTTCCCTGGCCCTGTCCGGGTTTTCCCTGCACACACAGGATATGGTGTTTAAGGCATTGTATAGGAAATGCGGGTTGACCTGGGACTGCAGGGCTTTGAACTCGGCCTTGCGGCGCAGCTGTTTCTGGTAGTCCAGGTCGGAAAGCTCCAGCTGGGTGGAGAAAAGCCTGGCCAGTTCGGAGGCAAAGTTAAGGTTGGGCTGTGATGTGACCCAGTGCTTCCTGACCACCATGGTCAGGCTGCCGATGGGTTTGTCCATCTCAATCAGGGGCGCTGCAACGATGATGTGGTTTTTCAGTATGTGGTACAGCGGGTCCGGCTTCCTGGCGCAGGTAAAGGTGGTGGTCCTGCGGTCTTGGATGGATTCCAGGATGGGCTTTAGAAGGGCCTCCCCCTTAAGATCATTGTACCGGGCTTCCCCCTTCATGGCCAGTATCTTCTGGGTATCCGTTATCATTACGGCTGCGCAGGAGGTGGAATTGTAGATGATTTCAGCGGCCGCCTCCATATCCATTGTGCTGTAGAGCCCCTTCCTCAGATGGGGCAGGCTCTGTTCCACAATCCCCAGGGCCAGCCGCATTTTCTCCGCAAACTGGCTGTCCTCCTCCATGAACACGATATTGAAGGTGCCGATAAATACAACCATGCCCAGGGCGTTCATGGTTATCATGGGAAATGCAATCAGCCGCACCAGTTCCAGGGCAGCTGGAAATGGCTTTGAGATGATCAGGATGATGACCATCTGGCAGACCTCTGCCAGGGCCGTGATCAGGAAGATGCCGGTGTTGTCAATCTTGCCTGCCTTGAAACGCCGGGAAAACGCAGAACCGATCAGTCCTTCCACAAATGTGGACACGGCGCAGGAAACAGCTGTGAAGCCTCCGATATCAAACAGGTAGCGGTGCAGGCCGCCGATGATGGCAGCCCCCATCCCCACGTACGGCCCGCCCAACAGCCCTGCCGCCAGGACGCCGATGACACGTGTATTTACAATGGCGCCCTGGGCCCGTACCCCTGTATAGGTGGAGACAATGCTGACCAGGCCGAAGATGACTGCAAGGGCCGCGCGGCTGCCAATCAGATTGTTTTCACCCAGAAGCATGCTGCGGACAACGGGAATCTTGGTCAGCATGGTGGCGATGAGAACCAGCAGCCCTATGTTTAAAAGCAGGCTGAAAAACATGGTGTTGGACATGGTAGGCCTCCTTATGGATGGATTTATGGATAAATGGTCTGATAATGGATTGCAGTTCCAGTATACCAAATATTTGCAGAACAGGGAATCTTAAGAAAATCTTTTATTGTATTTCATCTTAAGGTATGTTAATCTATGTTCAAGGATGACTGTATTAATATGATTAGTACAGTCGATGCAATGATTTTCCAGAAAGGGGGAAGGAAGGCATGATTGTACTGGATTACAGGGACCGGAGACCTTTATATGAACAGGTGGCGGAACGTCTCCAGGAGATGATGTTTAACGGAGTGCTTCCGCAGGATGCACAGCTTCCGTCCGTGCGCAGCCTGGCCACGGACCTGTCCATTAATCCCAACACGATCCAGCGGGCCTACGGTGAACTGGAACGCCAGGGATATATTTATTCGGTGAAGGGAAAGGGAAGCTTTGTGGCTGACAGCAGCCGCATGAGGGCCGGGAAGCTGAAGGAGTGGAAGGGACGTTTTACCGCGTTTGTGGAAGAGGGCATAAAAATCGGCGTCACGGCAGAGGATATGACAGGGCTTGTGGAGGAGACATTTTGCGGGCGCATGGCAGGACTTGTGGAAGAGACATTTTGCGGGCATATGACAGAAAGGGGAGACGGGCATGATTGAGGCAGTGAACCTTACCAAACAGTTTGATGATATAGTAGCGGTGGACCATATAAGCGCCACCATAAAGGATGGAAGTGTTTTTGGCCTGATTGGCACCAATGGGGCGGGCAAATCCACATTCCTCAGGCTGGCCAGCGGCGTGCTGAAGCCGGACGAGGGATGTATCACCATAGACGGACATGAGGTGTTTGAGAATACGCCGGCCAAAAAGCGTTTTTTCTATATCTCGGATGAACAGTATTTTTTCAACAACTCAACGCCATTGGAAATCATGCATTATTACAGGCATGTATACGAAGGATTCAACGAGGAGCGGTTCCACAAGCTTATGAAGAACTTCGGGCTGGATGAGAAACGCAAGATCCATACATTTTCCAAGGGAATGAAGAAGCAGGTATCGGTTATCTGCGGCGTGTGCGCGTCCACGGATTACCTGTTCTGCGACGAGACCTTTGACGGCCTGGACCCGGTCATGCGCCAGACCGTGAAGAGCATATTTGCAGCGGATATGGAGGACAGGAACCTGACTCCCATCATCGCATCCCATAACCTGAGGGAACTGGAGGACATCTGCGACCATGTGGGGCTATTGCACAAGGGCGGCATCCTTCTGTCAAAGGACCTGGATGACATGAAGCTTAACATCCATAAGGTCCAGTGCGTGCTCCAGCCAGGCATGAAGCCCGAGGACCTGGTGGCCCTTGATAAGGTGGGGATTGAGCAGCGCGGAAGGCTGTGCACCGTGACCGTGCGCGGCAGCAGGCAGGAGGTGGAGGCCATCCTATCCTCCTATGACCCGGTGTTCTATGAATGCATTCCTCTGTCCCTGGAGGAGATATTTATCAGTGAAACGGAGGTGGCTGGTTATGACATCAGGAAACTTATTCTCTAAGCTTATGAGGGAGGACTGCAAGCGGCGCACATGGGCCTTTGCCCTGGTTTTCCTGGCCTTTTTCTTCATTCTTCCCATCGGTCTGGCCCTTGCCATGGAGGATGCGGCCAACACACAGTATTATGTATATAACGGCTACAGGGATTTCGTGCAGGACCCGTCCATGCCGCTGGCTGTCTACCAGGAAAAGCTTCTGGAACTGAAGACAAAGGTGGTCTTAAGCCAGGCGGAGTTCGGCAATGGCATGGTGGTGTTCCTTATGATGGCTGCCGCGGTTGTCATGGGGGTATCCGGTTTTTCCTATCTGCATAACAGGAAAAAGGTTGATTTTTACCACAGCATCCCGGTAAGGAGGGAACTGATTTACAGTGCGTGGTACATGGGAGGCATCCTCATTGTGGGCGTTTCCTATCTCATAAACCTGATCCTTATGTTCGGTGTCGCCCTGGCTTACGGTGTGGGTACCCCGGGCATAGCAGGCGTTATGGCCGGAGGAGCGGCATTAAACATGCTGTTTTTCCTGCTGATGTACGCAGCGGTGGTGATTGCCATGATGATGACCGGCAATATGGTGGTGGGAATCCTGGCATCCGGCGTGTTCTTTTTCTTCCTGCCCGCAGTGATGCTGCTCCTGGAAGGGTACTGCGAAATCTTTTTTGTGACAACGGCCAGGAACGCATGGACCTCCGACGGCTCGCCCTTTATGTGGGGGATGAAATACCTGTCCCCATTCAGTGTCTATATAACAGCCCTTGACTGGAAACTGGATGAAATCGTAAAGCATGTGCCGGAGCTCATATGTTCCGGATTCGGCGTCCTGGCGCTTTTCTTCCTGGGGATGCAGCTCTACCGCATCAGGCCTTCTGAGTCAGCCGGGAAGGCCATGGCCTTTAAACGCACCATGGCTCCTATCCGTATCCTTCTTGTGCTGGGCTGCGGCCTTGCGGGAGGGCTGTTTTTCTGGGCCATGCAGAGCAGATTGAGGTGGGGCCTGTTCGGGACCGTGGTATTCACAATCCTTACCCACTGTATTGTGGAAATCATCTATCATTTTGACTTTAAGAAGCTGTTTGGCAGGAAGCTGCAGCTGGTGCTCTGCCTTGGGGCCGGGGTCCTTGTGTTCCTGAGCTTCCGTTATGACTGGTATGGATATGATTCCTACCTTCCTGCGGCGGACGAGGTGGTGTCCGCCAGCCTGGAACTGGATATAGACAGCGGCTGGCTGAATAACCGGTCTGTGTTACAAAATGACCAGGGGGAGTATGAACTGGACTACAAACCGGCTTATGAAAGCATCGAAGAGGACATGAAGCTTACGGATATGGACCTGGTCATGCCGCTGGTGGAAGAGGGCAGGAGGAGCGCCCTTCTTGGCAGGGATGAGCGGCTGGGGATTGTCAAGGCGGTCCCGCAGGTGCGCAATGTTTCTTATATCGGGGGAGCAGACGGACCCACCTCTGTTTTCATAGCGTCCAAGATCGGAGGGGAAGATGGAGGGGACAATCCGGAAGCCAAGGAGTACTATACGGGCATGACCGTATGCTACCAGCTGGCCAATGGGCGCAGGGTAAGGCGCGCCTATACCATTGCCCTCTCGGATGTCATGGATGTTTACGGGCAGCTGTATAAGGAAGCTGCTTATAAAGAAGGGCTTTATCCGGTATTTCACGAGACGCCGGGGAACCTGGAAAAGGTAATCTACCGGGAAGCCGGGTCATCTGTCTATACCGGGGAGGACAGCAGGATAATCTCAGGACTGCTGGATGCATACAAGACCGACTTCATGGCCCTGGATACACAGACGCGGATAAATGAGGTACCTGTGGGCGCCATTTCATTTGTGTCAAAGGACGTGCAGGAATATATAAATCAGAACCTGAAGCAGATGCGTTCCGGCGGACGGGGCGGTTACTGGGATATGGGCATGGATGATTTCATCCAGTACTGGCCCGTATACCCGTCCTTCACACATACCCTTCAGATCCTGGAGGGAGAGGGCGCAGAACCGGGAAAACATTTTGCCGCAGGCAATATCAAATCAGTCACCATGAATGTACAGTCCCTTTTCTACAATCTGGATTCCGGCAGCGGACTTCCCCAGGGCGAGGAACTGGCCGATTTGCAGAGAAGGAATCCTTATTATACCAAGGAAGGGAATCTGGTAATCACGGACCCGGCCGACATAGGGCAGCTTATGAAGGCTGTGGCGGAAGATGAATTCCTTCCGATGGACCAGTTCCATCAGGTTTCAGGGACAGTCTCCTACTGTGATGTGGAATTGGAAGGAGGTATCCATGTTTCGGGCATCCTGCTGTTAGACAGGATGACGCCCGGGATTCTGGAGATGTTTGAAGGACTTCCGCTGGAGGAGATCCTTTAAGGTTGAATGAGAGGGCACCGGTGCCTATGAAGCCTGCTTCATGGAATCCGGTGCCTTTCTGATGACCATGCGTCTGATGCCCACATGCATCTTAAGCCCACATGTATCTTAAGCCAACATGCATTTCATGCCTACATGCGTCATTGGCTCCGTGCTTCATTGCCCCCATCTGCCTTTTCCGCCGTCCGGCTGTCCGGGCCGTCTATGTGGCGCTGCCCCATGGCAGGCTTTCCGTTTCTTTTTATTGACAATCCACCCATGGAAAGCTACAATCATATCAACAGACGGGAAGGCTCCATGGAACGCGCCTGCCCCAAGGGAGAAAGAGAGGACATAAGTATGATATCAGAGAAAATGAAACCATTGGTAAATAATAATTCCGCAATCCGGGCCATGTTTGAAGAGGGCAAAAAGCTGGCGGCCGTATACGGCGCGGAGAACGTATATGACTTCAGCCTCGGCAACCCCAATGTGCCTGCGCCGGATTCCGTAGGACAGGCGATCTGTGATATCCTGAAAGAGGAAGAGTCTACTTTTGTCCATGGATACATGAGCAATGCCGGTTATGAGGATGTAAGGGATACCATTGCACGGTCACTGAACCGCAGGTTCGGCACATCCTTCCACCAGAATAATATACTGATGACCGTGGGCGCTGCCAGCGGACTGAATATCATCCTTAAGACACTCCTGAATCCAGGGGATGAGGTGATTGTGTTTGCTCCTTATTTTGTGGAGTATGGCAGCTATGTGCACAATTATGACGGCAATCTGGTCGTGATTTCGCCGAACACAGAGGATTTCCAGCCAAACCTTGAGGAATTGGGGGAGAAGATTACCCCAAGGACAAAGGCGGTCATCATCAATACCCCCAACAACCCTACCGGGGTCGTGTATTCCGCCGGTACCCTGGCCAGGATGGCGGATATCCTGAGGGAGAGGCAGACCCAGCTGGGAACCGATATTGTATTGATTTCAGATGAACCATACCGCGAACTGGCATATGACGGCGTGGAGGTGCCGTATGTCACAGGGTTTTATGAAAACACCGTCATCTGCTATTCCTACAGCAAGTCCCTGTCCCTTCCTGGTGAGCGTATCGGCTACCTGGTGATACCGGACGCGCTAAAGGACAGCCAAGAGGTGTTTAATGCGGCAACCATTGCCAACCGCGTCATGGGCGCGGTGAACGCGCCGTCCCTGATGCAGCGCGTCATCAAACGGTGTGTGGATGAGAATGTGAACCTGGAAGCATACGACCGGAACCGGAACCTGCTGTACAATGGCTTAAGGGATTTGGGATTTGAGTGTATAAAGCCAGAGGGCGCGTTTTATCTCTTCTTAAAATCACCGGAGGCAGATGAGAAAAAGTTCTGTGCCAGCTGCAAAAAGTATAATATCCTGGTGGTCCCGGGAAGTTCCTTTGCATGTCCCGGATATGTAAGGATTTCCTATTGTGTATCCTATGGGCAGATTGAGCGTTCCCTTCCCGCGTTCAGGAAAGTGGCGGCTGATTATGGGCTGGTATAGGATAGGATAAGATATAGGATATGGTATAGGATAAAGAGAGCTGGCAAGGAATGGAGAGCCGGCGGATAAGAAATATGAGGTCAGAGAAAAGGGAGGAATTAAGGGTATGAGACCATGGGAAGCAAATATACGCAAGGTGGTGCCCTACGTGCCGGGGGACCAGCCGGGCGGCGATAAGCTGATTAAACTGAACACCAACGAGAATCCGTATCCCCCGGCCCCGGGAGCCATCAGGGCCCTCAGGGAACTGGAGACGGACCGGCTGCGCAAATATCCCGACCCGGCAGCTTCCATGCTAGTGGAGGCCCTGGCCGGATATTACGGGGTTGGGTCCGACCAGGTATTTGTGGGGGTTGGGTCCGATGACGTGATTGCCATGTCCTTCCTCACGTTTTTTAATTCGGATAAGCCGGTGCTGTTTCCCGACATCACCTACTCATTCTACAAGGTGTGGGCGGACCTTTACCGGATTCCATATGATACGCCTGCCCTGGATGGGGATTTTAACATTATCCCGGAGGATTATGAAAAAGAAAACGGAGGGGTCATTTTCCCCAACCCCAATGCGCCCACCGGGATCTATATGCCCCTTGAGCAGGTGGAGGGGATCCTGAAGGCCAACCAGGACGTGGTGGTGATTGTGGACGAGGCGTATATTGATTTTGCAGGGCCGTCCGCGCTGGAACTGATTGGACGTTACGAGAACCTTCTGGTGGTGCAGACCTTCAGCAAGTCCCGTTCCATGGCAGGCATGAGGATAGGCTTTGCCATCGGGAACCAGCGTCTGATCCGGGCCCTTAATGATGTGAAATACTCCTATAACTCCTATACCATGAACCTGACCTCCATTGTGATGGGCGCGGAGTCGGTAAGGGATGAGGCATACTTTAAGGAGACCACGGACAAGATAATAGCAACCAGGGAGCGGGCAAAGACGCGTCTTAGGGAACTGGGATTTACCTTTCCGGATTCCCAGGCCAACTTCATCTTTGCGTCCCATCCGCGTGTGCCGGCCTGTAAGCTTTTTGAGGCGCTTAAGGAAGAACAGATTTATGTGCGGTATTTTGGCGGGGAAAGGCTGTGTGACAGCCTTCGTATCAGCATAGGGTCGGATGAGGAGATGGATGTGCTGTTTGCATTCCTGGAGCGGTATCTTAAAGATTTTTCATAAAAGACAGGATTGGTGATATATATGGAAGAAGCAGGGTGGAGACATTATCTGAGACTTGTGCTTAATATTGTGATTCCGCTGACAGGATGGATTCTCCTGTGTTTTCTGGGACCAAAAATCATAAAGTTTTTCATGCCCTTTGTCATTGGCTGGATCATAGCCATGATTGCCAATCCACTGGTCCGTCTGCTGGAGCGGAGGATGAGGCTGGTGCGCAAACACAGCTCCATCGTCATTGTGGTGGCGGCCCTGGCTCTTGTCATCGGCCTTTTGTACCTGCTCATATCCAGAAGTTTTGCGCTGCTGTATGGGTTCATAAAGGATCTTCCGGTCCTGTACGCCGGGATTGAGGGGGATGTGTCCAGGAGCATGGAACAGATTGACCATCTGTTCCAGTTCCTTCCGGACAGTATCCAGCAGACCTGGTCGGAGATTGGGAATAATCTGGGGATTTATCTGGGCAAGGTGGTGGAGGGTATTGCGTCCCCCACCGTGGAGGCAGCCGGAACCGTGGCCAGGAGTATTCCCGCTGTCCTGGTTTATATGGTGGTCACCATATTATCCGCTTATTTCTTCATTGTGGACAGGGACAATATACTGGCTTTTGTAAAAGCCCATACCCCGGCCTGGAGCCAGCGGTATACCAGCTATTTGAAAGGGGAGGTCCGCAGGCTGGTTGGCGGATATTTTATGGCCCAGTTTAAGATCATGGCAGTGGTATGGCTGATCCTTACGGTTGGATTCCTTGTGCTTGGAGTGGGATACGGCCCCCTTTGGGCATTCCTTATCGCGTTCCTGGATTTCCTTCCTGTGTTCGGCACGGGTACGGCCCTGATCCCATGGGGCTTAATCAAGCTGCTGGGAGGCGAGTATGCCTTTGCGGCAGGGCTTTTATTGATTTATGTCCTGACCCAGGTCGTGCGCCAGCTGGTGCAGCCTAAGCTGGTGGGGGACAGCATGGGCCTTAACCCGCTGCTGACCCTGCTGCTTTTATATCTGGGATTTAAGGTAAATGGAATTGCTGGAATGATTCTTGCAGTGCCCATTGGCCTGTTTTTTGTAAGTCTGTATGACTATGGGGCTTTCCGCGGGATAACGGACAGCCTGGGTATCCTGATTAAGGATATGGATAACTTCAGGAAGAAGGAATAAGTATGATGAGCAGGAGAAGGTTTAAGTGAGATGAAAGTTGAAAATAATCTGGATACGGATAAAGTACGCGGGCTGGTATGGAGACTGGCATTCCCCTCCATGCTGGCTCAATTTGTGAATGTGCTGTACAGCATAGTGGACCGCATGTACATTGGAAACATAGAAGGAATCGGGGCCCTGGCCCTGGCCGGGGTGGGAATCTGCGGACCGGTGGTGACACTCATATCCTCCTTTGCCAGCTGGATCGGGGTGGGCGGGGCGCCCCTTATGAGCATCCGCCTGGGACAGAAGAATGAGAGGGCCGCCACCCAGATGGTGGCAAACTGTTTTGCGCTTTTAACCGGGATGGCGGTTGTGATCATGACCATGACCTTTCTTTTCAGGAAGCCGCTGCTGGTGTTTTTCGGGGCCAGCCCCTCCATATTCCCTTATGCCAACGAGTACATGAGCTGGTACCTGTCAGGAACCGTGTTCGCGCTTCTGGCAGCCGGGATGAACCAGTTCATCATCTGCCAGGGGTTTGCCAAGGTGGGGATGAAATCCGTGGTTTTAGGAGCCGTATGCAATATTGCCCTGGACCCTGTGTTTATTTTTGTCCTGGATATGGGGGTTAAGGGAGCAGCCATTGCCACGGTGCTTTCCCAGATGGCCTCCTGTATCTATGTGCTGGTATTTCTGTTTGGCAAAATGCCCCTGGTGCGTATTACCTTTGGCGGGTACCGGTGGAACACCATGAAGCAGGTGCTGCTGGTAGGACTTTCCCCCTTCCTCATCATTGCATCGGACAGCCTGCTTATCATTGTCATGAATATGATAATCCGTAAATTCTCCAACCCGGCGGATGGAGACATGCTGCTTACCTGCAATACCATTGTCCAGAGCTTCATGCTTCTCATCACCATGCCGCTGGGAGGAATTACCGGTGGAACCCAGACGGTTTTAGGTTATAATTATGGGGCGGGCCGGCCTGACCGCATAAGAAAGGCTGAGAAGCATATTGTATTCCTGGGACTGGCATTTACAGCCGTCATGTTTGTGATTGCCCAGACAGCCCCCGGATATTTTGTGCGGATCTTTACAAGGGATGAATCCTATGTGGGGATTACGGAGTGGGCAATCCGCATGTATACCCTGGCAGTAATCCCGCTGGCGGTCCAGTACACGGTGGTGGACGGTTTTACAGGAATGGGGATTGCAAAGGTGGCTGTCAGTCTGTCCATGTTCAGGAAATTTGTTTATTTTATGGGAATGCTGTTCCTGCCCATGCTGTTCGGCGTGGAGAAGGTATTCTTTGCAGAACCCATATCGGATATGGTGGCATGCGTCCTGTCATCCTGCACCTATCTGCTGTTAAGCGGCAGGGTACTGGGGGATAACCGGCGCTTGTAAATAAAATCATACATAATCGGAGGGAAGCAGAATATGAATATACTGGTAAGCGCCTGCCTGCTTGGCGTGGAATGCAGGTATGACGGCAAGGGCGTGCTGGACCCGGCTGTAAAGGCCCTGTTGGACCGGCATTTCCTCATTCCGGTGTGTCCGGAAATCATGGGGGGTCTTGCAACCCCGCGTACGCCTGCGGAGCGCGCCAACGGACGTGTCATGACCAGGGATGGGCAGGATGTGACCCCTGCCTACCAAAAGGGGGCGCAGCAAGTCCTGGAGCTTGCGCTGCTTTACGGCTGCAGGGCAGCCATCCTTAAGGAGAGGAGTCCTTCCTGCGGAAACGGGAAGATATATGACGGGACATTTACGGGAAAACTGACAGAAGGGGAAGGGGTCTGCGCAGGACTTTTGAAGTCCCATGGAATTAAGGTGTATGGGGAGAGCCAGATTGAGCGTCTCCTGGAGGAATCAGAAAGGTATTGATGCATGAGCAGAGAACTGGATAAGAAAGAAGGGACATCAGTACAGCATAAGAAGGAAACCGGGCAGCGCGGAAAAAGCAGGAGCCGGGCTGCCTTCAAGGAGAGGAAAGACAGGCAGGCCAAGGCCCGGTCAGAAGAGGCTCCAGACAGGCAGGCCAAGGCCCGGTCAGAAGAGGCTCCAGACAGGCAGGCCAAGGCCCGGTCAGATGAGGCGCAAGACAGGCAGGCCAAGACCCGGTCAGATGAGGCTCCAGGCAGGCCAAGGCCTGTCTGGGGAAGGGCTGCTGCTGTCTGTCTGGTGGCGGCAGCGGCAATCTGTGTGGGCGGTTATATCTACCACGCGGTGGGATACAGGGATGCGTACCTGCCGCACACGGTCATCAATGGCATGGATGTGTCCGGCAGGACCGCCTCAGAGGTCAAGGAAATGATGGCATCCGGGGTAAAGGACTACAGTCTGGTCATGAGGCTGAGGGGCGGTGGACAGGAAATCATATACGGGGCGGATATGGGGCTTCATACTGTGTTTGATGGAAGCCTGGAGGAAATCATACGCCAGCAGAACCCTTATGCCTGGCCAAGATACCTGTTAAAAGGGCCGTCCTATGATATACAGACCATGATTACATACGATGAGGCGGCGCTGGAGAAAGGACTTGAGTCCCTGGACTGCTTTAAGACAGCCAATATCGTGGTGCCCTCCGACGCGTACCTGTCTGATTATGTGAGCGGGGAGGGATACAGTGTTGTGCCGGAAACCGAAGGCAATGAACTGGATTTGCAGCTTGTAAAAGCAGCTGCAGGGGAAGGCGTGCGCACCCTTACGCCGGAACTTGACCTGGAGGCTTTGGGATGTTACCGGGAGCCACGTATCCGTTCCGGCAACAGTTCACTGGTGGCTGCCAGGGATGCAAGGAACCGGTATGTAAACATGACCGTGACCTATACCTTTGGCAGCGCCAGTGAGGTCCTGGACGGCAGCACCATCCACCAGTGGCTTTTGGCTGAGGGGGACAGCGTGACCCTTAACAGGGATATGATAGGGGATTATGTGAAAAACCTGGCGTCCAGATACAATACCGCATATAAGAAACGACCCTTTAAGACCAGTTACGGACAGACCGTGGAGGTAAGCGGATTCTATGGCTGGAGGATTAATCAGGCAGCGGAGACAGAGGAACTGATAAGGATACTGGAGGCAGGGGAGATCGTTGTCAGGGAGCCGGTATACTCCCAGACAGCCGCCAGCCATGACGGGGCGGATTATGGGGGTACATACGCGGAGGTGAACCTGACGGCCCAGCACCTGTTTTTCTATAAGGACGGACAGAAGATACTGGAGTCTGACTTTGTGTCCGGGAATGTGTCCAAAGGTCATACCACCCCTCCCGGCATATTTGCCCTTACCTATAAGCAGAGGGATGCCGTGCTCAAAGGCGAAGGCTATGCAAGCCCTGTCAAGTTCTGGATGCCGTTTAACGGGGGAATCGGTTTCCACGATGCCAGCTGGCGCTCCAGCTTCGGCGGCTCCATCTATAAGACAGGCGGTTCCCATGGATGCGTGAACATGCCATATGCGGCGGCAAAGGAACTGTTTGAGAATGTGTACGCAGGCATGCCGGTCATCTGTTATGAACTGCCGGGGACTGAGAGCAGCCGTTCCAGCACATCATCCGGCAAAGCGCCGGCTCCGACCCAGGCCCCGCCGTCCCAGACACCGCCGTCCCAGACACCGCCGGTCCAGACACCGCCAGCCCAGACAGCTCCGTCCCAGCCGGCCGCTGGGACACAGCCCCAGGTAACCATTAACCCGGTGGGCCAGTCCACACCAGCGGCCACCGAAGGCGCACAGCCTTCCAAGCCAACGGAGGGATATGGGCCTGCATTCCAGACACCCCATACCGGTGAGGAGGGCGGTCCTGGCGTGGGCTAGGACGTGCTTTGTCCTAAAGGCGCAAAGCTGTTTTAGACACCATATATCGTGTGATGCATACCAGGCAGCACAATAATTGGTAAAGATTGGAAACTATGTTTTTTAGGTAAGGGGCCTTTTTATGGTGAATTTGTTGACAAATCGGGGAAAGCATTTTATAATGCCCTTAATGCATCTAGGGGATTACTTGTAAAGCCATTATTCAAAATTAGGGAGGATATGGACTATGGTAGAAGCTAAGAAAGATGTCAAGACAGCAGCAGGGCCGGCCGAAGAAACGGTTAAGCAGGTTGTGGAGGAAGAGGTGAAGGCGGCTGCCCCGGCAGCAGAAGCTCCTGCAGCAAAGGAGACAAAGGCGCCGGCTAAGAAAGCACCCGCCAAGAAGGCACCGGCCAAGACAGCGGCAGCCAAGAAGGAGACAGTTAAGAAAGAGACCGCTAAGAAGGAAACTGAGAAAAAGGCGCCGGCCAAGGCAGCGGCCGCCAAGGCAGCACCGGCTAAAAAGCCTGCAGCCAAGAAGGCAGAGCCTGCAGCAGCCGTACATTTCCAGTTTGACGGAAAGGACCTGGTTGCAAAGGATGTCCTGGACCAGGCGGTTAAGGCATATAAGAGCACACACAAGGGTGTTGAGATTAAGACCATTGAGCTGTATATCGTTGCCAATGAAGGCGCTGCTTATTATGTGGTGAACGGCGAAGGGAACGATGATTTCAAGATTATGCTGTAATCCTTGGTTGTAGGGATTGAAGGATGAGGTGGGCTGCTGTATCATTGGGATACAGCAGCCCATTTACATTAATTGCCCAACGTATATGTACGAAGAAAAAGGATGGATATAAGATGGTAGATTTACCGGTTCGGTTTATAGAGCGGATGAAGGAATTACTGGGAGAGGGATACGAGGCATTTGAAGCCAGCTATGACAAGGAACGCGTCCAGGGGCTGCGCCTGAACAGCCTTAAGACGGCAGACGGAATAAGGGAAGACTGGGAGGAGGAAGGTGCCCATGCACTGGCCAGGCTGGTGGAAGGGCAGGCAGGACTCTGCCTTGAGAAGATTCCCTGGGTAAAGGAAGGCTTTTATTATGGGTCTGGCAGACCTGGTAAACATCCTTATCATGAGGCTGGTCTGTACTATATACAGGAGCCCAGCGCCATGGCGGTGACAGAGCTTCTGGACCCCAGGCCGGGAGACCGGGTCCTGGATCTGTGCGCTGCCCCAGGAGGCAAATCCAGCCATATTGCATCACGGCTGAAGGGCAGGGGATTCCTTCTGTCCAACGAAATCCATCCGGCCAGGGCAAAAGTCCTGTCCCAGAACATGGAGCGCATGGGTGTCAAGAACTGTGTTGTATCCAATGAGGACCCTGCACGCCTGGCGTCCCATTTCCAGGCGTTCTTTGACAAGATTGTGGTGGACGCACCTTGTTCCGGCGAAGGCATGTTCCGCAAGGACGAGGCTGCCAGGGAGCAGTGGAGCGAGGCCCATGTAAGGATGTGCGCCGGGCGCCAGGCACAGATTCTTGACAATGCCGCGGCCATGCTCCGTCCGGGCGGCCGTATGGTCTACTCCACCTGTACCTTTGCCCCGGAGGAAAATGAAGGCTCCATCGCGGCTTTTCTGGGGCGGCACAGCGGGTTCTGCCTGGAGGAAGTGGATGGGTATGAAGGATTTACACGGGGAAATGCAGGATGGGCCGTATATGGCTGTACGGAGTTGGCGGACAGGAACATAGGGAACCGGTATCATCTGGAACGGGCATTCCGCATCATGCCCCAGAACCTGGAAGGGGAAGGACACTTCATGGCAGTCCTTAAAAAAGACGGGCCGGATGGATATGAAGGCTATCCCTGCATGAAACCAGCGGAGTACCTGAAGGGGAGGAAAAAAGAAGAACTCCTGAAAGAATACAGGGAATTTTTAACCGACAGCCTGACAGGACCGGAACAATACCTTAATCGGGAAGAGTATGTATTATTCGGCGGGCAGCTTTACCTGCTGCCGCCGGACATGCCGGACATGGAGGGGTTAAAGATCCTGCGCCCCGGGCTTCATATGGGTACCCTGAAAAAGAAACGGTTTGAGCCTTCCCACGGGCTGGCCCTGGCCCTTAAAAAGGGGGATGTGAAGCAATGGATTGAACTGCCATCCGGCAGCATGGAGGTAATCCGTTACCTGAAAGGGGAGACGCTGTCAGCAGGAGGGCTTCTGTCAGAAGGAATCGGCAAGGGCTGGGGCCTGGTCCTGACAGACGGTTTCAGCCTTGGCTGGTGTAAGATGGCAGGGGGAATGATTAAGAACCATTACCCCAAGGGGCTGAGATGGATGTGATCCGGTACTACAGAAGCCGCTCCATATCCTTGGGAAGCCCGGCCGTGAATTCCATGGACTGCCCTGTCACGGGATGGGTGAACCCCAGCCGGTAGGAGTGCAGGGGCTGGCGGCTGATATGGCGGTAATCCGGATGATAGAGGAAATCCCCAGGCAGGGGATGGCCTATGGATTTCATATGGACCCGTATCTGGTGGGTCCGCCCTGTTTCCAGCCAGAGGCTGATTAAGGACAGATCAAGGCGTTCATTATAAGCAATCCGTCTGTAGTGGGTACAGGCGGATTCGCCTTTCCCAAAATCCACCTGCCGCTCAATGGTGGAGCCTTCCACCCGGGCAATGGGGGCATTGATGGTTCCCGTGTCCATTGTCCTGCCGCATACAATGGCCCTGTATTCACGCTTAATCCTGCGGTTTAACATATCATTGGAAAGGACGCAGGCACTGAGCATGTGCCTGGCAAGGATGAGCAGGCCGGTGGTATCCCGGTCCAGGCGGTTGATGGCCCGGTAGGTGAAGGGTTCCCCTTTCTGGCTGTAATACCAGGCCACGGCATTGGCCAGGGTATTGTCATAATGACCCTGGGACGGGTGGATGGGGACCCCGGCCGCCTTGTTGACCACCAGTATATCCTCATCCTCATATACAATGGAGAGGGGAAGGTTAACCGGGACAATGGACTGGGACGGGGTCTCTTCCGTAAGCACTACTTTTAAGACCTCCCCGGATTGCAGCCTGTGTATGGTATAAACCGGCTGTCCCTGAATGGTAAGGCTGCCCTCTGTATTGCGCAGATACACCACCAGACGGTGGGAATAAC
>Ga0192240_10261_pt1 | contig 24949 bp, 15 predicted proteins | sample Koala_Koa27_H3_FD_131237 | JGI IMG/M metagenome (GOLD analysis project Ga0192240, IMG submission 131237) | Enriched cells from koala feces incubated with labeled cellulose particles, San Francisco Zoo, California, United States - Koala_Koa2-7_H3 ...
ACGGTTTGTCAATGGCAATGCCGGAGGTAATATTTCTATAACTCCTCCCATTGCATCGCTTCCATATAGTAGTGATGAGGGACCTTTACGGATAGTGATGCGTTGTACATTAAATACATCAATCTCAAGTCCGTGGTCTGCTCCCCATTGTTGTCCTTCCTGCTTCACCCCATTTTCGGTTACAGAAACACGATTAAAACCCATTCCACGAATCATCGGTTTGGAAAATCCGGAACCGATATCCATGGATTGAATACCCGGAATGTTTTGTAAAGTCTGCATCAGATTACCTGTGAAATTCTCGTTCAGGAAACGTTCTCCGATAGATTCTATATTCAACGGGGAACTGGTATCCAAAGACTTCCGTAACGATTCACTTATCACCACCTCTTCAAGTTCCAATACACGAATCGAGTCCGGAAGAACTTCCTGGGCATGTAATGATATATAAGATACAAACAACACAATAAACATTACCGGAAATACTCCGATACGCATACGATGTTATTTTAAAATGAGATATTATAAATCAATGATTGTATAGAAAAGACTAAACAGGAATTAAAGTAATAAGAGATAATTCCTGAGTTATTACACGCTGCAAAGCCTGATGTAGATAAATCCCGGGAATTTGGTTCTATACTTTAAAAACGTCTGTCTCATGCGGATTAAAGAATCCGGAATATGATTTATAAATAGGGAGGGGCACGTAGATTCCAACCAAAGCTATACTCAACAAATGGAATTTGTTGCTCTAGAATTGGTTTTATGTAAAAGGTAAAAGAATCGGAAAATACATAAACTAAAGAAGAAGCATTAAATAAGATAAGGTTGGTATTACAAATGTAACAATCTTCACAATGGTGGTGAGATTCTGCAGCTGCGTTTGTTTCTTCTTCAGCATGTACATGATAACAATGAATATGAATAGGCTTAATAAATGTAGGAGATAATAATACAGCGATTAATATCCCAACTAAAAATACTTTATTTCCAACCAGCCTTTTCAAATTCTTCTGTAATTGATAAGCAAAGTTAGGAAAATGAATAAACAATAAACCCATGGGTTAACAATATTTATCATTGTTCATCCTGTTATAAAAATAACAAGAATAGATAAGAAGGGGTTCCGGAAAGTTCGTTAAAACGAGTGTGTAATTAAAATAAAAGAGCGGAAACAGTAAGAAACAGAATTGTTTCCGTAAATAGAAATCATTTCTTTATAAAATAAAGGTGCGGAAAAAAAGTAAAAAGATTTTCCCACCTTATAAACTAACTATCTTTATGGTCAAAGTAGATAATATATAAATTTGTTCCCTTTATCTTTCGCACCAACTGATATAAAAAGGATAAACAACCAAAAATAGATTTATCACCCATCCCTATTTTTCAAATAGTACCATCAAACAGCATACTAACCAGGAACCATTAAATAAAAAAGAAAGAGGTAATCTTCTGGTGAGATTACCTCTTTCTTTTATATCTAATCAGTATGATATATCAGCCACAAATTTATGCCGGAAGTTTTACTGACCTTAACTTTGTAAGATTACTTAATGCCGATTTTGCCATTGATTGTATGGTTATTTCTGATTCCCCGATAAATATAAATACCCTGGGGTAATTCATGATTCATAAAGAAATTATCAGTATCCACATAAATGGTATGTACACAGGTTCCTGTCCTATCATAAAGTTGAACTGTATAGCCCTGACAATTTTCCAGCTGTAGAATCCTATCATAACTATAAATTTTGTAATTATGTGTAGAGGTTTCAATAGTTGAACCTGCGGTAATAAGTATCGGAATCTCTTTTTCCGCAATCTTACCATTCGAATTTACTTTCAGGGTAAGTTTACCCGCCCCTGTTTGTCCTTGTATAGAGGTAATAACAAGATTACCATTTATTACCTCTGCAGTAAATAAATCCGGTGTAGAGATACTGCTGACCGATTTTAAAATCGCGACATCGGGATTATCCTTATCCGTAATTTTATCAGTAAGCGAAATAACAAAGCTTCCTTCATTGCCTACAGTAAGTTCAGAGATATTGATTTCAGGACTATAAATATCCGGAAAAACAGGCATTGCAGGAAACCAATAATCTGTAATCATCGGATATTCCGCAAGTAATTTCCCGGTAGTACTTATTCTTACTGCCTGATAGGTAGGGTCCTGGAAGTTATGAAATAAAGAACAATAGATTTCATCTGTTACAGGGTGTAAACGAAATCCCGCGCCATATAGAATCCAGTTGCCCACCATATGTTCAAAATCGAAAACTTTGGAGAAATGTTTATTATCTATATCGTAGCAAAACATCCGTCGGCCCTTGAACCAACTGTCCCCGTTATTTCCATTCCAGTAAATTTTATTTTCCTGCATACTGGCACAAAATCCGTCGGCAGTCCAGGCATACCATGAATTTGGAATGTCCTCGATACCTTCTTCATGGGGAATAGTAATTGTATCTACTTCAAAAGTATAAGGGTTCATTTTAAGTAGATGGGGTAAGGTACTACCATCTCCGAAAATATTCCCGGCCATGCTTATCCACAAGTTTCCATCTTTGGATTGTACAATAGAACCGAATCCCCTTGATTCTTCTTTACCGTCCTTATCGTCTGTATAATCTATGTAGGTCGGAGGGGAAATTGTTTTTACTACCACATCCTTTTCAGGATCGATTACCAGTAATCCATACTGTTGATGCACCGCGAAAACATAATTCTGGGTACGCAACATGGTTCCTACCTGTGCATAGTAAAGTTGACCATAATCCGAACTATCGGGATTTCCCGTACCCTCAATCTGCCTGCCGATTTCCATTTTTTCAATATCGTAAACCCAGATGCCGTTGCTTGTCCCGATGTATCCCTTCTTTTCGGAAACTCCCACAAACGAACGTCCGTCAGCAATGGATTTACCCTGACTGTTGACAGCAATGTATGGAAACTCCTTCAGGCATTTCATTGTTTTAGCGTCACACACGGTCAGTCTGCTTCCTGTAACCTGTGCACCGGGATCACGTTCCTGTTTGGAAACCAGGTAGAACTTATCGCCATAGATTGTCCCGTATTGAGTAGTACAACCCAACTCTTTTCCTGAATTTTCCTTTTGAAAAATCCGATAAATCCACTCACCTTCGTCCGTTAAAAAATTAACGGAACCATTCCGGTGACTGTACCAATCTTCGTTTACAAAGAATACTCCTTCCGTATAATCACCATTTTGCGCAATGGCTTTTACCCGGATAGAAGCATAGAGACTTACGATAAAAAAGGAGGTAAAGAAAAATAGATATTTCATATTCCTGACTTCTCTCTGTTAAATTAGTAGTAATAGAATAAATTTATCAGGGCTGTGGAATCGCTACATAAGGCAGACGGGGAAGCATACCTACCCAGCTTTCCCAACCTTCCTGATAGCCCCATGCATCCCAACTACCCGGCAAAATAATCCTGGATGATGCACCCACCTGGGAATATTCAAAATCAGAAGTACTATTATTGCGGGTATGATAACTCCAGTAACCATTCATCCATCCACCACTCCAGTAAGCTCCTGCGGTTATAGCCGACCATCCGTCGAAATCATACGATCCAAGCGAAATAATTCCACTTTCGCCGGCACATTGAGGAGTATAACCGGTTTTAGTGATACATTTACGTCCGGTGGATGATGGATTTACGCCCATTCCTCCAATGGCCGAGCCATATTCGGTTTCCGCATATACCAACATATAAAAACGGGGATCTTCAGCAGCCAGTGTATATAACAATTCAATTCCGGTTGACTGACCATCAAAAAGATAACCCCATACGTATGTTTCGCTACCATCCAGATACCAGTCAATCACTACTGCCGCAGAATCTTTACCCGAACCTACCCAATATTTAATTTGATTAAATGATATAAAGTTCGGATCATAATTATCCCTCACCACTTGCCGGCTTTTCACTGCCATGTTCTCCCTTGCCATGATATCTTCACGCGGATGTCCCTGGGTACGGAATATTTCTTCCTGAGCTAACGCACTCACGCATGAAACCAAAGCGACTAAACCTAATACATAAAAAAGATTTTTCATACATTTAATTTTTGTGTACTATCCAATTGTAACAGATAAACCGCATAGTACGTGTTAATAATACCATTTATTTTTTATAACATTCAAACCTCTTAGTCCCAATCTGAAAATAAACGAACTCATAGGTATATACCATCCGGTGATAATTACACACCGGATGGTATAAATTAAGCCTGGTTACTTTTTGACAATTTTAAAAGCCTTACCTCCTACTTCTATAAAATAGATTCCATTTAAGTATCCACTGATATCTATTATTTCCCTCTGCTGCTGAGGAACAATAACCTGTAGGATATCTCCTATAGTATTCACTATTTTAATGGTATCCATTTCACGCTGTTCAACTATAATTTTTCCGGTCGTTACAGTAGGATAAACAAGGGTAGCAATAACGAACTCTCCTTCTATACTATTTCCCGGCAAAACAACAATTTCGCAATATGCCTCCAGTTGTTGATCTTCCGTAACAACTGTAATGGTAGTTTCTCCTTCTTTTAAAGCTACAACTAGTCCATCTGCTACAGAAGCCACTTCTTCATTACTGCTTATCCATGCCTGAATATGTTGATTGGTCGCATTTTCAGGAAGAATAGTTACCTGTAGTTGCAGTTCATCGCCTATTTCCAATTCATCAAAATCAGGGGTCAGTGAAACAGACGCTACCGGTATGGGTTTACAAGTGATAACGGCTGTAGCAATTTTCCCTTCATCTTCGGTCGCTACTGTAATAGTTACTTCACCTATACTCAAGGCAGTTACCAATCCGTTTTCATCTACAGCAGCAATTTCAGTATCACTACTTTCCCAGCTTATCTTTTTATTCGTTGCATTTTCAGGAAGTACAACTGCTGTTAACTGTATGGTTTCTTCCAGCAGCAATTCCGCCGCATCGGGAGTAATAGTTACACTTTCCACCGGCACCGGTTTACAGGTTATCACCTGAGTGGCTGTTTTTCCTCCTTCTTCGGTAGTTACTGTAAGGATTACTTCACCTGCCGTCCATGCGGTTACTAACCCATTCTCATCTACAGAAGCAATTTCCGTATCGCTACTTTCCCAACTTACATTTTTCACGGTTGCATTTTCGGGAAGTATGGTTGCACTGAGTTGCAGGGTTTCTCCAATAAACAATTCTTCGGATACTGCTTCAATGGAAACTTCTTCTACCGGTATCACACAACGAATGAGGGCAGTAGCCGTTTTATCATCCGGATAAGTAGTCACCGTAATTGTCACATCTCCTTCAGAAAGTGCTTTTACAGTGGTATTGGTCCAGAACCATCCCCAATCATTATCTACGGTAGCAATCTCCGGGTTACTGCTTTGCCAGTCTACTTCTTTTGAACTAGGCTCTTCCGGTGTGAAAAGTACATCAATGGTCATTTCCTCGCCTACTGCAAGGAAGTTGGTCTCCATAATAATTTCAACCTCCTCTACGGGAATATTAACGAATACAGAACCGACAGCTTCCAGATCCCTATCTTCCATAAAAACCGTAATCCGGGTTCCGGTACCATTGGCTGCAAGTGCTGTTACAAAACCATCCTGATCTACGGAAACAAGTTCCGGAGCCGCACTTTTCCACTCTTTTATGTTCTTATTGGTAGCATTTTCAGGAGTAACGGTAATCGTAGCCTGATAGCTTTCCCCTATATTTAAAACTCGTGGAAGATTTAAACTCACATACTGTATGGAAATATAAGTCGTAACCTTACAGGTTGCTTCTATATTCCCTTCTTCAGAAACAGCTGTAATAATTGTTGTACCCTCCGACAATGCCGTTACTTTTCCGGTACCATCTACCGTAGCTACTTCCGGGTTTTCCGATCGCCAGGATCGGATGCGCTGATTGGAAGCATCTTCCGGAATAAACTTCGGCATCAGTTGAAGTTCTTCTTTTACGCGGGCATCCAGTGTTGCGAATTGCGGGTCAAGGGACATACCTTCCACAGGGATTGTACCAATCCGGAACGTGCAATCTGCTGTTTTCCCTTCATTTTCAGTAGTAGCTGTAATGGTAACTTCTTTGCCGGATTGCAACGGAGTTACTAATCCATTTTCGTCGACTGTCGCAATAGCTTCATCGCCCGACGACCATATCACTGTTTTGTTGGAAGCAGTTTCCGGATACACAGTTGCGGTAAGTTGATAGGTATCGCGTGGTGACAGTTCGACTTCACTCTTATCTACTGTAACCGATTCCACAGTAATAAACTCCGTAACGTCCACTTCCATTTCCCTGGTCACTACTTTACCATTCGAATTGACTGTAAGTCTTAATTTAAACGGATTTTTTGATAAGGGTTGCAAAACAAGGTGTTCACGTGCTACGGATGCCCTTACATATTCCGCACCTTCTATCACTTCTACCTGTTTAATGATTGCCCCGTTCCTGCTGTCGGGGTCGGTTACTTTATCCGGTAACGAAACATCGATTCTACCGGAAATAGCCAAAGAGGTCAGCTCACCGGATATCACAGGTTCATAATTATCGGGGAAAGCAGACATTCCCGGAAACCAGTAATAAGCGTCTAAGGCCTTAATTTCTATTACCTCTCCTGTTACGGAATTTACAAAATGCACCCAGTTATACTGATAGTTTCCTCCCTGACCTTTTTGAGTGGTTGTGAGAATTAAATTACCTGTAACAGGATCTATATTTATACCGGAACCGTAGAATCCTTCATGTTCTCCGATTACATAAAAAGGTTCACTTAAATCAGGATTATCAATATCATATTTAAATACTTCTGTTCCGAAATAGGTCGTACCTCCATCTCCTCCATTCATTTTTGCCCAATACAAGGTATTTGTATCATCGCTGGCACAAATCAAACTAGATGTCCAGGCGCCCCACGAACCGGGAATCCATGCCCTGGTTTCCAATTCACGTTTTTCCACCACTTCAAAAGTATAGGGGTCTATTTTCCAGAGACCATCGCTATAAGCCGTAGCCCATAAATAACCATCTTTACTACGCACAAGGGTGCCAATATTTTCACATGCAATCAACTGCACAACTTTGTGTTTCTTTGCATCAATCACCAGCACCCCGCTATTTTGCTTACAGGCAAATACGTAATCTTCAATACGCAGCATGGTACCTACCTGACCTGCGTATACCGACCCCCCTTCTGTTCCGGTAACTTTCTCACCCACCGTAAGAGTGGGAATATCAAAAAGCACAATTCCGCTGCTTGTTGAAATGTATCCGGTATTTTCATCTACTCCCAGGAATGCCCGGCCGTCTCCGCCACCGATATCATCAAAACCGGCTTTTTTCTTCAAGGTCTTCGCATCGGCTACTACCAGCCGACCACCCGGTTCATATTGTTTATCGCCCGATTCGGCTGCCTGTTTGGAAACAAAATAGAAATTGTCCCCGTAAATAGTACCAAAAGAAGTCGTACATCCGAAAGCTTGCCCCCGGTTTTCCCTGGAATAGGCACGATATACCCATTCTCCATTTTCCGTAAGGAAGTTAAGCGAACCATTGGTATGCCCGAACCAATCTTCATTTATAAAAAAGATTCCTTTGGTATAATCAATCTCTTCACGGATATATGGGCTCACAGATACCAAATCGTCTCCTATAGCCGGATTATCAAAATTCAGGTTGAAGTTCAACGCATTCCACGAAGCGTTTTCAAGGAGTTTTTCCCTGTAATTTTCTGCCGATAAGGCAAACTCATCTCCATTTTTTCTTATCAGGTAAGTCCATACTCCTTTCCCGGATTGCCCGGCTTGCCAATGGTCTTCTGAATCAGCGTTTTCATAGTTGTCAAATTTTGTTGAAGCCGGAATTACCAGTAAACCGTTCACAGGATAGAGGGGATAAACCGTATCTTTATTATAGATAACAGTGGGAATATTTTTTCCATTTAAATCAAATGCTACACCCGCTATCGAGTCATTTTCATCTACAACCAGGAAGAGTCTTTCATCATCATAGGCAATATCTTTCAAAGCTTCAATCAGGGTTACTTCTCCATCCCAACGATAACCCCATACCAGTGCATCGGCTTCTTTTCCATCATTCCATTTAATAACAATGGCTGTTTCATTCTCTCCTTCTCCTATCCAATACTTAATGTTCCCTAAGCTAACAGGAGGAGCAGGAGCGGCTACATAGGGCGCACGGGGAAATACTCCTGTCTGGCTACCGCCCATGTTGGACTGAAAAGCCCATCCATCCACCGAACCATTTTTAAGGATACGGCTTCCGGCGCCCACACTAGAGTATTTATAGTCATCGTTGATATCATCCTTCACCTGATAACTCCAATACCCATTCATCCACCCCGATTGCCAACGATTGGTGGGGTCTTCGGCTGACCATCCGTCATACCGGTAATTCATCACCGTTATGTTTCCATTTGCAGGACATAGCGTAGAAGCTGTACTTACCACGCAAGTGGAACCATTGTTATTGCTATCATACCCTAAACCTCCAATGGTTCCCATACCGGTCATACAGGTAAACCGGGGATCTGCGGCAGCAATAGCCATAATCATGGTCGCTCCTGTGGAATTGCCATCCCACCTGTAACCCCAAACCAGTGTGGAACCTTTATCATCATACCAATCAACAACCAGCATCGCTTCATTTTGACCTTCTCCTACCCAAAATTCAATATCATCAAAAGTGAAAGATTGATCGTCTTCCGTACTTAGCATTTTGGTGCGGTTACCCTGTTCTGCTATCACCACATCAGCACGGGGAACGCCTTGTACTCTAAATACATCTTGCTGGGCAAACAGATTGCTTATAAAAGCAAAACTCAGCCAAAAGAGTAATAATTTTTTTTTCATTGCTCGTTAAAATTAAATGTAAAAACAGGTTTTTAGTTTTTTATAATTTTTGTAATTTGATTTTCCAGTATGAGGAAATAGATTCCATGGGGATAGGCTCCCAATGAGAGTTCTGTTTCCGGAGAATCTGTGAGAGTAGCTAAAAGAATTTTTCCGCTAACGTCCGTCAATGTCACAAGGGTGGGTTGCTGCGTATAAACTGTAATTAACCCGCGGGTAATAGTAGGGTAAACACCCGGGAGGGAGCTAATGGTAGCTTCTTCTACATGGGTATCCTCTTTAACTATCACCACACACTCAGCACTATACGCTCCATCTATCGTAGTGACTGTAATGACAGCTTCTCCTTTTGAAATAGCCTTCAAGGCACCCTGGTTATCTACCTCAACTATTTCCGGATGACTGCTTATGCAGGTTAACTCCCGGTTGGTAGCATTTTCGGGTGAAACCACAATTTTTAACCGGAACGTTTCTTCCACTTCCATCTCTATCTCCGGCGGTGAGACAGAAATTCCTGTTACCGGCACCATACAGTTTATCCGGCTGGTTGCTGTTTTTTCTCCATCTTCTGTTACAGCAGTAATAACTACCGCGCCACTGCCTGTAGCCCTGACCATTCCGTTCTCATCTACGGTAGCTATTTCCGCGTTACTGGTGGCCCAGAATTTTATATTTTTATTGGTTGCGTTTTCCGGAATGAAAGTCACTTCCAATTGAAGTTCTTCCCCGTATATCATTTCAGCGGTTTCGGGAGTTATATAAATTTCTGTTACAGGCACATCCACACAATTCACCACACAAGAACCAGTCTCAATATCCTCATCACTAATAAATGCGGTAATGGTTGCTATACCCGAAGAAACTCCGGTGAGAAGTCCGTTTTCATCGACACACACAATTTCCGGATGGCTGCTATTCCAACTTATTTTTTTACCAGTTATTTTTCCAGGATGCAGGGTAGCCAAAAGTTGTATTTGCTCTCCCGGTTCAAAGGTTACATGTTGCTCATTTAAGGTTATCAAAGGTAAAACAGCCACAAAAGGCTCACGCGGGTTAGATCCTCCCCTGCCCTCGAGACCAACCTGAAAACCCCATCCGTCCCAGCTTCCGTTGACCAGCTCCCGGATGGAAGATCCCAAGCCGGAATACGAAAACTTTTGTTCCACATCATTTTTTACCCAATAGCTCCAATAGCCCATGAAATACCATCCTGACCTCCATTTAGCATCCGGTGTAAGACAAGACCAATGGTCGTAATCATAACAGGCATATCCATAATTGGTATAATTAAAAGGATGATAAATGATGCCCGTTTCCAGCCCTTCTTCTATAGCAGTTATTATTTCCTGCAGCGGCTCTTCAGGCACTCTCTCCTGCTTCAATCCCGGATTAGGTTCATCAAATTTAAAACCGATTCCGGAATTGGTTTTCACAGACTCCAAATCATAATATAACAGCAGGTTGCTTCGTGAAGCAGGGTGATATCCAATGCCTGAGACTGTATAATTGATATCGGTTTCCTGGGTCAGTAACAACAAACGCGGGTCTGCTTTGGCAACAGCTACCAACATATCATGCCCGTAGGCTACTCCATCCCAGCGATACCCCCATACCAATGCGGTTTCTCCTTCATAATTCCAATCAATGACCAAAGCTGCCTGGTTTTCACCTTCTCCCACCCAGAATTTAATAGCATCAAAAGTGAAATTTTCAGATGCCGCACCCGGGTTGTTTGCCGTTGGGTGAACAGATGCCCAAACGTCACTAAAATCGTAAGGGATGTCCTGCACCGATTCCGGTATGGATTGAGCCGGCACTCCTATTATACTGATAAATAAATAAGTTAAAAAAGTAATGATTCTTCTCATATAAAAAAGATTATTGTTTATGTATTAGTATCTGCTTATGTGTTTCCGGATTTTTAGAAAGGGCTTACCGGTCTGGCTGGCCGGAAATATCCGGAAGTTTCTCATTCGCCACCTCTATGTGCCAGTCACGTGCCCGGATAATTTCGGTAGAGGTTTCCCCTATCCATCCACAGTTTTGATTTACTGCCGTATATACCCGTATAAAGTCCGCACCGGGCAGATGTACGGGATTTCCGGCACTGTCTACTGCCCAATCAATGTTGAAGCTCACCAGCGATACAGAGTCGTTGGGATGGTTGTCCACATAGCCCCAGTCATAGGCATACAGCACCCAGTAAGTTCCCCGTCCACTGATATCTTCTCCATTGTTTGGCAGTTTTGTTCCCCTGAAAGTAATTTTATCTTCGCTTACCCATTTAGGGTAATAATCTTGTTGGTGGAAACTAAGTTTGGACATATAGCCGGTTTCTCCCTGATTGTCTTCCCATGGAATGTAATTCATATCGCTGATATTACCGGTTCTATCGGGAGTAGGTATTTTATCCGGGTCCGGCCGGTGAAAGGTAATTTCATAATTCTTCAGGGTTTCGGATTTATAGTACTCACTTCCTGCCAGCTCATACCATTCATCTTCGTCGGGTATGCCGTTTTTATTTTTATCGAAAGCCACCATTACAATACCGGGTTCACAACTTCCTCCCCGGTTGCCAACATCTACCAGGGAATAGAAGGCATTTCCATAGATGGCAAAGTCATACTGGCCTGCTACATTCATAACGGTATGGTCAAACCCAAAGGTTACGTAGCCACCATATCCACCCAGTGTAATCATGACATCATTTGTGCCCGAAATATTCTCTTCTACTTTCCGCCTCATACTTTCATGGGTATCTCCTTCCTCATAGGGGGGTAGTTCATTTACAAACTGCCCGGGTGCCGGACAATATTCGTATACACTGGATAGGTAAGGACTATATTCTACGTATTCGTGTACCACTTCTACCGTAAAGTTGTGTGTATAGGGCGTGAAGGGATCAATTATTTCAAAGGTCAGTTCATACAGGCCTTCCTCTTGTTGCACAAACGTAAAATATTGTTCAGTAGATACCAGGGTATCTTTTCCGTTGGGCAGGTGCAGGGTCCAGCGATAGGCTTCTCCCGTCCATGCGGGGGTGAAACGATAGCTTTTCATGCGTTCCACGTAATAGGAGTCTTCTATTCCGAGACTCAAAGCAGGCGTATTCCGGTCACAGGCCACGAGTAACCAAAGAAAAGCAGTATAGATAAAAAACGCGCGATTAATTTTCATAATTCATCAACTCTTTAGTTACAAATACCATGTGTGCCGGAATATCCCCTGTACTGACACGCCATTTTCTTTTCCCGTATTTATCGTAACAGGACAGGGTTCCTGTAGATACATAGTTTTTTGCATCGGTCACATAGATATCCCCGGTTTCGGGGTGAACCGCGATGCCGTAAGGCATTTTAATTTCAGTTTCTGTTCCATCGGTAATGAAATTACGGGAAACCACTTCTTTAGTCCGTATATTTATAATCGCATAGGTAAGCGTAGCATGGTTGGTATGGTTGTTCCATTCGTGACTGTAGATATAAAGGGAATCTCCATACATAGCCATGTTAGAGCAGGGAATGTCGAGGGTATCGGTCACCAACATGGTGTTATAACCCACTTTCTTTTCCAGTACAAACAACCGGGAAGGCACAGCTCCGTAAGGAGAAATAGAATCATTATAGTTGCCCCGTGAACTAACCCATAGTTTTCCATAGTGGTCTGCACGGATGCGGTGCAGGTTCAGGCCTACCTCTATTTTCCGGGTTTGTTTAAACCTCTCTAACTCAATGACCGAAACGGTATTGTCATAATAGGGCACCCGGTAGCCGCCGGAATTGGCTACATAAAGGTATTGGCCCAATACTTCCAGTTCATCAGGCTGATAACCGACAGTTACTTTATCCACAATATCCAGACTCACCGTGTCTACTTTAAATACGGCTCCTAAAGGCGCGGCGGGGTCAATAAGGACACCTGCCACATAGGAACTCACGTAGGCATGCCCACGGTAAAAGCGTATGTACCGGCAGTTGGGAATATCTATCTGCCCTATTCTCACGCCTGTGGCTACATCCATTACTTCTACTTTGTTGGAGCAATTAATTACGGCATATAGTTTATTGCCGTAGATTTGTATGTCGTTTCCTACGTCTCCCAACTCTTTTACCACGGTGGGATTCCGTTCGGGATAAAGATTGCGCATGTAAGTAGAAGTGGTGAAATCCAGGTAATCCAGTGTGGATTTATTGCTTCCCATGTTTCCTTCGTTCAGCAGGTACATGCCTGCCAATCCGGAATTGGCATCGAGTGCCTGGGGAATGAGCTGAAAGTCTGCTACCACAATATGTTCATCTTCCCGGCAGGCAATCAAGGTGACTACCCACACTGCCAGAAGGGAGAAATATATATGCAAATACCTTTGACCGGACATAAAACTTTGTTTTGTATTCATTAAAATTCGGCAACAAGCGAGAAACGATAGTTCCGTTTGGGCATCGGATAGTTGAAGATTACTTCGTAATCCTGGCCTAACAGGTTATTGACTTCGAGTGTTGCTTTGCAATCAATTTTATTTATTTTAAATGTACGTATCAGGGAAATGTCGTGTGTATACCAGGGTTGCACATGGTTATAGACAATATTGTCGGACTGGTCATAACGTTCCCCCGTATAGATAAAACTATAGTTCAACGCCCATGCCCTATAATTGACCGAAGCGGAAACAGAGCCACTGTGCCAGGGAATGTAGGGAATCTGGTCGCCATAGAAAGTATCGGTAGGGTCTGAAAAGTCTTGTGCTTTCTGATAGGTATATTGCAGGCGGGTATTTATCCACACGTTATGGAGTTGGAAAAGATTGGCCAGTGAAGCGTCTACTCCCCTTACTTCCACATAGCCCAGGTTCTGTGTAGTCCACTTAAAGGTGGGACTTTTAGGACGGGATATGATTTTATCTTCTATCTCATTATAATACACATCCACCTGTGCATCTATATTTTTGAAAAACCGATGCGAAAAGTCTTTGGTATATTTCAACCCTATGTTGTATTGGGTGGCGTATTCGGGTTTTACATGGGAACTTACCATTTCTACATAATACATTTCATTGAAGGTGGCCATCCGGAATATCTTCTTGTAGAACGCGCGTAGATTTAATTTCGCTTTGCGCAAAAGTTGGAAAGAACCGAAAACAGCAGGGGTAAAAACATGTTTGTCTTCTGGCTCCGCATACTGTTTCACGGTTTCATGTACAAATATTCCCTGTCCGCTTGCCTGCAGTTTAAGGCGTTGCCATTGCCACGCTGTAGCCACCGCCAGCCAGTTAGAGTATCGCCGGGGATAGGCAAACATATCGTAATCATCGAGTCGTCCGAAATCGGCATCCATTTTATTTAGCTGAAAGTCGTAAGACACAGATACATCCCAATTGGAGGTGAGGGGGAACAGGTTGGCCGTAGAGAGGTAAAGTTCTTTCTGCCAGTATTTATTGTTTACCGGGTAAAGACTCTCTTCGAAGTATTCAAAGTGGGTATAGTCCGCGGCATATTTAAAGTTAAACAGGGTGCTCCACCAAGAGTTTACTTCGGTTCTTCCCCCTCCTTGTAGGAAAGAGTTTACATCCCTGATGCGCTCGCCCCTTCTCCACACATTGTTTACAATCGCTCCGGGCACACCACGGTCGGAAGTGTAATTATAGGCATGCAGCATCCAGGAACCCGCGGGTAAATGTCCATATAAGGCTGCTTCCATACGGGAGGCTTTGATATCTCCGTTTTCACGTGTAGCAGTTGTGTCGTAAGCAATGATATCAGTCTGCGGAAATACTCTTTTATAGTTTACTTTGTATTTACCGCTGGAGCTAATCCATTCTCCGTTAAATGACATACTGAGGTTATCGGCTACTTTATACTCCATCAGCAGGGAGGGGTTGATGAGGTCGAACGAACCAGCTTTCATAGTTACCCGGACATTGGTAGTTTTACCCGCTTTAAAGCGGGGTCTGCGTGAAGTGAGGTAGATGGAACTGGCAGCGGCAAAATCGCGCGCGGATTGGAATATCTCGCTTTTTTGTCCGTTATAAAGGGATATCTCTTCCATGTTATCCATGGAAAATTTACCCAGGTCTACTTGTCCGTTTTGCGCGTTTCCCAACTGGATTCCATTATAGAACACACCCACCTGGTTACTGCCCATACTGCGGATATTAACTGTTTTAAGTCCTCCCACTCCACCGTAATCTTTGAGTTGTACGCCGGAAAAATAACGGATGGCATCGGCCACCGAAAAGCTATTGAGTGCTTCCAGTTGTTTTCCTGCCAGTTTCTGCGCGGGTATTACTTCTTTAAAAGTTTTGGCCGTTACTACCACTTCATCCAACACCTGGATACTATCTAATTTACTTTGACTCAATAAATTAAATGGCACAAGCATGAACAGAACCAGCACCACATAGGTATGGCACTTACTCAATAAATCGTGTCTCGGTTTCACCATAGCTGAATGAATTATACAAAATCAATCAGCTTTCCGGAAAATAACTAAGTTAAAGATAAATGTCAGGATTGAATTAAAATCCGGGCTATTACCAGGTAAGCCCGAAATCCTGTTGTTTGTCTTCAGCTCTATTCCTCGAAAGCTTTAAACGTAATGATTCTGGCAGGTCTTCTGACTTACTCTATCTTTGAACTACCTTCCCGTTCTTTCAAAATGAACAGTGGTTTGAGTAGTGTTCAAAGACTTTGGAGAGCTTACAGCAGCGGGTCTGTTCAGGATTTACACCTGATTCCCTTTTCATTCCTTCACTATGGATATAGCAAGGAACACCAAAATCCGAAGGCAAAATTAGGTATTTATTTTAAATATCATCTACTAAATTTATTTTTTATTTTAAGTTCTACTTAATTACTGATAGTGTAAAATGATGGTAACGGAATGAAGAAATAATTATCAAAAAATAGATACATTTTGAGCCCTATCTGGTATTTTCCCGAAAACCTTACCAGGAAACTATTACACCTGAACAGATGCCAAGCATTTATAGATAATATCTACAATTCAATAATTTTACAAGAAATAATCTATTTATATTTTGTACAATTAAAATATATTCTATATATTTGCACTTTAAATTATAGAAATACAAATCATATAAAAGCTATAATCTACAGAAACGTATTCGCTACAATTTTATTAAAAAACTAATTTATGGAAAAGATATTACAGGAATATTTATCAAACTTATTTACATTTACTAATTACCTTACAGGTCTTTTCCTAAACTTGTATGCTTTCATATACAATCTTACTGTTGATTTTTTTCCTTGCCATCCCAAATCTTTTGTAACTATACCTGCACAAAGAACCTTCTTTGCCTATAAAAATAACAGTGCTTCTGTTCGTTTTTACGCTTTATTTAAAGATAAAAAAGAACACTTTCTCCGGTATATCACCTCTATATGTATGTTACACCGATATATACTGTTTACTAACCAACATCCTTATCTTCCTGATAATGTGACTATCCGGGTATGTTGGGATAGCGGGTACAGGCTCCCTCCAATGGCTACATACAGGAGATACACTTAGCTGGAAGTGGAATAATTAACTACCTCCGTCATAGACTTTTTCCGGCCGGAAAAAGAATCTGTAATAAAAATCCCGGTAAAGAGCGATTCCTCATTCTTTGCCGGGATTTTTTAGCTAGCAAAAACAGAAATAACCTACCTGAATTTGTCAATTATTTTATAAAAACAGCAAATTCTGCCTTAGAGAAATTTCAGTTCTGCCTTAGGCGGAACTTTTTTCCGGTTAAGGCGGAACCATAAATGCGCTTTAACCGGAGCAGCAGACGCGGTTAACCGTAACTATAGATCTGGTTAACCGCGTCTAAGGTTGCGGTTAACCGCATTTCATGACGCGGTTAACCGGATCGATCGATGCGGTTAACCGAAACTCAATGAGTCCACCAACTAACTAAAAATTAGCTTTCCAACCTAAGAAAAAAGGATTTTAAGAAGAAAATTTCACCTCCAACCAAGAGTTTTTGTAAACTTAAATAACTATAAACACCAGTTATTTATCAAAAAGACTAAAGATTCCGGAAAATAAAAACTTCCGACAAAATTGCCGGAAGTTTTCGCTCACAAAAAGACATCTTTTTATTACACTCTTTACTATGGCATTGGTTAAAGAGTTGCTTATCTACGGATGTTTTTATAGTTACCTCTTAAATCGGAGTGTCCGACTAATGGTGATTTATCTAACTTTCTTTATAGCACGATTAGCATCAAAACCTCCCTTTACAAACAGATAAGGATATACAAAATAAATAACGCCCATCCGTTCCTTATACTTTCAGTTCTGACTTCTACCTGGCCACACGCACAGACAGGTGGTTCTTTAATGCTTTCCGGTATTCAATCCTATTCCTCATTAACATACTCTACCGCTTAAATGAACCGGCAAATTATCTTCCCGGAAACCACTGTCAGGTTTAAACCCTTATCTTTTCTTTATCTCTTTTTACAAGGGAAATAAAGAGTTCTTTAAAGTATGTGCCATGAAAATCATTATGTTTCTTATTAGCTAACCCACGAGCTAATAAGCTGCAATTATAAAAAAGGCAGGTCTTCTGACTGACTCTCATGCTGATGCCTTCCCGGTTTGATTGAGTAAACAATTTAATTCTCAAACAAAATGTTCAGTGGCAAATGGTATGTATCAACATGTGTACAGAGCTTCACAGCAGCGGGACTGTCCGGGATTTGCACCCGATTCCCTTTTCATTTTCTATCCCGAAAGGCAATAGAAAAAACCTCTTTCTGAAAACAAAGGTAATTATTTTTTCCGGAAACTCATCTTTCTGAAAAATTATTCTGATAAGTCCGTTCATATTTAGTAACTTAGCCGGCCAGTTCAGGAAGGCATACCTAAGCAAAAGTTTGCTTAAACTTATTGTGATAAGAAAATACATACATATATATTATATACAAATTAATTGGTGGCTATGAAAAAAGTAGTTACTTATTTGCTGATTGCCCCTTTATTGTTTCTGCACTATCAATGCAGCAGTAAGGAAAATCAACGGCAAATTTCTTCAGAACAAACGGAAGCACAACTGAATGCCGAAATTGAACGGCAAAACCGGCAAACCTGGGAAGAAGCACTTCAACTCACTTTTTCCGACACGGACTTCTTACAGACCAAACAGCCAATGTGTGACGACGCAATTGCGCCGTATGACTATCACACCGGACTTGTGGGCGACAAAGCCTATAACCGCATCGTATATATAAAGGCATTAGAAAGAGCCCAAAAACATCTTATTGCCGAAAACAACCAATTGTTTTTGAACCTGACATCCGGTGCGGATATTCATATTTCCGAAGATTTATTTCAGTATATTGCGGAGTTATTTACGGATTGGAATCAATGGATAGAAGAAGAAAAGTTCACTATTATAAAGAATGAAAATGGATATTATGACATTGCTCCCCGCAACACTAACCCGGAATAAACGGAAAATAGTGATTTACAGATTACAGTACAGCAGGATTTAAGGCTGATAAATGACAAAAGATTTACTGAATAACAGGCTCCTGAGAATGTTTATTTATTTTGAATCTTTTATTTCTATCAGGTAGGATAAGGTTTATAACAGCAAATTTACTTTATACCCAGTTATATATAGATGCCATCCGGAAAATAGCTGCCGCTAAAAAATGCTATGGCAACTGTCAGGGGCTGGCTGCGATGCAATAGCCAGGTAATTTAGTAGCATCATAAGATATGAATAAGCTGGCTTTTGCAAGTTGAATGAATCGGATTTTTCGTAAATGATGGTACTATAAGGAGTATTAATTACATAATTAACACGCTATACGAATGCAGTTCGTTTTAATAATTTCTAACCTGAGGTATAAACTTCTTATTTTCCCAAAGATACCCTATTTTCCTTTATCCTTTGTTTTATATCTAATTTCTATAACCATAAAAAAAGGAGCTGTCAGGTAAATTCAGCTCCTTCTTATATCCGTATATTATAATCCTTAATATTTCTTTTCTCCGTTTACAGTAACGTTTTTCAAGGTAAAACCTGTAATGTAATCGGTATGGATTTCAGCTTCTTTCGTTGCTTTTATATCCAGGTTTTCAAACGTAAAATCAGAGAGTTCATACTGATCGGAATTACGTACATTGAAAAGATTCTCGCATTCAAAAGTAATATTCCGCAAAGTAATATGACTGGAGTAAGATTTAGGAATTTCAGTCTCTCCCTTCATATCAAAGAATTGTGTCCACGGCCGGATAAAGAGAAAGTTATCGGCACTGCCTGTAATATCTTCTAATAATACATATTCATAGTTTTGTGGGGTATCGGGACGCATCTTCAACCACAACAAACGTTGTGCGGAATCTACCTGCACTCTCCTGAGAATGATGTTGCGGTTATAAATAGATTCACTACCAAAAGTTAAAGCGCCATGACAGAATCCGTATACACAATCTTCGATAATAATATTTTGATTTCCCGCATTATTTTCGTCTTTATCAGCATGGGGACCTTTACCTCCTTTTAAAGCCACAGCATCGTCATTTACTGACATATAGCAGTTCTTAACCAATACATTGGTGCATCCGTCTATATCAATAGCATCTGTGCTGGGAGCTTTTACCGGTTCGTGGGGCGAAGAGATATGAAGGCCTAATAGTTTGATGTTTTCACATTTATAGATATGGGTAGTCCAGAAAGGAGAGTTTACCAGTCTCACTCCGGAAAGTTGCACATCTTTACTTTCGGATATATATACCAGGCGGGGACGCAACTCATCCATGTTTGTACATTTAGGAATGACTTTTCTACGTAACCAGAAAGATTTCCAATAGCGTTCACCGTTTCCGTCAATGGTACCTTTTCCTGAAATTGTAAATCCATCTACTTTATCCGCATTCACCAAAGCTGCAAAATAATCTAAGGTTTGCCCTTCAATACGGGTATTAACAATAGGGAAATTTGTGATATCATCGCTACCTTTCAATACTGCATTTTCTTCCAGGTGAAGGTGTGTATTGGGTTTAAAGAAAAGAGAACCACTTAAATAAGTTCCCGCGGGTATGATTACTACTCCACCTCCGACCTGATACGCCCGGTCAATAACAGCTTGTATTTTTTCTGTCTGAATAATTGTACTGTCATTTACAATTCCATAATCGGTAATACGAAATTGTGAGCCTAAGGTATTTATATCTACCATTTCTACCTGTCTGAACCAATCCGGAACAGGTGTGCCGTCAGGAAAAAGATCGGGCTGTTGCGCAAACAGATGAGATTGGAAAATAAATGCTACTAAAAATGCTACTAATTTCAAGTTTCTTTGTTTCATGGTATTTCATAATATGTTTTGTGGTGCAAAAATACCATTAACTTTAATAATTCGGATATTATTTTGTAAAAATAACGCCGGGTTATCAGAAAGCCACCCATTTTCATAGGAATGGCTTCAGCCTATTACCCATAAAAGAAAAAATCAGGAAAAAACCGGACGTATGTATCCGGGAAACAAGTACACAATAGCAATAAGCAACGTCCGACAACTTTCACAACACATCTATCAAAAGCCAGCCCACCAGGCGCTTACCTGCATTCCGGCACAAAATAAACACTCCTTCACTATCCATCCCATTACCCAATTATTCCCATAACATCCATAGCATCCATCTATCATTTCAACCTTCGCCTGCTCCTTTACAACGAATCTAACCCTTCTTTACACAAAAACTTTACACTTTGTTAATCTCCCTATCCAATAGTAACCCTTTTTCACTAAATTCCAACAACGAATCGTTAACCTCTCCGGTAAAAAAACATTCCAAACTGTTTACCGGCAGATTATTACCACAAAATTTGTTACAAAAAAAGATACCCATACACTCAATCCGTCTTGAATTTTCCTTACGATACCGATACCTTTACCTGAACAAAGAGACAAACCTACCTAAATATAAATCTTATGAACAAAAAAACGTTAAAAGCGGCAATCCTGATAGCCCTATTCCCTATCATTGCCCACAGCCAGCAAGTAGCCGTAAAGACCAACCTGCTCTATGCGGCTACTACCACTCCCAACCTCTCGCTCGAATGGGCACCCTCCAGGAAAATCTCCCTCGACCTGATGGGAAGCTACAACGACTGGCAGTTCGGGAAAGAAGAGCGCAACCGCAAAATTAAGCACTGGCTTATCCAGCCCGAAGTAAGATTTTGGATTTATGAAGCCTTCGACGGACATTTCTTAGGGGTTCATCCCTTCTACGGAGAGTACAACACCGGTAACATCCACCTGCCCCTGGGCATCTGGCAAGGATGGAAGGAGAACCGCTACGACGGCTATGCCACCGGACTCGGATTCAGCTACGGCTACCAGTGGTATCTGGGGCACCACTGGAACCTGGAATTCGAGTTCGGCTTCGGCTATGCTTACCTTAATTACGACCGCTACGGCTACAAGAAATGTAGCCCACGCCTGGGAAGCGACCATAAACACTACTTCGGACCTACCAAATTAGGATTATCCGTTGCCTATCTATTCAAATCTAAAAAACGCTGACCTATGAAAACAATACTACAAAAAATGATAATAACATGGCTGGCAATCATGTCTATTTCCTTACTTTGCGCTCAAAATATTCCTGCGGTAGATGGAGCTGTTATCATCCATAACACCCAATTTAACCAATCATCTGCCTTGCTCACCTTAGACTTCGAAGCCGAAATCATAGAAAAAGCCATGAACCGCCGCCAGAGCTGGACCATCATTCCTGAACTTATCTCAGCCGATGGCAAAAAGAGCCGCCTTTATCCGACCATTCTTATCAATGGTAGCCAAAAAGAGCGACACTACAAACGCAGGATGCGCTACAAAAACCGTGAAATGCTGGCCAACCAGCCACTTATCAGGGTGAAAGTTCCACAAGCCACCACACGGGTAGTTGCCTACAGTGCAGATATCCCCTATGAAACATGGATGGACGATGCCACCCTTACCCTGCATCAGGTGCTTACCTCATCCAGGGAGAAAAAGCAACTCTTTACTACCGATAACATCGCACGGGTATCACCCCAAAAGGTTATCATAGAAAAGATAAAAGAGGTTCCCGTACCCCAACCGGTGACTCCCACAACCTTCACTGCCGAGGGAAGTGCCTATATCGCGTTTCCTATTAACGAAGCAGTTATCCGTGCTGATTTCATGGACAACAAAAGCGAACTGGGAAAAATAGAACAGGATATCCAGGCCATCCTGATTGAAAGGAGTTACACTCTGGTGAGCATCCACCTTACCGGATATGCTTCTCCCGAAGGACGGTATGGATTTAATGAATACCTCTCTGAGATGCGCACCCAGGCACTGAAAGAGCATATCGTAAAAAAATACGGCATCTCACCGGAGAAGATATGGGTTAACAGTGTGGCCGAAGACTGGACTCGCCTGCGTGAACTTATCGCCCAAAGCGACCTGCCCGACAAATCCCAGGTCCTTACCATCATAGATTCTTCTGAAGCCCCGGATGTAAAAGAAAAACGCCTGAAAGCCCTGAAAGGTACATGGCGCATCCTGCTAGGTGACTACTTCCCACAACTAAGAAGAGTTGACTATAAATTAATCTACCAGAAACCTTAATCTTTTACAAGATAGAAACCATGGACATAAACAGCAAATCCTGACCGGTAAAAAGATAAAATATAATTCTGTTTTTCAGGAGACAGACAGGGCCAGCCTTATTTCCCGAACAAACCCTATAATTTTATCTAAACCTTTAATTAGTGATATCCTGATGCTTTTTAAATTGTGTGTGTAAAATAAGTCCATAGCCTCGTGAAGGCTGTAAAGGCTGGCCCTACTTTTCTGACTACACATAACTTAAAAAACACACAACACAAATCTATATATTAAGAGAATAGTAACCCTATTTCACAGTAATCATTTTTAAATTGAAATCTTATGAAAAAATTTCTAACCTTATCAGTAATCTCTTTACTGATAGCTGGCGCGGTAATTACCTCGTGCAGCGATGACAAAACAGACGGACCAGCACCAATTGTAACAGAAGGTGACGGCAATGTGCAGCTTAAATTATCCAACGCCCTTCCCGGTTTGCGGGCCTATAACGGTGAAGAACCGGCCATAGCCGGTGAGACTGAACTTGCCTCTACAGTCTCTGTATACGTGTACGATGAAAGCGGAGTGCTCGATTACCAGAATCCTGCCCTTCCCGTTAATTCATCCGGGCTTACCAACACGTTCAAAGTTTCCGAGGGGATGAAGTATTTCTATATCTTCTCCAACGGACAGACCAGCACCGTCAGTTCAGGCTCCAGTTGGGACGAACTGGAAAACCAGGTAGCACGCGTTACCTTCCAGAACAACAGGCCGACACCCATCGCCGACGAAGGCAGTATGTCCATAGGTACCCTCTGGCGGATTGGTGACGATACCCACGCGCTATGCAACAAATTTGACGTACAACCCGCCGGGTCCGTTGCACAGCCTGTCAGAGCTCCTATCAGCATAGGACGTGCCACTGCTAAAGTACGGCTGACAGAGATCAACAAAGAATCCTCACCCGGAGCCAGTCCGCTGAAAGGAGTCTTCTCTCCCAATCCTATTTACCGTCTGCGTAGCCTGCCCGAAAGATATTACGTAGTAGGACACCTGGACGAATCCGGAGATTATCCACCTACAGACGGCTTGCGCTACATTAGTTTCGCACATGACCTTCCTCCCGGAACCCTGGAAGTACCCAGTACTTCTTTCCTAGATTATTTCTGGGAAGGTGCCCTGACCCCATCCACTACTACCCATTACTATGCGGTGGAAAATACCACCAGGAAGATGGAAATTCCAGATCCGTTGAAGGATGGAGCTTACCTCTATTACGGTAATACGACTTATGTACAGTTTAAAATCACATATACACCCGATGCCAGTGAACTCTACAGTCCAGCCCTTCCGCCAGTATTATCTACCAATTCCATTAGTACCGGAGACACCTTTTGGTCGGCTGTTTACAGGGGAAGTCGCATGATTTTCGACTCCGAACCTGAAGGACCGGAATTTACCGAAATCTATGAATATGAAAACGGAGAAATGTACTATAAGTTCCCGATACGTGACCAACGTGAAACCGGAGTTGATCGTCAGTGCTGCGTAATCCGTAACCACTATTACGAGATAAAGGTAAGCAATATCTTTAACCTGGGTGAACCTACCGATAAAGTAGACCCGAAAACACCGATTGACGAAACCGATCCGGATGTAGAAGTGCTGATTACTGTACTCCCATGGTTCAAGGTAGAACAAGAGGAAAACCTATAAGTAAGAAAATTTCCCGTTCTTATAGAGACGCATAATTGCGTCTCTTACCACCTACTGTAAGATAGGTATCTCCCAAAGGCTTTCATATCTACTGTAGGAACTTATACATACTTGCGACTCATCTCTCCCACAGATCCCCGTAATGAGGTTCAAAAAGAGAAAGAGACGCAAGTATGAAAAGACCCCCAAGAGAAGCAGAGAAATAAAGGCAACGAGTAATTACCCTCTGGAGACGCATAGTCGCGCCTGATTAAATATTTACCCAAACATAATAACTACCATAAAACCCAGTCAAAATGCAAGCGTAAGACGCAAATAAAAAGACGCAACTATGCGTCTCTACCAAATACAAGAAACGAAAAAATCAATGCAATGAAACCCTATACTCCACTTATTATCTTCATCTTTCTGACTGTCGCCCTCTCATCCTGTATGAAAGAAAACTGGGACGACTGCTACGAAGTCTTTCTTGCCTTCGAGTATATCAATCCCGGCTATACATTTCCCGAAACAGTCGAAGAACTCGAACTGCTTTTCTACAACGAAGCAGACGAACTTGTTTATAACCTGACCTATACACGCAGCGCGCTGAACGCTGGCGGATGGAAAGCCAACATCACTTACGACGTCACCCGCCCCGGCAATTATACCGTGGTAGCCCTGGTAAACTACCACACCGAAAACCCGCTAACCCTTACCAGTAAAGAGAATAAAGAAAAGTTCCTGGCC
>Ga0192240_10262_pt1 | contig 24791 bp, 25 predicted proteins | sample Koala_Koa27_H3_FD_131237 | JGI IMG/M metagenome (GOLD analysis project Ga0192240, IMG submission 131237) | Enriched cells from koala feces incubated with labeled cellulose particles, San Francisco Zoo, California, United States - Koala_Koa2-7_H3 ...
ATATGCTAAAACTCGTGCCCGGAACCTGCTCAGTGTACGGTCACTAAGCGGCTGTTCCTCGAAGCTTGTTGTATGAAGGGCATACTGGTAACGGACATCAAACATAAGAGCTTCCACCAGTTCATCATCCGTATCACCCAGGGCCTCTTTGAGGATCAAGGCACCAACGATGACATTTACAGGCGTGTTTGGACGTGATGCCTTATCACTATACAGGACAGAAAAGATTGATTCATCAATTGCAGGAAAAACCGTTTCAGCAAATGTTTTTGCCCAGGATTTTTCCAAAACTCTTTTTTCTCTGTCTGTAAGGTTGAAGGTACTGTCTGTCAGTGTTAATTGCTGTGTATTGTTTGCTACAAAAGCCATAGTTATCACCCCGATATCTGATAATTATATTATACCAGATATCACAGCAATTTTATATATCGTGTTAAATTTTCAAGGTACAATTATATCAAAGGCTTATAGCCTTTTGACACCCTAATCGTTATAGTAAATTTTGCGGGGCATTAGCGCAGCTGGGAGCGCGCCACAATGGCATTGTGGAGGCCACGGGTTCGAATCCCGTATGCTCCATCTGAAGAAGCCCGAGAAATCAAGGGGTTTTGACGATTTTCATTGGTTACTTATGGTTATCTTTTTAAGAAAAATGGTTACCTTCTTACTCAACAAGCGCTAATCTCTGTCGGAATTCCGGGATGGCGCTTATTGTTTTTATCTTATCGTCTAAATCTTTTCGGTTTCTGTGGTAATGCAACTCAGAACACATAGTTTGTTTTTAGGCATAATAAAAGCATAATCATTAAGGATGGGCGGTGTATCCATCATCTCAGGTACTCTTTGCAGAGTGTGTCGGGAACCTTTTCCGACCTCAAAATGATTATGCTTATTACTATTTTATTTCTTCTGTGTTTATAATATACTACTATTTTTCCTCGGTGTCAACGGAATATTCTTTAATCCGTCCGCTGTGCAATCGTCTGGTTATTTTGGATTCCTGTATATCATGCATGGTAGATACATATAAATAATCCCCATCTGTATCTAGTTTGATTCCAATCATAACATTGTCTTTGTAACGTTTAATAACCTCTATAGATGAACCACTCTCGTTTGGATTCACACCTATATAATCCGGATTCTCAATTATTTCTGGAATAAAATCAATATATTTCATGCAGTTGTAGTGCTTCCGTTTCAACATATGAGCAGGTAAACCTTTAGAACGATAAATTTCTAACTGCTCAATGTCTATATCCAAAATCTCATTAAATCTTAAATTGTATGTTCCAACCTTTAATAAATCTTCTTTTTGACCCATATATATACTTTCAATCGTTTAACTATATAAAAGCTATCACATACAAATTTCCATGTCAACATCAATTTAAAAAAGCGAAGAGCATCAGAATTCTTTCCAATTCTCTGTTCTTTGTCTTTTAAATAGTACATAAACGTGTCCTCCATAAAATTAATACATTTTAAAACAACTAAAATAAGCCTTCACTATATATTTCTACTTTTAGTGAAGACTTATGTTAATTTTTTTAATGTGGGCATCTTTGCAAGAAATTACTCCTTTCAAAATATTAATATTGCCCCTTATTATACACCGAACATATGGTTGGTTACCTGAATGGTTACCTGCCGGTTCTCAATGTGCTAAAAAGCCTTTAAAATAAGGCATTCTCAGCCATAGGCCACGGGTTCGAACCCCGTATGCTCCATCTTAAAAAGTCAGAAAAATCCAACCTTACAAGGTGAACCCGAAGCACGAATCAAAAGATAGTGCCTTTTTTTATCATGATATGGTTTTCATCACTTTGGCAGGCACCCCCGCCACCACCGTATTTGCAGGCACATCTTTTGTAACCACAGCACCTGCCGCAATAACCGCATTATCCCCGATGGTTACCCCCGGCAAAACCGTCGCATGTGAGCCGATCCATACTTTCTCCCCGATGTGAACCGGCGCCGGGTGATTATCTGCGCGTCTGACAGAGTTCAGATCATGATTAATCGTCGCGATCACCACATGCGATCCGATCAGAGAACCGTCACCGATATAAACACCGCCCTGATCCTGAAAATGACAGCAACAATTGATAAACACATTTTCTCCAACCGTAATGTTTTTCCCACACTCTGAATAAAACGGCGGAAACAACGTAAAGCTATCCGGAACAGATTTTCCCGTGAGTTTTGAAAATAGACGCCGTACTTCTTCCGGTTCATGATAACCGCAGTTCAGTTTCCCGGTAATTTCCATAGCCTCCTGTGCAAACCGGTGCATAAAACCATGCAATTCGGAACCTCCGGCGGCAACCTTTCCATTTCTTAAAAGTTCTAATGCTTCCTGCATATTCATACAACGCTGTCCTCCTTTTCCGTATTCTTCTCACATATAACGCTCTGCTTTAGCAGGGATTCACGATTTTCTGCCCCAGCGATTATTGCAAAAGCAAAAAATACGAATTGAACAGGTTACCGACAGCACCCTGTCATGCTCCGAATCCCGCCGATCACCCCATACATCGCCAGTATCACTGCGAACACCGTCACGCCGAACACGGCAAGATACCCGCCGTATCCATACATCTCATACACCGTCTCAAAAGGCGATCCGTTGGACGGACGGTTCAAAAACATAAAGTTAGATCCCCACAGAACATTAAGCCGGTGCAGGATCGGCGCAGACACGGCAAAAAACAGAGCCGGCATATAAATATGTCGAATATTCGGCACACATTTTCCCGACAAAAGCACCAGGATCGGAAACAGCACCAGGATCCCATGCATAATAAATCCGTGCAGGTTCATATAATTTATCGTGGGATAACGCAGCCAGTCCGGAAAAATCAGGGCAGACGCTGCTCCCGGCAGGCAGGCCACGCAGGTAAACTCTCCCAGAAAAGTATTCGGGAAAAACGCAAACAGCACCTCGACAAATATGGCAAGACCGCACAGGTGCAGCGGCAGGTTTTCAAATTCCATATGTCCGGTCACGGTCAGTACAATCTCCCGATACGCTTCCATAGCCAGCATAATGACCGCCAGTGTTTTTAAAACCCTGCTTTGCACAGCCGGAGGCCATTGACGATATTTAGCGGCACATAAAATAATTGCGATGGTAATGCCGACCAGCCAGATCAGATGAACCGTTCCGAATATATCGTAACCGCTGTCCAAGGGCAAGTCACTCCAATAAGTAAAATAATGTTCAAACAAGCGGCTCCTCCTTCTCCGACTCATCCAGCATCCCCATAAACCAGGCGATCGCCGGATTATCCGAACGCTGCCGCCACGCCGCTCCCACCGACATCTGCGCATGCGGTCCGTCCAGCGGAAGATATACAAGTGAAGACGGATAAAACGTCTGGTTTTTCGATGGCAGAATCGTAACACCCAGACCGGCCTCCACAGCAAAAAGGACTTCGTCCATGGAATCAAAATACCTGATCGCATGCGGCTGAAAATTTTTCGCACGGCAGATCTGCAGAGTCTGTTTCGCCATGAGCGGTCCGATCTCAGGGTTCATCATAAAAAACGTCTCCGATGCGAGCTTATCAAAATCAATATGTGAGGCTGCCGCACAGGGATGATCGTCGGCACAGATCAGGCAGAATGTATCCGTGAATATCGTCCGGCTGGCATATTCATTCTGCGTATCAAAATCACGGGACACGGAGAAAAACAGGTCATGATTTTCCTGCGGCAGAGCATCTGAAATATTGTGTGCATCCATACGCGTCAGAATGATGTTTACCTGCGGATAACGACGGCGAAACTGCCGGATCAGACCGGGGAGAAAAGACTGACAGGGCGCGAGTAAATATGCAATGCGCAGTGTTACTTCCGAAGAATCGTCCGCCAGGTGAATTCGTTCCCGCGCACTTTCCATCATTCCCAGCATACGCTTGGCATCCTCCAGAAACAATTCTCCGCTCTTTGTCAGATGGACGCGGCGTGTACTTCTGGCAAACAAACGGGTTCCGAGCTCTCTCTCCAAAGCGGAAATCTGATGGCTGATGGCGGGCTGCGTAATATAAAGTTCCTTGGCCGCCTCGGAAAAATTCAGATGTTTGGCTGTTATGACAAAATATTCGAGTTGTTCATAAGTCATGTCCTCGCCCTCTCCCTGTACCACATTATTCACGGAACGGAAATCCTGCCGGGCAATCGCATGCTCATAAAACACTGCAAGACACACTTATTGCTGTCCATCCGATCCTTTTCTAAGTATACCACATATTCATAAAAATTATTTATAAATATCAGAAAAATAAAGAATTTTTTCTTTTGATTCATAAGTGATATACTAAAAACATAGAGCAGAACGATAACAAATCTGCAAATAAGGAGGAGGTTTCACATGAAGTTTGAACATTTATTAAGTCCGATGCAGGTCGGAAACAAAACCTATCGCAACCGCGTGGTCAGCGCGCCCATGGCATTTTCGCTGATTGTACAGAATCCGGAAGCACAGGGGCCGACCTACCGCAAGCTGGAGAGCAGCGCAAAGGGCGGCAATGCCTGCGTGATCGTAGGAGAACTGGATGTCAATTTTAAGGATGCTGTACGCATTCCGGGCTTCAGGTACGTTGACTTTTCCGATCCGGAGCAGGATCCGTTCACCTTTGACGCAGTTTCCGAATACGCGCGGAGGATTCACAGGCACGGCGCTATTGCTCTCGGCGAACTGGTGCATTGCGGCAAGGAAAAGGTTCCGTTCAACGATGAACAGGAAACAATCGGGCCGGTAGCGACCGTGAATTCAGCCGGTGTCCCGGTACGAGCCATGACAAAAGAAGACATGGACCGGATTGCCAGCGATTTTGCCGTCGCGGCAACCTACATTCAGAAAGCGGGCTATGACGGCGTCTGCCTGCACGGCGGCCACGGCTTTATCTTCACCCAGTTTCTTTCCCCGCTGATAAATATGCGGACAGATGAGTACGGCGGTTCCCTGGAGAACCGGGCGAAGTTCCCGCTGCAGATCATTCGCTCCGTCCGGGAAGCTGTGGGACCGGATTTCCTAATCGAGCTTCGCATCGACGGCACCGATCACCAGCCAAACGGCATCACACCGGAAGAGACCGGACAGTTTGTTCAGCGGGCGGAAAATGACCTGACCAGCGTTCATGTCACCTGCGGTATCTACGAGGAATCCGTAAAATCCGGTACAGAGAGCAGCATGTTCCATCCGCACGGACTGAATATCGAGCAGGCAGCCGTAGTAAAAACCTACACAAAGCTCCCCGTCGGCGTGGTAGGCGGCATCAACTCTCCGGAAATGTGTGAAGAAGCAATTGCAACCGGGAAAGTAGATTTTGTCGTGCTGGGACGTCAGATGCTGGCAGATCCGGAGTTCACGAATAAATGCATCGCCGGAGAAGAAAGCCGCATCCGCAGATGCCTGCGCTGCTACAAATGCTTCCCGGGTTCCCCGGAAGAGGGTTATGATGATCTCCCGTTCAACAGCGAAGAGCTCGCCCTGTATGTCGGACACTGCACGATCAATCCGCTGGCACATCTGCCTTTTGATCCTGACGAGCTGGTTCCTGCAGAAAAAAGCGCAAATGTTCTCGTCATCGGCGGTGGCGTTGCCGGCATGCAGGCAGCCATGACAGTCTGTGACCGCGGACACAAAGTAACCATCGTTGAAAAATCAGATAAACTGGGCGGCCTGCTTTTCTTCACAGATATGGATATTGACAAACCGGATCTCCGGAATTTCAAGGATATGATGATCCGGGAGGTTGAAATGCGCGATATCGAAGTTTGCCTGAACACGGAAGTTACCCCGGAATATATTCGAAGCTTCGGTGCGGACGCGATTATCATGGCAACCGGTTCTGTTCCGTCACATCCTCCGATTCCCGGCATCGAGCACGCGCATCAGGCCATGGAAATCTATGACGGCAGCTACACGCCCGGCAAACGGGTTGTCATGATCGGCGGCGGTCTGGTCGGCTGCGAGACGGGGCTGTTCCTCCAGAAAACCGGACATGACGTAACGGTCGTGGAAATGCTCGACCGCGTGGCAAATGAATCCTTCGGCATGTACCGTGAGGCACTTGTATGGGAAATGGAGAAAAACAATATGGTTTCCCTTCCGAAAACAAAATGCCTTAAGATTGAAGCGGACGGCGTAACAATCGAGAACGCGGACGGCGTACAGAAGCTTCCGGCAGACAGTATTATCTACGCACTCGGCATGAGAAAAGTCTGCCCACAGGAGCTGATGGATGCGGCAGGCGACGCGAAAGTATTTGTCGTCGGCGACGCAAAAGGACCGGGCAAAGTCGATCAGGCGACCAGAAGCAGTTATCTGGCGGCGATTGAAATTTAGAATAAAAAACAAAAAACCATCCTCCCACTCAGCAAAAGTAAGGGAGGATGGTTCTTTATGTCTAATGGAAACAAGGGGGCTCGAACCCCTGACCTTTCGCGTGTGAGGCGAACGCTCATCCCGGCTGAGCTATGTTTCCGAAAAAAATGGAGCATATGGGATTCGAACCCACGGCCTCCACAATGCGAATGTGGCGCGCTCCCAACTGCGCTAATGCCCCATAACGTATACTATAACACAGATTCCGAAAAATGCAAACATTTTTTCACTGTTCCAGCCAAATTCGGCCAAATTTAAAATTTCAGTTCATTCCGGATTGTGTTCTTCACGTTCCACAACAACCTTGCACTGACTCTTATAGCAGGCAACACCGTACTTCAGCAAGGTGCGCATGCCATCATTCTTCAGTTCCGCTGTATAGTCATTGTCGTTGATTTGCTTCAACGCCTTTTTGCACTCTTGCTCAAACTGTGCGTTTTCTGCATACTTCACTTCGATGACAATACCAATCTCTTCATCCTCAATTTCAATTGCAATATCGTAATATCCATCACCGGATTCCCTGTTCGAGTCAACACTCCAACCGTCCTTAAAACCAAGAATGCCAAGAAGTAAGCCATGGTAGAAGCTCTCCTTGAACTCCTTTCTAACGGCAGTGTCTCTAACGCTGATGGTGTTCTTCATAGGAGCCGTGAATAACTTTTCTACCTCTGATGCATTGCCGCTCTTTATGGCTTCGCAAAAGGCCGAGACCGTCACACCATCCTGTGCGATTTTCTTTTCAAAAAGCTTTAAGACAAAATCTCTGAAGATACTGCGGACTTCCGTGTTCGGAATTGTCAGCCGCACCAGATTTCCTGACGGGGTTTCACTTTGGGTCAGGTAGCCAGTGGCATACAGCAGACTCCACATATTCTCTACGCTGTCGTACATCGTATCGTATGTGAGCTGTTCTTCTATCCTTTTCTGTACGGTTTCCCCCGAAATCAGCCTTTCGATCTGGGTCTTTGTAACCCCGTTGCCCATCTTTTGTACGAACCTTTGGACTTCCTCGTTTCCGCTTGAATTCGCCCAGTAGCTCTTGGGTACTTTATTTGGGTTTGTCAGCAGCTGATTGCACCAGTTAATAACATCCCATGGATTATATACATTAGCTCGACCGATTTTGTATCCGTCATACCACTCTTTTGTGATTTCATAATACTCGCTTAGGTCATAATAAGCAAGCATCTCCTGAACTTCTTCATCCGTAAAACCAAACTGCTCATCACATTCAGCTTCAAGCAGTGTGTACATCTTTGGGTTATTAAGCCCTGTGAATATGCTCTCTTTGGATACCCGCAGACAACCTGTTAAAACTGCGAATTCCAGGTTCGAATTGGTTTTTAGTGCCTTTTCAAACAAATTGCGAATTAACAGCACCATCTTTTTGTAATAGTTCTGCCTGCTTGCCTTTGCCAGCGGAACATCGTATTCATCAATCAGTATGATTACCTTTTTCCCATAATGCTTCTTAAGGAATTCTGATAACAGACTAAGGCTGGAGTATAAAGTTTTATTCTCCATATGTTCGTCTAAAAGCGATAAGAATGATTCCTTTTCATTCGCTGATAATTTTTCGCTTTCCAGCAGGAACTGCATTCTTCTGGCTTCTCTGTTAATCTCCATCACGATCAAATCACGAGCCGTCAAAAAATCCTCTGCTTCAGTCGATTTCAATGTAATAGAAATCACCGGGTACTGTCCCATATACTTCTCACAAAGCTCAGGCTCCATTGAAATTGCCAATCCATCAAACAGCCTTTTATCTGTGCCGATTTCAAAGAAGTACTGAAGCATACTCATATTTATGCTTTTTCCAAAGCGGCGCGGACGTGTGAAAAGATTCACCTTGCCCCAATTGCTCAGGAGCTCTTTTATCATCCCGGTCTTGTCAACATAATAAAAACCTTGTGTTATAATTTCCGCAAAGTCTTCTATCCCGATTGGCATTTTCTTCTTTTCCACACCGCTCACCTCCTCGTCTCTCAGATCGCAAAACATAACTAACCTGTCGTACCTACAGCCTAACACAGAAGTATCCCTCAAATCAAGGTCTGTTTTGAGAACGTTTTTTCTTTTTAATGACAAATTCACCCTGTCTGTGGTAGACTTAACTCAGATTCACTTAGCCACTAAGGAGGATCGGTCGTTTTGTATCGACCACCGGGTCTCACTCTTTAAAGCCACGACATGGGAGGATATCAAGATGCTTGCAGGTAAAAATTCCGATTTAAACGAAACTGCCGAAACCCTCTACCAACTGAATGCGGAAGAGGACATCCGTCTGCAGTGTCAGGCACGCGAAGACTATTATATGTTCAAAACCATGACAGAAAATAAAATGGCACAATTGGAAGCATCCCTTGCTGATAAAGATGCTACCATTGCGGATCAAAAGCAGGCGCTGGCTGACAAAGATCAGGCGTTGGCTGAATCCCTCTCTGATATCAAAAAATTACATGAAGAAATCCGTCTCCTGAAATCAGCTCAGTAATGTTACATTTATCCACCGATGTCCTAAAACCGTAAATCCGGTTCTCCTGTTTTTCTAGTCCGGATTATGATTTATTCGCATATCATCCGCTTTCGTATTGTCCGGCCGATGCCGTTCAATATAAGACCTGCAATTTTCCAGATGCACCTCATCCTTTATCGCTTCAAAGAAACGGCCGCCCCATAATCCCTTTTCGGCCTCCGCTATCAGCTGAGGAAATTCGATATCGATACCGGACATCAGCCAGTCAAACTCCCTCCAGGTGAGGTTGCGGACCTCGGATTTGTCGCGCGGCCAGCGGTACCGGCCCTGCGTTACAGTGAGCCTTTTGTAGATCAGCACCATGCCGTCCGGCTCAGTCAGGATCGCTTTGATCCTGTCACACCTGCGGCCACAGAAAAGATACAGGGCATTCGCATAGGGATCCATGGAAAACTGTTCCTGGATGATCGCACAGAGGCCATCAATGGATTCCCTCATATCTGTGCGACCAGTTTATCCCAATCTTAGGATAGTCACAGCAATCAGCTCTATCGGTGTAAAGTTCCGGGAGAGGTTTATCAGTGTCGGCTCCGCAAGAAGTGTTTAATATTTTCGTATCATTGTTAACATCTTCGTAATGGTACCTGACACCCATGTAAACCGGATAATTGCGGAAGAACCCAGAGGAGCCCGGAATATTCACGCTATCCTTCCGCTTAATCGGACACACGCTAATGCACTTATAGCATCTCACACATTTCTCCGAGTCAACCACAGGATATGCAAATCCTTCCTCGTCCGGTCGCATAGATGTCGCTTTTACCGGACAAATAGCGTAGCAAGCTGTGCAGCCACAGCAGTCTTCTCTGTGGTTATAGAGTTCCGGCTTTGCTCTGTGCTTTTCCGTTACTTCCGATGGTTACGTTGATATAGCGTGTGGATGTGTGGGGTGTGTAGGAGTTAACGCTTGCGTGATTTTCGCCTTGTGCGTGTAGATTTTTTGATGGCGTTTTTCCCTTTTTCACCGGTCTGTATAGCAATGTTAGCTTTTATATATGTATTAGGGCTGTCCAGTTCTTTAACTGAATTTTGATCCGTTATCTCTTTATGTCTTGTTAAATTTCCAAGGACAACTGCCAATATTATGAATACTATAATGAATATTATTGAACCAACGATAGTGAAAGATTGTGGATATTTATTACAGAATTCATCTAGCCAACCCAAACCATCACGAGTAGTTATATAATAAATCCAAATGCTACCTCCTAAGACAAGCATAATAGCAAAGTTACACCACCATACAATTGGATATTTGCGAAAAATGGATGCAGTTTTATCATCAGTTGATTTGAAATTAAGTTTTGTCATCTTGCTAACGCAGAAGAGAAAAACAAAAACAAGGTTCAAAATACATAAGCCCCAAACGGAACCTATAATCATAAGTCGCGGAATAGAAATATTCTCGCTGGTGAACAAATTATCCAAACTGCTTATCCCGCCAAATATCAAAAATGCTAATGCAGTGAAAATTCCGACCATCGTAATCAACTGAGCGTTCATTTCCTTAGTCAAATTTTCCTTTTCTGGGGTCATGCTGTTTGCAAATTCCTCTTTAAACGTTGGATCAAATCGTTCTTCAAAACTCTTATCAAATCGCTCATCAAATTTTGTTCTAAATTCATCATCTGTCTGTTTCAGAGTATGATATTGTTTATTAGCAAGGTTAGCGTGATCCCAAATCTTTAAAACACTCTTTTTTGCATCTCGCATAGCCTGTTTTTTACCTGGATTTCTCTCTGCGGTTATTTTCCTCTGATAATCTGGTTGGTTTACATATTCAAGCACTGATTCTATATTCCCCACCATATCATCCAGCAACTGATCCGCCTCAGTAAGCGAATGTTCCTCATAGCACATATATATGAAGTCACTTATGGGAGTGTATAAAATCCTTTGGTTATCTTTTATATATTCCGATAATATATCAGCAAATTTTTCTGGTTCAAACTCAGATTGCGGAACAATCAACTCTTTGCACATATTCTGAATGCTAGGTGTCAAGATATTAATTATGTCCGGTTCTTTCTTAGTTCCAACATTACTGTTTCCGCTATCCGTTTTATTCACGACGATTGCCATACTAATCTCCCGCAGTACCGATTATTATACCTTTTTACTCTTCAAAGTACTCTAAAATAGCATCCTTTGTTATTTTCCCATCGCCTTTTTGATACGCATCTCTCCAGGGAGCTTGATTATGCGTAATTTCAACTAACGCTGATGCAGAATACTGTTTGCACTGATCAACTATTCCATCAATCAATCTTCTATCCGCATCATCTATTCCATAATCCTCCCAGTTATGTTGCGGAAAAGATGGAATACAAGAACCACCGTATACTTTGTATTCCCTATAAACCGAAGGAACAACTGGCCCATAATTCCACGCATAAATTTCTTCATGAAAGCAAGGGTAATGCGTTTCAACAAGAAACTCTGCTTGAACAAAGTATAATATTTTTTGCAGCTTAAGATTCGTAATTGCACTCCCTGCTGCATTGCATTTATCTATGATATACCGAGCAACAATCAAAACATCATACATAGCAGTCATCCTCCTTCCGTTTCTTTTAATATTATATGCCGTCATAATTGAAAAAGCAATCAAAGGATTTAGAATATTTGAGTGTCACGCATGGCCTATTGCTTTATGCTTATCAGTTTTTCAGATTCCACTTTGAAACATAATTAAAGCATCTAATCTGCAGAAGTAATCACAAATCACTATACAAATCTTCCGCGTACACACCAGTCTCAATCAGATTTCTTATGCTCTCAACCACAGCAACCTTATCCTCCTGGTAGGTAACCCCGAACCACTTGTCATTCGTCTCCAGGACTTTCACAGTAACCTTTCCATCCCGGAGCAAGCCACCAATGTGTGTCGGCAATAAATACTCTACTTTCATAGGATTAACAGGGACTGTGGTTTTGAAGAAGTCCGTAAAGCCTTCATCAAGCTCACTCATATACCACGGATCAGAACCATTTACTGCCGGAAAGCCCCAGAAGTTCATCGAGACGTAGCAGTCAGGGTCTAACTTTACACCATCAGCCTCTGCACCAGTCTTCGTCTTCTCAATATTACTGGTCTCCACCACGTCAAGCACATGAGTATGCCCTTCAGCAACCTTGCATACGCCTCTGGTCACACCACCATGATCTGACAGCGTATTTTTCAGAATGAAGCCAGCCATAGCGATTGCGTTCTCCGCATGGTCAAGTACCAGCCAGTCATGCATGACCTTAAAGGCGTTCTTTCCATAGTAGTCATCGGCGTTAATCACAGCGAACGGCTCATGGATCAGAAGCTTCGCAGAAAGAACGGCTTGTCCGGTTCCCCAAGGCTTTGTTCTGTCTGCCGGGACTGTGTTCCCCTGTGGTATGTCTTGAAGCGACTGAAAAGTGTAAGCCACTTCAACATTCAACTTCCCACATATCTCCTCCACTCGGTCACCGATGCGTTCTTTAAAGTCAGATTCGATATCCGGGCGGATGACAAATATAATCTTATTGAACCCCGCTTTGATCGCATCGTGGATGGAGAAATCCATGATGATTTCGTCATTCATGCCCACAGGCTCCAGCTGTTTAATTCCTGCTCCGAATCGGCTGCCAATACCGGCCGCCATGATAAGTAGTGTTGTTGGTTTCATAACTTCTCTCTCGTTCTCCATCATTAATAGTTTACAATTGCCCTTCTATATAGACACTTTCTTTTGGTTGAAATTCTTGCTCTTTATATAGCAGTACGTCAGTCCTATCAAAAATGACAACATTGTCACCACGATAAAGGATTCTAAACCATAGGTCTTCTCTCCAAATCTGAGATAATAATATATAGTCCATACAAATAAATGCACGAAATGCATAGCTGTACTTGAATATCTGCAAAGCAGATAAGTTTTAGAATCGCCCAGCATGACTTGAATAATAATACCAAACAAGCCAAAAGAACTAGCTACAATGCCTAGCGATTCAATGACCCCTTCCGCAGAAACTGATACCAACATTCCAATTATCAATAAAGCCCAAGAATATCGGCATAACTTTTCCTTATAACGACTTAGCAACATACCAAGACTGATATATCCCATTCCCATAAAAATGCGGCCTCTTGGTCCTAGAATAATCCAACCAATTTTGACAGGAACCTGGATAGCAATCGGCAATGTATCTTTTACTGAAACCAAATCTGTAAAAATAAATCCAGCTATCATTAAAAGATTGGAAATTAGAGCCACATATTCGAATTTCATCTTTCTCATCATTAACAGATAAATAAAAACTAACCCGTAAAAAGAAGAAAGCAAATACCACAACGTATAGGAATTATAATGCTCACCTATAAACAAAAATCCTCGTATAAAGTCAAGTATATCTCGCAAAAAACTGTCGCCGTTCTGAAAATAATAGCAAATAGTTATCGGCAAATAAATCAACGTCCACATCAAGTACAGCCTAAGGATTTTACTCGCCCGATTTTTAATATTAAGAGATAGAATACCCCCCCCGATCTGGTTTTTTCATATATCAAGAAACCAGTTGACAAGAAAAAGAAAGGCACCGCCATTCCTACTATTGCTTCATAAATCTGTACTACTAATTCATTCTGACAATTGATTAACGGTTGTGTATGGATTGCGATCACACAAACAGACATTATTAACTTAAACAGATCTATTGAATTATATTTTCCAGTTCCTTTTTTTACTGAAACATCCATTGTCGACCTACTCCTCGCCAAAGATAGTATTGCAACATTCTAATGCTGCTGCAATAACCTGATCCATGTCGTAATACTTATACTCACCAAGTCTTCCGCCAAAAATGACGTTATGCTCTTCATCTGCAAGAGCCTTATACTGCTGATACAGTTTACTATTCTTCTCATCGTTGACAGGATAGTACGGCTCGTCTCCATGCTTCCACTCGGAGCTATATTCTCTACTGATCACAGTCTTGGGCAGATCATTGCCGTCTGCATCCTTACCGAATTCAAACCACTTATGCTCGATAATTCTTGTCCAAGGGGTCTCTCGGTCTGTATAGTTCACAGCAGCATTACCCTGGAAGTTCGGGATGTCGAGAAGTTCGGTCTCGAACCGGACAGACCGATACTCAAGATAGCCGAGCTGATAGCTGAAATATGCATCAATAGGTCCTGTGTACACAACCTTCTCTGCCAGAGCATCCAACTCCGCCTTGTTTTCCAAATAGTCTGTGTTCAACCTTACCTCAATGCCATCAAGAAGATTCTCAATCAACTTCGTATAGCCGCCAATCGGAATGCCCTGATAAAGAGCGTTGAAGTAGTTGTTGTCGAAAGTCAGGCGAACAGGCAGTCTCTTAATGATAAAAGCGGGAAGGTCTTTGCAATCACGTCCCCACTGCTTCTCGGTGTAGCCCTTGACCAGCTTTTCGAAAATGTCACGACCGACAAGTGAAATAGCCTGCTCTTCAAGGTTCTGAGGATCGTGTGTAATCTCTGCCCGTTGCTCATTAATTTTTGCTTCGGCTTCTTCTGGAGTGACAACTCCCCACATCTTGTTGAAAGTGTACATGTTGAATGGCATCGAATAAAGCTCACCCTTGTAGTTAGCCACCGGGGAATTTGTGAAGCGGTTGAACTCTGCAAACTGTGTGATATAATTCCAGACCTTTTTATTATTGGTGTGGAAGATGTGAGCACCGTACTTGTGAACATTGATACCTTCAACATTCTCTGTATAGATATTGCCGCCGATATTTGGGCGCTTATCAATAACAAGCACAGATTTTCCTTTTGCTTTTGCTTCGTGTGCGAAGATGGCTCCATATAAACCAGAACCCACTATTAAGTAATCGTATTTCATTGAAGAATACCACCTTTTATAATTTTATTAAACATCTCACGCCAGGTATTTTACTAATCGCCCAAGATGCTATTGCCGAACTACATAAAATGACACCGAACAATATAATGGACATAAGAAATGTGTCGACTGTAAAAAAATGATTGCAAGCTTTGATTATCAATGGATGAATGATATAAATACCCATAGTAAGCGGAGCTATTTTTGCTACCGTGTTTTTTTGTTTTTCATTCAAAACGGCCATCTTAACACGACCGAATACTAAGAAAACCCATACCATAGTAAATACGCTATCATAGAAATACTCTGCATGTAAAACACCAGAAGTCTCCGTGATTACAAATCTGCCCATCAGATTTTGATATACAAGAATAAAAACTGTGATTACAGCTAACAGTACCGGATATTTAAAAGAATCATGCTTCTGTGTATTAAAATAATTATAGGCAATCCCTCCACCGACAAAATAGAGAATCCATGTCCAAAACCTAAATGTTTGAATGACATTCTTCTGAATTGGTACCCCACTGATTATGGAGCTGATTTGCAATACCACCGCCACAGCTCCCGCAACCACAATTAAAGTAAGTCTATTCTTTAAACCCGTCTTATGAAGGAATGGCAGAATTAGATATAGAATTATTAATGCTCCAAAATACCAGAAATGCCACATCGTCCCCTTCTGAACAAGACTTTTTATTATCTCCTCTGGTATTGTCAGTACCGTAAACTCTAACGCTGAATGTGTCACAACATTTAAAATTAATTGAGCACACACAATTAAAATATTCCAACTTACAACTACTCGAAGAATCAGGTATATTTTTCGGATTACATACCGCCACGATACAGATTTCCGATTCATTAGAAATGCACCGCTGGATGCAAAAAACACCGGTACAGCAAAGCCGCACAAATAATATAACGTAGAATTCAAAACAGAAATATCTCTTTGGAGCGTATGTAAACCAACAACAGCAATACAAGCAATAATTTTCAACAAATCGATATTATAGTCTCTGCTCTGCTCTGCTCTGCTCTGCTCTGCTCTGCTCTGCTCTGCTCTGCTCTGCTCTGCTCTTAAGATTGTCAATTCTTCGAGTCATACTTGTCAACCTCTTTTTCGTAATTTCTTTATTACTTTTCCCATCAACTGATTGAATATTTCGATTGTAAGTTTCTCTCTTGTTACTAAAAGCGCTAAGCCATATACTGCAAAGAAAACGCAAGCAGTGACAAGCAAGGTAAGGAAACTGCCAAGGCCAAAGTGAACAAACCAACAAGAACAAATCGTTCCTAACGCAAGTCCAATAAGAATCTTCCAATATGAAATCTTACTAAAAACACCAGCAACTTCTTTTCTTAGAGCCATAAACTGAATAAGCAATACTGTAAACTCCGCTGCGACGGTTCCCACCGCAGCTCCAGATGAAGCAAACGACGGTATGAGAATGGCATTCAGTATTAGGTCAACCACAGCTCCTGCGACTTCGGAGTAAAGTACAATCTTCTCACGTCCCAGAGGAACTAGAATCTGAATGCCAAGAATATTCGAAATACCAATCAATAACAATGTTGGCATGATAATCTGCATAGGAACAATCGAGCCCGCATATGCGGTACCTGACAGGAAATAAATTCCCTCTTTAGCATACAGGATAAAGTAAAGCATTAACGGAGACGCCAAAATAAACACAAAATTTAATGCTTTCCTGGTTATACGTTTAAATTCATCTATCTTACCCTGCTCAACATAATAGGATGATCGAGGTAGCAGAACGGTGCCAAGCGATGTAACAATGCTTACAAGAAGAGATTTTACTCTGACTGCTGCATTATAATACCCCACATCTTCATCTGTCTTCATAAAACCGAGCATTACTGTGTCAAGATGCGTATAAATTGTAGTGGCACATGACATGGCAAAGAAAACGCCTACAGCTTTAAAATGACGTTTGAAGTTGTAATTGCCAACAGGCTTCATGTCGATATACTTATGGGCGTTCACAAAATTAAATACATTTGATGCAGATGCCGCTAAGATTGAGATAGCGCCATAGATTACATAGTCATCCTGTTCATGAATCAAAAGGAACATCGCAATCAGAGCAATGAATTTAAAAATAATAGAACGTATTGTAATATATGTATATTGCTCTAGTGCTTTATACAGCCATTCCATTCCGATGGATGTCAATAAAATAGTCGCACTCACAACAACATATAAAGTCCTGTCTTCCTGTAGCCTCGGCACAAATAACAAACACAAACCAAGAACAACGTAAGAAATCAGATCCATCACCAAGTTAATAATCAATAGCTCCTGTGCTGTTCTCGTTAATTCTTCACGATCGTCACGTACTTTAGCGCAAGCTCTAATACCATATGTTGGTATGCCTAATTGAGCAAACATTGAGAAATATGAAATTAGAGAGGTAGCAAAAGACACCTTTCCAGTTCCCGTTGGCAGCAACACCCTCGACACGTAAGGAAATGTTATAAGCGGGAACACAAAAGATGACATCGTAAGTATTGCGTTCATTATGAAATTCAATTTAAGAGATGTCTTCTCTGCTTTAGCCATGATTACTCCTCTTCGAACACACTTTGCTCCTCATTATTAGTTCCAAAATACATTAAGCACAGCACCAAGTACATGACATAATTATAGGGGAATGACGTCGTTATAAAGAAGAACAGGAATACGATGACGAACGCAATAATAAACCAGTTCTTGTTCATTATACCCTGCTTTATAGCCTTTATAACAGGAATCAAATACATCAAAAATAGATATACTCCGCCTTGTGCAAGTACTCTGAAAATCGAATTTGAATAACCTATATCATTAAGTCTAAAGGAACTGTAATGTTCCTGGATTGTAGTCATATTTAAGTATCCAACTCCCATAATAGGATTCTCTAACCAAGCCAAAAATCCTGCTGTATAATTATCCATTCTTGTACTATAGGAACTAGTTGTTGCTTTTATAGAAAACATATCCTCAAGCGAAGAAAAAATCCTGTATCCAAAAACAAAGAATGCTAATAAGAAAATTATCCGAACCACAAACCCACGGATTGTTTTGGCTGACGACTTAGTGAAGATATACAATATCCAAATAAGCAATATAGCATATATACCGGTCATCGAAAAAGTCGTGATCGCCGTAATTGTGAAAATAACTGCCCTTTTATAATTCGACTTCTTTGATACATATAACTCATACATAAGGAAGATGCTTAACAAAAGAACATACTTCGGCCCTTCGTAAAAAATACCAGTATTCCTATAGATGGCGTTATTTAAAAGCTCTTCTTTTTGCACTTCGTAGTGAAGATAAAAATAAGACTGCCTGACATTTGCAACATCACTGTTATATACAATAAGGCTCTGATTTGGTGAAAAAATATGTAATACACTTCCAAAGAGCCAAAAGAACAATGACATAATTGCAAGAAAGCATAATATTTTGGAGCCCTTTTCAAAAATTACAAAAAGCGTATCTTTGTCTGATAAATAAATTGCCATCAGCAGTACGACAAAAACCATCAACAGAGTATCAGAAAAATGATCTGAATTGGTCGCAAAATTGTATAGGAAAAATATTATCAGGAATCCTATTAATGTCGCAACACTTTTCCCGTATATTATTTTAATTGTGGTTCCATTTCTTAGGATCAATAGCAAGAGGCAAAAAACAATGCATAAATTTAAGCCTAGTTTGAAATACCCGCTGTGATGCATCCATTTCCAAATACATTCGCAGTCAAGTATAATGCAAAGCGCAACTATAGACTGCAAGAAAGATTCATTTTTTATCTTTAAATTCATGCTGTTAAACACCTCTATTTACTATGGACGAACGGTGGGACCTAAATTCCCTCTCAAACCATCTCGCCAGCCTTTCAGAATCATGCGTATAGTTTCCATCTTTTTGGGATTGAATTTAATCGCTAATACGATCTGCCTTATATTTTGGGTGACATACTTTTTGGGTTCCTTATCTCTTTTGAACATATAGGTAAAGTTTCTCGCCCTATAGTACTCTTTCCAAGGAGCCTCTGTACTTCCTTTTTTCGTGCGACCCATAAATTTAAATGATACACGCTCTAAAACGGGATGATAGTAATTGGAATTAAATACAGTCGCAACAAAAGCGCCAGACCTTAATGCACGGTAATAGTAGTCTTGTTCATCACCTTTAATAAAGAAGTCCTTATTAGGGAATCCAATTGAATCGACCAGTTCCTTCGACACAAGTGTTCCATTGAAGGGATTGATTGTCCCAACTATTAGACCATCCTGCTCCCTCTCTGCAGCAATTTCTTTAGTCTTAAGTCCACCACTTAATCCAAATGATAAAATGCTTTCCGGTCCGCATACAAGTGAATTTAGAAGCATATCCTTATGTGATGAATAAATTGTTTCAGCCATTTCAACAAGATTTTTCATCATATCATTATCTGATGGACGCCCGTCATCATCCATAAGACATATATAATCATATCCATCATCGTATGCCATTTTCAGCCCGGTATAAAATCCACCAGAACCGCCGATGTTTTCTTCAAGATACACATACTCTATAATTGGATTCTGCAAAATACCCTCTTGACGAAGAAACTCTTCTGTATTATCAGTGCCATGATTATCTATTACATAATATCTATCAACCACATAGCTTTGCGACAGAATTGATCGGATATTCTTTACCAGCTCACCCTTACGATTATATGTAACTACAACGGCTGCAACTTTCATGTTAAGTCTCCTCGTATAATAATTTTTCCCATTTTTCACATATGGCATCCTGATCTAATTCTCCCTTGATTTTCTCTGCTTCAACAGATAGTTTGTTTCCGAATTCTGGCTCTTCTATTATCCGAACGATAGCATCTGCCATTGCTTTGCAATCGCCTACCGGCACCAAAAGACCGTTTATACCATCGTGAATAACCATCCTCGCTCCGCCAATTGGACAATCAGTGCATACACACGGCATGCCTATCGCGAGAGCTTCGAGCATGGAATTTGATAATCCCTCATAATCAGATGATGACAGGAACCCAGCAGCATCAACTATAGAGCTGTGAACAGCCTTTGCAAACCCCATCATAAATATATACGAATCTGCTTCCTTTTCTTTAATATAATTCCTGATATCCTCTTCTATCAGACCCGTGCCATAAATCTTTAACGTATAGTCTGGATACTGATCATGAACCATACAAAAGGCATCAATCATCATAGGCAAATTTTTCTGTTTATCTATTCTGCAAAAAGCAACGAATTCCTTCCTTCTAACTCCCTGATATCGTTCAGGTAGATTCGGTGATATAGGGTTCGGAATCACACAACCATTTCTTTGGGCGCGTTTCGGAAAATATGCCATGGCATCAGGAGTTTGGTAGACTGTGCGATAAAGAAATCCAAAAGCATGATTTCTCACCCATCTAAAAGGAGCCTTATGCGGTTCCGTTCTTGGATCAGTTCGCTCGGAGCCAATAACCTTTACACTTAATCCTATTGTATAAATAGCCGCATAAGTAGCCATTCTGGACATAAAAGCAAATAAATATGCATTGTCATGTTTTTTAAGTATCTTACGTGTCATAAGACATGGCTTCACCATATCAAGTTCTCTATTAATTTGACAATGTAGACACTCTATATTAATCCTCTCATCCAATGGATACTCAATTGGGCTGTCACACCATACAACAATGGTTACTGAATATCCTTTCGCAACAAGGTAATTTGCAAGAATGCCCATAACTCTATGTGCCCCACCCCAGCCTTGTCCTCCAAGGCTTTTTACTACAAAAAAAATTTCTTTGTCATTCATAATTAAACCCGCCAAATTTCAGATAAAAATTCTGAAGTTTTTCTGCCATGGTATCCATGTCATAATTTGCATCTATAATGCATTTTTTCATGTTTTGATGTTTTTCAGGATTGTCTACCGTCTTTTGAATTTCATTAACCCATTCCTCAATAGGAGCATTCAATGAAACCCTGGTAATTAACGGACTGACACTAATCTCCTTAGGTAGTGTATCAGTGCATACAACCGGAGTGCCAGCAGCTTGCGCTTCCACACCCACAATTCCTAATCCTTCAAAAAGAGATGGCATCAAGAACACATCCATTGCCTGATAAAGTTCTGCGATATCACGTCGATTACCTAAAAATAAGACACTGTCCTTCAGTCCTTTTTCCTCAACTATCTTTTTTATATCGTCAACCATACTGCCCGATCCAATCAAAAGAAGTATTGCATCTGCACGGTCAGACTTTAATTTTTCAAATACATTCACCGTGAATTTCTGATTCTTCTGTATCTCGAATCGTCCAACGCTTCCCACAACAAAATTATTTTTAATACCCAATTCTTCACGCTTAACATTTCTCTTTTCTTCTGAGAAAGTAAAGTCATCCGTTATTATGGCATTATTAATAACCTCGAATTTTTTATCGCCAAACATATATCGACCGGCCGCTTCTGAACAAGCAAATAATACATTCGCATCTTTCGCATATAGATGATTCATAACCATCTTAATCAACATTTTAGCGTCCTTTTGAGTTCCATTTGTATGAGAATGCGCTATTCTTACCGATACTCCATGTTTTTTTGCAATATGCAAATAAATTCCACCAAGGGTGTGCATATGTCCATGTACAATCTTATATTCTTGATGATTCTCAAAAAAAATATTTAGTTCCTTATAATATTTCAGAAAATTATAATCTTCTCTAACTGAAAGCCGATAAATGCGCCCACCCAATCTCTCTATTTCATCATCGAAAAATTGAGGCTGTGTATAATGAACCAAGAAATCAAATTGAACTTTTTCTCTGTCAATTTTTCTATATAGATTCATCAATAAGGTTTGGACACCAGCAGCCTCCATACGTTGCAAAGCATGAAGCACTCTTATTGGTTCACTCATTGATTGTCCTCCGGCAATTTTAACCAGTCTCCAAACACCCTATCCCATTCATCTGGTTGAAAAGGCATAAAACCACTAAAATGATAAAAAGTGAGCTCACCAAAATATACTCGTTCATCGACCTCATAAAAATCAACTCTCACATGAGGTATCCCTTTTGACAGAATTTTGGATAGTTCAATCATTTTCTCAAAAGTGACGGGTTTGCGCACTTCTCCAGCATTCGGATAATGTTGCTTAATGGTTAAGTGGTTAAAATCAAGGTCATAGTAATCAAACTTTGTAGCATCCTTAGAGCGATCTGAGGCTATAAACATCGCCTTTGGTTCTCCGTCAAAGCAAAAGAACTTATAATCCCTCAGTTCACCGTCAACATGATCCTCCATATATTTTTCAGCAATAATTCTGGGTTTAACATTTTTATATGGCCACTCACGCCCAATATAATAAAACTGGTATTTTAAAGCTTCTTCTATCTTCTTCTTAGCGGCTTCCTTATCCAATTTTGATTTATCTTTTACTATGACAAGCCCCTCTGAATCATGTGTACATTTCAAAACAAACTGATTAGGAAGCGCATCAAAATCGATTTCGTCAAAATGATCCCACACACCCAAGGTAGGAATGATGTATTCCTCTCCTATAATAGGAGCTACGTACTCTTTCACTTCGTACTTATCTACAAGCCGTGTATACAGCGCGTTGTGGTCGTGCAGCTTTAGCCAGTTAAGCTTCTCATTAAAGGTTTTCGGATTCTTCAAATCTGCTAACCGTCTAAAATGTGCAAAGTAATAAAGTTGGATATACATTTTATCAGGCATAAAGCGGAGCATATATTTAGCTTTTTTTAGAGCCCTATTGCTGCTCATGCTGCCACCCACCTTTCTGGTGAGTAGCACGGTATAAACACTAAACCATTCTTGTAGCTTAGCTTATACCCCCCCCCGATTAATTTATGATACATTCCAACCAGTTGCTTAGATACGAATCTTACATCATAGCCACTATCAATTATTTTCTTTGACCTGTCAGTCCTAATAATGTTTTCAGCTTCCGAAATAACCTTATCGCTCCACGTTTTTTTTGAATCATTTAGTGACAGTTGGCAGAATAAATCTGTAACCTTTGCAGAATCTGGTACTTTATCAGAACATATTGTTGGCAATCCTGCCGCTTGTGCTTCAATCGCAACAATACCAAGCCCCTCATATACTGATGGAAAAACAAATATATCCATCGCCTGATATAGTCTATTAACATCATCTCTAATGCCTAAATATAAAATCTCATTTTTTACGCCAAGGGACTCAGCATACTGCATTGTCTCCTCTAACGTCTCTCCCTTGCCTATTAAAAGCAGTTTCGCATCTTGTCGCTTTACAAGTATCTCTTTAAAAATATCCAGTAAAAATTTATGGTTTTTTTCTTTTGCAAAACGTCCTACGTTTCCTATAACCAAACTGTTTTCAAGGCCAAGCAATTCACGAGTTTGCTTTCTAATTTTCAAATCGTATTTGAACTTTTCTACCTCAATTGGATTGTGAACAACTGTAAAGTAATCTCTTCCAAACATATACCTTCCTGCTTCCTCGGAACAGGCCAATAATTTCGTAGCATATATTTTATAGAATCGATTTATAAAATTTCTGACTTGTTTTTTTAATCCACCACCTTCAATCAAAGTATGTGCATGTGCAATGCGAACTGCTATTCCAGCTTTTTTTGCTGCGCCAAGATAAAAAACTCCAAGGCTATCCATGTGACCATGAACGACCTGATATTCACGATGTTCTGAAAAGAAGTTATTCAAATCATGAATATATTTTACAAAATTCTTGTCCTCACGCACAGTTAGACGATATATATGTCCACCTAATGCTTCAATTTCATCATCATAGAACTGTTGCTCCGAATAATGAGTCAAAAAGTCAAATTGAACTTCGTTTCTGTCTATCTGCCTATACACATTCATTATAAATGACTGTACGCCAGCAGCTTCCATTCTTTGCACAACATGGAGTATTCTTATAGGTTCTTTTTTCACCATCACCAATTCTCCTGAATAAATTTATCTATCATGTTCACAATCGCCATAGGGTCTTTATTCTCCCATGGTACAAGACCATCCATCCCAGCATAAATCTTCTTGAAACAGTCTCCCAGATTCTTTAATTCCAAATCAGCCATCAGCACATAGCCATTGCTGCTGAACGCTTCGTTGTTCTGAATCTGATGATTATTAATGTGTTCGCCATACTTCTCAAGTCGTGTTACAACAATGACCTTCTTCCCGGCATTTAGGGCTTTCATGATGGAACCAGAGGCTCCGTGGCTTACAACAATATCAGCTTTCTCAACTTCTTCTGCAAACTCGTCCGGAGAAATGAAATCCTTATACTTATAATGCTTCGGCTTATATATAGATGTTCCAACCTGCGCGAACATTTCGTCCGTCAGTGTTCCATCCTCATACAGCTTATCCAGCTTTTCAAATAAACGGTCGAAGGGGTAGTTCCTTGACCCTACTGTTACGAAGATCAATATAAACACCCCCCATAAATTGCTTTTTTATAATACCTCTTCTGACTCTCCCACTGGACAATGAAAAGATCTGCATGTTTCTCCATCCTTTTTCCAGCCTCAGTCGGCATATTTGCTCTGCCAAATGTCTCTATGTACACAATCTTCTTATGAAACAAGACGGCGAGAAGATAAAAAGGATAGGCTACCATCGTGCCTGTAGTTATCACAAAGTCCGGCCGTTCCTTAATCCAAATGCCAACAGAGTAAATTCCGTTCCACAACATCTTTAGCGGCATCAGCTTATCTTTTAAGTCAGTCTGGAGTACAAAATACTTTCCCAATGGCTCATCAAACTGTGTCTTTTCAGTTACAAAAAATCCCTCATACTTCTCTGCCAGCGGCTCCAGCTTCTGTAGCTGCTCCCAATGCCCACCGGAAGACGATACAAAACAAAGTCTCGGTTTTCTGTTATGCTTCCCCATTGGTAACCATTCTCCTCAATCTCTTCTAAACAAATCTCT
>Ga0192240_10263_pt1 | contig 24743 bp, 21 predicted proteins | sample Koala_Koa27_H3_FD_131237 | JGI IMG/M metagenome (GOLD analysis project Ga0192240, IMG submission 131237) | Enriched cells from koala feces incubated with labeled cellulose particles, San Francisco Zoo, California, United States - Koala_Koa2-7_H3 ...
CCAGGAATACAGAGGAGGAGAGATCTTTGTTAGTGGAAAACGCAAAGTAAAAGAAGAAAAAGTGCCGGATCCGGAATTCTGATAAGACGTTTGGTTTTTCTTTATTTGAACCGGTAGGTAAGCATCAGTTTACTTTCGGAAGTGGAGGAGTAGACATTCTCAAAATATTTATAATACGTTCTGCGGACATAACTACTGAAATCCCCGGTCAGGTAAAAATTTTTCCTGAGACGATAATCGATGCGGATATTAGAATGGTACAATTGCGCCCGGGAACGGTCTCCCTGCGCATTCAGGGTTTTAGGATTGAAATGTTCCCAGTCCATCTGTTCCGGATATCCTTTCCAGGTAAACATGTAATAAGTTTGTGAATTTAGTCCCAGGCGTATTTTCTGGTTGAAAGAAGAATAGCTGAAACCCACTTTTGTACTCAATCCGTTTGCCAGATTGTAGTTCCGCTCATCTACCCGGTAGTAGTCACTCAGGGAAGCTCCTAAAAGAATTCCGTTTAAATGGAAATTCCCTTCCATTAATCCCCGCTTAAAAGTTTCATTCCGGTAGAAGAGCCCTCCCCCAAAAGAAGCAGGCGTACAAAATTTATAAGGGGTTTTGAAAGAGATATCAGAGATCGTATCCGAATCATAATAGTCAAAATGTTGATATAAACCGATGCTAAGTGTCTGTTTCTCTTTTTCCAGTAATTCTTTTCCTACGATCCGTCCAATGATGGACAATTCTCCTAAGACCGGCTGGGAAGCCTGCACATTCAGATTGGTTTTAATCGAAAAATAGTCATAAGGTTTTCCCCGGTCCGCTTCAAATTTATCCCCATATTCAATCCGGATCTCCGAACCGAAACCAATTCCCTGATCGAAGACCGCGTCCTGCAATTCCAGCACCCGTATGCCGGCGGATACCTCTATGCTAACCGGGGGCAAACCAAATTGTCTTCCGGAGGTAGCCCGTTTTCTCCAGGCGTCTCCATGGATGATACGGGTGAGACCCCGCATCGGTGAAACCATGAATGCTATCGCTTCCCGTCCAAATCGCTCACTACCGTAAGCCCGGTCATCTAAGAGTAGGTCGGATGCCCTGTAAAACACTTCGCCCAGAACCATACCACCTAAAGGAGTGGCAATGATATCATTGGTAGAAGGATATTCACATTCCATGAACAGTTCCCACATACCACTTCCTGCCAGTGAGAACAACCCGGATTGCCAGTAGTTATATCCGTTAGAACGGGCTGCATTGTAATATAAACTTCCATGGTAAGGATGGAGGAACATGTTGGTTCCCATCCGGTCATTATCCCAGATAAATCCATGCCGGAAATTTTCTTTGATCGTATGGCCATTGATATAGGCAAAATCTCCTTTCTGGATGAAACGGTCAAAGATCCACACCCCCATATTGATCCCAAAAACAGTTGCCACTGCCTGCGGTCCTTTCTTAGGAGCATAGAATTGAATGTCCGCCGAATCCGGAGGAAGGGTAAAGAAAAACCGTTTGTCCCGGGAGTATTGCGCTGAAGAATAAAATGATAGTAACAATAATAGGGAAGTAAATATATATTTCATTGGCTAACAGATCAAAAGCTGGATAAGTTTCTTATTATTCCCCTCTCAAGAAGCTGGGTAAAAAACTCTCATCGTTCTTTGATAAAGTTACGGATTATAAGTACCCCGAATGGGGTGCAATGTAAATAACCCCGGGTAGCACCCGGGGCAGAGAGTATCCTTCTTGCTACAACCCTTTCACAGGATTGCACCTTATCCAAGGTGCCGAAAGAGCGGGTAGCTGTTACCCCGGGTGCTACCCAGTCATGTTCGGAAGATTTTTTCGAAGGTTGATTGGCGAAGGGTGATCTTGATCTCTTAAGTCCCGCAGGGACGGCACATAATAGCCTGGGACGCAAGTCCCAGGTAGAGAAATCCCCACCCGGGGTGTGCTGTAGGTACACCCCATCTTATGAAAACAATCGGTTTGTATATGTAGTGTCGTGCTTACAGCACTCCATGGACTCCTGATACCTGACCTGGGATTGGCATCCCAGGCTATTATATGACGTCCTTTCAGGACTTAAGAGATCAAGATCACCCTTCGCCAATCACCCTTCGCCAATCACCCTTCGAAAAAAAATCTTCCGGACAGGACTGGTTGTTACCCGGGTTTATTGGCTACGGCCGATCTGCGATTCACATGGCATCCCATTCGGGGTACTTATAATCCGTAACTTTATCAAAGAACGATAAGAATTTTTTACCCAGCCTCTTGTGAGGGGTTAGGGGTGTGTCACCAATCCAAACAGGAAAGAATGACAAATCTTTTTTATTTACCCCAATGGGATTAAAAAGGATTCCGCAAATCCTGAGACTGCCGTATCCATAACACACCCCTGCCCCTCTCAAAAGGAGAGATTTAACACACAATGTAATTTTTGAATAACTGGTCTTCCGCCAGCTCTTCGTAACTTTTCAACCGGATTCCTAATGACAGGAATAGTTTTTCTATACTGTCATTGATGACGGGGATATAGATTTCATTGATTTTTTTGGTGAGTGCCCATAAAGACAAGTGACCGCTTTTGTCCATGTCCACAGTGTCATTTTCCACACCTACTACTTTGTTTTCCTTTACGGTAAAAACCACAACCTTACCAGTATTCTCAACGCCTTCTTTCTTGTCCTGTTTCAGGAATAATGCAACTCTCATACTTTCTATTTTTAAAGGTTTTCTCAAAGATCACCCTTTTAATTTAACTAAAAAAGGGCAAAAACACATATCTATTGTTCCAAAACGCAGAATGGACGTTTGATGTATATAAAAAAACACAAAACCCCTCAAAAATCATATAGGTATGTTTTTTGTGCTATAATTTCTTTTCAATCCTTACTCATACGACAAAAACGGAAAATGTTTCCTGAAACCTTTACAATCTATCTGTTTTCTTGCATAGATTGTTCTTTATATATAGATCTTTAATGTGAAATTTAATTTCTGATAGGAGATAATTATGATGAAAAGTAAAAGTTTTTATGATCCCGTCCCTCTATCCTCCGGAATAACCCAAAAAGGGTTACTTCCGGATATAACTTTACGGGAATTGACGGATGCACTGGAACGTGAGATGATCGCGCTTTCCCACGAGCGGACCGCGCGTGCTTACCGGTCAGCCATGCGCAGGTTTCTGTGTTTTTATGGAAAAGATGATATCCCGGTCAGCCGGTTGAACTCCCGGTTGTTGGTTGAATATGAGCAATACCTGCTGGCGCATTCCCGTACCCTCAATACCATCTCCTTTTACATGCGCAACCTGAGGGCTATATATAATAAAGGTATAAAAAAGGATGGTTGGCTCCGGGGAAGGAAGAGTTATTTCAAATGGTATACACCGGGATACAACCCACCCGCAAAAAAGCCATAGAAGCAAAAGATATCCGCCAATTGGAACGATGGGTAAAGAAAGAAGAGCTCCGTAAAAAAGTTTTTCCGGAACCTTTAGTGTCTTCCGTCTACTACTTTTTGTTTTGCTTCTATGCCCGGGGTATGTCCTATGTGGATATGGCTTATCTGAAGAAATCAGATATCCGGAACGGCGTGCTCCGTTACCGGCGGAAAAAGACCGGTCAGTATCTGGAGATACGGATCATCCGGGAGTTACAGGAGATCATTGATTTTTTTTCCTCCCGGGTAGTAGATTCTCCTTATCTTTTCCCTATTATCCATCGTAAGAATAAAAGCGGGCGTTTACAATACGAAAGTGGATTACGATTGCAAAATAAACGGCTGAAAGAGATCAGCCGTGAAGCCGGCCTGGACTACCCTCTTTCTACACATGTGGCCCGTCACACGTGGGCGACCATCGCCAAGAAAGAGCATATTCCTTTGTCCGTGATCAGTGAAGGATTAGGGCATACGTCCCCGAAAACAACAGCCATTTACCTGGCGTCTTTCGATAATAACACACTGGATCAGGCCAATGTAAAAGTGATAAAAGCAATAAAAAGAGCTGGATAAATAACGGGTAGGATGATGAAAAAGCTCTATATTTGTAACCTTTGGAAAGACCAATGAATAATCTGTCACTTCGCAAGTGACGGAATCCTAAAAAGAATACTGCTTTTCCTGCTGCAAATATACCGGGTAAAAAATTATCCCAGCTTCCGAAAAAAACGTATATTATTTCAATATTTACGACCCTTTCTTAACTGGCTTGGAGGTAAACCAATGTGTTTTTTACAAAAATCGGTCATGTGTGAAAGGGTTGCGAATCCGCATTTGTCCGCAATGATCGCTAAGGGAAGGGTGGTCGTTGTAATTTCACGGTATACTTTTTCCTTTTTTTCCCGATCAGCCATCGCCCCGGTGAAATACCGAATACCTGGTTAAACTGGTTTTCAAAACTCTTCAGGCTCATATGGGCGGCATTTGCCAGTTCCTGTACGGTCCGGACATGCATATAATGAGTATAGACGAACTCTGCGAATGCGTTTTCTCTTTTTAGGGCCGGATAGAATAGCCCCGCAAGTTCCTTGTCTGTGTAACAGTGACTTAAGATATAAAATAATTCATAAATCTTCAACCGGTGGAAAAAAGCGGTCAGCCGGCATTCTTCAAATAAAATATTTACATGACGGGTGTATTCCCATACTAAAGGAACCAGCTCCAACGGATTAAAAGAGGAGTTAACATGCTCTTTTAATCCGGATAAACCGGGAGGGAGAAAGTACTCACACAAAGCCACACAATCGGGGAGATGGATGCCTGTTAACTGGCTTGCCTGGGTCATCGTAAAGGTACATAAAGTACCCGCGGGCAGAAAAAACAACTGTCCGTTTTGTATAATTTCTTTTTCCCATGACTAAAAGTGATCGAAAAAGCCCCTTTTTTGACGATCCAGAGGGTATGGTCAGAAAGTTTAAAAAAAAGTGATTCCCCTTTGGAGGCAAAAAAATGCTCTATGATCCCTTTTTCTTCGCTGAAAAGCTCTGGAAACCCGGCCGGATGATTGTTCTCTCTATACATATAATCCTTGTTTTTATAGGTTAAAATCTTAATTCCCAGATAAATATTTTCCGGTTTAGCACCGGATTCCGTCACTTGCGAAGTGACAGGAAATGAATCAAAATAAAAATAGGTTAGCTATAACCCTTTTACTCAGTTTCAATAGCTCGTGAGAATAACAGACATATGGACGTAAGAAAAATAATAATGCTGGGAATTTTCCTCTGGATACTATCTCCTCTATACGGGCAGGAGATCATTCAACTGGCCCCTGTTTCCCAGGTCGGGTTGAAAGCAAACTTAGTAAGTTATGCCACGACCACCTTAAGCATAGGAGCAGAGGTCAAACTGGCTCCCCGTTACACAATCGACCTGCCCTTGACCTACAATCCCTGGTCCTTTACGGAAGAGAAAAAAATGAAACATATCCTGTTCCAACCGGAGCTGAGATACTGGCTGTGCGAATCTTTTCATGGCGCTTTTGCCGGTCTTCATGTACATGGCGGTTATTACAATGTCGGTGGGATGGGGCTATCGGATTATATGAAAGCACACCGTTTCGAAGGGTGGCTGGCCGGTTTCGGGGTTTCTTACGGGTATCAGTGGATCCTGTCGGAGCGGCTTTCCCTCGAAGCCACATTCGGATTGGGCTATGCCTATATGGATTATGAAATTTTTCCCTGTGAAAAATGCGGACAGAAGATCAAAGATAAGACAACTAACTATTTCGGACCCACACGGGCCGGAATTTCCCTGATCTATATTCTCAAATAACAGATAAAACATTCGATCAATGAAAAACAAAACATACACGATGGATTCGCACCGGATCTTCCCCTACACATACAGGATGAAAATAGGGGGAGTATTAGCCTCTCTTTTCCTTTTTTCCGCTCTTCTGGAAGCACAACAACCGGACAACCGTTTCAGGGATGTCCGTATGGAAAGAAACGGAGAACGGATGGAAATCCAGTTCCAGTTTCCCGTACACGGAAAAAGTGTAGGAAAAATGGAAAGTGCTGTGCTGATCCCACAATTACAAAAAGGAGATACCATCCTTTCCCTTCCTTATATTCGCCTTAATGGAAAAAGTCGTTGTAAAGCGCTGCGAAGAACCGAAGCGATCCAGGGTTCCGGTGGTCAGTTGTATGACCAGATGTTTGCCGAAGAGGAGATTCTTTCTTCCGGTTACCAGAAAGTACTGCCTTACAAAGCAGAGGTTCCGTTTGCTCCCTGGATGGCAGATGCCCGTCTGGTGGTACGGGAAGAAATCTATGGATGTGCAGGGGCTAAAAAATACAACTTGCTTCACTGATCACTCCATCCGTAGAGCCAGCTCCTGTGCGTCAACCCCGTTACACCATGAAGCAGATCCTCGATGGGATCCGTCCGTTAGTATCCTACATCACACCACCCATAGAGAACAAACAACGGTCGGAAACCGGAAGTGCCTACCTCGACTTTCCACAGGGACAATCGGTGATCCTGCCGGACTATCGCCGGAACCGTGCCGAGCTGAACCAGATCCGCCAGACCATAGAAAAGACCCGGAAAGATCCAAACGTAGAAGTGTAGGAAATCGTGATCACCGGGTTTGCTTCTCCGGAAGGAAGTTATTCGTCCAATGAACGTCTTTCATGGGATCGTGCCCAGGCACTTAAAAATTACCTGCAACGTACCGGTAATCTTTCTTCCCGTTACTTTGAAGTGCAACCGGGAGGGGAAGACTGGGAAACCCTGCGGGAACTGGTAGAAGAGAGCCATCTGCCCGACCGCCATCAAATCCTCAGTATCATAGACAGCCAGGACGACTATGACCGGAAGGAGATGCGGTTGCGTAATCTGGGAATGAGCTATGACATGCTGCTCTCCGATATCTATCCGGCACTCCGCAGGGTGGACTACCGGATTGAATACCGGGTGAAAGATTTCACCATACAGGAGTCCCGTGATATGCTGACCCGTAACCCGGGACATCTCAGTCCTTTCGAACTTTTCCGTGTGGCAGGAAACTATGAAAAGGAATCCGACAAATGGAATGAGATCATCGAACTGACCGTCAGATTGCATCCGGATGATGATGTTGCCAATATCAATGCCGCAGGGGTACTCTTGAACCGGGGTGATCTGGTAGCCGCTAAGATCTGCTTAGATAAAGTCGCGGAACTTCCCGGTGCCTGGAACAACCTGGGGGTTTATTACCTCTACCAGGGAGACCTGCTCAAAGCAACAGAATATTTCACAAAAGCCCTGGTCATGGGAGTAGAGGAGTCTGCTTCCAACCTCGATATCCGCCGCCAGATGGAACTTTATAAAATAGAGAATTGAAAATGGAGAATTAGTTTTCAATGCTCCTATTGTTTCTACAATTAACCGACCCCATATCAATCATACACTTTTACATACTTATAAACTAACTGATTATTAATTAAAAATTGGGATTTATGAAATTTAAAAGTTTTTATGTAGCTGCCTTAGCAGCTGCTGTTCTTGTATCCTGTAACAAGGATGAAGTATCAGACTATCCTGGCGGAAGCAATGAAGCCGGTGAAGAAACTGTAATGAAAATCGGGCTTACACAGGAAAATGTAACGACCCGTGCCTTCCCTTCCGGTGAAGATGTGGCCACCACTTTGGAAAAAGAGATCAAAACAGCCCGTATCCTCGTGTTTGACACAGACGGTAAACTGGAACATGACATGGACCTGACGGTGACAGCCGGTGTTCCGGAAGAACCGGTATTCAAAACAACGGCCGGAAAGAAAACCATCTATGCTTTAGTGAACCTGCCTGCGAAATCCACTTTAGGATCTAAACTGGAAGCAGGTAGCGCAATCGGACAGGTGCAAAAACTGATCGCTAATATTGAGGCCATGACCGACCTGTCATCTTCAGCCACCGGTTATTTCATGACTAATTTCGATAAAAACCATGTGGTGACTACTATCGAAAAAGGCATTACAGAAAAAGAAGTACGGGAAGATGGTAAAAATGAGATCACAGTGCCTGTCGGACGTGCATTTGCTAAAGTAAATCTTCGTCTGGGTGACAATGTGGAATATCTGCAGGGTAAGCTGGAAAATATCAGTTACCGTGTACGTAACAATCCGAATGCGATGTTTACTGTTCAGAAATATGAGGCATCTTACGGGTATCTGTTGACTCCTTACTTTGACCTGACACTGTCCACAGTGGCAGAGAAAGCGGACTACTACTTCGACAACGGAGCTCCGGTGTCACCGGCTACAGAACCTACATTTACAGCTATTCAGACGCCAACGTATGCGATGGAAAACAGCAACGGAATACCAAAATATCATCAATCCACCTACCTGTCACTGAAAGGCACATTCGTTCCGGATAAGATTTTTGACGGATATGGAGAAGAATCTACTTTACCTGCTAACGGTGATTTCTATCGTATTTGTGATTCGGATGGTGAATATACCAGCAAGATCTATAACACAGCTACTATTCAACCATCTGAATTGGAAAGAGCATTGGAAGGTTTCAATGCAGATCCTACGGATACAGATACATATAGCATTATAAAATATGATGAAGGTACCAGCTATTATGGTATCTGGATCGAAGATCAGGATTACTATGAAAAAGGTGACCTGGTAAATACCTATACCGTAAGACGTAACTACTACTACTATGCAGTGATCAATCAGGTGAAAGGTCCTGGTTCAAATGATGAAGACGGTGTACTGCCAACCGATCCGGAAGAACCGATCAAAGAATCTACCTGGATCAAAGCGATCATTGAAGTTCAACCCTGGGTAGGTAAAAATATCAACTCTGTGATCTAAACATATATGTAAAGTGTATAAGAATGGATCCGGCCTGTCTTTCCCGTCAGGCCGGGTCTTATCTACTAATTCCCCTATGTTCCGTGATATGAAAAAGCTGGAAATACTGATCTGTTCTTTTTTGTTTTTATTTGCCGCCACCTCCTGTCTGCATGATGACCTTTCTGATTGTCATGAGCAGGTCTATTTGAAAATGACTTACACCCTGAATGCAGACTATATCGATAAATTCAGCCGCTCTGTGGAAGAGGTCGCTGTCTTTATTTATGACGCGGATGAAGTGTTCGTCAAAAAAGAAGAAGCGCGGGTAAGTGAGTTAATCCATAGTAATACCCTGCCTCTGAATCTTCCGGCTGGTGAATATACGGCTATCGTATGGGGAAATGCCCTGACTGATGACTATGAAATATCCGGTACGGAATCGTTATCCACCTTGCGCCTGAAACTATTGACACAGGGTAATCAACCCCTGCATACGGATCTGCCTCACCTGTTCCATGGTATCATAGATTTTGAAGTCACCCGGGAAAAAGAACAGGAGGTAACGGTTGATTTGATTAAGAACACCAATAGTATACGGATCGTATTACAGGGAATTTATGAAACCCGTTCCGCTCCCAACAGTGATTATGCCGTACGTATCACAGGAAGTAACGGGATCTATCGGTATGACAATACAAAAGAAGAAGCTCAATCCTCTTTGCAATACATACCCACTTACACAACAAGTGAGGGTGTTTCCGTCTGGGCTGATTTTACGGTACTCCGCCTGGTGCGTGACGATGACCTCCGGGTGCAGGTAACCGAAAAAGGAGATAGTAAGATTTATGAATTGCTGACAGAACGCCTGTTCCGCTCAGCGTATGTAACAACGGATGAAGACCTGGACCGCTATGATAATTTTACGCTGACCTATACCTTCTACGAAGAACTGGATGAATTTTTCCTGACGGCCATCAAAGTGGAAGACTGGGAAATGAAAATCGATCCGGGAATTAATATCTGATCTCCGGATCCATTCCGGACTGTGTATAAAAGGAAACAAGAGAGACAATCATGAAAAAGAAAAATCATTATAACAATAGCCTTACCACTATCCGGACCGGATGGTATTTTATGCTGCTACTGATTTTAGCTGTGGGATGTCTGGATGACCGTTACGATTCAACGGACAAACCGGAGATACCGGATGACCAGATAGAGATCAGTTTTACAACCTATGTGTCCGGAAACCAGGATCCATCCACACGGGCCCTGTTCGTGGATGATGAATACTATCCGTCACAGATTGACCTGTTCGTGTTTAAGGTAAACCCCCAGAATGGAGAAGAGACCTATTTCTATCATATACACGGTTCGGATATTCATGAAATCAGTGATCAGAGTGGGAAGAAACTCTATGGTTTCAATGCCCAGGTCCGTTTATCGGAAAGCGGGGAAAAACACCGGTTAGTCATTTTCGCCAACCTGCGGAAAGAGATTTCCACACTGGCTCAGACCCTGCCGGAAGATACTCCCAAAGAAGAAGTCCTGAAAAAGGCTGTGTTTGAATCCACCGAAAAGTGGACGGCAGAACGCCAGGACTATATGCCGATGTGGGGGGGATCTGTCCCGGTGGAAGTAACAAAAGATATTTCGACAATCGATGGAACGATCCGTATGCTGCGTTCAGTGGCCAAATTAGATATCGGATTGAAATTAAATGAGAGTAATGGAGAAATGGCCGCTGCCGGATTGGATAATTTTAAGATCCGGCAGGTGGTGGTCCGTAATGCCATAGACTATGGCCGGGCAGCCCCGTTAGAGGGAAACATCACCGGAGACGTGGCAACCGCTCCTTCTTTACCCACACAGAACGGCAGAAGCCGGGTGGCTTTTAACCCGGACACACAAGGCAATGGTGTACTGGGAAAGATCTATCTGGCAGAATCATCCAACACGACCAGTGCAACACTCGATGAAAAAGTGTGTGTATTAGTGGAGGGCTACTATTCCGAAGATCCGGACAACCCGAACACGGCCACCACTTCCTGGTACCGGATCGATTTCTATGACGGAGAAGAGTAGAAAGATCTGGATGTGCTACGGAACTATCAGTTCCAGATCAATATCGTGCAGGTGGATGGCGCCGGCTATGATTCCGAAGATAAAGCTTACCGTTCCAAAGCGATCAATATCACGACCGAGATCCTGGCATGGGAAGAGTGGGATATGGGAGATATCACCTTTGACGGACAATACCAGTTGGTAGTCAATGCGGACAGCTTCTTTTTCTACAACAACGGAAGAGCACAACAACTGAAAATATATACCGACCATCCGGACGGCTGGCGCATTGAGACGGATGAAAAACCAGCCTGGCTGCAGGTAAACCCGCTTTCCGGCAATAATCCGGAAGAGAGTTTTGAAGTGACCGTTTCGGCTGAGCAGATGACTACTCCGTTAGCAGACCGGGAAGGCTATTTCTATATCCGCTCCGGACGTATGAAAAAAAGGATCAAAGCCTATCAATCTATGGAGGCAGACCTCTATATCGAGGTAACCCCCAACTCGCTTATTTTCCGTAAAAGTGCTACCAGTCCCAAGACCATCACCATTACAAAAGAGCCGGTAGACCAACCCGTCTATTTCTCCTCCGCCGGACTGATCCAATTCCTGCCAAACGGAGGATTCCCGGCCGATGGGCAAACGAATGTCACGGAATATAGCTTTCAGCCGACCATCAATACTTCCGAAACCTACTGACTAATACGATCACCATCTTTATCACAGATGCAACCGGAAAAACGGCCTCCCGGAATATTTCTATCATTCAGTTGCCGACCGATATTAAATACGATGTGGAATATCAATATGATAAGTATCCCTCCACAGCACAGGATAACCTATGGATGAAAGTATCCGCGGAATTAGCCTGGCAGATCTTAGCCGGGGACATTGATCCTCAACATATTCTGACCCCGCAGACCTATGATGTGCAACCCGCCGGGGACAACCGCAACTACTATTTCTCATTAACTCAAAATCCGGCTTTTGCCGAACGGGTGATCAGTCTGTATGTCACCTCCCCGGAACCTGATTTTGAACCGCTGACTGTGACTATTACACAGGACTACACCCGTCCGCAGATCACGGTGACAAATCCTGCCGGAACAAGCAAGGAGGTCCATTTCGGGATAGTGGAAGATGCCAATCCGCAACCGGTAGCAGTCGATATCCAGGTAAATTCAGACTGGAAGTTCACCACGTCCGGGGATTATGCCAAAGTAGTAGCCACTACCGACATCCCGGCAGGAGTAGAGCAACCGGGAGGAATGCCGAACGAACCGGTGGATAAGCAGGTGAAATTCACGCCGTTTGTTTACCAACCGGAAGTGGGGACACCGGTACAGGGAACGACCGTAACCGGAACCATTACCTTTACGACGGCCAACCATCTGGATGCTCCCGCTTCCACTCAAAATGTATCTGTCAAAACAACCGTTCCCGCTTTCTTTGACCACACCAGCGTGAAAATAAAAAGGGAAGCGGATGATGCGGATGCGATCCCGGCAGGTGAGGAGCTACGCAGACCTGTACATAATGTGTATATAGAAGTTGCCTCCAATACAGCCTGGAGCGGCAGGACATCCGAAAACACCACCCGCTCCCATACCCAGAGAGCGTGGGGAATACACCAGGAAGCAATCTCCGTCCCGGCCAATCAGACATTTGAAAAGCGGGATATCACGTTCTACTACACCTATGACGGGGTGGAAAATGAAATTGCTACCTATACACAGGATAGTTACTTCTTCGACCGCATCGAAATGGAGTATGAAGAGAGCGAACTGAAAGGATGGAGTAGGGACTATACGTTTAGGGCTTATGGTTCTTTCCCCAGTGGAAAGATCCGGATCAAACATGACCTGACCACAGCAACCAGTAGTTTTCCGTCAGCAGAATCCTCCTCTTCCACCACCACCATCACGGTTTCCCGGAACCGTACCGGAGATGTACGGAACGTGACCTTCAGCTATTCCATAGATGACGGAGCGACCTGGCAGGAATTACTGACCATGCCACAAAGAAAAGGAAACAGGAGACTTTCAACAGGTGTGTATGTCGCTGTTCAGGATTTGAATGAGGGAGATTACATCCCGGATGCGCAATATAACCATTACACCCGTACGACTATGGACTGGAGCACGGCCATGGGTATTGATGAAAAATTCAATACGGAAGGATTCAACGGAGCAGACGCGGAAGGTAACTATGTGGCCACCCGGCAGACAGGTTGTGCTGCGTATGGAGAACCAAACGATCCGTCAGGTACCTGGCGTTTGCCGACCAGTCAGGAATTGGAGGAGATCCATACGTATAGAAGTGACATAGATAAATATGATGGTGTCGGATTACCGATTCTCAGTAGTTACTGGAGCCAGAATGAGGTGGAAGGAAACGCCACAAGAGCTCACGGTATATATTACCCCGTCAATCAGGTCTACACGCCTACACAAACCGCCAAGACATCCAAAGTAAATGTCCGGTGTGTAAGTATAGACAATACCCACGAAGACGAGATCAGATAATTCTGTTAGTATAGAAATTCATGCCGGTGGTGTACTACTTTTCCCTATAGTAAGTACACCACTGGCATGTTATCTCCCCAGGGAATCGCCCTTACTGTTTATACATCTCTTTTTTCAGGCCGTAGGCCTACTATATGTCAGACCCCGGCATCGCCGTAGGGCTGTTAAATTCTCTTGTAAATGTTTTATTATGTTGACATTCTACCCTGCAAGGGTAGAATGTCTGGTCACGAGTTTCCTTATTATGGAAGTTATGGTTGAAGGGGATCTCCAGATCCCCGCCTGTCGGGTATACGGATCTCCAGATCCGAATAAACATCTCATTTATGAGAACCACCAAGCTATATCTACCAAAAAAAACTTATCTTTACCCAACCCAACCCTAACTAATATGAAAATGAAATATCAAAACCGAATATCTTCTAAACTTTATTTCGTTACGTTTACGGTAGTGGACTGGATCGATATCTTTTCTCGTCCCTGTTACAAACACATTATGCTGGAATCACTTGAATATTGCCAAAAACATAAAGGATTGATTCTCTACGGGTGGGTATGAATGACTAACCATCTACACCTGATAGCATCCACTGATAGGGAGGAAATACTTTTATCTGATATCTTGCGTGATTTAAAAAAGTTTACGAGTAGAAGAATGATTGCTGCTTTGAGAAGTGATTTGCGGAAAAGTAGGAGAGATTGGATGCTTAGCCAATTTGAGTATGCTGCAAAGAATGATCCGAAAATAAAAAAGTATCGCTTTTGGCAGGAAGGGGTCGATTGTCAGGAAATACTATTGAATGATTATTGCATGCAGAAATTGAATTATATACATGAAAACCCGGTACGGGCGGAGATTGTGGATCATGCAGAGGATTATCGATATAGCTCTGCAATGGATTATGCGGGAAGAAGGGGGTTGTTGGAAATCTGGAGGATTGGTTAGTCGGATCGGGAGATCCTCATACCCAGCAGGCGGGGATCAGGAGATCCCCTTCGACCATAAGATTTTTTACAGGCTGGAGGCCTATGGTATAGTAGGCCTCCAGCCTGTAAAAAATGTGTGTAAAGAGTAAATCACGTCCGTGTCTACTTATTTTCTATCCGGCCCAGCGGGATGCGACTTGTGGCCGGTCTACGATTGTAATCCGAACCGCTCCTGATATCCGGAGAGGTTCGGATTACAATCGAAGATCGGTCTTAGCCAAATCCCCTTCGGCCCAAAAACCGACTATATAAAAATGAAAAAAATAACAGATTATAAGTTTAGATCCCCAGAGGGGGATCCATCAACAGCCCAGGGTCAAGCGAAGCGACACCCTGGGTAAATAAGTCCCCATAGTAACCTTGTAAAGGTTTCATTTTTCTCCCACGCTGGATGCACCCATTATGGGGTTTACCATGGGTGGATCCTACCCAGGGATGAGCCATAGGCGATTCCCTGGGCTTTTGCTGAATTCCTTACAGGAATAAAAAAGGAGTTTTCAGAAATGAGCCTGGAGGATTTCGTGCATGCGGGGGGTGTCCGGGTCAGTGTCTCCGGTCTCTTCTTTGATCCGTAACAAATCGGTTTTCATCTGCCGGATGATCGCTGCATAGGCGGGATCGTTATACAGGTTCTTGTTTTCATAGGGATCTGCCTGGAGATCATAGAACTCAAAGGCCGGTAGGGTTGTTTTGTCTTCAGAGCCTTTTGTATGGAGGGGATCTCCATACAGGAACATCAGTTTATAGCGGCCGGTACGGATACCGATATGGGCGGGGCGGTTGGTGTGCTGGGTCCAGTAGCGGTAGTACATCGCTTCCCGCCAGTCTGCGGGAGATTGGCCCATCAGGTTGCTGCGGAAACTTCTTCCCTGGGATTGTTCCGGTGTTTCCACACCTGCGTAATCCGCCAGCAGGGCAGCAAAATCTATATTCAGGATGATATCCTGGTTTCTGCTTCCGGCCGGGATCTCTCTCGGATACCGGATCACGAAGGGCATTCGCAGGGACTCTTCGTACATCATCCGCTTATCGAAGAATCCATGGTCTCCCAGGAAATAGCCCTGATCGGAGACGTAGATAACAATCGTGTTTTCAGCGAGTTTCTCCTGATCAAGGAAGTCAAGAAGCCGTCCGATGTTCTCATCAATGGCGGCCCCGCATCGCAGGTAGTCTTTGATTAGTTTCTGGTATATTTTCTTCCGTTTCTCTTCCTGGTTCAATCCTTTGGTGGAAAAAGGCAGTTCCGGATAAAAGAATCCACCGGAGCGGTCCCTGTTTTCAGACGAGGTTTCCCAGCGGCCACCCAGGATCTCCAACGGTTGCCCGGTAAATTTCCTGCCGGAGCTTTCAGGGCCAAATTCCAACAGGTTGTCCGGATAGGGGAACTCTACCTCTTCGTAGAGGTCTTTCAGTCTTTCCGGGAAATCCCAGGGTTCATGAGTGGCCTTGAAATGGCACATCATCATAAACGGACGGTCTTTATCCCGGTTCCGGATCCATTCGATGGTTTGGGAAGTCACAATGTCTGTAGAGAATCCGGGGATCGTATCGCCCTGCCTGCCTTTGTCATCATCGATCCAGTTGGCAGCGCTTTTCATAATGGGATTGTGATACTCTCCCTGATCGTGGAACACCAGGAACTCATCAAATCCCGCGGGTTGTTTTTTCAGATGCCATTTGCCAAACAGGGCGGTCTGGTAACCTCCGGCCTGTAAGCGTTTGGCAATATGATCAGCTTCCGGATCAAGCGCATCACTGAGGGTGTAAACTCCATTCCGGTGGCTATAAGCCCCTGTCAGGATAGCTGCACGGCTGGGAACAGAGATGGAGTTGGTACAGAAACAGTTGTCCAGCACACATCCTTCCTGCGCCAGCCGGCGGATGTTCTCATTTTTTACATATTCTTCCAGGATTCCGTCATAGATCCCCCATGCTTTGGAGGTGTGGTCGTCGGAGAGGATAAACAGGATATTCGGACGGTCTGCCATGTCCTGCTCTGCGCTTTTCGCGGAGGTACAGCCGGAGAAAATACTTCCGGCGGCCATACATCCGGTGGTCCATAATGCCGCTGATCTTGTTTTCATTTCTTTCATTCGTATTTTCAATGTAAAGGAACTAATACTTTGTGTTTCTACAAAGATAAAAAATAAGTAGACACGGCCTCAAACCAAATCCTCACATCCAACTATAAAACTATAGGTTACCATTTGTAAGTAATGGATTATTCCCACCGGCAATTCAAAACCATTGGCCATACATGATCCGTGCTGGAAATTCAAAATTATTCAGGATAAATGATCCCCAAGGGGGATCCATCCGTAGCCCAGGGATGAGCCAAAGGCGATTCCCTGGGTAGAAGAAAATCTTCCGAACATGACTGAGCCATATCCTGGTTAACCAGCCCTCTCTGAGTCCTGCAAGGACGCCCCATATTAGCCTGGGATGCAAATCCCAGGTCTAAATAGAATAAACAGGAAGTGCTGAAAGTACGTCACCAGAACGGTCCCCCCTGTCTATAAAACCGGGGTGTACCTACAGCACACCCGAGTGGTGGGGAATAGGCGACCTGGGACTTGCGTCCCAGGCTAATATGGAGCGTCCTTGCAGGACTTAATAAAGGGATCATCAACCATACAGGGCTCAGGGAGGCTGTTCCCGAATAAGCGGATTTGGCTAAGGCCGGTCTTCGATTGTAATCCGGGTTGGCCGGAAGATTTTCAACAGGCCGTAGGCCTTACTTAACTCAGCCCCGGGTAACACCCAGTCATGTTCGGAAGATTTTTGCAAACGGTGATTTTCGAAGGTTGATTGTTTATCTCTTAAGTCCCGCAGGGACGGCACATAGTAGCCTGGGATGCAAGTCCCAGGTCAGGTATCAGTAGTCAATGGAGTGCTGTAAGCACGACACTGCATACACAAACCTATGGTTTCCATCAGATGGGGTGTACCTACAGCACACCCCGGGTGGGGATTTCTCTACCTGGGACTTGCGTCCCAGGCTACTATGTGCCGTCCCTGCGGGACTTAAGAGACAAAGGTCACCTTCGCAAAAATCTTCCGACCATGATTAGACGATGCCTGGTTTTGATTTGAATATGCCACATCCGGGACAATTAAATCTTCCGGCCAACACGGATTTGTAATCCGACTGCATGGGATATGAGGATCTCCGGACAGTGGGCAGGGCTGTTAAATTCTCTTGTAAAGTTTTATATGTTGACATGCTACCCTGCAAGGGTACCAGCAATAGCCCAGGGCTGAGCGAAGCGAGCCCCTGGGTTGTAAAGTAGTATGATTCAACCCTGTAGGGGGTTGCATATGTATTATTGACTCATGGATAGAGAGTGAAACCCTTACAGGGTTATTGTTTTCGTAATCTTACCCAGGGATTCGCTTCGCTCAGCCCTGGGCTGTTACTGGTACCCTTACAGGGTAGAATAGTCAGCATATAAGATATTTACAAGAGAATTTAACAGTCCTGCCGGACAGTGGGGCGCAAAGGTTTTTAGGCGATAAGGTAAATAGACGATAACCATCAAAGGAATTGGGGTTACAATTTTCCGGTCACGATTGGCAATAGATCTCCTTCGGCAAAAACTTAACAAAAAGAGAATATATATATTCATCTTACCTAATAAGTATATTAAGCTGATCTAATAAGTATATTAATTTTAGATAGATCTTATATGATAAAAAAGATCTATTTAATATGCGGAGTCAGGTAATAATAGGTTTCCCGGGAGGGTTGGCTTTCGATGTGGTAGCGGTTACTGGTGGTTATGCAGAAGGACAAACCCATTTCTGTAGTGGTATCTACCGGAAGATAAAATGTTGTGCCACGTATCCCGGTTGCCAGGATGTGTTGGGGGAGATCTGTACGGACTGAATCTGTGGGAGCATAATAAATCGTATAGGTATGATTTGCTTCCTCTGCCGTTTTTTTCCAGGAAAGTTTCAGTTGATCCCCTTCTTTTTCCACTAACATCTCCTCCGGAGCAGGAGGGATGGAATCACTCAGCCAATGCAGCGGAGGAAGAAGGGCCGGATAGGTATAATAGTCTGCGACTAATTTTTCGTATAATCCTTTCATATTATCCGTCACCTGTGTACTCCGGAAGAACGCACAACCGGCAGCACCATAGGAACGGCTGTAGTCAATCTGTTCCGTAATGTCGGTTAATTTCCAGTCTCCTTCTTTGTTTAGCATCCGGTAGGCTCCTAAACCGGGCACGATCAGTCGTCCGTTACTGTTATCCACCCAATCATCCACAAACGGGAAAAAATTATCATGCTGGTAATACATCATCGGAGCCACCATGTCGTGTTTCCCATCCTTTATCCATTGCTGTGGATCCTGGTATACGCTTTCATAGGCTGTCCATCCTGCATGGGGTACTTTTTCGATGCGGCTGTACTTTCCCAACGGAGCACTACTCACCTGTACCCAGGGCTTTTCTTCTTTGACCGCATCATATAGGCGGTACACTAACTGATTGATATTTTCCCGCCGCCAATCCGCCAGCTTCTTGTTTTTTCCATATTTGTTATGCAGGCTTTTATCCGGAAAACGGGAAGCCTGTTCCGGATAACGGATATAATCCAGGTGGATGCCGTCAATATCGTAACCCGCCACCAGTTCTTTCACCAAAGACAGCAGGTAGTCTGCCGTACCGGAAGCACCGGGATCTAAGTACCACTCCCCGTTATGACGTTTACAAAGTTCCGGCCTGCGTTTGACAACAGAGGAATTTCCCTGAAGCCTCACACTCCGGTCCGTACCTAAAGGAAATGTCACAAACCAGGCATGGCATTCTAATCCTCGTTTATGACATGCTTCAATCGCAAAGGCAAGCGGATCATATCCCGGTCTGACCCCCGCTTTTCCGGAAAACACCGCGTTGACAGGTTCAATAGAGGAAGGATAGATCACATCTCCCCGCAAACGCACCTGTAAAAAGACCGTGTTGAAATTCGCCTTTTTTAGTTTATCTAATATATCTTCCAGTTCTTTCTTTTGTTGTTCCCAGCCGGCTTCCGTCGTTGCCGGACGGGTAGGCCAGTCCAGACCGTAAATGGTCGTGATCCACACTCCCCGGATCTCATGTTTGGGAGGAGGCGAGGCGAGGGAAACCTGACAGGATAGAATCGTCAATAACAAAAGGAAGGAGAGCCGCATGTTATATATTTTCAATGGTAGTCACAGGATGGGTGGCAATCGCCGCTGCTTCTTCCGGAATGTCCGTGGTAATGTAGTCCACGCCTGACATAACCATCTGCCGGATGATCTCCGGATCATTGACCGTCCAGACGTTAATCGTTAAACCGGCTTCTCTGGCCTCTTCAAACCATTCCGGATGTTCCAGCATGACATTGTAGTGGTAGTCCAACCCTGTGTAGCCTAATGCTTTCAGTTCCGCCGGAGCCACATCTCCCCTCAGATAAGCAACTGCTGCTTCCGGTGCCACACGAATAAATTCTTTTCCGGCATCCATATCAAATGTGATATATTCCGTCCGGTCTTTCAGGCCCATCCGGTCCACTATCTCCACCACCGTCCGGGCAGCCTCCTGGTTCCGTTCCGGTGTCTGGTGGGGTTTTAATTCAAAAATAAGCCGGGTGTGCGTAAGCGTTTTCCCTTTTTCCAGATATTCCTGTAAGGTAGGTAGTTTTTCCCCATTCGCGAGCGTAAGGTCCTTGATTTCATCATAAGTTGCGGATTGGATTGCGATCCCCTGGATCGTATCATCGTGGAAAATAACAGCCACATTATCCGCTGTCAGGTGCACATCAAACTCCGAACCATATACGCGGATCTCGTCCGCCAATTCTAAGGCACGGATCGAATTCTGTGCGGAACCTTCCGTTTGCCAATATCCCCTGTGTGCAATGATCTGTGCTTGCCCCTGCGCCTGTAAGGAAAAAGCGAGCAGCAGGCAGAATAAAAAAAGAACAGACGTTTTTTGTTTCATGGAATGTATATTAGATGGTCTATATTTTTATAGTTCCGAAGGAATGGCATTCATTAGCCTGGGATGCGAGTTCCAGGTCCGGAATAAACTACCTTAGGGTGTGCTGTAGGTACACCCCATCCTATGAATGCCCGGTCCGGATAGGTTGTGACGTGCCTACAGCACTCCATTTATTGTATACCTAAGACCTGGGACTTGCGTCCCAGGCTAATGAATGCCGTTCTTTCAGAACTAAAGATTAAATACCTTACTAAAGATTAAATGCCTTTTTCGAGTAAATATCTTTCTGCTTCAATGGCGGCCATACAACCGGTTCCTGCGGCGGTGATCGCCTGACGGTAGTGAGGGTCTGCCACATCTCCCGCCGCAAATACACCCGGTACGTTGGTACGTGGAGTGCCCGGTACGGTTTTGATGTAGCCCGTTTCATCCGTTTCAATCCATTCTTTGAAAATACCGGAGTTGGGTGTATGTCCGATGGCAAGGAAGAAACCATCAATGGCTATATCCACTTTTTCTTCATCTTCTTCTCCCATCCGGTAAACTAAGTGGGCTCCTTCCACTCCATTCTCTCCAAACAGGCCAATCGTGTTATGCTCAAACATCACTTTGATATTCGGTGTTCTCATCACCCGTTCCTGCATCACTTTGGAAGCACGGAGGAAAGGTTTCCGGACAATCAGGTAGACCAAAGAAGCTAAAGAAGCCAGATACAAAGCCTCTTCACAGGCTGTGTCACCACCACCCACTACCGCTACGGTCTTTTTCCGGTAAAAGAAACCATCACAGGTAGCACAGGCGGAAACACCCATACCCGCGTATTTCTGTTCATCTGGCAGACCCAGATATTTAGCAGTCGCACCGGTTGAAATGATCAATGTTTCTGTTTCAATTACTTTTTCTCCGTCAATGGTTATTTTATAGGGAGCCTGCGAGAGATCGGATGCTGTGGCAATCCCCAGACGAATGTCAGCGCCAAAGCGCATCGCCTGTTTTTTCAGGTCTTCCATCATTTCAAATCCGCTGATCCCCTCCGGATAGCCCGGGAAGTTTTCTATATCTGTAGTAGTTGTTAACTGTCCGCCCGGCTGCATCCCTTCATAAAGTACGGGGTTCAGGTTCGCCCGGGAAGCATAAATAGCCGCCGTGTATCCGGCAGGGCCGGAACCGATGATCAGGCAACGAACTTTTTCATTTGTTGTATTGCTCATAATTATATTGTTTTATATGTAAATTAGTAGTTAAGTCTTGATCCAAACCTGTTTAACGTAGATCCACGATCTCTACACCCGGAAAGTCTGCTTTATTAAATACAAAATAGCTGTCCGGTTGGCTGACATTGGTTTTCAACTGCCCGATATGGATCGTACTGCTCACCTCATTTTTCATAGATACGGTGATTTTGGAGGGTAGGCCGGAAATCTTTTCCACCTGCAACTCCACCTTTTGAACATCCCCTTTTTTCCTCGGGATGAGTTCAATATCATAAGCCGCTTTACTGTTGGCAGAAGTACTTTCCCCTTTATAAACAGGGGTGAAACCACTTCTGTAACTACCTAACAGGATCGCCGGGTTCGTGAACTGCAATTCTTCTCCGGTAGGAGTGGTAATGTTTACCTCCTCCGTACGGTCTACGTAAGTCCACATGGTTTTGCCGTCATACCATACCTGCATATCCGGTGTTTTTAAGGTGAATTTATCCCCTTTCATATCGATCGTTCCATCAAAACTTTCGGCATAACCCTGCTGGGGTGAACGGGTGTGCAGCGTGAAGTTTGCCTGCATTCCGTTGGCGCTTTCGTATGTTCTGGCGGCTTTATCCAATATATCCGCAGGGTTCTGGGCATTCGCCGCTGTGTATCCTAAAAACAGGATCTGTACCACGATCACCATCCAAACCACTGCACGTACAACTTTTACTTTTTGTTCTGTGCTCATAGCTAACTAATTATTTCAACGAATTTAATAACTGTTCCAGGCTGTATTCATCCTGGATCAATACCTGACGGGCCTTACTTCCTTCAAAGGGCCCCACGATGCCTGCTGCTTCCAGCTGGTCCATCAAACGTCCGGCACGGTTATAGCCGATCGCAAATTTTCGCTGGATCAACGAAGTGGAACCTTGCTGCTGGATCACGATCAGACGGGCTGCTTCATCAAACAACGGATCCCGGTCTGACAGATCGACGGCGCCCGGCGCATTGTCTCCACTACCTTCTCCCACATATTCAGGAAGCGGAAAGGCGGTCGGATAACCAGCCTGTTTGCCAATATAGGAAGCCACCTGTTCTACTTCCGGAGTGTCCACGAATGCACATTGTACCCGGATCATATCACTCCCCTGTGAGAATAACAGGTCTCCGCGGCCGATTAACTGGTTCGCTCCCGGTGAATCTAAGATCGTACGTGAGTCAATCATGGAAGAAACACGGAAGGCCATACGTGCCGGGAAGTTCGCCTTGATTGTTCCCGTGATGATATTGGTCGAAGGACGCTGGGTCGCAATGATCATATGTATACCAACCGCACGCGCTTTCTGGGCAATACGGGCGATCGGCAGTTCAATCTCTTTGCCTGCCGTCATAATCAGATCCCCGAACTCATCAATGATCACCACAATATAAGGCATAAACTTATGTCCTTTTTCCGGATTCAGGCGGCGGCTGATAAACTTCGCATTGTATTCCTTAATATTCCGGGTATGCGCTTTCATCAACAGGTCGTACCGGTCATCCATCTCCTTACACAACGAATTTAATGTCTGGATCACCTTCGTGAAATCGGTAATGATCGGTTTGTCCGCATCCGGAAGCATCGCCAGATAATGGCGTTCAATATCTGAATAAATACTGAATTCCACCATTTTAGGATCTACCAGAACGAATTTAAGTTCGGATGGATGCTTCTTATAAAGCAATGAAGTAATGATCGCATTCAGACCAACGGATTTCCCTTGTCCGGTAGCTCCGGCTACCAACAGGTGAGGCATCTTACACAGGTCAAACATAAAGATCTCGTTGGTGATCGTTTTCCCTAATGCCACCGGCAGATCGTATTTACATTCCTGGAATTTCCGGGAACCAATCACGGATTGCATGGAGACTATCTGAGCATCTTTGTTTGGTACTTCAATACCGATCGTGCCTTTTCCCGGCATGGGGGCAATGATACGAATACCTAAGGCAGACAGGCTTAATGCAATGTCATCTTCCAGATTCCGGATCTTCGAGATACGGACTCCCACATCCGGCACGACTTCATACAGGGTAATGGTCGGTCCTACAGTCGCTTTGATCGAGGCGATCCCAATCCCAAAGTTCTCTAACGTTTGTTTGATCCGCTTCTGGTTCGCTGTCTGTTCCTCCATATCTACCTGATGGTCTCCTGTGTCATATTTCTGCAGGAGGTCAATGGATGGATTCCGGAAGCTGGAAAGGTCCAATTTCGGATCGTAATCTCCCATCGCTGAACCGTCAAAGAGTTCATCATCTCCCTGGGGTACCTCTACCGTAAAGACCGTCTCTTCCGTTTCAGCCTCTTCTTTTTTTCTTTCTAACACCTCAGGTGTGTGATATGTTTCTTCTTCAACCGGAATTGTTATTTCAAAGCCTTCATTCTCTTTGGCAGTTGCGTACAGATCTTCACCCATGGAAACCACAGAAGTATATTCATCCGGAATCTCTGCTTTTTCCAGCTCCTTTTCCGTGTCAAAGTATTCCTCCCCGTTTCCGTCCTTTTTTTCGTCCGGATCCTCTTTCCCATGGATATCCTCATCCTCTTCTTCCTCTTCCATGGGCGGCTGCTCCGGTTTACTCTTCCGTTTGAGCCAACCGAACCCTAACAGGTTTTGAAGAAAAGGGATCGTTTTGGGAGAAGAGAAGATCGCGATGATCAGGAAAGTGCCGGCTAAAAGCAGGATCATTCCCGGACTACCAATATTGTTGATCAGCATTTCCGAGAGGTAATACCCATGTTCTCCTCCCAGGTAAATGAAGGTGTCTTCATAACTATGAATGAATGTAAAGGCAAAAAACAAGGATCCCCAGATCAGCATGGAAGCCGAAAAAAGGAAACGTTTCAACAGGTTTACTCTTTTCAGGTTCATCAGTTTGGCCCCTACAGATCCCAAAAAGAAAAGGATCATAAAAGAAGAGATCCCGAACCACCGGTTCATCAGGAGATCCGAAAGGTAAGCACCCCGTACACCGGTCCAGTTAGCCACTGCGTTTCTGCTATGAACCAGTTCCCCTAAAGGGACATTCTCAATTTTACTTTGATCCACTCCTCCGGTAAAGAAGAAAGAGATCAGTGCCAGGGCGATATAGAGTGTAATAATGGAAATAGTCAATCCTGAAATAAAACGGGTACGCTCGTTCGTAAAGAACATCTTCACC
>Ga0192240_10268_pt1 | contig 24465 bp, 21 predicted proteins | sample Koala_Koa27_H3_FD_131237 | JGI IMG/M metagenome (GOLD analysis project Ga0192240, IMG submission 131237) | Enriched cells from koala feces incubated with labeled cellulose particles, San Francisco Zoo, California, United States - Koala_Koa2-7_H3 ...
CCGCTCCCATCGATAACGCCGCCGCTTGTCCAGGCGGTTTTAGCCGTCTTCTGGCCGTAGCGCGTCTCATAGAGCTGAGGACACTGGTTGGATGACAACCAATAGCTGAACCAGTCGGAATAGAAATCCAGCGTAACGGTGATATCATCATAGCCTTCCGCGCTCAGGGTAACCTGTTTAGTCAGAGAAAATTGATACTCCACAGGGTTGTCTATGGTACCAACGGGATACGTTCCACCCACACGGTACTGGCTGTTTCCGCTTACATCTGAACTGCTTTCAATGTCCGATGAATCATATTCAAAAAACCATCATCCATATCATAGTACACCCCATTCCAGCGGGCGATAACGGTTACATTATTAACGAAGTCATCTTTCGTAAGCACAATTTTTTCTGCGCTATATTCCACACCATCGATCGTCAGCGTCACGGAGGTGTTGACCTCTATATCAATATGGTATACATACTCATCGTCATACGCTGACGCCGCATCATCCGTATATACCAGGTAAATGTCCGTAACGGCGCCACTCAGGTTGGAATAATTGCTGCCATTGGTGGAATACCGCCAATAGCTGCTGTTTCTGCCCTGATAATACCCAAAATGAGTCGCATAGATGGCGTTATCATATGTCGTAGTCAGGCTCGTGGCAATTCTGGAAGAGCCTGCATAATAGTAATAGGTCGTTCCGTTATATGTAACTTCATATGCATCCGCCACATCCGCAAGGGCTACAGTGGCATTAGTGGTGGTGTTGGAATAGGATCCTGTGATGCTAGCCGAGTCAGTAATATCCGTTCCATCCTCTAACAGGAAATGAATATATACAGTCTGTTCGGAACTATAATACGAACCATTGCTTCTATAATAATAAGTGAAAGAATGGCTCGTAGCCGCAGCTGCCGTAACCCCATACTCCACATCCACATTCACGATGCCATACGCCGAAAAATCACTCGTTGTAAAGGAGTAGGTATCCAGGCCGACCTCCTCGTTCTGATCCGCCTCGACATATTCCACATTTCCCTCATCATCCATGTGATAGATGAGGGCATAATCCGCTTCCAGTCCGTCCTCATCTTCTGTCGCCAGGTCAAGGCCGCTGATGGTGACGGTCACATTCTTCTCAGGCTGCACTTCCTCGCCGTCAACATAAAAAGAGATTTCCTGAATGGCCGCGTCGATGACTGTGTAGGTCTCGTCATACTGGGAGAAATCCTGCTCCGCCACCGCGTCCAGGAACTCTTCCGCGTCCGTCCCCTCCGCAGCTTCTACAGTCATCTTTACGCCCTCTGCGAACGCGCCTTCCGGAGCTTCCACGGTGACTGTGATATCGCCGATCTTTTTTGCGAGCGTAACCGCGGGCATTTCCGCCGTTTCCTCATCTTCCGCGGATTCCACAGCAGCAGCCGTTAATCCGACTGTAAGATTTTTCCCTGCGGATGCCTCTTCTGCATCATCCTCTGCGGATGCTTCCTCTTCTGCCGAAGCGTCTTCCTCCGCATCGTCGGCTGCTTCTTCTGTCTGCTCATCCGCTGCTGAGACTTCTTCTTCCAAAGCGTCCTCTTCCGCATCGTCGGATTCTTCTTCTGTCTGTTCATCCGCTGCCGATGCTTCTACTGTCTGCCCATTCGCCGCTGAGGCGTCCGACGCATCCTCTTCCTCAGATGATTCCTCCGCCTCCTCTTCTTCGGCGGCATCTTCCGTCAATGTTCCCGACTCTTCCAATGCAACAACATTCTGTGTGTCTTCGTCAGAATTAATCTGCGCATAGGATGATACCTGCAGTGAACTGATCACCAGGCAGCATGTCAGGATAAGAGCCAGAAATCTTTTCACTTTCCCTTTCATGTTTCTCTCCTTTCTTTCAGGCGCCGCTGTTTCGCGGGCCGTTTCTGATTGTTTGTTCTATGATAAAAAATAATTTTCGTTTACATTATTGCGAGTCGCTTTTTGAGTTTCCTTTTTTCATGCCTGCACACGCCGATCAGCGTATCAACATCCGCCGGTGTGTAAAAACGGCAGGAACCGCAGTCGGTACACCGTCCCGGTTCATCCCATTCGCTGTAGGTGCAGGCCTCCTCCACCGCTCCTATAACCGGGTGACCATCCCGCGTCCAGGCGGGATTCTCATTGAAATTCCGGTACTCCTCGATATACATCTTTGCCAGTTCATCGTAGCGCATGGGAATGTCCAGGACCACGCCTTCAAATTCGTAATGTCTGAATTTCTTCTCCATTTGCTCGCTCCCCCTGTGCCATTCTCAAATCGCTGCTTCGCTGCTTCGTAAAACCCTGATCTCCATCTATAATCCGTTCTCAAAGGAACAGACATTCCCCCCCTAATGCCCTGATTATATCAGTTCCTCCGCGTCCGCACATCACCCTTTTCGAGGCAAAAAAGGGTGAGAGGCTTCCGTGCCGTTTTTGAAATAAAACTTTCACAGATGATAAAAACGTGGTATGATTAACGCATAAAAATCTCTGTTTGGGTTCTCTGTAACAACTACATGACCTCAACCAGCAACAAATCGGGTTAAAGGGATTCTCCTCTGCAGGTGTTTGCATCTCACGCAGAAAAGAAAGGAGACCTCTATGACTCAGAACAACAATAACTTTATCATGCTTCCCAAAGTGGACTTCTGCTTCAAGGAACTGATGTATAACCCCACAGTCCGAAAGGGATTTATCGGCGCATTGCTCGATGTGGATCCGGAAACAATCCGTGACACAACACTGCTTCCCACCATCCTTCCCGGCGACAACCCGGACGACAAGACCGGTATTCTGGACGTCAGGGTGCAGCTGGCGGACGGCACGCAGACAGATATGGAGATGCAGGTCGCCTACTTCGAACACTGGGACAAGCGGATATTGTTTTATCTCTGCCGGATGTACACTGAGCAGCTGAAAAAAGGCAATTCCTACGAAAACCTCAAAAAATGCCTTCATGTCAGCATCCTGGATTTTAACCACTTCCCGGATGACAGAACCTGCTATCGTACCATCTCGCTCAGGGATAACAGGACTTTCGAGCCCTACAGTGACCTGCTTGAGATCAAAATCCTTGAACTTAAGAAGCTCCCGAAAAAATCAGGCACAGAACAGGACACCGTCCTCGACTGGATGCGTTTTTTCAGTGGGAAAACGAGAGAGGAGATGGCAGCTGTGGCAAGTAAGAATAAATATATCGGAGAAGCGTATAACACTCTGGTAGAACTCAGCTCAGATGAAAAAAAGCGCCTGGAATACGAAGCCCGCGAAAAGGCACTCCGGGACTATAATTCACAGATAAGCAGCGCATATCAGCGCGGCGAAAAGGATGGATTGGAAATCGGCGAAAAGCGCGGCTTGGAACAGGCAAAAATGGTATTCAGGCTTCACATGCAGGGAAAAACCAACGAAGAAATTGCAGCAATCCGTCAGATTCCCATCGAGAAAGTTAATGAGATATTGGAATAGGATAATCTAAAACCATTTTTCTATAATAAATGCGCCGGCTGACAGCTGTCATTTACAGCCGCCATCCGGCGCTTTGTTTTCTGTATTCCTGCTAAGTTCGCAGAACGAAACCATCGACTTTCATACATAGTGGTGACTGCGTCAGCAGTCATGTCCATTTGTTATCTCACTGTTATCCGTACAGTACGCTACCGCAGCATATATTTGTGCAGTTCACTTTTCTTCGAGATCCCCAGCTTACTCAATACAGATTTCATATGGGATTTTACGGTATTGAGCGAAATCCCCATATGGCTGCTGATCTCCTGGTAAGTCCATTCCCTTGCCGCCAGCATGGCGATGGCAAACTCCGTCGTCGTCAGGTTGTCCGCCACATCGTGGCCGGTATCCGGATTGTGGACTTTCCGCCACCCGCTGCTGAACGTATATGTAATGCCGATGATCCGCTTGAAATCCTCCGGCCAGTCTTTTTTCAGCGTAGCCTCCAGAAGTCCGCCAAGCAGGCCGTGATGTTCGCCGAACGCCTCGATCAGCCCGTCCGGCCTCGCAAGCTCCCACGCGAGCAGCAGATGATTTTTCGCCTTTTCTGTCTCCCTCATGCTCATGTAACTCATAGAGGCCACCAGATGCAGGTAAATCGCTGAGATCGGATAAACCTGCGGCTGAAAGGCAAACGCCGTCTCCACAATACCGACGCTCCTGCCGTAATCTCCCGTAAGATATGCATTGTGAGCCAGCACATAGCAGAAAAAATAGCGCAGACCCGGCGGCAAAAGCATAAGATTTGCGGAGTCAGCGGCGAATTCGTCTTTCTGCGGGAGATGAAGCAGGACAGCTGCGGCCATTCCGATAAATACGGCCATTGCTTTCAGTTCCCGCGGTGCGTCTTCCTCTGCGTTGAGGTCAGCGACTGTCCTCTGTATCTCAGTCAGCGCATGGCGGGCAAGCCGGATATGGCCTATGGCAAGATTTGCGTACGCATAGACAAAACAGGCAGTCAGGCGAAGCGATGTATCCTCACTCGCCAGATATGGTTCCGTCTCCTCCGCTGCTTCCTCCGCGTGTCCGCTGAAATAATGATATTCCGCCATCGCGATCTCACGCTGTCTGGGGTCTTTCATCTCCAGAACAGTCTCATAACAATGACCGGGAGCAAACGCGCTGTTGAGCAGAGGCAACAGAATGTAACTTTCCATGATGTGATACATCTCCCATCTGTTTTTATATCATAGGAAACCGCGCGTTTTAGCACTTTACAGCAATAACGTCTTTCCTGTGAAACAAAAAATTTACATAAGTAAACACTCCGGGAGTATATCTCCCGGAGCCATCCATCAACCAATGCAGGAAAAGGGACTTGAACCCTCATGAGCGCAATGCTCACACGGACCTGAACCGTGCGCGTCTGCCAATTCCGCCATTCCTGCTCATTCAGTTATCGTTCAACATTCGCTGAACCGTGAGTGTCGAACCAGTGCGGAAGATGGGACTTGAATGGATTGTACCACACAAAACCCGCGTAAAACAAGGCTTTTTTACCAACATTCTTCAAAATGGTACCCAAAGTGGTACCCAAATTACACATTTTAAAGAAAGGAGAGTCCCGCACAGCTAATAAATGATTCTCAGGAAAAAATAATTGTTCTTATCAGGTGCCATAAACTCTTCTTGCAAGCTTATGGCACCATTTCTTTAGATAAGCGTTTTATCATAAAAATGGAATTACTAACTCGCGGTCAACTTCTGCCACCTTCATATTATCCATAGTTTGCTCTGCAGACCATCCCATGGTTTCCATCAAACTTTTAATATTCTGTATTAAATTTTCAATTCTTCCTTTTTCTTCTGCCCTCTCATTCAAAATCTGAATCGCTTCACACACATCCAACACCTCCTCGTTTTCTTTCATCGGTAATTCTGTCCTTGTACATGCATTCAGCACATCTATTTCTATTCTTCCCAAATCACGGAATTTATCATCTGTATTAACTACATCTTTCAATTTATCTGCATCTCTGGAATATTTGATAAATGCCAGCACTTCTTTTAAAGTAGTCGTAAACTTATCAAAATCCTCATCCGGCATTGTCGCCGGTTCAATCAGGTTGATCTTGTAATCTGGCACTAATGCAAGCACTTTGCTGTCCCTGTTCTGAAACATTTCATGGATTGATCTCGGACCATCCCAGGGTTTTGCATCCCAATATATAACCAGAGTCACCACCGGCATCAGGTAGTCGCCTTTCATAAAACCGGAAAGATACTCGGCCCCGCTGGCACCTTTATAATCATCGGACTCCCTGTGTGACGCCGCAGCTTTTTCTACCTGTCTTGCGTACTGCAGGGCATCATACACCATATTTTTCACTGCCATGGCGTAATGAATGGATGCCTGATTCTCAACAGCTAAAATCAAATAAGCAGTTTGTTTATCTGTCATTGCCACAACCGACCGGATCACATCTCGCGTCTTCTGTACAGGCTGCTCCGCACCATCCACACCGCCATATGGAACATCAATTTCCCGGCTATCCAGTTCTTTCAGGCAACTTGGATCAATGACTTGCTCCCCATTATACACAAAATAATTGAAAGCGTCAGCAAATATATCGTTTTGCCGCAAGTATTTTGTTGTCACAGTATCAATCAGCCCCATAAGAATCACCCATCTCTTCCGTACATGTCAAATTCATCGTGTCATCCGGCATCAGAAAATTCATTCCTTCTCTATTAATCATAAGATACCATAAACGTTTATAATTTACAAGCACAATTTCCGAATATGTTCTATCTTTATATGCACAGAATTCCTTTTCTGAGCCATAACTTTTGAGTTATGAAATACTTGAAAACCCCGGGAGAATATCTCCCGGGGCATCCCATTAAAAGATGCAGGAAAAGGGACTTGAACCCTCATGAGCGCAATGCTCACACGGACCTGAACCGTGCGCGTCTGCCAATTCCGCCATTCCTGCTCATTCAGTTATCGTTCAACATTCGCTGAACCGTGAGTGTCGAACCAGTGCGGAAGATGGGACTTGAACCCACACGGCTCGAAAGCCACAAGATCCTTAGTCTTGCTCGTCTGCCAGTTCCGACACTTCCGCATTTGCCATCGTCCTAACCGCTGACGACTTGACTATAATAGCAAATTCATTTTTTATTGTCAATACTTTTTCAGCGGTTTTTTCAGGTTTTGTACGATTTAGTTACTGTTCACAGAGACCACCCTGCGAACATAACACGCTCCGCGGGATGCACGCAAAATGCGAAAAAACAGAATTTTTCGCCGGCATATGGTTTTTTCTACATGAGATTTTCCGGCACGTACGCCTCCACATAGATACCGCCCTCCCGGTACTCTTCCTGCAACAGCTCCCCGTACTTCCGGATGCGCTGGATTTCGCCGGCTCTGTCATAGGGAAACGTATGGCGGAGAAGAACTTTATCTTCCCGCAGCAGTTCTTCCAGCACCTGCTTAAAGGCATCGAGGCCCTCACCGGTCCGGGCTGAAATGCGCAGCGACCTGTCTGCACGAAAATCCTGAAATATCCCGTCCCCCGTCAGGCAGTCGCACTTGTTAAACAATGTGACGATCTTCTTGTCCGTCACGCCAAGCTCCCGCAGTGTCTGATAGACCACATGCATCTGTTCATCCCACTGCGGATTGGAGGCGTCTACAACGTGGACTATGATGTCCGCGTATTTTGCTTCCTCCAGTGTGCTCCGGAACGCATCTATCAGATGATGCGGCAGCTTCCGGATAAATCCCACCGTATCCGTCAAAAGAATCTGCTGCCGGTTGGAAAGCTCCAGCATCCGGGTCGTCGGGTCCAGAGTGGCAAACAGCTGATCCTCCTCCAGCACTCCGGCGTCTGTCAGCGCATTCAGCAGAGTCGATTTCCCTGCGTTTGTATAACCCACGATGGCTGCCACCTTTGTGTGATTTTTCATGCGCTGCTCTCTCGTGAGATCGCGATGGCGGACCACGTCATTCAGTTCTCGTTTCAGATGAGAAATCCTGTCGCGGATCACTCTCCGGTCGGTTTCCAGTTTTTTCTCACCGGGGCCTCTGGTACCGATTCCGCCGCCCAGTCGGGACATGGAGCGTCCGAATCCGGTCAGCCGGGTCATACGGTACCGCAGCTGGGCCAGTTCCACCTGGATCTTTCCCTCACTGGTAGCCGCCCTGGCCGCAAAAATATCCAGGATCAAAAGCGTCCGGTCCATCACCTTTGTGTCGAGCGCCTCCTCCAGGTTCTTCATCTGGATTGGTTTTAACTCATCGTCACAGATGACGCCGGTAGCGTCTGTCTCCCAGATCAGATCTTTTAATTCCTCTATTTTACCGGAGCCGAGGTAGGTACCGGGATGCGCCCGGTCCAGATTCTGGATCAGAGTACCCGCCACCTCGGCGCCTGCCGTGCGCGCAAGCTCGGCCAGCTCCGCCAGGGAATGCTCCGTATCGTCCCCCTCGCGCTCGCTGACCGCCACCAGAATTACACGCTCTTTTATTTTTTCTGTCTCGTACATATTCTCCAGACTAACCCTTATTCTGACTTACTGTTGGTTCTGTTATTTGCAATCTCCCGGCTCTTCCGTCCCGGTCTCATCCGTGTTTTCATCCGAGTCGCTTTACTCCGCCGATTCAACCGCTTCGCTTTCCTCCGCCGATTCAGATGTGTCCGCATCCCCATCCTCCGAGGACTCCGCCTCATCCGCATCGGAGGACGACTCGATATCCTCCCCTACGCGAGTCTGCAAAAACTCATATTCCCGCGAAACCTCTTCATCCTCGTATTTCGACAGGAATGTCTCCGCTGTGTCGCAGGCGCTCTCAAAATCTCCGGAATACTCGTAGGCGATGATCAGATTTTTCAGAACCGCCCGCTCCACGGAGGTGTCTCCCAGTTCCAGCGCAGACTCCAGATAACGCACAGCATTTTCATATTCGCCTGCCTCCAGCGTCATCTCGCCCAGCTCGTTCAGCGCTTCCGCGTCATCCGGATACTTTTCCATATAGGAGGTAAAAGCTGCCTCTGCGCTCTCACTGTCTCCCTCTTCCGCGTAGATCGTCCCGAGCAAAAGCAGCGCTTTATCGTATCCCAGTTCTTCCGCCTGCTGCAGATTCGTCAGTGCGTTCTCATAATCTTCGGTCAGGAAATACATGTCGCCCACAAAATAATATTCTTCCGCTGTGGACGGCGTCACGCTCATCACTTTATCCAGATATTCCTGCCCGTTCTCCGCCAGGCCGGCGTCCGAGAGGTTTTCATAAATATGGACGCAGAGTTCCACATCGTCGTCATTCAGGGAAAATGCCTGGGCATAATCCTCCAGCGCCGCTTCCGTCTGCCCCTCCAGCAGGTAAATATTTCCCCGCAGATAATAGACTTCCCAGTTTTTTGAATCATATTCCACCAGAGTCGTGTAGGCCTCAAGCGCCCCCTCAGTATCTCCGGATTCATACAGTGCCAGCGCCTTATAATAACAGATATCAAGTTCCTCCGCACCGATGGTTCCTACCGACTGGTCAAGAGCTTTCTGAAAGCTCTGCACTGCGCTCTCATAATCGCCGGATTCCATCTGGGAAATACCCAGCGCCTTGTACTCCTGCATTTTTTCAGAATCTCCGCATCCGGATAACAGCAAAAAAGCAGCACACGTCAGTGCAGCAAAAAAGAAAGGTATCCGTTTCCTGATCAACTTCATAACCCGTTTCATTTCCTCCGGTTTTTCATCACACGGAAACCTGTCATAATGAATACATTACGATTTACTGATCGCGCATCAGATAAAGCAGGTCGCCAAAAAATCCCACCACCAGGCCGGGATATCCGGCCACCAGCGCGGTATAGCGGATCACATCCGCTCTCGGCAAAGCAAGCAGGCTGCAGATGATCGCCGCCGCAATCCCAAGCGGCAACAACCACAACAGTGTATGCACCAGCAGGAACCGGAAATATGGTTTCCGTGTCTGTTTATTTTTTTCTGTCAGACGATTCCACAATAATTCCATACGACAACCTCCTCTGATATGTACGAAGCTGATTCGTTATGGTCCTATTGTAAAAATCGGTTGTAAAATCCCCAATCAGGGATTTGTATATTCTATGTAAAATCTAAGTATCGGCGTAAAACTCACCTGTCAGCTCAAAGCGTATTCCTGTGAAAATCCATATCGGACATTCGATATCTTCCTAAAGCTTAAAGGTCTGCCGAACTGTTACGAATGAGTTCCTCGATCTCCTCCCTGGACGGCATCACCCGCAGCGCGCCTTTTCGGGTCGTGATCACGGATGCGCCGGCATTGGCAAAAGTCAGCAGTTCTTTCAGATTCGCTTCCGTCAGATCATCCACCCCGTGATCCAGAATGTAACTCAGCGCGCAGGCCGCAAAGGTGTCTCCGGCGCCTGTCGTCTCAATCGTATGCTCCTGCAAAAACGGTACGGCGTCCACCTCCATGCCGCGATAGAAAGCCCTGCTCCCTTCCTTTCCCATGGTCACAAAGACGAGCGGCAATTCATATGTTTCATGAAGCATCGCAATGCCCTTGGAATAATCCGTCGTCCCCGTGAGAAATTCCACCTCATTGTCCGAAATTTTCAGGATATCGCAGACAGAAAGACCGTATTCGATCTCCCGCCGCGCGTCATCCAGGGTATCCCACAGCGGCTCCCGCAAATTCGGGTCAAAGGAGATGAGAGCCCCGCTCTCCCGCGCCACTTCTATCGCATAACGCGTCGCCTCCCGCGCCGGTTCATGAGTGGATGAGAGCGTCCCGAAGTGAAAAATCCCGGCATTCCGGATGAGATCTGCGTTCACTTCCTCTCTCCGAAGCATCATATCCGCACCGGGATTGCGATAAAAGCTGAATTCGTGGTCTCCGTCCGGCTGCGTGTGCACAAAAGCCAGCGTCGTATGCACGCTCTCATCCTCCATCAGGTTCGAGACATCTATCCCGCAAGCCTCCACTGCCTCACGGAGCGAACGGCCGAACGAATCCCGGCCGACCTTTCCGATAAATGCCGTCTTTTTCCCTAATTTAGAAAGCATCGCAAGCACATTGCAGGGGGCGCCTCCGGGATTCACCTCCAGGAGCGGGTTCCCCTGATTGCTGGTTCCGCTCTCCGTAAAATCAATCAACAGCTCCCCGAGCGCTACTACATCGAATTTTTTCATAGTATCTCCTTCTTGCAGAACTTTTTATATATGGCTCCGCCTTATCCACACGCCAAAAGTAAACGAATATGACTGCTGACGCAGTCACCACTATGTATGAAAACAGAACATCTGCATCCGTTTTCCGGTTTTTATCCTTCATATCACTACATTCTGCATGGTTTTCCCGCAAAAGTCAAGGGCAGGTCACAGGTTGTAAACATATTTTTTTTGCGTCTTTGCCATTACAAACATGTTCCTGTAAAACAAATGTTTCATTTTTGTATAATTTGTATGAAATCTCCATAAGTTTTTTGATTGTAGCTGGATTTTCTCCTGAAATATGGTACAATTGAAAAAGCTATGGGAAAGGGGAGAAAGATGCCATGCGTTTTGACATGCACTGCCACACAAAAGAGGGATCGCCTGACGGCAAAATCACACTGAAAGAATATGTGCATCGTCTGAAAGAGCTTGGCTTCGACGGTATGTTGATCACGGATCACGATTCTTACAAAGCATACCGTTATTATCTCAAGAACAAAACAGACCCCGTCTTTGAAAATTTCACCATTTTAAAGGGAATTGAATACGATACCTGCGACGCAGGCCATATTCTGGTAGTCATGCCGGAAAATATCCGCATGCCCATCCTGGAGCTGCGCGGGCTGCCGGTAAAGCTGCTCATTGAAATTGTCCATGCATTTCACGGTATCCTCGGCCCCGCCCACCCGACGGGGGAAAAGTATTTAAGCATCACCAACTTTAAGATCTATCACAGGCACCCCGAGATACTTCAGGAATTTGACTTTATGGAGACTTATAATTCCTGTATCTCTCCGGAAGCAAACCGGCGTGCGGCTGCCCTGGCGGAACAATACCGGCTCCCGGGCACCGGCGGCAGCGATGCGCATAAAATGGACTGCGTCGGACTTGCTTTTACCGAATTTCCGCAGCCTGTCCGCACGGAATCGGAGCTGATCGACTATCTCACAGCTGGACGTAACTTCGACTCAGCTGCTGTTCCGGCGCTGAATCCTGCGATTGCTCCCGCTAATACATCAGCCGGACGTTTTTCCGGCAAACCGGTCAGGCAAACTGCTGCCAGACTGGCCGCAGACTTCTCCGCCAGACAGTCGGGAGACATCGGCTTCGAATCTTTGAAACAAGCTTCCTCCCGCTCCGCAGAATTGCCGGTCCTGACAAGCGGCGGCAGTCACTACCCCGGCTCCACGCGCGATCATCTGGGACTTGCCTATGATCTTCTGCTGAGGTTATATTATGTGTACAGCAAGATCGGCAATTTCTTCAAGCGTTCCAAACTGGAGGGCGAGGTCGTCTATCTCCTCTCCGTCTCGAACACACTGTTTCAGCGCATCCGAAGCATGGATTTTCTTACCATGCTTCCCGAAAAAGCGCAGAAAACATGGCAGTGGAAAGAAATTGAGGACGAACTGTTTACCGAGAAAAGCCGGCAGGCGTAGTTTTTCGAAAACCCAATTGCGACATCCTCACAAAGCTTTTTTTCACGAGGCGAATTTTCTCATGGATAATATAAGGCCCCGGCTGATTACAACCGGGGTCTTATATTATCTTTTTTCACACGGTCTCTATTCCACGGGCGCATACATTTTTTCCGTGTATCCGTGCGCCTCATCCAGCAGCATATCTTTTACTTTCATCAGACGAATCTGCGTACTGCGCTCGTTCTCGTCCAACTTCATCGAGATATACTTGATGTTCTCCTGCGCGTTCGGGATCACCACGTGTTCCAGAGCGTTGACGCGGCGCCGCGTCTTCTCGATCTCCGCCGCCATCAGCTGGCATGCCTTTTCTGTCTCGGCAAGCCGGAGCATATCCGGCAGAATATCCGCCAGAGATTTGACCGCTCCGTCCAGATCACTGGAAGTATAGGCAAATCCATAGGAATAAATGTCATTCTCATCCGCCGTCCGGGTCTTTGACTCAAAGACAGGTGTGTTGACGCTCATGACATTTTTCTTTTTCACATCCAGATAAACCTCCTGCTTCGGAGCCATCAGGGCGGTATGCAGTCCCTGCTCAGACATTGCGGATCTGGCGATGACAAAGTTCGTGTTGGCAGCCTTGATGTCGGCCTCCACTTTCAGACGCAGCTCCATGTTCTCACGGACCAGCTCCAGGAACTGGCGCATCAGCTCATCCCGCTTATCTTTTAACAATTTATGTCCCCGCACAGCCGTGACCAGCTTCTTTTTCTGCTTCGTCAGCTCCATACGGGTCGGATTTACTTGTGTTGAAGCCAGAGTGCTCACCTTCCTTTCTGAATCTACTGCAGACCATTACCTATTTCTTCTCATAGTACATGTCAAGGAATTTGTCATCAATACGCTTCAGCTCAGCCCTCGGCAGGATCCGGAGCAGATCCCATCCGATATCCAGGGTCTCCATAATATCACGGTTGGCATCATATCCCTGAGAAACGTATCTGGCCTCAAACTCATCCGCGAACTTCGCGTAGATCAGATCGGTCTCCGAAAGAGCCGCCTCACCCAGGATGGTCATCAGTTCTTTGGCGTCCTTACCGCGGGAATACGCCGCAAACAGCTGGTTCATCGTATTCGCATGATCCGCACGCGTCTTGCCTTCACCGATACCCTTATCTTTCAGACGGGACAGGGACGGCAATACGTCGATCGGCGGCGTCACACCCTTGTTGTAAAGCTCACGGCTTAAGATAACCTGGCCCTCTGTGATATATCCGGTCAGATCGGGGATCGGGTGGGTCTTATCATCCTCCGGCATGGTCAGGATCGGGATCATCGTCACGGATCCTTCCTTCCCTTTCTGACGTCCCGCGCGCTCATACAGCGTAGCAAGGTCAGTATACATATATCCCGGATAACCACGGCGTCCGGGAACCTCCTTTTTCGCCGCGGAAATTTCACGCAGGGCGTCCGCATAGTTCGTGATATCCGTCAGGATAACCAGAACATGCATGCCCTTCTCAAAGGCAAGGTATTCCGCAGCGGTCAGTGCCATACGCGGTGTCGCGATACGCTCTACTGCCGGGTCGTTAGCCAGGTTGATAAACAATACGGTACGGTCAATGGCTCCGGTCTCTGTAAAGGACTGGATAAAGTAATCCGACTCCTCGAACGTGATTCCCATGGCGGCAAAGACCACGGCGAACTGCTCATCTTTGCCGCGGACCTTCGCCTGTCTCGCAATCTGTGCTGCCAGCTGGGAATGCGGCAGGCCGGAGCAGGAGAAGATCGGCAGTTTCTGTCCGCGGACCAGTGTGTTCAGTCCGTCGATCGCGGATACGCCGGTCTGGATAAACTCCTCCGGGTACACACGGGCCGCCGGATTCATCGGCAGGCCGTTGATATCACGGCGCTGTTCCGGGAGAATCTCCGGACCGTCATCAATAGGGTTGCCTACGCCGTCAAAAACGCGTCCAAGCATATCTCCGGATACTCCGAGCTCCATACTCCGACCCAGAAAGCGGACCTTACTTTCCGCAAGGTTGATACCGGCAGCAGATTCATATAACTGTACCAGCGCGTTCCCGCCGTCAATCTCCAGGACCTTGCAGCGGCGTCTCTCACCGTTGGAAAGCTCAATCTCTCCCAATTCATCGTAGGCTACATCCGACACGCCTTTTACCAGCATCAGAGGGCCCGCTACTTCCTGTATGGTTCTATATTCTTTCGGCATTTAAGCTTCCCCCTTTCCGATTACAGACGCAATCTCCGTCGTCAACTCCTCGCTGACTTTCGCGTATTCATCCTCAATATCATCCTCATGTACATATTTGAAACGTCCGATTCTCTCACGAACCTCCATCATGATCAGATCGCGGATGTTAGCGCCCTTGTTCAGCGCCTCCAGGGACTCATCATAGTACGCTACCACCAGCTTCATCAGCAGGAGCTGCTTGCGAAGCGAAGTGTAGGTATCAATATCATGGAAAGAGTTCTGATGCAGGAAGTCCTCACGGATGGACCTGGCAGCCTCCATTTTCAGACGGTCGCCAGCGGAAAGTGCGTCCATACCTACCATCTGTACGATCTCATCCAGCCTTGCCTCATCCTGCAAAAGGCCCATCATCTTCTGACGCCCCTGCAGCCATTCAGCGGATACGTTCTCATCAAACCACGGGCCGATATTATCCAGATACAGGGAGTAGCTGGTCAGCCAGTTGATCGCCGGGAAATGACGCTTATAAGCAAGAGCGGAATCCAGGCTCCAGAACACCTTAACGATACGCAGTGTCGCCTGTGATACCGGCTCAGAAATATCGCCGCCCGGAGGGGATACGGCTCCGATCACGGAAAGTGCGCCTTCACGTCCCTCTTTTCCGAGAGAAATGACTTCACCGGCACGCTCATAGAACTCCGCCAGACGGGAACCCAGGTAAGCGGGATATCCTTCCTCACCGGGCATCTCCTCCAGACGTCCGCACATCTCACGGAGTGCCTCCGCCCAACGTGAAGTGGAGTCTGCCATCAGTGCTACGGAATAACCCATATCACGGAAATACTCCGCAATCGTGATTCCTGTATAAATGGACGCCTCACGGGCAGCCACCGGCATATCGGAAGTGTTCGCGATCAGAACAGTCCGCTCCATCAGAGTTCTTCCGGTCTTCGGATCCTTCAACTCGGGGAACTCGTTTAATACATCCGTCATCTCGTTTCCGCGCTCACCACAGCCGATGTAGACCACGATGTCCGCTTCCGCCCACTTTGCGAGCTGGTGCTGAATTACCGTCTTGCCGCTTCCGAAAGGCCCCGGCACGGCTGCAACTCCGCCTCTGGCAATCGGGAAGAACATATCGACTACCCTCTGGCCTGTGATCAGCGGTTTGGACGGCGCCAGTTTTTTCTTATACGGACGGCCTTTACGCACCGGCCATTTCTGCATCATGGTGAGCTCCTGCTCTCCGGAATCCGTAGCAAGAATCGCTACGACCTCCTCCACGGTGAAATCTCCGGAGCGGATAGATTTAATTGTGCCGGAAAGGCCGTTGGGCACCATGATTTTCTGCTGGACAACCTCGGTTTCCTGAACGGTACCGATGATGTCTCCGCCCTCAACCTCTTCACCGACACTGACGGTCGGCACAAAGGTCCACTTTTTATCCCGCTTCAGAGACGCAACCTCCACACCTCTCTGCAGGTTATTCCCTGAAATCTTCAGGATATCATCCAGCGGTCTCTGGATTCCGTCATAGATACTGGTGATCAGTCCCGGGCCAAGTTCCACGGACATGGGCACGCCGAGGGATTCTACCACTCCGCCCGGCTTTAAGCCCGACGTCTCCTCATATACCTGGAGGGACGCCTCATCTCCGTGAATCTCCAGAACTTCACCGATCAGACGCTGCTCGCCAACACGAACCATGTCTGACATATTCGCATCCCGCATCCCGGTTGCGACAACCAGCGGGCCTGCAATTTTTTTAATCGTTCCTTTGCTCATTGATCTTGTCTCCTCTTATTCGCCAAAGATAATGTCAGAGCCAACTGCCTTTTCCACAGAGGATTTCACTCCGCTTACCCCGGCGCCGGTGTTCCCGGTGATTCCGGGGATCAGGATAATGGCCGGAAGCAATTGCTCCTTATATTTTTCGATCTCCTGCTGCATGGATGCCGCAAGACCTTCCGTTACATAAATGACAGCGTATTTTTCCTCCGTCAGCCACTTGAGCCTCGATTTTGCCTCATCCGGGTCATTTACCGGGAAAATATCAAGCCCCAGCGTCGAGAAACCATAGATACTGTCATAGGATCCCAGCACTGCTATCTTATACATACATATCCCTTACCCTTTCCCGGATAGACTCATCCGTCAGCCCATTCAGTTTTCCGGACAGAATAATCCCGACTGTCCTTATCTCGTTCTCCCTTGCAAGCACATAAGCCACAAGCGGTCCGACAGAAAATACCTCGTATTTTTCCGGACGGAGTATCTCCATCAGATAATTGTCACACCAGCACTCAAAAGCAGACGGTGACTGGCGCAGCGCATCTGCCGCGTCACGAAAACTACCGGAAGACAAATACTCCAGAATGGCGTCAAAACCGGACGCTGCCGCCTTTGCCAGCCGCTCCGCGTCAATTCCGCTGCAGGGCTGGAGTGCCCTCCGCGTAAAATCAATGGATTTCCCTGTCTTCTGGCATCGAACCGCAATTTTGATGTCCGCCAGAGCAACACTTGTCTCCGCATATCTTTGGATCGCTCCGGAATCGGACTCTCTGCCGGCCTCATCAATCGCTTCCAGGCACGCTCTGTCAATGATCACATCGCAAAGCTGTCCGTCATGAGTATGAAAAATAGTCTCAAAGGCTTCTGCCGCCGCCCTGTCCATATTCCCCGGCAATCTGGAAAACTCCTTCCGGGAAATGATGTCCCGCAATTCCTCTCTGGAGGGCACCGTCCCCTCATAGAAGAATGCGTCATTCTGCTTGCCGGTAAAGACCTCTTTGATAGCGGTTTTCAGATTATGGAATACGTCCGGATAGGACAGAACGTCAAACGTATCCATCGGCACACTCAAGCTCCGGATCGTCTCCCAGATCTTGTTGCGCTCAACGGCCAGGATCGCGTCAGCGTCCCGCTCAACATCCATACCTCCCCAGCCTCTCTCAATGATAAAATCCAACGCCGCATCATATGATTTGCACGCCATCAGCTGATCAATCGTGGCCTGAGAAAACAGGCGGCCCTCCAGTCCGCGGATATGCGCGACCGCAAAGGTATATTCCACTTCAGACATCGTCATCCCTCCTTTCCAAAAAGAAGTTCATGTACGGTATCCTGCATTTCTTCACGGCGCGCGTCAAAGATAGCACGGATCGTGCAATTCTCCTCCACTCCTCCGTAAACCAGTATAAAACCGTTCTCGATATTCTTTCCTGCTCCGGAAAGTTTTAATGTGCCGCCGGCTTTTTCTGCCGCTTTCGTGATTTTATTTTCAAATCCCTGCGGCATCGCTTTCAAATCCTTATCGGAAAAATAAATCTCTCCGGACTGTGCCAGCGCGTATTTCTCGATCAATTTCTCCAGCATCCCGAAATATGACTCTGCGTCTGCGCCGCAGACTTTGTCGTAAGCCATATTGATCACCTTTTCAATGATCTCCTGCTTCGCGGCAAGCATCTGTGTGCGTCGGTACAGGTCATTGGCGGAACGCATGCGCTGTTCCAGATTCTTTACCTGGGCATCGGTCTGTTTCTGAATCGCAAGAACAGCCTGCTCGGCCTGCGTTTCCGCTTCCGCGCGGATGTTTGCCGCCTCGGTCTCAGCGTCCGCAAGAATGTTCTGCGCTTTCTCCTTTGCCTCTGCAAGAATCTGGTCAACGATTTTTTCCAGTCCTGTCATGTTCGCTGTTCTCCCTTCCTGATAATTTTCTCCTGCTCTGATCTGCCAATTGCGTTACAACTGGATCACAACCAGGATGGATACTAACAGAGAAAGGATAGCATAGGTCTCAACCATTGCCGGGAAAAGCATAGCTTTTGCGAACTGATCCGGTCTCTTTGCCACAAGGCCGATTGCCGCTGCAGAAGCCTTGCCCTGGAACGTTCCGGATACAAGACCCGCGATCGCGATCGGAAGGCAGGCGCCGACAACCTCAACACCGGTGTGTACGTCAATTCCGGTCAGATTTCCGGAAAGGATTCCCTGATTGGAAAGTACCAGGAAAGCAATCAGCAGACCGTAGATACCCTGTGTACCGGGCAGAAGCTCCATGATCAGAACTCTTGCAAACTTGCCGGGATCCTCCGCGGTAACTCCTGCAGCAGCCTGACCCGCAATACCGCATCCTCTTGCCGAACCGCAGCCTGCAAGGCCTACCGCCAGGGCTGCACCTAAGATTACCAATCCTGCTCCTAAACTGTTCATGATATCCATGATAAATCCTCCTGAATTTTATTTTTCTGCATATGCAGATAGTGTTATGAAAAGTAACTGTATCCCTGTTATTTGCTCCGCGCAAACTCTACATATTTTGTAACAGCGGTAAAGGGCTTAAACGGCTCTCCCTTGCCATCATAAAACTTCTGGAAAAACTCAACATACTCCAGCCTGTTGGAGTGCACATAGGCGCCCAGCAGGTTGATCGCCATATTCAGCGCGTGTCCGATAATAAACACGACGATAAAGATAAGCAATTTTAAGATTCCGCTGCCGAACATCGTTCCGATCATATTGACGACCTGTGCGATCGCGCCGGTAGCAAGGCCCAGCGCCAGAAGTCTGGAATAGGAAAGCCAGTCGGAAAGCCAGCTCGTGATGCCGTAAATCTCATAGACACCGAGAAGCAGCCGGATACCGACTTTCTTTTTCTTTCTTCTTCCGGCCATGATCAGCAGGATCAGCAATCCCGCGATTGTCAGCACATACGACAGATTCGTGAGACCCGGCCCGAAATCGATGGTTGTCTGTGCCATCGACTCAAAGATCGTCGACGGGATCAACAGCAGCAGCAGTCCGATCAGGAATAAATACCAGCCTACCACATCACTGAAAAATCCGATCTTATCTCCGCTCTTCAGCAGCGTATATCCATGAATGGCCTCGCCGATGAACAGGTGAATGATACCGATGATCAATGCGTAGATCAACAACCGCATCGGGTCTTCGATCGGAGCAAACCAGACCGCGTTAAACGCAACCTCATGCCCGAAAAACTCCCGTGATATCACCTGTATCGCGTCGCCGAAAAATCCTCCGAAAAGAATTCCCCAGACCACAGTCGAGATTCCGCAGAAAAAGAACATCTTCAGACTTTTTCTCAGTCCCTCATTCATACGCGGAAACTTTGCCAGGACAAACCCGCAGGCAATCACCATCAATGCGCCGTATCCGGCGTCCGAAAGCATGATCCCGAACATCACGATATAGAAAATAGACATGATAAACGTGGGATCGATCTCCCCCTTGCCGGGAAGGCCGTAGGACGCGAGGACGCCGTCCACCGAGTTGGAGAACGGATTGTTTTTCAACAGTACCGGCGCTTTTTCCTTTTCCGAGAGCTCCTCAAGCTCTACAGAAGCGCCGTATTCCGTCTCCAGTTCTTTTGCCAGATCCTTCGCCAGATAAGCGGGAATGTAGCCGCTTACCGCAAAGGTATTTTCTGTCTGAGGCAGGGTGCCGAGTACCTCATATTTTCCTGCACGCATCCGATAATAATCGGATACCATTTTCAGGTTCTCCCTTGCCGTTCCGAACGTGGCAACCTCAGCCGTATACTGTTCAATCTCAGCCTTACGCGCCTCGATTCCTTTTTTGATTGCCTCCTGCTCTTCGGCAGGGGTCCGGTTGACAAACCAGGACGGACGGGCAAAGCCCATCTCGCGCAGCGCTTCCTCCGCCGCCGCTGCGTCACGGCGTAAGCAGAGCACGGACAGATATGTGCAATCCTTATCCGAGGAAAGGACCTCCACATCGGCCTCATCCACCGCCGGCTCATGGACTTTCAGGGCTGTAAGGACAGCCTCCTCCGTCACCAGATCCGGCATGGTACCCAGAAAGAGCACCGTCTTTGCGGTTCCCTCCGTACTCATCGGAATATCCAGTTTCTCCCACGGGACCAGTGCTTCCGCCTGATTCTCCAGCTTCTGAATCGTAGCGGCCGCCTCCGTAATCTGCTTCTCCAGATTGACGATCCTGTTCGCCTGTCGGATATAGTCGCTCTGATTCGCGACAGTCTCTTTCAGCTTCGCGCGCTCCAGCAGCGGCTTACCGGCCAGCGAGGACAGGAGCGATGTCTTTTCCGGCGCATATTTATCCAATATCTCCAGCGCCTGATCCGCGGTCGCCGATCTCTTTTCAAACGTAGACCGCGGTGTGGAGGTATCCTGACAGACCGTGCCGTCATATTCCTCCTGCTTTACATCGATCTCCAATCCGCCTATCTCCTGGAGACGTTCCAGAATGGATTTCCGATTCTGCTTCATGGCAACCAGATTCATGCGCTGCATCTGTAATACTGCCATAGAAACTTCCTCCTTTTCTGATCTGTTGCTAAGTTACTCATTCGGTATGATAGCGGGTATGCAAATCATCCTGCCCGCCTTATATCATACCAGGCCGGCAATAATCGCATCCACAGCTACATCTGCTTTCGCAAAAGCCTGTTTTTCGGATGCCTCAATCTCACGCTGAAGCGATGCGGCAAATTTCTCCTTCTCCGCTTCCCCGTTCCGTTTTGCATCCGCCAACGCTGCTTTCGACGCATCATTCGCGCCGCTTCTGGCATCTGCCAGCGTCTGCGCCGCAGACTGTCTGGCCTGTTCTGCCATAGAGGCCGCTTTCGCTTTTGCATCTTCCAAAATTCCAGCTGCCTGCTGCTCTGCCTCCTGGACTCGTTTCATAGTGTCGGCTAACAAAAATACTCGCCCCCTTTTCCTTTAATTTCCTGTAATATCCAATCTGCCTGATTCAGAATAGTGCAAATTGTACTTACAAAAATACAATGTCAGCATACCCCAAACCCAAAAATATTGCAAGGATTTTGTACTAAAAAAATACAATCGTGATATTTGTCAGGTTTTTACGCTTTAACACGTTAAATTATCGGCAATATTTGCCATAACCATTTTTTCACTCACTAACCTTTTAGTATCCATATCTTTCTCTCATTTCTTAAACTTATTCATAACCTCCGCCGCGCCCACTCAGCTGCACGGCTCATTTTAACGCTCAAACTGACTCTCATAAAGTTTATAATAGAACCCTTTCTCCGCCAGCAGCTCCCCGTGCGTCCCCTGCTCAATGATCTTCCCGTCTTTCATCACCAGGATACGGTCCGCATTCTGAATGGTGGAGAGACGGTGCACCACGATAAAGCTGGTCCGCCCCCGCATCAGTTTTTCAAAAGCATCCTGGATGCGCAGCTCCGTGCGGGTATCAATAGAAGAAGTCGCTTCATCCAGAATCAGCATGGGAGGATGACAGAGCATAACCCGCGCGATGGAGAGCAGCTGCTTCTGCCCCTGGGACAGGCTGCCGCCGTCCTCGCCGATGACCGTGTCATATCCCTGCGGCAGCCGGCGGATAAATCCATGAGCATATGACGCTTTCGCCACCTCGATCACTTCCTCATCCGTCGCATCTGGCCGGCCCATCCGGATATTATCGCGGATCGTGCCGGCTTTCAGCCAGGTATCCTGAAGCACCATGCCGTAATGTTCCCGCAGACTTTTCCGGGTCAGGCGGCGGATATCGTACTCTTCCACCGCAATGCTGCCGCCGTCGACGTCATAAAACCGCATCAGCAGGTTGATCAGCGTCGTCTTTCCGCAGCCGGTCGGCCCCACGATCGCGATGCGCTGCCCCGGCTTCACATCCAGGTTCAGCTCCTCAATGAGATGCTGCGCCGGGTCATAGGAAAAATCAACATTCTGCAGTCTTACGCTCCCCTGGACCTGTGTGAGCTCCACCGCATCCTTATCATCCGGGATCTGCGGTTCCTCCTCAATCAATTCAAAAATACGCGCCGCGCAGGTCAGGGCGTTCTGCAGCTCCGTGATCACGCCGGAGATCTCATTAAACGGCTTCGTATACTGGTTGGCATAACTTAAAAACGCCGAGAGACCGCCAACGGTCATGCCTCCGGAAACCACCGTAAGCGCGCCGGTCAGCGCCACCCCCGCATATACTATGCTGTTTACAAAGCGGGTGCACGGGTTTGTCAGGGAGGAAAAAAACGTCGCCTGCAGGGAACATTTTTCCAGCCGTTCATTGATCTCGTCAAAGCGCTCCTGTGCCTCATCCTCGTAAGAAAATGCCTGCACCACTTTCTGGTTTCCCACCATCTCATCGATCAGCGCGGTCTGCTCCGCCCGGGTCTCCGACTGCAGCTTGAACATATCATAGGTATGCTTCGCGATAAAACGCGCCACCAGAAGAGACAGCGGCGTCAGCCCCACAACCACCAGCGTGATCAGCGGGTGAATGGTCAGCATGAAAATCAGCGTCCCCGCGATGGTCACCACACCGGTAAACAGCTGGGTAAACCCCATGAGCAGTCCGTCCGCAAACTGATCCACATCCGCGATCACGCGGCTGACAATACCGCCGTAAGGGTGGCTGTCCAGAAACTTCAACGGAAGAATTTGAATCTTTTCAAACGCCTGATTTCTCACATCTCTTACTACCTGGTACGTAATCCGGTTGTTGATGGTATTCATAATCCACTGGAGCACTGCTGTCGCCGCGGCGGCGATACCGATCCGGATCAGGATTTTTAAGATGCCCTCAAAATCCACCAGCCCCTGTGCGATAATCAGGTCGATCGCCCGGCTCACAAGAATCGGGATATAAAGGGTCAGCGCCACGGTCACTACTGCCAGAAGAACGGACAATACAATCCAGAAACGATATGCGCCGATATATTGCAGCACTTTTTTCAATGTGCCTGTCTGGCCTCTTATCTTTTTCATACTGCCGGCACCTCCCCGTCAGAGTTTCCGGAATCTCGCAGGATTGTGCACCCATCACTGTGCGGCACCCGCTCCTTTCCTGCTGCTTCTCCTACACTCCGAGAGGTTCTCTCCTCTTTGTCTGCAGCCATATGCGGCTGCATCCATTGCACCGGATTACCCGTCGTCTTTGCCGCGCCATGGAACTGGGACTCATAGATTTCCCGGTATACGCTGCAGATATTGAGCAGTTCATCGTGTGTCCCAATGCCCGCCACCCGGCCGTCATCCAGGACGACAATTTTATCTGCGTGCATAATGGATGAGGTTCTCTGGGATACCAGAAACAGCGTCGGTCTCGGCTGCATGGCCGCAATGGCTTTCCGGAGCGCCGCGTCCGTGGCGTAATCGAGCGCCGAGGAGCTGTCGTCTAAGATCAGTATCTCCGGCCGCCTCACCAAAGCTCTCGCAATAGTAAGACGCTGACGCTGTCCGCCCGAAAAATTCCGGCCGCCCTGTTCCACCAGGCTGTCCAGTCCGTTCTCCTTTTTTGCCGTAATCTCCGAAATCTGCGCCGTCTCCAGAGCAGCATTCAGCTCCTCATCCGCGGCATCCCGCCTGCCCCACTGTAAGTTTTCCCGGATTGTCCCCGCAAAAAGCACCGCTTTCTGAGGCACCACGCCAATCCGCCCGCGCAGGTCATCCAGACGGTACTCTCTGACGTCGACGCCGTCCACCAGCACCTGTCCTTTCTCGCAATCGTAAAACCGCGGGATCAGATTTACCAGAGAAGACTTGCCGGAGCCCGTCCCTCCGATTACGCCGACCGTCTCCCCCGGTCTCACTGCAAAATCAATGTCCGTGAGAGATTCGTCCGCGGCGTTGGGATAGCGAAGGCAGGCATGGCGAAACTCCACCGCATAAAGCATCTCAGAGCAATTCCGATTATCTTCTGAATCTTTTTCGCTCCTCACCTGTCGTCCGCTCAAATCCCGGATAATTCCATGTTCTTCCGCCCGGGAATCCGGATCAAATGGGACCTCCGATTGCCTGTCGCTGTTCCCTTTCTCCGACGCAGCCTCAGGTTCCCCTTTCGTTTCCGAACCTCCCCCCGCAGATTACCGCATGTTCCGGCGCCGTCCTTCACCGTCGGCTCCACCTCCAACACCGCCGCAATCCGGTTGCCGCAGGCAATGGAGCGGGTCAGGTTGATGATCATATTGGCAAGCTTTACCATCTCCGTCAGGATCTGTGCCATATAATTATACAGGGCGACAACCGCGCCCTGGGTCAGCAGACCCATATCTACCCGGAGTGCCCCCACCCAGATCAGCGCAATGATCGCCGCGTTGACAATGATATAGGTCAGAGGATTTAAAAGAGCGGAGATACGGCCGACAAACTTCTGCATATCCGTCAGTT
>Ga0192240_10253_pt2 | contig 24216 bp, 21 predicted proteins | sample Koala_Koa27_H3_FD_131237 | JGI IMG/M metagenome (GOLD analysis project Ga0192240, IMG submission 131237) | Enriched cells from koala feces incubated with labeled cellulose particles, San Francisco Zoo, California, United States - Koala_Koa2-7_H3 ...
CTGTAAAACGGATGGATACGTCTGCCGGTTGAGGTTGCAATAAGATTTAGCTCCTTATTGATTATAGGTTGTATCGATGGTATATGGTTGACCTCCTCCATGTTCTCTTCTATCCTGTGGATAAGGACTTCCAATTTTTTCGACAAGACATCCATCTTGTCGGTGAAATCCTGTAGTTCCTGCTGGAATTCATCACCGAGTTCAGCATTGGTTTTTTTGAGTAAAGAGTCGTAAAGCCCGAGTCTGTCGTCCTGTTCTGTGTCTAAAGGATAAGAATCGAAGAGAGATCTGAAAAGGTATCTGTCCCGTTCGGAAACATTTTCAAGAACAGTCTCTACGAGATCGTATCTCGTGGGCAGCCTGTCGAATTCCGTTTCAAGGCCTTTAACGGATCGTTTCATCCCTATTTCTATCGGAGTATCGAAAAAGAAAGAAAAAACCGCATAGTAAACAATGGCAACTCCTGTCCATACCAGAATGTGTATTATTGCGGTTAAGGCTTTGCGTCTAGCGTGAACCGGATGCTTCGGACGTTCCTCTTTTTTCCGGAATATGTTGAAACTTTTTCCTGCCATTAATCCTCGTAAATTATATTCTGTGCATTTTCGATTATGCGGACAAAATCATCGTGACTCATTTCACGACTGAAATAACTTATGGGGTCTACGGCTTTGCCTCGGTAAATTACTTCATAGTGGAGATGAGAGCCTGTCGATTTGCCGGTATTACCCATTTCTCCTATTTTCTCACCGCGTCTCAATACCTGCCCCTCAACCACATCTATCCTGCTTAAATGTGCATAACGCGTACGATATCCGTAACCATGGTCTATAAGGATTTGTCTTCCGTAACCGGTTGATTTTCTTTCTATACCGATCACCACTCCGTTACCTGTAGCATATATAGGGGTTCCGACCGCTCCGCTGAAATCCATACCTTCGTGCATGGCCCCCAATCGTCCTGTTACTGGATCCTTTCTTCTTCCAAAGAAGCCGAGGTTACGTATCATATTACGGTCCAAGGGCCATATCGCCGGAATGCTTTCAGCCATTTTTGCTTTATCGTTAGCCATCGGCATCAATTGATCCAGTGAAACGGATTCGGAGTATATGATTCTCGTAAGTTGGTCCAGGTTCAGCCATGTGGATTTTATCAGATAAGCGAACCTGTCGTTCTCAAAGTGGCGGTATTTGCTGTCGGGATATGGATTATATATGCCTGGTATGGCAAGGGTATCTACAGCGAAAAGGGTTCTGTAAACGTATTTATCCCTGCTTCTTATCGTGTTTAAAATGTCGTACGATGCATTTATTTTATCGTTCAGCAGTTGATACTGAAGCAGGAGATTGTCCCTGTCCCTGCTAATGCGGTACATTTTCGGAGTGTAAAAAAAATATGAAAATACCGTATTAAGGACCGTAGCTATCAGGAATGCTATCAGGATTCCCCGGAGAAAACGATAAAACCTTATACGAAATGGGAGAATGATCACTTCGTACTCAAGGGTCTGCGGATTAAATTTGTACCGTTTTCTTGCCATAAGTGGATGATAAGCAGACAAAATTAAACTATTTTGATTAGTTTTGCAATTTAATAACGCTGAACAAAAGGTTTTTATTGAGAACACACTTACCAGTTATGAATTCAAACGATATAAAGAAGGAATTTCTCGATTTCTTCAGAAGTAAAGGACACGAAATCGTGCCGTCGTCACCGATGGTCGTAAAAAATGATCCTACGTTAATGTTTACTAATGCCGGAATGAATCAATTTAAAGATTGGTTTCTTGGTAATTCCGTGCCTAAATACAGGCGAATTGCGGATACACAGAAGTGTCTCAGGGTTTCCGGTAAACATAACGACCTCGAGGAAGTGGGCAAGGACACCTATCACCACACCATGTTCGAAATGCTGGGCAACTGGTCTTTCGGCGATTATTTCAAGAAAGAAGCGATTGAATGGGCATGGGAGCTTCTTGTAACTAAGTTCGGTATGGATACCAAACGTATGTACGCAACTGTCTTCGAAGGAAGCGAAGCGGACGGTGTGGGTAAGGATACCGAAGCATACGATCTGTGGAGGCAGTTCCTGCCCGAAGACCATATCCTGTTAGGCAACAAAAAAGATAACTTCTGGGAGTTGGGTGATACAGGTCCTTGCGGTCCGTGCAGCGAACTGCATTATGACCTTAGGGACGACGAAGATATCGTTAAGATTCCCGGTGCGGAACTTGTAAATAAAGATAATCCGCTCGTGATAGAGATATGGAACCTCGTGTTCATGCAGTTTAACCGTAAAGCTAATGGTTCTCTCGAACTTCTTCCGGAAAAACACGTGGATACGGGAATGGGATTCGAACGTCTCTGCATGGTCATACAAGGTAAGAAAAGTAATTACGATACCGATATATTCCAACCTACGATAAAAGAAATATCTGCTCTCTCCGGTAAAAATTACGGAGAAAACGAACAGACAGATATCGCAATGAGGGTTATTGCCGACCATTTACGCGCGATATCGTTCTCGATCGCGGACGGACAGCTTCCTTCCAATGTGAAGGCTGGATATGTGATCCGCCGTATACTGCGCCGTGCCGTTCGTTACGGATATACTTATCTGGGTTTTAACGAACCGTTTATATGCAAACTGGTTCCTACGCTCGTGAGGGAAATGGGCGGACAGTTTCCGGAGCTAAAAGCGCAGCAGACGCTTATCGAAAAAGTTATAAACGAAGAGGAATCGTCGTTCCTGCGTACGCTTGCAACGGGAATAAATCTTCTCGACAATATAATTACTAAAGTCAAAAAAGACGGTGGTAAATGTATATCCGGTAAAGATGCATTCGGTCTTTACGACACTTACGGATTCCCTATCGATCTGACTCAGTTGATAACAGGCGAACATGGGATGGAAGTCGACCTCGATAATTTTACCACCGAACTTGAACAGCAGAAGAACCACTCCCGTAATGCCGCAGCAGTGGATACAGGAGACTGGACTGAGGTGAACCCTGTGGATGAGAGTCGTTTTATAGGTTATGATACGACTTCTGCGGATGTAGCTATCTCGAAGTACCGACTTGTGGAAGCGAAAAATAAAAAATTCTATCAGGTAGTGTTCGACCAGACGCCGTTCTATGGTAATTCCGGAGGACAGGTCGGAGACTGCGGTTACATAGAATCGGACGGTAAAAAATACACAGTACGCGACACACAGAAAGAAAATGAACTTACCGTACATATAATGGATATACTTCCGGAAAATCCGGAATCGATATGCCGTGCAGTTGTGGATGAACAGAAAAGACAGGACACTGCAAATAATCACACGGCGACTCATCTCATGCAGAAGGCTTTACAGGAGGTATTAGGAAGCCATGTGGAGCAAAAAGGTTCCTTAGTGACACCTGACTATCTGCGCTTCGACTTTGCCCATTTCAGAAAAGTCACTCCGGAAGAAATAAAGGAGGTAGAGAAAGCAGTAAATAAAATGATTAGAGAGAACCGTCCTTTGGAAGAAAATCGTAAATGTGCGATAGAGAAAGCTAAAGATATGGGGGCGATGATGCTTTTTGGAGAAAAATACGGCGATGAGGTGCGTGTAATCAAATTCGGAGATTCAGTCGAGTTGTGTGGTGGAACCCACGTAAGAGCGACAGGCGATATAGGATTTTTTAAGATCATGTCTGAAAGTGCTATCTCGGCAGGGGTAAGGCGCATAGAAGCTGTTACTGCTGAAAAGGCCGAAGATTATGTATATATGCTCGAAGAGGGAATAAACCAGATAAAAGATTACCTGAATACACCGTCTATATTCCAGAGTATTAAAAAAATCGTCGAGGAAAATGCCGAGCTCAGCAAGCAGATGGAGGAAAATCGTAAACAGCGCGCTAAAGCCATTGAAGAGGAAATCGCAAAAAATCTCACCGAAGAGAACGGTTTTTATGTCGTTGCGCGTCAGATCGACCTTCACCCCGATATAATAAAGAATATCGCGTTCGACCTTAAGAACAAATTCCCTAATATGGCATTCGTAGTAGGAGGCGTTGTGGATAAGAAGCCGAGCCTTGCGATAATGCTTGGCGATGAGCTTTTAGCCAAAGGATTAAATGCTTCTGCAATTGTAAGAGAAGCCGCTAAGGAGATAAGCGGCGGAGGCGGCGGTCAGCCGTTCTTCGCGACAGCTGGCGGTAAAAATCCGGAAGGAATCGAGAATGCAATTCTGAAAGCTAAGTCGATAATTAAAGACGCGATCGGTCAATGACCAAACAAGAAATAAGACAGCTAATAAAAGAGCGCAAAAAATTGTTATCAGAGACGGATTCCCTAAAGGAATCCTCTCTTGTAACTGATATGATCGAACGGAACGAAGCTTTTAAGAATGCCGGAACTGTATTGGTATACTGGTCACTGCCGGACGAGGTACGGACCGTGGATTTTATCAAAAAATGGTGCGGTAGTAAAAGAATGTGCCTGCCGGTAATGCACGGGCAAACATTACTGATGAAGCAGTATATTCATGGATGCGTTATAATTACGGCAGATTACGGAATATCCGAACCGGATGGTCCGATTGTCGATCCTTCTGAGATAGATTTTGCGGTCGTTCCCGGTGTGGCGTTCGATAATAATGGCAACAGGCTTGGGCGTGGCAAGGGGTTCTACGATAGGTTGCTAAATGATATTCATGGAGTTAAGGCCGGAATATGCTACGGATTCCAGATGGTCGATGAAATTCCGGTGGAACTGCACGATATAAAAATGGATATTGTTATACATTCATAATTATTCAGAATATCAAAAAATCTTTCTGAGACAGATCATAACTTTAAGTTCTATCCCTTCTTCTATAATGGTTTATCGTAGTTTCAGTAAAGAGATTTTTAATTCTGTGGGAGTAGTAAAATCATCCGGAACTTCACCGGTATCTACAATAATCTCGCATTCGTCCTTGCAATGTGAAATAAATTCTACGAGGGTCTTGCCATATCCCTGTCCCTGATAATCCGATATGTTGCGAGATTTTAATTTCATATGTGCGCTCGTCTATTTTTGATACCACGCAGATACTTCGGAGCGCCTCGTCGTACAATGCGAACATATACTCTTCTAACTTACAGATATCTGTCGATCATTTTTTCTTTTTAATCTGCCAGAAGAAGCAGATAGTGAAATTGTTTCTGGTTATTTTCTATTTTTATTATTTCCATAACCTGCTAAATAATTAAAAAGAGGCCCGCAAGCCTCTTTTTTTCGTTATGTCAGAATGTGTAATTATTTGATCTTTGAAGAAACGAAGTCGCCTACTTCCGTAGTGGAATAAGCCTTGCTTCCCGCAGTCGCGATATCTTCCGTTACGATTCCCGATTTTACAGCTTCGTTGACAGCGTTGCGTACTGCTTTGCCTTCTTCGTGCATTTCAAGATGTTCGAGAAGCATCGCAGCTGATAGGATCGTCGCCATAGGATTTGCGATGTTCTTGCCAGCAGCCTGCGGATAAGAACCGTGTATAGGCTCGAACAAACCTACTTCGGAACCTACTGAAGCTGAAGGGAGCATACCCAATGATCCGCTGATAACGCTCGCTTCGTCTGTAAGGATGTCGCCGAAGAGATTCTCGGTAACAAGTACGTCGAAGTGCGTAGGACGTTGAATCAACTGCATTGCAGCGTTATCCACGAACATAAATTCGAGTTCTATCTCATGGTATTGCGGTTCTATTTCTTTCGCGATTTGTCTCCAGAGGCGTGAAGTAGCTATAACGTTCGCTTTGTCGACAACAGTAAGTTTTTTCCTGCGGTTGCCTGCGAGTTTGAAGGCGAGGTGAAGAATTCTTTCTACTTCTTCGCGAGTATAAACGCAAGTATCGTAAGCTGTATTACCGTCTTCGCTCCTTCCCTGTGGGCGACCGAAGTACATTCCGCCTGTAAGTTCCCTCACGCATACGAAGTCAGCGCCTTCGACGATCTCCCTCTTAATAGGGGAGCGGTCTGCAAGCGAATCGAACATTACAAGAGGACGGATGTTTGCGAATAATCCCAGTGATTTACGCATACGAAGAAGGCCCTGTTCTGGACGAACCTTTGCAGCAGGGTTGTTATCGTATTTTGGATCGCCGATCGCTCCGAAAAGAACAGCGTCAGCTCTTTTACAAACTTCGTGTGTCTCGGCAGGATACGGATCTCCCGTAGCATCGATTGCACAAGCCCCTACGAGCGCATGCTCATAATTAAATTTGTGGACGTATTTTACTGCAACCGCGTCCATGACTTTGATAGTTTCCCTTACGATCTCCGGTCCTATGCCGTCGCCCGCCAATACTGCTATATTTTTTTCCATCGTATATTTAATTCTTTAAATTATTTTCTTGATGCTTCGAACGATTCGATTTCCGGATGAATGCTCACAAGGTAATCCACGTCGTCGTATCCGTTAAGGAGACATTCTTTTTTGTAAGCGTCGATGTCGAATCCAGTCGATTCTCCTGTCGAGCAGATAGTAAATGTCTGTTTCTCGAGGTCCACCTCGAATTTAGCCTGAGGATCGTTCTCGATCTGAGCAAATACCTTAGCGAGGAAATCTTCCGAGACCTGAATCGGAAGAAGACCGTTGTTGAGCGCATTATTCTTGAATATATCCGCGAAGAAGCTGGATATCACTACTTTGAATCCGTAGTCGTATATTGCCCACGCTGCATGTTCGCGTGACGAACCGCATCCGAAATTCTTAGCGCCTACAAGGATCGAACCCGTGTATTTGCTCTCATTCAGTGCGAAGCCGCTTATTTTATTATTGTTGGAATCGTACCTCCAGTCGCGGAAGAGGTTGTCTCCGAAGCCTTCTCTTTTAACCGCTTTGAGGAAGCGGGCAGGGATGATCTGGTCGGTATCTATATTTTCTATATTGACAGGCACCGCGCAGGATACCATTTTTTCAAATTTAGGAATTGACATTTCTTACCTTCGTTTATAAGTTAAACAATTCACGTGGATCGGTTATTTTGCCTGTAACGGCAGCCGCAGCAGCCACTAACGGTCCTGCGAGCAGCGTACGAGCTCCAGGTCCCTGACGCCCTTCGAAGTTACGATTGGACGTAGACACGGAGTATTTACCTGCCGGAATCTTGTCGGCATTCATCGCAAGACATGCCGAACATCCCGGCTGACGGAACTCGAATCCAGCTTCTTTTAGAATATCGACAATACCCTCTTCGTAAGCCTGCTTCTCGACCATTTTCGATCCCGGAACGAGCCATGCTACCACGTTGTCAGCCTTCCTGCGTCCTTTGACTGCATTAGCAAATTCCCTGAAATCTTCGATACGTCCGTTGGTACAGCTACCCACGAACACATAGTCTATATTTTTGCCGAGCATCGCTTCGCCTTCTTTGAATCCCATGTATTCGAGAGCCTTGGCGTCGCTTCCAGCAGGGATATTACCTGTGATTCCGATGCCCATTCCCGGATTTGTTCCGTAAGTTATCATAGGTTCGATATCCGCAGCGTCGAATGTATATTCGGTGTCGAACTTAGCGTCGGCATCCGTGTAGATAGTCTTCCAGTATGCCAAGGCTTTATCCCAGTCAGCGCCTTTAGGAGCGTTCTCGCGACCTTTAACATATTCGAAAGTAATCTCGTCCGGAGCGATGATTCCTCCGCGTGCACCGCTCTCGATGCTCATGTTGCAGACTGTCATACGTCCCTCCATAGAGAGCGAGCGTATTGCCGAACCTGCGAACTCGATAAAATGACCTGTTCCGCCAGATGCTGATATTTTAGATATTATGTAAAGCACTATGTCTTTGGCGCCTACGCCTTTGCGTAGTTCACCGTCGACGGTAATACGCATTGTTTTAGGTTTAGGCTGAAGAATACACTGGGAAGCGAATACCATTTCGACTTCCGATGTACCTATACCGAACGCTACTGCGCCGAATGCACCGTGTGTAGATGTATGGCTGTCACCGCAGACAATGGTCATTCCCGGCTGTGTGAATCCCAGTTCAGGGCCGATAATGTGAACCACTCCGTGTTTGTCGTTGCCCAGACCGAACATCTGTACGCCGAATTCGCCGCAGTTGGCGGTAAGCGCGTCCAGCTGATCCTTAGATTCGCCCGGTTCGAGCGGAAGATGCTGGTCGATAGTCGGTACATTGTGGTCAGGCGTAGCGGTGATCTGCGAAGGACGGAAAATTTTCAAACCCCTGTCGCGCAGACCCGAAAAAGCTACCGGAGATGTCACCTCGTGTATGTATTGCCTGTCGATGTAAAGAACATCCCTTCCTCCGTCGAGTTTTTTTACGACGTGGGCGTCCCATACCTTGTCAAATAATGTTTTAGCCATTTTCAGTGTTAAATATTTATTTAATTCTCTTTGTTTACCATTTTGTTGATACCGTCGATGAACGCTTCTACTGCAGCCCTTACTATGTCAGTGTTAGCCGAGAAACCGTGAACCATCAAGTTGCTGTCTTCCTGTAAAAGCTGAATGTGCACCCTTCCTACATCATTGCTGCCTTTAGTTATAGCTTGAATAAGGAATTCCTGTATGATAACCTTACGATTGATAAGGAATTTCATAGCCTTAACAGCAGCGTCCACAGGCCCGTTGCCGGTTGCCGTAGCGGTAAGTTCTTCGCCGCCTACTGTAATTACAACTACAGCGGTAGGTATTAACGTACCTGAAAGAACCTGAAGTTTTTTCAGTTTTATTTTGTTCATGGAATTCTCTCCAGTGGTATCGCCAGCAAGCTGTAAAAGATCCTCGTCGCGGATATCTTTTTTCTTGTCCGCAAGTTTAAGGAAGTCTTCATAAACTTTATCGAGCTTTTCCTGTTCGAATACGTAGCCTAAAAGTTCGAGTCTGTGTTTCAATGCAGCACGACCGCTTCTTGCGGTAAGTACGATTGCGGAATCTTCCAGTCCCACGTCTTTAGGATCGATGATCTCGTAGTTCTCGCGGTGTTTAAGCACTCCGTCCTGATGGATGCCGGAAGAGTGGGCGAATGCATTGCGCCCCACTATGGCCTTGTTAGGCTGAACAGGCATGTTCATAAGATTGGAGACCATACGGCTCGCCTCGATTATCTTTTTGGAATTTATGTTGGTCTCTATTCCGAGGTGTTTGTGGCATTTGAGAGCCATCGCTACCTCTTCAAGAGAAGTGTTCCCCGCACGTTCGCCGATACCGTTGATAGTAACTTCCACCTGCCTCGCTCCGTTAAGGACACCTGCGAGGGTGTTGGCAGTCGCCATACCGAGGTCGTTATGGCAGTGTGTCGATATAACAGCCTTGTGGATGTTGCTTACGTTCTCCATAAGGAATTTGATTTTCTCGCCGTATTCGTACGGGAGACAATATCCTGTGGTATCCGGAATATTCACTACGGTTGCGCCGGCGCCGATAACGGCTTCGATAACTCTTGCGAGATATTCGTTGTCCGCACGTCCTGCGTCCTCAGCATAGAATTCTACTTGCTCCACAAAAGATTTGGCATACTTGACCGCAGCCACAGCCCTCTCGATAATTTTCTCAGGAGTTGACTTCAGTTTATACTGTATGTGGTAATGCGACACGCCTATACCCGTGTGGATCCTTTTAGATTTAGCGTATTTAAGGGCGTCGGCAGCTACCTCTATATCTTTTTCGACGGAACGTGTAAGTGCGCAAATGGTAGGCCACGTGACGGCCTTGGATATCTCGCGCACCGAATTAAAATCTCCGGGACTCGATATCGGGAATCCGGCTTCAATGATGTCGACACCCAGCGCTTCCAGTGTACGAGCTACTTCTATTTTTTCAATAGTGTTGAGCTGGCAGCCCGGAACCTGCTCCCCGTCTCTCAGGGTCGTGTCGAATACAAATAATCTTTCAGCCATAATTTTAGATAATTAGATAATATTTTTAAGTTACGCAAAAAAAAAAAAAATCTTTGTGGATAATCCGTCATTAATTATTTATTACGATGTCTAAATGAACATATCTATATATTAACAAATTGAAAATAAAAATGTTGTGTGTATAGCTGGTCGGTTTTTTATCCGATTTCAAAAAGTATTTACTGTTTATTGATATGGTTTGTTAGTTCATCGACCAATTTCTCCTGATGTGAAGGTCTTGCTGCCGGATGGGTTCTTCCGTTTTTGTCGATTATGAAGTAGTTGGGATATGAATAAACATCATAGTTATCCTTAAAAATGGTACCATTAGATTTATTCAGGAAAAAATTTTCCCCGGCCGGCCGGTGTGTATTTATGATCTTTTTCCAACTTTCGATATGGGAATCAAGGCAGATATTTATAAATGCCACATCCGTGTTTAATTCTTCCGGTAATTCTTTAGCGTGGCCGAATTCCAACATACATGAGGCGCAAGACGTTGAAAATACATCTATGTAAATTATTTTTCCAGGATAACGGTTTTGCAGAAAAGTTATAAATCGGGGTCCGGATTAATAGTTTCAATACTTAAATCATTATAGATGTAATTGATTTCATTCAAGGATATAGTGCCGTAACCAGAGGTGATTTTAGCCATTTCGTTTTTCAGACTTTCTTTTAAAAATTCAGCCCTGATGAACTTTTCCAAATCCGGATTCTTCTGGAACGAAGACATATCTCCTCTCGAAAGCTCATCCTTGAGGGCTTTGAAAATTATATAATCCCTGTAAAGACCTTCTGGTTTTTCCGATATGTCCCGGCCCCATTCGTCGAAATCAAATGCTGAAGAGATTTTCATTCCGTAATGAAGTAAAATAACCGGATAAATATCCGAAATAAAATTTTCAGTATCCGTTATGTTTATTGCCGGGCTTTCGATTAAATTCAAAATGTTTTCATTGATCGCTGATCTTTCTTTGCTGTCCATTGTAACAATGTTCGGAGGGAAATTATAGTACACGGCATGTCTTAAAATAGTCAGTTTCATTTCACGGACTAAAAAATTTTCTACCGGAGATAAGAGATTGTTCTCGTGCGAATATATTTTTATGCTATCCGTATAATTGTCTATAAGTGTGGCAATTGATTTGAAATATTCTTCGTAGGGCAATTTATAATTATGAATCTTCTTAAAAGAATCCCGTAGGTCGGAGAATTTGTAATAATGTACCGGTGCCAGCTGATTATTAATTTCGAATTTATCTCCGCCGCTGAACTTTATATTATCTATAAACAGATTCGATGTTGCACTTCCATCGATATTGACGAAAATAGAGTCTCCCGGAGTTGCAAGGAAATAAATCCATTGATTATTATAGTTAATATTTATAAGCTGTGTAACTGACATGGGATACTCGGTACTGAACGATCCGTCTTCCGGATCTACGATTATGGCAATGTAGTGGTTCCTGTTAGAAAAAAAGTCGTTGTAAATTACCTCTATTTCTTCTGTAGTGGTGTTTATTATTTTTCCGGCGACAATTACTTTTTCGAACTTTGAGGTTCGGTATTGCTACGGCCGTAACCAGCTACCGTAAAAAACAGGAGGTATAAACAAATAAAGTTTTTCATATTATAAAAATAAAGCCATTAATAGTTAATGGCTTTAAATGTAATAATTCTCAATATATTTAAAGGTATTTTTCGAGTTCCTCTACTAACATTTCGCCGGAGGAAGGACGAAGGGTAGTCCTGGAGACGTTACCTTCTTTATCTATAATAAAGTAATTGGGGAAAGAATACATTCGGTAATTTTCCATAAAATTTTTTTCGTCTTCTCCGGACATGAAAATATGGTCGCCGTGAAGATTGTGTTCTTTTACGATGTTGATCCAGTTAGGCTCTTTCGAAGAGAGGCACAGGTAAACGAAGGCGATATCTTTTCCTTCCGTTTTTTCTGCTAATGCCGGGGCATGGGCAAATTCCTGGATACACGGGGTGCACCATGATGAAAACACGTCCAGGTAAATAACTTTTCCCGGATTTCTTTGCTGCAGGAATGTAATAAAATCGGTGTTCTCGATTGAGGCCTGTTCACTTGAGCCGTCAGGGTTCATTAAGATGCATTCTTTTATTACAGGTTTTCCGTATCCGTTTATTGCGGTTTCTCCTATTTTGTGCATTCTCTCTTTTACAAATTCCGTATTTAAATATTCTTCCCAATCCGGACTTTTTTCATACATGATAGTATTTCCCGGAGTAGTATTATAAGATAAAGTACTGAACAGAATAAAATCTTTGTAAAGTCCGGAAGGAAGTTCTTTGTACGGCAACATATATCTTTTAACAGGGCTCATATCCTTAATATTGCTCATGTCCGGAGAATTCATTCTTCTGTATGCTGCTGCATAAGTATTAATTAAATTGAATGCATTAAAAGACACAAGATTTTTATCGTCGGTTATATCTATCAGTGGGCTCTCCAGAAGAGACATAAGGACGGAGTCTTTATGTTTTGCGTCGTAATCAGTGTTTTTATTTATATAATTGCCGTATGTCAGCACGAAAAACTTCATATCCTTCAATAGAATATCAGTAACTTCCGGATTAAGCCCATACCTCTTGGAGTATTCTTCGATTTTATTACTCCATTCGTTTATTGCGGATACAACTTTATCGTAATAATCTTCAGGGGTACAATCATAGTTTCTTAAATCTGTTACTGATTTTTGCAGTTCATTCATTATACTGTAATGTGCAGGAGTAAACTGGTTATTGAATTCTCCGCGGTCTCCGCTGAAGCTGAGGGAACGTACAAAATCTTCTCCTTCTGCATTTCCGTTCATCGATATGAACAGGGAGTCGCCAGGCTCGATTACTAAATGAAAAAATGTATTGCCGTGGACAGCAGAAATTATGCGCGGTATGGGCTGTTCGTATTCGATGCGGAAACTTCCGTCTTTTTTGTCCGGAATGATACTGAAGTTAGTGTTTTCTCGTGAGAATCTATCGCTGAACTGTACCACTAAGGCTTCATCCGTATTGTTCTCGATTATTCCTCCGATAATTACTTTCGGTAATTTTTCTTCATTGGCATGTGCATGTAAATACGATGCTAAAATGCACAGTAATACGAATAATTTTTTCATAAAATAAAAATTTAGGTTATGATTCATGTACACAACGTAAAATTCTATAAAAAATTATTAATTAATTCTACCAGTTTATCACCGTTCGAAGGCCGTAGGTTTATTTTTTCAATATTTCCTTCTTTTGTTATGATGAAATAGGCAGGAATATTACTTATCCGGAATTTGTCTACGAGCGATAATTCAGTCTTCCCTTCCACATAGTAATTTTCACCTTGAGGCATAACCTGTCTTATCAGCTTCTCTCAATTGGGTAGATTCGAAGTTTTACATACGTTTACGAAAACTATATCCTCGCCTTTGAATTTTTCATGTATATACCCTGTGTATTTGAATTCCGCGATACATGGTCCGCACCATGTGGCGAAGAGATCGAGGAAAATAACTTTGCCGGGATATCTTTTTCGAAGGAACGAATCGAAGTCGGTTCCGCTTTCGATTTTCTCCGTTTCACCGCTTTTATTCATATATACTATGTCTGTGAATTTGTAGAAATCCGTAAATTCATGCACCCTTTCTTTCAGAAAATCCGATTTAATATGATCTTCCCATTCCGGAAATATTTCATTTAATTCTGGTCCCCGACTGATATGCATTGTTAAATATTCGAATTTCATGTAATCGCGGTGAAATTGCGACGGTATCCGGTCGAAAGCCTTGAAGAAGGCTCTTGTTGACGATATGTTATCGCCGGAATTTTTATTTGCGATCACCTCTTCGTCCGTGTTTTCGATGAAACCGCGGTAATGAGAGAGAGCCGTCTTATACATAGGGGTTGTAAAATTAGCTTCGTTCCATAAGTCGAATAAAGGATCTTCGTATAAAACTTTTCTCAGGCCGTCGTATTGTACATCCCTGGTCCAGGTTGGGTTGCTCTCATCAGTTCTCACGGAAAAATAAAGCATATACATTTTTATGTGCCTTTTAAGAAAATCTTCGGTTTCCGGCATCATCCCGGATGAATAATAATCTACGGAATCCATATAGCGTCTTGTTGCTACCGGAATGGTTTTGGTGATGAATTCATCGGAATTTATACTATTGTCGAAGAATATCTTCTCGTTATAGAGCCGTTTAAAGAAAGACTGCTCCCAATATGTTATTTCACTGTTTACCTTTGAATTGTCGCCGCTGAACACAACTTTTCGGAGATAGTCCCGGTCTCTTGTATTCGCAGGAAGGACTATATATATGGAATCTCCGGGTTCGACTATAAGATTGAGAAACTGCCCTCCGAACGATATGGTCATATTGGTCCGCATCGCAATCGAATCTTCGAACCGGAGCTTATTATGAATGCTGTCCATTGTTATCATTAACTGGCTTCTGGATGGTCTGAACTCATCCCCAAAGCTTAATCGCAGGGTATGAGCATTCTTAAGGCCGTCCGCATCGCAGATTATAACTACCTTTTTATATTCCGGCTCCAAATTTTCCTGTTTAGAACATGCCAAGTATTGCTGCTAAGAATAATTTTTTCATATTGAAGGGGTTTTAGTAGCTATTGTTTAATGTCAAATTTCTTGTAATTTACTAATAATAAATTACCTAAAGATGAGACTCCAGTTCATTGATTAACTTATCTTTATCGGATGGTCTTAATTGGGTCGGATATATAATGCCTTCTTTATCCATAATAAAATATGACGGATATTCCTGTATGCGGTAGGTGTCCCGTAAAATCTGCATCTCTTTTCCGGAGAAGTAATAATTATCTCCTTTAATCCCGTGTTTATTTACAAATCCCGGCCAGTTTTTTTCTTCGGAATCCATACATACATACACAAATCCCACTTCTTTATTTTTTAATTGTTCATGAAGATATCCTGTCTGCTTGAATTCCGATATACATGGTGGGCACCATGTGGCATAAACATCTATGTACAATACCTTACCCGGATGTTTCTGTTGTAAGTAAGAGATAAAATCCGTGTCAGGTCGGATTACTTCCGGTTCGCTGTTAAGGGTGGTTATTTTTTCCAGTACCGGTCTGGAGAAGACAGTATTGACTTCAGAAATAAATTCTTTTATCCTGTTGATTAAAAATTCCGAATCAAGATATTTTTCCCATTCGGGAAGGTATGCGTTTAAAAAATCTTCGCCGGAATCTTCTATAAAGTCAGAAATAATTGCGAAGATTATATAATCTTTATAGAATCCCGGAGGATTATTGTATAGGGATCGTATAACTGTTTCTATATCGGATTCTTTATTTATGTTTTTGTTGTTGGAAATTATAAGATTCCGGTAAACGCTTAATACATATGGATGGAGCATCGATATAAAATTGTTATTGTTCCTGATATCGAATGGAAGATCCTCGTAAAGTTCTTTCATCAACCGGTTTATCTCCTGCCTATCATAATTTTTGTTCCCATATCCTGCATAGTTAAGAATATCGGTTCTCAGATTATGAAGTAAAAAATCTTTGGTTTCTTCGGATAAATTGTTTATTCGACAATATACTTCAATGGAATCGGAGAATCCTTTTGCGATTTTACGTATATAGCTAAAGTATTCCTGGGGTGGGATTTCGAAATTAATTAGCGATTTATCTTTTCTTAAAAGGTTCGATGAATATTTATATCCGGCTGGGAGGCCATTATTAACATCGGCATTTGTACCGCTGAATTCGATTTTTTCGAAAAAACTTTCGTCTTCGATGTGGCCCGGTATTTTTATATGTATAGAATCTCCCGGACCTGCAATAAAGTTTATGAAATTATTCCGAAATAAAATTGTAATATTATTCTTGATCGCCATCGGATATTCGGCATAAAATTGATTATTTATACTGTCGATGACTACTATTCTGGAGCTATTGCCGAGTGTAAATCTGTCGCAGAAATTAACCTTTAATTCTTCGTTTACCGCACCTTTAACTTCCCCTGTAATTATGGTTTGTTTATATTCGGGGTTAACTGCCTCGGCCAATATTTGCGGGACAGTGAAGATAAAAGCAAAGAATAAAAATAGGATTTTTTTCATATCGATAGGTTGAGGTTAAATGCTTATATTATAAAAGTAACTGTAGCGGACAAAATGTTTCCGATTTCAGGTTAAAATGCCATTAAAAAAAGCCTCGGTTAAGTGAGGCTCTTCTAATATACTTATCTATAAAGACTTTTATTTCCTCTGTCTCACGACCTCGAATAATGTCACTGCCGCCGCCGCTGAAACGTTTAAAGATTCTATCGAGCCGCGTAACGGTATGGCAACTTTTACATCGCACATTTTTAATATTTCTTTTGAGATGCCCTTATCCTCACTACCCATGACGATGACCGTCGGTTTTTGAAAATCCGCCTCATACAGCAAGGTCTCGCTTTTTTCCGTCGCTGCAACGATTTGCATTCCACACTGCTGAAGATATTTCAATGTATTTCGGAGACTCCCTACACGGCAGACCGGTATCAGGTTCAAAGCTCCCGCTGAACTTTTTATAGCTTCTGAGTTGACTGGGGCAGCATTTTTTACAGGTACTACGAGAGCTTGCACACCAGCACATTCCGCGCTTCTTGCGATTCCCCCGAAATTCCTTACATCGGTTACTCCATCGAATACGACTATAAGCGGATTTTCTTCATTTTCAGTTATCTCTTCTACGATATCCGTAATTTCCCGGTATTCGATAACCGAGCCTACGGCTATAACTCCCTGATGGGCCCCGTTACGTGTCAGCCAGTTCAGCTTTTCTACGGGAACATCCTGTATTTGTATTTTTTTGCTTCGAGCCAGATCTCTGATCTGTGCCAGCTGGACGCTGTCCGCACCTTTTTTTAGGATTATTTTATCTATTTGCCTGCCTGAGTTTATGGCTTCGGTTACAGGTCGGATTCCGAAAATTATATTGTTGTTCATGCGATTTTTTGTTTCTAAAGATAGTAAAAAAGGGGCACATCTTGTAGAGTGCCCCTTCTATATGAAAATATTTTTTTACTGTGCAGAAGAGAATTTTTTCTCTTTGATTCTCGCTTTTTTACCTCTGAGTTTACGTAGGTAGAAAATTCGCGCCCTGCAAACCCGTCCGGATTTGTTAAGTTCGATATTGGTAATACTTGGAGATAGTAGAGGGAATATACGCTCCACGCCCACACTGTCGGAAATTTTACGGATAGTAAAAGTCTGTGTTTTGCCCGCTCCCCTTCTTTGTATAACCGTTCCGCGGAAACTTTGAAGACGTTCTTTTGCTCCTTCTACGATTTTTGTAGTTACGGTAATGGTATCACCGCTTTTGAAATTGGGATAATTCTTTTCTTCATAGAAAGAATCTTCCGCAAGGCTGATAAGTTGTTCGTTCATTGCTTTAAATAATAAAGGTTTAACGGGGAATATTACGGACACCTGTGTTCTTCATAAGAGATTCCTCCGCTTTGAGCCTGCAAATATAAATGCTTTTGTTTTAATCGCCAATTTTTTGTACGGAAAATGTATATAACGGAATGCTTATTTTTCGTTATCTGTAAGATAGTTGGCAATATAAAACGAAAACTCGCTTAAATTATTTAACTTTGCAATTCGAAATATTTTTCCGATGGCTAAAAAGGTTTTAAAAAAAATAAATAAAAAAGTCAATAATAAAAAAGCTGTCACCATTTTCTGGGTGATATTCCTTTTACCGTTCGTAACCCTTGGCTTTTTACTGCTATTGACTAGTATGGGTATGTTTGGAAAGCTGCCTTCTTTCGAGGATCTTGAAAACCCCAAAAGCAATCTTGCTACTGAAATTTATTCCGAGGACGGAGAAATGCTCGGAAGTTTTTATGTGCAAAACCGCTCCTACACCTCCTACGAGGAACTTTCTCCTAATCTGGTAGCTGCCTTGGTATCGACAGAAGACGAACGTTTCTATTCCCACTCGGGTATAGATTTTATCAGTCTTGCACGTGTAGCTGTAAAAACCGTTGCACTAGGACAGAAGCAGGGGGGCGGTAGTACGATAACCCAACAGCTTGCTAAAAATCTGTATAAAACCCGGGATACGGTTGTTTACGGTAATGTCGTGGCACGCCGATCGAATCTTATGATATCGAAATTGAAGGAGTGGATCACTGCCGTAATGCTCGAGAATAATTACACCAAAGAAGAAATAATCGCAATGTATCTCAATACGGTAGAATACGGAAGCAATGCGTTTGGAATAAAATCCGCTGCGAGAACCTTCTTCAATAAACTGCCGGATGAACTTACGATCGAAGAGTCTGCGGTATTGGTGGGCGTGGTAAATGCCCCGACGCGATATAGTCCCATCCGTAATCCGAAAAATTCATTGGCAAGAAGGAACACGGTAATTTCCAGAATGGAAAAAAGCGGTTTTATTAATTCCAAACAGAAGGATTCGATTACGGCACTTCCCATAACACTTGATTTCAGACCTATTTCTCACGATACTGGTACGGGAACATATTTCAGGGAGATGCTCCGGTTGGTGATGACTATGCAGCGTCCGCAGAGATCGCAGTATAATAATGATTGGGATTACTTGCAGGATGTAAAGCTCTGGGATGAGAATCCTATATACGGCTGGTGTCATAAGAACTTTAAATCCGACGGTACGGAATATAATTTGTACCGCGACGGTCTGAAAATATATACTACTATTAACGCCACTATGCAGCGTTATGCGGAAGAGGCATTATTGGAACATCTTTCTACAGACGTTCAGCCTTCATTGGATAAACAGGTGACACAGAATAAACGTTTGTTCAATAAGGTCAGCCAGGATGAGATAAATACTATCATGAATCGCGCGATGAAACAGACCGATCGTTATCGTACCCTTTATCGTGCAGGAGTTTCGGAGTCGGATATAGTGAAGAATTTCAATACCCCTACGGAACTCAAGATCTTCTCTTATGAGGGGGAAAAGGATACTATTATGTCTCCCATGGATTCAATCCGTTACCACAAACAGATCATGAGAGGTTCCTTCATGGCGATGGATCCGATATCCGGTCAGGTCAAGGCTTATGTAGGCGGACAGGATTTCAAGTTCTTCAAATACGATATGGTCAAACAGGGTAAACGTCAGATAGGTTCCACGGTTAAACCGTTCATATATACTTTTGCGATCGATTTTCTTGGCATGACACCTTGTACCATGGTACCTAACTGGCCCGTAAGTATCGAAACATATAACGGTGAATCATGGACTCCGAGAGAAGCATCGGGGACAAGTAGTTATGACGGTGCGTACCATCCATTATCGTGGGGTCTTGCGAACAGCCGCAACAATTATTCCGCATGGATAATGAAAGAAGCGCGCCAGCCAGCTGCCGTAGCGGACTTTATACATAAAATGGGGATCAGGAGTTATGTCGATCCCGTGGTGGCTCTTTGTCTCGGAACAGCGGATGTCTCCTTATTTGAAATGGTAGGTGCTTATTCTACATATGTTAACAGGGGGGTGTTTACAGAGCCCTTGTTCGTTACACGAATAGAGGACAGACACGGGAACGTGCTTGAAAACTTTGCTCCGCAGACAACGGACGCCATCAGTGAACAAACTGCGTATACCATGTTAGGGATGCTGAAAAATGTAGTGAGTTCTGGTACAGCCGGGCGTCTGCGCTGGAAGTTTCATTTTACGGGTGAGATGGGTGGAAAAACAGGAACTTCACAAAATAATTCCGATGCATGGTTTATCGGTGTTACACCTAATCTGGTTGCCGGAGTATGGGTAGGAGGTGAGGATAGGAGTGTTCATCTTAATAACCAGGCGGACGGAGCGCGTTCCGCGATGCCGACCTTTGCCGGATTTATGCAGAGTGTGTATGATGACGATAAATTGCCGGTGAGCCAACAGGATACATTCTATGTTCCTCCCGGAGCAGTCGATTATAACTGTGGTTCCGGCGGAGGCGGATCCTACTCGGATAATGATGGAGACTTCAACGTTGTGTTCCCGGGAATGATCGATGAGTTTTTCGACTATTAGTTAATTTTTAACAAATAAGACAAAATTTTAACAAATCGATTGATTTTAAAAATCATTGTATTATATTTGCAGCAAAACAAAGTATAACCATTTAAGTTACATTATGAGAATAGCAATTGTTGGAGCAAGCGGAGCGGTAGGACAAGAATTCCTTCGAGTTCTCGCAGAAAGAAATTTCCCTATGGACGAACTGCTTCTTTTCGGATCCGAAAGAAGTGCGGGAAAGGTCTATAATTTTAAAGGGAAAAATATCACTGTGAAACTTCTTCAGCACAACGATGACTTCAAAGACGTAGATATCGTTTTCACTTCTGCCGGAGCAGGTACTTCGAAAGAATACGAAAAAACCATAACCCAATACGGTGCAATAATGATCGATAATTCGAGCGCGTTCCGTATGGATCAGGATGTACCTTTGGTAGTTCCTGAAGTGAACGCGGAAGATGCGCTGAACCGTCCACGCAACGTTATCGCTAACCCGAACTGTACTACCATTCAGATGGTTGTTGCCCTTAAAGCGATCGAGAAACTATCACATATTAAAAAAGTACATGTATCGACTTACCAGGCTGCGAGCGGTGCCGGTGCGGCTGCTATGGATGAGCTTGTCGAGCAGTACAAACAAATAGTGGAAGGTAAAGAAGTAACGGTAGAAAAATTCGCTTACCAGCTTGCATACAATATTATTCCTCAGGTAGATGTTTTCACTGAAAACGGTTATACCAAAGAAGAAATGAAAATGTATCATGAGACACGTAAAATAATGCATTCAGATATTGAGGTAAGTGCAACATGCGTACGTGTTCCGGTTATGAGGGCTCACTCGGAATCGGTATGGGTTGAAACAGAAAGACCCATATCCGTTGAGGAGGCTAAAGACGCATTCTCGAAAGCGGACGGTGTTATACTTATGGATGATACCGTTAATAAAGTTTATCCTATGCCTCTGCATCTCGCAGGCGAAGATCCTGTTTATGTAGGTCGTATAAGAAAAGATATATCTAATCCTAATGGACTTACCTTCTGGTGCGTGAGCGATCAGATTAAAAAAGGAGCTGCACTCAATGCTGTTCAGATCGCTGAATATCTAATAAATCAAAAATAATAATTAACCATTATTTATAAACGGGCCTATAATAAGGCCCGTTTTTTTATAAATTATTCCAATTAATAATTCTCTCTTTATTCCATGTCCGAGTGGATGTTAAGTGAACCACAACTATTAACTAAAAGAATAGACGGCTGTGGCGCCGGCAGTGTATTAATATGGGTCTATCCGCAATTTATAGAGTGAACTCCCGGATATTATCTGGTTATAGTCGGTGATTTCTGATAGAGATGGTAAGGGTCGAATATGTTGATTTTGGCAAGTGCGAAGGGACTGATATATTTCTTTCCGGTAGATCTGAACTTAAAAAGGCCGCTTATCAGCATGTTCCGGAATTTGCCGAGGCCATATATATGGCTTAATGAGTATATACAAAATATATTCAGGGTCAATTTGGTGGCGGAGAGAACTATCGGTATATATCATCCAACTCTAACAGTTTAGGATTCGAGCGCTTTCATTTGGGAGGCGATGGCTATCCAATGAAAATCATTGAATTCGAAGACCGTTGGTTTTGCTCAGTTTGCGGACAACGGATTTTAGCGTGAATTTATTTGGTGGTGATAATTCGGATTATTTATGCCGGTTGCTTCTTTTAGTTATGAAACCAACCACCCTCTTCAGTAACTCAATGAAGCTAATTCTTTAGTAATAACGTCTGGGCAAATGAGTGTTAATACAGCCTTCAGAATTACCATAATCATGAAAGCAGTATTTTGGGGAATGCACATGCACATAACAGAAGTATTATAGACTAAATAAAGACAGGCTGGCAAAACTGTCTTGAAGTGATGAAAAATTATCTTTGTCGAAGCCGAGGGTTAAAAAGACATCGACATCTGAGCTATGTGGGTAGATAATTCTTACGCTTCTAAAACGGCTGGATATCGGAAAAAGTTACAGTAATGAAATAAATTTTCGTTTTTGTGTTATGTTTTTAAATCCACTGTGTCTTGATTAATAGAAAAGAATTAGTAATATTGGTAGAGTGATATATGACTGCCGAAAAATTTTAAAAAATATACTACCCTTTTTATAAGAAGCTGCACCGTATAGCTTTTTATATATTGAACGATGGTGTATTGTCGGCAGACGCGGTTCAGGAGACATATTACAGGATATGGAGCAATAAAGAACAATTGGCAGATGTCCGGGAGCCCGAAGCCTATGCCGTAGTGATACTGCGCAACGTGTGCTTCAACCAAATCCGGGATAAGAAGCCTACGGTTGAACTGTACGATACGATAATGTTCGAAAATAATTCATTAAGCAGGCAGATTGATACGCTGGACAATGCGAATTATTTGATGAAACTCATGGCCGATCTGCCGGAGCAGCAGAGAGTGGTGGTAACCTTAAAAGATGTCGAAGGTTATTCTTTTAAAGAAATAGAAGAAATAACAGGAACTAATGTTGAAAATCTCCGGGTTATTCTTTCCCGTGCCCGGAAAAAATTACGAGAACAGTTTATAAAGACAGAACAGAGATGAAAAAGGAGCACATAAAATCACTGTTGGATTCATATTACGAGGGAAACGCAGACGATAACGAAGAAAAAATACTTTTCGATTATTTTACGGGCTCGGATGTCGACAGTGAACTATCGGCAGACAGGGATTATTTTATTCAATTGAAGGCCTTAAAAGATATTCCGGTGCCCGAATATAATCAAGATAATATAGAGAAATGGTTTGACGCTCTGACAGATGAACCGGTACCTCTCGTTAGTAGGGCGAAGAGACTTTATCTTCTTGTTCCACGTGTCGCGTGCGTGCTGCTGCTTCTGATCATAGCGTATGTTTTTTTTCCTAAAAATGAAGAAGAAGATAAAACGGCCGGATTGAGTAAAAACAGCTTGACGGAGTTGGAAGAGATGGCCAAAGCACTGGTGATGGCGTCCCAGGAACTGTCTTCGGGTCTATCGGAACTGGAAACGTTGGAAGAGGGAGTGAACAACGCCCATAAAATATTGAATAATAAGAATTAAAATTAAACCCGTATACTATGAAAACAAAATTGATTTTACTAACCATGCTTATGGTATGCAGCTTCTCAGTTTTTGCGCAAAACAGTCCTTTTAAAAAGCAATTCGACAGATATAAAAGTATAAAATTCACTTATGTCACCAAAGCTATGATGGATATGGCACCTCAGATGAAAATAGGAAATGTCATGTTAAAAGATCTGAAGAATAAAGTTGAGCAGGTTGAAGTTTATTCCAATGTTATGTCGACCCAAGGAGGAGGGTCATCGAATGTAGTTGCATCGGTAATCATGTACAGGGAAGCTAAAAAAATACTTACTGAAGGGAAGTACGAGCTTTTACTTCAGGTTAATGAAGGAGGAAAAGATATTTCTTTTTGGGCGAAGAGAGATAAGGAAATAATTAAAGAAATGGTAAATGTGAGCCATTATCCGAGTAAAGGCTCTCGCGGCCAGTGCGAGGTGCTGCGGCTGGTAGGACATTTTACTATAGAAGATATAAAAAAGATAACTAAATAAACTGACGCGCATAAATAGATTTGTGCATATTAACCCTTTTCTTTAATTTTCACTGGACAGACTTTGCAATCGGTCTGTCAACACAAGAGAAGCCCGGTCCTCCGGGCTTTTCGTTTATCTTACAAGAACGGACTATCTGATTCTACTCTCCGGAATTGCATCGGTGTCTTCAATATGGATTTCATAAGTTTGCGACTGTGTTTTGAATCGGTTGTCAATATGCGGATATGATATCTATTCTGTTATTGTTCGGATCGATAGTGACATAATTTTCATCCTGGAAATTAAAAATCCTCGCATATCCCGATCCGCTTCCGCTAAACTGGAATTTCAGAATTCCGTCATATAAAGGTACTTCGACCATTTTATAATTTTCATAAGAGGTCAGGAACTGGTCGATAACACGGTATCCCGGTATCCACCTGATCTTCTCATCTCCGGCATAAATCAGGATATCGGTATTTCCCGGTCGGGTAACGGTATTGAAGCGCACCATAATTTTACCGTTATAACCTGTAAGTCTGGTGAACGCCCAATCCGGAAGATCCGTTCCCTGCGGGTCCCATATCATAGAGATACTCACATAACTGCCTGCGGAAGCCGACTGCGCTGTTTTATTGGAGCCCTTCGTAGCTTTAAAAGA
>Ga0192240_10271_pt1 | contig 24211 bp, 19 predicted proteins | sample Koala_Koa27_H3_FD_131237 | JGI IMG/M metagenome (GOLD analysis project Ga0192240, IMG submission 131237) | Enriched cells from koala feces incubated with labeled cellulose particles, San Francisco Zoo, California, United States - Koala_Koa2-7_H3 ...
TTGCCGTCACCGGTGCGGGGATTTCCTATCTTTACGGGATGCGCAGACTGAAGCAGAGCGTGGGGATGATGAATGCCCGGCGGGTTTTCTCCGCCTCATTTGTCCGTAAAAATCCGGAAAAGTTTTATGAAGTCATGAAGGATGCTTTTCTGGATGCCACCTTTGTGAAAGGACCGAGCACTGTACACAAACAGCTGGCGGAACTGGAGCGGGATGGAAAAATCCACGGTATCGTGACACAGAACCTGGATTGCCTGCATACCATTGCCGGCTCAAAGAACGTGGTGGAATTTCAGGGGAGTTTCCGCGACAATATCTGTATTGACTGTGGAAACCGTTCCTTTGATTATCGCGTATGGAATCAGAGCCATATGCCCCGCTGCGAAATCTGCGGTGCCCCGCTGATGCCGACGGGCTTTTATATGGATGCCGGAATCCGCGACAGCGTTTCCAAAGAAAGCATGAGGAAAGCTGCCGACATGATATCCGAAGCAGATCTGATCCTTGTGATCGGCACCACCGGTTTTCGCAGTGATGAGTACCTGAGTCGCATGAAACCCGGAACCAAGCTGGTGCAGATCAATCCGTCGTCGACGGAGTTTGATGCCGTTGCTGACCTGAATATCCGGGAAGAAAGTGACAACGTATTCCGGAAGCTTAAAGAAAGGCGGGAGAAAAATGGCTGAGCAAATGACAGAGCGGGAATTATCGGATATGATACGCTTAAAAAAGCTGGCAGCCCAGATGGAGGAAGCAGAGTATCTGGGGCTCTCAGAAGAAGAAATTCAGGCAAAGAAGCGGCAGAAAGAAATGCGCAGGCAAAGAAATGTTCAGATTCTTGAGAATACTCTGGAAATACTGGAAAAAGGGAGTTACACCGCAGGTGCCAGGGAAGTACGCCTGTATTTTACACCCGGCCGGATGCGGGAAGTACGGGTATTCCTGCCGGATGAGATCGCGGCATTGCGGACGGAGGCACCGGAATTGGGGGCTTTGGATGGCGGCCGCTGCCTGTTTGGCTGCGAAAATACAGACGCCCTCGCCCTTGCCAAAAGAAAGTATCAAAACCTGAGGCGAAGCGGTACTTCAAACCCGGAGATCCTTGTCCTGAACCTTGCAAGCGCCACACAGCCCGGCGGCCGGACACGGCAGGGAGCCAGCGCACAGGAGGAAGACCTCTGCCGAAAATCGTCACTGCTTCTGTCCCTTGAGAGTGAAGGAGCAAAAAGATATTACGATTACAATAACGCACGGAAGACACGCATGGGTTCTGACGCCGTAATACTCTCCCCATATGTGGAAGTGATAAAGGATTCCTCAGCTGAATTACTCCCGGATCCGTTCCGGATATCCGTCATAAGCTGTGCGGCACCGATGGTGCGCCTGGGCTTTGAGGGAATGTCACGGCAGGAATATGAGATGATGCTCTATCAGCGGATCCAGGGCATGCTCCTGGTCGCAGCATCGCATGGCTACCGCCATTTAATCCTGGGTGCTTTCGGGTGCGGCGTATACGGGAATGATGCGGCGACGGTCTCAGATCTGTTTTATCGAGCAATTCAGAACATGTCTTACGCCGGGGTAGGCAGTGCCCGCCTGTTTGATTCCATTGATTTTGCAGTGCTGTGCCATTCCGATAAAGACTATAACTACGTAGAATTTTGCAGAAATTTTGGCAAAAACAAATGAAGGGACAGATTTGAATGGATATTTCAAAACAGGTAACCCGGCTGAAAAAGTTCTTAGATGAAAGCCGGTATACAGTTGCCATCACCGGTGCCGGAATTTAAAGTAACTATACACACCACAAAGAACAGGAGGTCATTATGACATTACAGGAAGCAATGAACACACGGCATAAAGTAAGCAAATACAAGGATAAACCGTTATCAGCTGATGTTGTCCGCCAACTCAATGACAGAATCAAAACTCAGAATCAGAAATATGATTTAAATATGAAGCTTATCACGGAAAGTAAGGATGCAATGCCAGGAATCTTAGCAGCGTTGATGTCAAAAGGAGTTAAAAACTACATCATTCTGGCAGGTCCTGACACGCAGGGCATTGATGAAAAACTTGGTTACAGCAGCACCGATTTGATGCTGTATGCGCAAACGCTCGGTCTGAATACCTGGTGGATTGGCGGAATGTTCAGCCGGAAGAACGCGAAAAAGAACATAAATGCGGGAGAAAACACGAAAATTGTCGGGATCGTAGTGGTTGGCTATGGCGAAAATCAGGGAGTTGCTCATAAATCGAAAGCGGCATCAGATATTTCGTCTTACGAAGGAAATGCCCCGGAATGGTTCAAAGCAGGCGTCTCAGCAGTGCTTTTGGCACCAACAGCGATGAACAAGCAGGCATTTACCGTCAAGGGCGAAGGCAATAAGGTAAGCATGACATGCAATAACGGCTCCTATTCCGGCGTCGATTTGGGAATCGGCAAATATCATTTTGAACTTGGTGCCGGTAAAGACAATTTTGAGTGGGTGTGACTCTGCGTGATTACAACGGAAGAAAGGCAGTCATAGTTGAGGAAAGCGATGACACTCCGATAATTTCACAGGAGGAGACGGAAAATTGGACAAAATACAGCAACTTGCTAAATATATTGACCAGAGCCACAGCATGGTCGCCATTACAGGGGCAGGCATCTCTCTTGCCGGGGGAGGCATCACATACAGCCAGCTCGCCCAAACGGTTCACCCAGGTGATTTTGAGAGCGACGATTTCCTGCGCTCTTATGTGAAGGCCATGCACAGCTACAAACCCAGTTTTAGCCACTATGCTCTGCGCGATCTGGAGGCGGCCGGAAAGCTGACCGGAATTATCACTACAAATGAGGATTGTATGCATACCATGGCCGGCTCCGAGAATGTGGCGGAAATCCAGGGTGGGTTCCAGATCAACCGTTGTTCGGAATGCGGCCGCCATTATGACGGGTATGAGATCTGGGAGAAGGAAGATCTGCCCCGGTGTGAATCATGCGGCGGCAGGATTCTCCCCTGGGAACTATACAGCCACATCAGCCTTTGGGATGAAGGTGTCCAAAAAGCAAGGGAGTGGATTTCAAAGGCCGATCTGATCCTTGTCATCGGAACCAATGGTTATTATGGAAGCGCGTACTGGAATTACAGGAGACGTGATGCGGTCATTGTCCAGATCAACCCGGGACATACCGGTTTTGACCGGATAGCCAATCTGAATATCCGGGAAGAATCCGATGATGTATTTCATAAACTGATAGAACGTTGGAATGGAAATGACTGAACAGAGAGGAGGCATTTTTTGGTATTAGCTTGAGGATTATATCCAGAATGAGCTGGAAACGCTGAATCTGCAGTAATAATTTTGTATCTTTTTCCCGACGGTCAACGTATGTTAATTCGCCCGGTTAATATCAGGAAAAAGCTAATCAGGATGCCGAAAGCAAACCCAAAAGTATGAACAAGAAAAGCCGTGATACTGGTGTTTGCAAATACAAAATATACAATTACGATGATAACATCAAGTCTGTACCATATAACATGGAATTGCTCCGGGAACCTGAGGATGCACACGACCAGACACGCAATGAGTGCAAAAATACCGCTGGATGCTCCGATATCATAAATCTGATCAGAAATCACAATGGAATAAGCGATTTCTGCCGGTATGCCGCCGAACATAAACAGGAAAAAGAATTGGCGTTTTTTCAAAAATGAACCAAGCAGGGAACTCACGGAAAGCAATGCGGCGGAATTAACGAAAAGGTGCCCGATATTGTAATGCAGAAACAGGCAGGTAATCCAGCGGTAATAATCCCCATGGAGATAGTCCATGCCTGTGGCGCCAAAGTTGAAGCAGGCATCATCATTACCCTTGAAAACAAAATATATCGAGATAAAAATAAGCACAAGGATAACTGCAACTATATTACAGGGTATCCAACTCTTTATTTTTTTCATCAACATACGATTACCTGCCATACTTTATATCATCCCTGCGTTTTATTTTTTATCTCCGTACAAAAGCCACATACAGATAAAAAATTTGTAATTATTCAGAAATGCGTAGCATTTTCGAGTCTGGTTCTGAATAGCTGCATTTTATATAAGAAAAGCGTCCGGATCGAGCCTTACAACCTGTCTTTGAGCAGCCCCAGCACATCCGCGATCTCCGCTGCCGGTTCGGGATCCTCGCTGTTTAGCCAGCCATAAATCACAGAAAATGCTCCTTCAAAAACAAACCGGCGGATATACTTCACTTCCGTATCAGAATAATTGCTTTCGTCGATCATATTCTGAAAAATAACACGGATGTTTGGGACAGAAAAAACATGTGAGGAAAATTCCTGCACCGGGACAGACCGCGTCAAGATACAGAATAACTCCCTCTGCTCATATAAATACTGCAGGACAAGAAGCAGAGCATTTTGAATTCTGTGTAATGATCTCCTGTAACGACTCATCCAGCTGGTTTAAAAAATCTGATTCGATCTCATTCAGCAGCTCTTCCTGGCTGCCGTAATATTTATAAAAAGTCGTGCGGTTGATCTGCGACACGATGCACAGCTCGTGGACGGTGATCTGGCCAAGCGGCTTTTCTTTTAACAGTTTTAACAGCCCGGCTTTCAGCATGGCTTTGCTGAGACGGATTCTCTGGTTCTCCATAGCTTAATATCTCCTCGACAAATTTCAGAAAAATGTTGACTTCAAAGCAAAAACAGGTGTGACTGTTTACCACACAACTTTTTCACGCAAACAGTCTGTTGACTTTGGGTGCATGTGTTCATTATAATGAAGCCACTAATAAAAGTCAATATTAAGGCTGTGAATAGTAACCATTTAAGGAGGTTGATTTCATGAAATTTTGGAGACGCAACTGGTATTATATCGGCGGTATACTTTTTGTAGGGCTCGCTTTTGTGATGGGATTATGGGGATCTGACCATATGAGCAGGATCCGCATCATCCTGGTCTTCAGCTGGATGGGTATGCTGATGCACCAGGTGGAGGAATATGCCTTTCCCGGAGGATTCCCGCTCATCTCCAACATGGCTGGATTGGGCGAGACGGAACATCCGGAGAGGTACCCACTGAACGCAAGGCAGAGTTTTTTGAGCAATGTCATCTTCTGCTACCTGAGTTACATCATCCCTATGTTTTTCCCAAACATGGTCTGGATGGGGGCCAGCCAGGTCTTCGCAGGCGTATGGCAGCTGCCGGGCCATGGCATCGCCATGAATGTTCGTTTAAAAAGTAAGTACAATCCCGGCCTCGCTTCCACGGCGTTCCTGCAGACTCCGGTAGCGATTTATTATATCTGGTATGTCTGCACATATATGCCTGATAAGGCCACACAGCTCTGGTGGGGCATTCCCGGTTCCATCCTGAATCTTGTTCTTACCTTTATCGTCCCTATTCTGGTTATGAAAGATAAGAATTCACCCTACCCGTTTGAGGACAGGGAACTGTATGGTTACAGAAAAGAGCATGTGAAAGAGTTATGGGATGAAAGAATCGCGGCAAAAGCCGCAAAAAACGCACAGGAGGGCGAATAACGATGGTAAAAAAACTGGATAAATGGTGCGATATTAACTGGATTATTTTTATCTGTGTGACAGGCGTTGTCACTGCTTCCCTTGCGGCAGCTTTCTGGGAAAGCATCCCTCTCGGCGGCAAAGGCGCTGTCTTCGTTGCGATCATCATGCCGTTCCATGTGCTGGAAGAGTGGAAATTCCCCGGCGGCCTGCATATCTTCTACAATGTCCTGCTTGGGCCGAAGCAAAAAGAAAAGCAGCAGCTTGACCGGTACCCCATGAGCCGCCTGACGGATATGATCACCAATGTCGGGCTGCAGTGGATCCCGTTGGTCTATCTTTTCCTCTGCTTTTTTACCGACCTGTCAAATGCGGTCGCTTTGTGCATGATGCTCTTAAGCTTCATCGAAGTGCTGGTTCACACTGGTGCCGGCATAATGACATGGGCATGGCTGAAAAAAGACGGGAAGAAGACAATCTACCACCCCGGCATTGCCACTTCCTGGATGATGTTCTTCCCGGCGGGCATCTATGTTGCGGCCCATCTTGAAAACTTCACCGGGCACGACTGGCTCTGGATGGCAATCCTCTTCATTATTATGATGCTGATCTGCATCCCGCTGACCGAGACACCGTTAAAAAAGTGGGTTGCGAAACAGGAAAAAGGGGATTTCGCGTTTGCGGATGCCAAGTATTATGAGAAGTACCCTTCCTTCTGGAAAAAGTAAGAGGTGTGCTTGAAAGAATGACAGGAGGAATTATGGCTGAGAAAACGGTGATATATTATTATTCAGGTTCCGGGAACAGCCTCTCCGTGGCAAAGCATATCGGGGAAAGGCTGGGAAATACGGATATTATTTCAATTTATACCCTGCGGGAGGATGCGGCGGTTCCGGCGGATTATACGAGGGTCGGCATTGTGACCGCCACCTGGTTTGTCCGCCCGCCGCGGATTGTGCGGGAAGTCTGTGAAAAACTCCGCCTTCTCAGAACGCAGAAAGTCTTTATCCTCGCTACCTGCGGCGGTTATGACGGCTATGTCTGTATCGACCTGAAAGCGATCCTGCAGCCGAAGACGGATTCCCCTGTCCAGACATTTATGCTCCCCATGCCGCCCAACCACATCGTCGGGTTTTCCCCGCTGCCGGACTGGGCTGTAAAACTCTATCTGCGGCATGAGGCAAAAGCGAGTGTAAAAATCGCCGGAAAAATAGAATCAGAGAAACATACCAGAAATCGGAAAGGGATCAACCGAAAAGCCCTTGCCTGGGTATCAAAAACATTTAACGGCTGGCTCGGTGTTGACCGGGATTCTGTGGAGGGAGGCTTCTACACCTCCGACGCCTGCACAGAATGCGGCATCTGCGAGAAGATCTGTAAGAACGGCAATATCCGTTTGACAGAAAACGGCGTGGAATGGGGACATGACTGCCAGCAGTGCATGGGATGCATCATGTGGTGTCCAAACCGGGCAATCCGCCACCCCAATGTTCCCGAGCGGCGCAGGCGCTACCAAAACCCTCACATCACGATTGAGGATATGATGCAATCTGGATTCCATGTGGGAGGAGATGCTGATGAAATATAGGGTCAATCCCAAAAACGGGGATAAGCTATCTGTTCTTGGTTTCGGCTGTATGCGGTTTGCCGGAGACAGCATCGTAACTTCTTTTTCCGGGCGCTTTGATGTGAAAAAGGTAGAACAGCTGATCGTCTCTGCCATTGAGCAGGGTGTCAACTATTTTGACACAGCTTATGTCTATACCGGTGCCGAGGAAATCCTTGGCAGTGTCCTGCAGAAACATAATTTACGGGATCAGGTATACATAGCAACCAAAATGCCGCTGATCATGTGCCGTAAGGCGGCGGATTTTGACAAATTTTTTGACCGGCAGCTGGAACACTTAAAGACCGGGCATATCGACTACTATCTTTTGCACATGCTGACGGATATGAAAACCTGGAATACCCTGTGTGACTGGGGCATCCGTGAATGGGTGGATGAGAAAAAGAAATCCGGGCAGATACAGAACTTCGGGTTTTCCTTCCACGGTGCTCATGATGAGTTCATGGCCCTGTTGGATGCGTATGACTGGGATTTTTGCCAGATACAATATAATTATTCTGACGAAAACTATCAGGCCGGAGTTACCGGCCTTCAGGCGGCAGCGGCAAAAGGGATGCCGGTCATGATTATGGAGCCCCTCCTGGGCGGCAAGCTTGCCAAAAACCTGCCGAAGGCCGCGGAGGAATGTTTCAAACAGGCTGACCCGAACCTGTCCCCGGCGGCATGGGGATTCCGCTGGCTGTATGACCAACCGGAGGTTACCGTGGTTTTAAGCGGCATGAATGAAGCGGAGCAGCTGGAGGATAACATAAAGATCACGGAGCTGGCAGCCCCCGGAAGTATGACGGAAGAAGAACAGGCCGTGATCCGCGAAGTGAGGGAAATTTTCAAAACATCCTATAAAGTCCACTGCACCGGTTGCCGCTACTGTATGCCCTGCCCCGCGGGCGTTGATATCCCGGCGTGCTTCACCGCGTACAACACAAGGTATTCGATCAGCAAAAGCCAGGGGATGATCCAATATTACATGGGCAATCTGATGAGCGACGCGCCAAGCTACGCCGGCCTGTGCAAAAAATGCGGTAAATGTGAGGCGCATTGCCCGCAGAACCTGCCGATACGGGAAGACCTGAAAGCGGTAGCAAAGACATACGAAGGCCCGCTGTTCCAGGTCGCAAAATTTATTATTACCGCTGTTTGTCAGAAAAAAAAGAAAAGCTGATCCGTTTCCAGAAGAAATCCTGCCGCTATGGGAAAGGAAAGCGTCAGAGGATGCGAAACGTGCAAAGGAGGATGCATCTCGATGGTAAAAAAACTGGATAAATGGTGCGATATTAACTGGATTATTTTTATTTGTGTAACAGGTGTCGTCACCGCTTCACTAGCTGCAATTTTCTGGGATAAGATACCCCTGGGCGCCCAGGGTGCTGTGTTTGTTGCAATCATCATGCCGCTCCATGTGCTGGAGGAATGGAAATTCCCCGGCGGGCTGCATATCTTCTACAATGTCCTGCTGGGTCCAAAAGAAAAAGAAAAGCAGCAGCTTGACCGGTATCCCATGAGCCGCCTGACAGATATGATCACCAATGTCGGGTTGCAGTGGATCCCGTTGGTCTATCTGGTGCTCTGCTTTTTTACAGGACTGTCCAATGCCGTCGCTTTATGTATGGTACTGCTGAGTTTCTTTGAAGTGGCCGGCCACACCGGTGCGGGTATTATTACATGGTCATGGCTCAGGAAAAACGGCAAAAAAACCATCTATCATCCCGGCATTGCAACCTCCTGGATGATGTTTTTCCCTGCGGGGATCTATGTAGTGACCCATCTGGAAAACGTCACCGGGCACGATTGGATCTGGGGCATAATCCTGCTGGTTATTATGCTGATGATCAGTATTGTGCTGACAGAGACCCCGTTGAAAAAATGGGTTGCCAAACAGGAAAAAGGCAGGTTTGCCTTTGCGGACGCAAAATATTATGAGAGATATCCTTCCTTCTGGAAGAAGTAAGCAGTAAGTGGTATTATGAAACAGAGAAACCTCCGGCAGGAAGAAAGGCGATAAAATGAAGGCAAGCACTACAACAGAAATATATTTACAATCTGCCAGGGAAGCCCTGAATGCAGGAAATTATGCAGCAGCTGAAGCTGATGCAGATAAAATGATTGAAGCCGATCCGCAATCATACCGTGCATGGTTTATCAAAGGAGAAGCAGCCGGATGGCAGACAACGGGGACAGATAACCGTTTTGCAGAAAGTACGGCAGACTGGATCAATGCTTATCAGTGCACGCCGAAAAATAAAAAGAGAGAAATCGGATCGCAGATACAGGGCTCCGCAGAAAAAATTTCCACGGCAATCCTGACGATGCGGTGCAATAATTTTAAAGCGCTGCAGGACAAAAACTGTAAAACAGGTATTCTGGATTGCCTTGCTATGATAAATGAACAATTTGCTGCCATCAGGGACAAAACGCAGATAGATCTTTACACTGCCGCTTTAAAGAACAAATTCGCAGGTATCTTAAATACCACTGCTGCGGAAGTGGGTCGGGCAATCAACGGTGAATTTGGGGAGGACAGCAAGACGCGCGTCAGATTGGGGAGGACAGCAAGAACCCACACGAAATTATCATGGGAACATTTAATAGAATCAACGGATTGCTGCCTCGCCCTCCTGGAAACAGCATATTATTTAAGCACTGACGATGGGCTTTGCTTCGAGATTTGCAAAAATTATATAGACCTCGTGAACCTGACAAAAGAAACCTGTTCCGGCAGACGCATACCAAAAAAATACCGCTGTGTCCCCGGTTCCGGCATTCCCGGTTCGCCGGTTAAATACGGACCGGAAGAAATTTCTCAGTGGGAAAGAAAAAAGGATATTCACGACCCGGAAAAGAGAAACGGCAACTGAGTACCTTTTCCTGTTGTGTCATGAACGGTTAAATCTGTTGCTGCAGAACCCATACAACAGGAAGGTAGTCGATTTGTTTTGTAAAAAATATCCGGTTGTTATCCATTACTTTTATCATCATTCCTCAGATTTTTCTATCTTACGGCCACTCATACATTACCTCCGTATGCCGAATCCGATAATAAGGTGTTCCCTTGATCCTCGATGCCAGATGTGCGCCGAATACACCCAGGCGTGCCATGATAGCCAGACCCATGCGCCGCCTGCCATACTCTTTCCCAAAATGATCCTTTATAATTCTCGCAGATTTAAAATCATAGAAGTACAGGGATGCTTTGTAAAACTCTTCCTGCAATTCCCAGGGGGACATGTTTTTCGGATAGAAAGTGACATTCATCATATCAAACTGTTCCCAGCTGCCCTCGATCATCCGCCCCTCCTGCTGCATTTGCTCATAGACCGACGTGCCAGGGTACGGCGTCAGGATGGCCGGTTGGAGCTGATATGCGTGGATATCCTTTGCGAATTGTATGGATCTGTGGATATCGTCTTTCGTATCATCGTCCAGACCGAGGACGATACTGGCGATCACGCGGATTCCATATTTCTCGCAGGCAGCACCCGCCCGGCGGATATTCTCGATATTCTGGCCCTTGTGGATTGAGTTCAGCGCTTTTTGGTTCAGGGATTCAATACCAATCAGCACACGGGTCAGGTGAGCCTGCCGCAACAAATCCAGAAGTTCCTCGTCGTCCGCCATATCGGTCCGCCCGAAGAAGAAGGTTTCTTTAAACACCAGATTTTCCGAGATCATCCTCCGGCAGATTTCTTTTGCGCGCTCTTTGTCCGCAGTAAAATTGTCGTCCTCAAAGTTCATATACCGGAACCCGCGCTTTTTATACATGCGGATCTCATCCATCACGTTATCCACACTTCGCTGCCGATAAGGGGAAAACATTCTGGAGGTGGTACAGAACGTACAACGGTACGGGCAGCCGCGGGTCGTCAGCACATTCGCGCTCTCACAGGGCGTTTTTAAGATATCATAATCCGGCAGGGGAACTTCATCCAGATTTTCAATGGGGATTCCGTGAATGATCTTTTCCATCCGCCGTCCCTCCACGACATCCAGAATCACTTTCTCCCCTTCACCCGTGATTACATGGTCTGCGTGCTCTGCGGCCTCCTCCGGCAGATAAGTGGCATGGATTCCGCCCATGACCACCATGGCATGCCCTTCCCGGCGCACCCGGTCCGCCAGTTCATATGCTCTCGGAGCATTGGATGTCATGATGGAAAAGCAAAAGACATCCGCATCCGGAATCAGCTTTTTGTAATTGACATGGGCATTCAGCTCCTCAAATACTTCTACCTCATGGCCGGCTCTCTTTAAAATGTTTCCGAGTATTAAAGGCCCTGTGATCGAATTGGACTGGCCATATATTTTTCCGCCCCAACGATAGAACGGGATTCTCCTGAGTGTAGATGTCGGTGTGATAAAAATAATCTTCACGATTACTCCGCCTTCTTTCTTTAGCACCAACTTCCTGTTTCAGAAAACAGACGCAATCTCATTTAATTTTATTAATACATATGTAATTTATTTGACATATGTCTTTCCGTCCATTATAATCAATACTATAAGATTCTGCAATAATACAGAATTTCCGCATTGTCAGATAAATAACAGATTTTTAAAAATGTATCCATTTAAAAAGGTGTGAAAGTGGAAGAGAAAATAGATTTGAGAATTGTAAAAACGAATCAGGCCCTGACAGAGTCATTAAAATATCTGCTGACCAGAAAGTCTCTGAATGAGATCACCGTAAATGAGATCTGTGAGTGTGCCATGGTCCGCCGGCCTACGTTCTATAAACATTTCAGCGATAAATATGAACTGCTCGTTTTCGTCATAACAGGAATTCTGGAAGATACCGGCCGGAAAGCACATGAAAAACAGCTCTCCTCTGATGAAAAAGGCCGGGAGTTTTACTATAGCATCCTCTATCTTTTCGAATATGTAGAAGAAAATGACGTGCTGTTCGGTGCACTGAAAGACAGCTGCTCTTCTGCTTTTGTCAGGGAAGCCCTGATCGACAGTATCACAGAGGATATTATTGAATATCTGCGCAAACATGAGCTGCCTGACACCGTTTCGGATACCAGCCTGGAACTTGCCTGCCAGTTTCTGACGGGCGCAATATTTCAAAGTATAGACTGGTGGCTGAACCACAAAGAGCAGCTTACAAAGTACGAAATGGCAGAACAGATCAATACATTTGCAACAAATGCAATCGGCGCCAGGGCAGCAGCGGAAAGATAACAGACAGAGAGAAGGGATATCATGCTGCAGATTCGCAACGTATGTAAGAAATACCAGACCGGGAAACTGGTCCAGAAAGCACTGGACAATGTAACACTGAATTTCCGGGACAGTGAATTTGTGGCCATTTTAGGTCCCAGCGGATCCGGCAAAACCACCCTGCTGAATGTCATCGGAGGTCTGGACCACTATGACAGCGGCGATCTGATCATCAACGGCGTCTCCACGGAGGAATATCAGGATCGGGACTGGGATTCCTACCGGAATCACACCATCGGTTTTGTCTTCCAGAGCTACAACCTGATTCCGCACCAGACGATCCTGTCAAATGTGGAGCTGGCTCTCACAATCTCCGGCATCAGTCGGAAACAGCGCAGGCAGCGCGCGATGGACGCGCTTGCGCAGGTAGGCCTGGCAGATCAGGCAGGAAAACGGCCGGCACAGCTTTCCGGAGGCCAGATGCAGCGTGTGGCGATCGCCCGGGCTCTGGTCAACAGCCCGGACATCCTGCTGGCGGATGAGCCGACCGGAGCTCTTGACAGTGATACCAGCCTCCAGGTCATGGAATTGTTAAAAGAGGTGGCAAAGAGCCGCCTGGTCGTGATGGTGACGCACAATCCGGAGCTGGCAGAGACTTACGCCACCCGGATCGTCCGCTTAAAAGACGGCGGAATCTGCGCAGATTCCAACCCGTATGAACCGGAGACAGGAAAAACAAAGCAGCCTGCCATTCATGCCAATATGGGACGTTCTTCCATGTCCCCATGGACGGCGATCACCCTGAGTTTTAATAACTTACGGACAAAAAAAGCCCGGACGATACTGACCGCCTTTGCGGGATCCATCGGCATCATCGGCATTGCCCTGATCCTGGCAATCTCGTCCGGGGTGAATGACTACGTCCAGATACTGGAAGCTCAGATGGCGACGGAATATCCCCTGGAGATCGAGCAGGCATACTACGATATCACTGCCTATGTCTCCGCCAGAGGCGGCACATCTTCGCTCCTCGGCACGGGCGCAGGCTCGGAGGAAGGCAGTTCGATTAGCGGGCTCTCATCTTCCGATACCGTCGATATCACCGCTATGATCTACAATATTTTCTCAGGCCAGGCGTCAAATGATCTGGCCTCCCTGAAAGAATATCTGGAAAGCGGCGGCAGCGGTATAGAAGATCTGGTGACGGATATTGAGTACGATTTCGGCGTCACGCCTCAAATCTACCAGGACAATACGGAGGATGTCGTACAGATACACCCGGATCACTTCTTTGACGCGCTGGGCTTTGGCTCCACCACCAGCGCGAACTCCATCATGTCGTCTATTGTGGATACGGACGTTTTTTCCCAGCTGCCGGATTCTGAGGATTTATATAAAGACAGCTATACTGTCCTGGCCGGGCGGTGGCCGGAGAGCTGGAATGAGTGTGTCATGGTAATGGATTCTGAGGGCGGGACCACGGATCTCGCACTGTATGTCATGGGTTTTGAGGACATTGCCGGCCTGGAAAACATGATTTCTCAGTTTATCGATGGAGACATCGTAGATCAACCGGAGATCACAGATACCTATTCTTACGATGATTTCCTCGGTGTGACCTTTAAGGTTGTCAACAGCACGGATTTCTACGCATACGACAGCAGCTATCAGATCTGGACCGATAAATCGGAGGATGAATCTTATGTCCAGGAACTGGTAAACAATGGGGAAAAGCTGACCGTCGTCGGCGTCGTATGCGTAAACGAAGACGCAGGCAGCGAGATCTTAAACCACGGCATCAACTACCTGCCGTCCCTGATTGAACATCTGGCAAAGGAGGCGGCGGAAAGTGAGATTGTAAAACAGCAGCTGGCGAATCCGGATATCAATGTTTTTACGAATGAGCCTTTTGGCGCGGAGGAGGACGAAGACAGCTTTGACCTGGCTTCCCTGTTTGACGTGGATGAAGATCTTTTCCGGGATGTAATCACAGTGGATGAAAGTGCGCTGGAAGATCTGTTTGCCGGCTTTTCCTCCGACCTGTATGATTCCCTGGGATCCGGCAGCAGCTCTTCCATTGACTTATCAGACATGGTAGACTTAAGCTCCATTGAACTGGAACTTCCGGATACGGATGACATCAGCCTGTCGGAATTGCTCAGCGGTCTTGAAATCACGGCTTCCGGTGAGGATCTGAGCCAGATCGCGTCTGACCTCTTAAGCGGTTACCAGTCATATATATCCGGGAACAGCCAGGCTGATGTGACACAGCTGGGCGACGCATTCCTGGCTTACCTCCAGACCGACGCTGCACAGGACATCCTGATGGAACATATGCTGGAGATGATCGAGAGCAACGGCGGACTGCAGATTTCTACCGACCAGCTTCAGGCACTGGTCACGGACGTGCTGACTGACTTCCAGTCATACGCCGCGGAACAGGGCTACACGGATATCTCTCAGATGGACGAATACCTGAACGAGTACCTCGCGACAACCCGCGCACAGGAGATCCTGGATACCTGGGCTGCGTCGAACCTGCAGTTTGACCTGTCCGGCATGACAATCTCACAGGAACAGCTCAGCAGTCTGACATCGGACCTCGTAAGCGGTTACCAGACTTATGCGGCATCGAACAGTTCCGTCCCGGATCCTGACCAGATCAGTGATTCCTTTGTGGAATATCTGGGGACAGACGAGGCGCAACAGATCCTGACAGAGGGGCTGGAACAGATGATCGATACGGAAAGCCTGGAAAGCCAGATATCTGCCGCTCTCCAAACCTATATGAATGAGGCGGCTGCATTAATGGCGGAGAGCCTTTCCGAGCAGCTGGAATCGCAGATTTCCCAGGCCGCAGAACAGATTTCTGCGCAGATCAGTGCGGAGATACAAAAACAGCTTTCTGCAGATATGAGTCAGATGGAAACTGTGCTGGCGGAGGCAATCAGCATCGACACAGAGGCGCTGGTAAACGCCTTTACCATTGACATGGATATCTCTGACTTATCCGACATCCTGACTTCCCTTTTGTCCTCCGGCACGACGACTTATGAGGACAATCTGGAATCCCTGGGTTATACGGATTTTTCCTCCCCGGACAGCATCAGCATCTACCCGAAGGACTTTGAATGTAAGGATGCGGTGATTGACATACTGAACGACTATAATGACCGGATGAGCGCCGCGGGCGAGGCAGACAAAGTCGTTACCTTCTCGGATTCCGTGGGCAGCCTGATGTCCATGGTCACAGAGATTGTAAACATCCTGAGCTATGTACTGATCGCTTTCGTGGCGATCTCCCTTGTGGTATCCTCCATCATGATCGGAGTAATCACCTACATCAGTGTACTGGAGCGGAAACAGGAAATCGGGATATTGCGCGCCATCGGCGCATCCCGCCACAATATATCTGAGGTATTTAATGCGGAAACCGGGATCATCGGGCTTGCTGCGGGATTGTTAGGTGTCGCCCTGACTGTGATTCTGATCCAACCGGTCAACAGGCTGATACACAGCTACTCCGGCATCGAGGAACTGTCTGTGCATCTGCCGCTGCGGTACGCGGTCCTGCTGGTTCTCCTCAGCATCGCGCTGACACTGCTTGCCGGGATGCTTCCGTCAAGGAAAGCGGCCAAAAGCAACCCCGTGGAGGCGCTGCGGACGGAATAGTCTCTTTCCCTTATTATATCGTGATTTCATCACAATCCGTTCCTCCTTTGTCAGCCAGTCACATGATATGCGCGCAGGCTCAAATTGTTTATTGTAGGAACCGAATGCCATTCCGGTTTAAATATTCAGCGTTCTCAATCCCCCTGTGTGAGTTTTACCGTCAGCCGTACCGGCTGATGATCCGAATACCGAAACTCTGTGTCAATATTTTCGATGCTGAGGACTTCCAGATTATCAGACACAATATACCCATCCAGGACATACACCTGCGAATCTTCATAGTTCCCGCTATAGGGGCCATTCAGCAGGCGGCAGGTAGGTACATTGTCTGACACAGCAAAAGAAAACCCTTCCGGGATATCATCCTCACCGATTTCCCCAGGCGTCCAATAATCCGTATCCAGGATCGGATAAGTGTCAATGCCTTCAAAGGTCTGATTAAAATCCCCGCCCGCTATCACATAATTGCCTTTTTCATATTCCTCCTGCAGTTTTTCTGCCAGCATCCTGCTTTGTGCAATCTTACCCTCGCCGCTGTCGTAGGCTTCCAGATGAAAATTAATCAGCACCAGTTCTTTCTCACTGCCCTCTATGGGGATTCGTACTTCCAGCATACACCGCTTCAGATTACAGGTCCTGACTGGCCAGGAAAACGATTCCGGCAATGAAATCCGGGAGGCTTCGCTGACACTGTAATCGGTCAGAGTCACAAGACCTGCTTCTACTTGCCCGATCGGCGGGATAGGGTAAGGCACAAAATCACACTTGAAGTTACAGGCATATATGCCGGATAACCCCAAAGATTCCTCATAGTATTCCATCTCATCAATGTGGTAAGACCGCCTTGCGTTGCGGTCTACTTCCTGCAAAAAATAAACATCCGCATCCTGTTCCATCAGGACAGAAGCAATCCCGGCAAGATTTTCTTCGACCAGTTCCTCACTATCCGGACGCACCTTCGAGCCGCCATCCATAAAAAAATCTTCCTCAGAACTTAATGCGGCATACCCGGTATTGTATGTCAGAATCGTACAGGTATCCCCCATTGCCAGACTCTCCGTTCCATTGCTGGCCGTCTCTATCGTTTCAACCTCATCCGGTCGGTATTCCCGTACCGTATAATAAATCAAAATTGCGGCAACGGCCAGTAAAACAACGAGAAAAACAGTACCCGCCCTTTTTAATCTTTTCTTTGCTTTCATAAGGTTACTCCTCTCTCACTGCTGCCTGTTTTCCTATCATTTGATATCTTTTATTGTAAATATTTATAATGCATAATGCAAGAATTCTCCTTCTTCTATATCAGTTTTAATAATTGATGACACATATCTATAATTTCCTATTCCTGATATCATTCCTTATCCCATAAGCGGAACGTCCGCCTGTAAGCACAGTCATTTGGCAGGGTAGGATTAAATAACGCCGTAAAGAGAGTCACTTTCCCGCAACGATCGCATTTGCGAAAACGGTCCTCATATATTCTGCATAGATGTGTTTCTCCATCCAGATTCTCACATGGGCGGTCATAATGAATAGACACTCTCCCTTTTGCCCAGACAGACCTGGCATAGCAACACTTCCCGCAGCGATTGCATAACGAGTCCCAGTCTTTTCGCCATTTCAGCCAGGCTTTAAAAATACGAATCCACACTTCATACACCTCCCGGGATGCAGGCATTTTCTTTTATCATATCACATACTTCCCGCCCGCAGTTCCTTTAATTTTTTGAAAGCATCATCAGAGCCTTCCCGGATATTCAGGTTGGCGATCCGGTCAAACTGGGTTTCAGACGGGTTGATCTGCACAGTAATTCTTTTCATCATTATGATGCTGATCTGCATCCCGCTGACAGAGACACCGTTAAAGAAATGGGTAGTGAAACAGGAAAAAGGGGATTTCGCGTTTGCGGATGCCAAGTATTATGAGAAATACCCTTCGTTCTGGAAGAAATAAGCAGTAAGTGGTATTTTGAAATAAAAAACCTCCGGCAGGAAGAAAGGTGATAAAATGTTCCCATTGCTTTGCACCTCACATACCGGCGTTTTTGATTTCGATCTGGCACGCCTCCATTGCAGCAAGCGCATTTTTATGGCTTTCCGGCGTAGCACCCGCACAGCAAGAGGCATCGACACTGATCGGAACCTCCGGAAGCGCCGCCTTGAGCAGCAACGCATTCGATATGACACAGATATCTGTGCATAGGCCAATTAACTGGATTGCCTCCAGATTCGGAAGCCCGGCCGCATACTGTGCAATCCCTTGCAACAGAGGGTGTATCAGGCAATATCTGGTGGCGGCCCCCTTTTCGGAGGGCCGCCTCTCTTCCTATCCGGCAAACCGGAACAGCTTAATTTTTCCTTCTGCGGAAATTTCAAATGCGATTATCTCAAATCCTCCGGTGGAAAACTCCACCCTGTACACTCCCGCCATCATCCAGAATTCCGCCTCGGCAGCCATTCTCCGCAGATTTCGCAGAAATCCTTTTCCAAGATTATGTGTGAGCCGGATCAGCATCTTCTCCAGTTCTTCCTGCTTTTTATCCTGCATCTCCGCGTAATGCATGCGGAGCCGGGAAGCCTCCACCCGGTTCAGGCACTTACAGGAGTGGAAAAGGCTGGAGCCTATCATATAGGCAATATAGGCAGAAGCACTCTGCCTGTCGTAGGGCTGCGTGGAAACAAAATGAGTCATAACATCATCCATCCTTTCTATAAACTGTACTGTTGCTGCGGCGGAGGATCCGCGCATCCGGAAAAGATGGCATCAAAAAAGATCAGTCCGCCAGGGCATACTACGAGCGTAGTAACTCGTAGCAAATGTCCGTAAAACTGATCTCGTCAGCTATTTTTTTGTAAACAGAAGTATAACATGAAGACGCAGAAATTGCAACACATAGTTTTGCAAATCACAAATCCTCACAAATCCTGCTCTCAAAGTCCTGCTTTTTCCCTTTACATCCCCTCTGTTTCTCCCTTATAATAGGGAACGATAAGGGGATTTTATCGTAATACTAACACAGGAGGACACAAGATGTCACAGAGAACAGATATTCACAAAGTACTGATCATCGGCTCCGGCCCGATCATCATCGGCCAGGCCTGCGAGTTTGACTACTCCGGCACTCAGGCCTGCAAGGCGTTAAAAAAGCTTGGCTACGAGATCGTGCTCGTCAATTCCAATCCGGCCACCATCATGACGGACCCGGAGATTGCGGACGTCACCTACATTGAGCCGCTGAATGTCACGCGTCTGGAGCAGATTATCGCCAAAGAGCGCCCGGACGCCCTGCTTCCCAACCTGGGAGGGCAGTCGGGATTAAACCTTTGCTCCGAGCTTGCCACAAAAGGCATTCTGGACAAATACGGCGTCCAGGTGATCGGCGTCCAGGTGGACGCCATCGAGCGCGGCGAGGACCGCATCGAGTTTAAAAACACAATGAACAAGCTGGGCATTGAGATGGCCAGAAGCCAGGTTGCCTACAGCGTGGAGGAAGCCCTCACCATCGCGGACGAACTGGGTTACCCGGTTGTGCTGCGCCCGGCCTACACCATGGGCGGCGCCGGCGGCGGCCTGGTATATAATAAAGAAGAGTTAAAGACCGTCTGCGCCCGCGGGCTGCAGGCAAGCCTGGTGGGCCAGGTTCTGGTGGAGGAATCTATCCTTGGCTGGGAGGAGTTGGAGCTGGAAGTCATCCGCGACAAGGACAACAACCTGATCACCGTCTGCTTTATTGAAAATATCGACCCCATGGGCGTCCACACGGGCGATTCGTTCTGCTCCGCGCCGATGCTGACCATCTCCGAAGAGGTACAGAAGCGTCTCCAGGAGCAGGCTTACAAAATCGTGGAATCCGTACAGGTCATCGGCGGCACCAACGTACAGTTTGCCCATGACCCGAAGACGGACCGGATCATCGTCATCGAGATCAACCCCCGCACCTCCCGCTCCTCCGCGCTGGCGTCCAAAGCGACCGGTTTCCCTATCGCCCTGGTTTCTGCCATGCTGGCCTCGGGCCTGTCCCTCTCGGACATTCCCTGCGGAAAATACGGCACGCTGGACAAATACGTGCCGGACGGGGACTATGTGGTCATCAAATTTGCCCGCTGGGCTTTTGAAAAGTTCAAAGGCGTGGAGGACAAGCTGGGCACCCAGATGCGCGCGGTGGGCGAGGTCATGAGCATCGGAAAGACCTACAAGGAAGCCTTCCAGAAGGCCATCCGCAGCCTGGAGACCGGGCGCTACGGCCTCGGCCATGCAAAAGATTTTGACCGGAAGTCAAAGGAAGAGCTGCTCTCCCTGCTGATCACACCGTCCAGTGAGCGCCACTTTGTCATATATGAAGCGCTGCGCAAAGGCGCCACCGTGGACGAGATTCACGAGATTACAAAGGTAAAAACTTACTTTATTGAACAGATGGAAGAGCTGGTGGAGGAAGAAGAAGCGCTTTGCCGGGATAAAGGCCGGCTTCCCTCAGACGAAGCGCTGATTACAGCGAAAAAGGATGGCTTCTCCGACAAGTATCTGAGCCAGATTCTGGATGTCCCCGAGGACGACATCCGCTCCCGCCGCCTCACGCTGGGTGTGGAGGAGGCCTGGGAGGGCGTACATGTGAGCGGAACCGAGAACAGCGCTTACTACTACTCCACCTACAACGCGCCGGATAAAAACCCGGTTTCCGCAGACAAGCCGAAGATCATGATTCTCGGCGGCGGCCCCAACCGGATCGGGCAGGGCATCGAGTTCGACTATTGCTGCGTCCACGCTTCCCTTGCATTGAAAAAACTGGGCTTTGAGACCATCATCGTCAACTGCAACCCGGAGACCGTCTCCACTGACTACGATACCTCCGACAAGCTCTACTTTGAGCCTCTGACTCTGGAGGATGTGCTGAGCATCTATGAGAAAGAAAAGCCGCTGGGCGTCATCGCGCAGTTCGGCGGCCAGACCCCATTGAACCTGGCGGCGGACCTGGAGAGAAACGGCGTAAAGATCTTAGGCACCGCCCCCTCTGTCATCGACCTGGCGGAAGACCGCGACCTGTTCCGCGCCATGATGGATAAGCTGGAAATCCCCATGCCGGAGTCTGGCATGGCCGTGGATGTGGAAGAAGCCATCGCCATCGCAAAGGAGATCGGCTACCCCGTGATGGTGCGCCCCTCCTATGTGCTGGGCGGACGCGGCATGGAGGTCGTCTATGACGATGAGAGCATGGCTGATTACATGAAAGCCGCCGTAGGCGTCACCCCGGATCGTCCCATCCTCATCGACCGTTTCCTGAAACACGCGCTGGAATGCGAGGCGGACGCCATCAGCGACGGCACCCACGCATATGTCCCGGCTGTCATGGAGCACATTGAGCTTGCCGGCATCCATTCCGGCGACTCCGCGTGTATCATCCCCTCCGTGCATATTTCGGAGGAAAATGTAAAAACCATTGAAGAATATACCAAAAAAATCGCGGAGGAAATGCACGTAAAAGGCCTGATGAACATGCAGTACGCGATTGAAAACGGCAAAGTCTACGTGCTGGAGGCCAACCCGAGAGCATCCCGCACCGTGCCGCTGGTATCCAAAGTGTGCAACATCCGTATGGTGCCGCTGGCCACAGACATCATCACCTCCGAACTGACGGGGCGCCCCTCACCGGTTCCGTCCCTGAAGGAACAAAACATCCCTTACTACGGCGTTAAGGAAGCTGTTTTCCCCTTCAATATGTTCCAGGAGGTAGACCCTCTCCTTGGTCCGGAGATGCGCTCCACCGGAGAAGTGCTGGGACTGTCTCCGTCCTACGGGGAAGCATTTTACAAAGCACAGGAAGCCACCCAGACGCGTCTTCCGCTGGAGGGCACAGTCCTGATCTCCGTCAACAGCAAAGACAAACCGGAGGCGGTGGAGATCGCCCGGGACTTTGCGGAGGACGGATTTAAGATCCTCGCAACCGGCTCCACGTATGACCTGCTGACCGCAAACGGTATTCCGGCAGAAAAAGTGAAAAAGCTTTACGAAGGGCGGCCGAACATTCTGGATATGATCACCAACGGGGCCATCGACCTGATCGTCAATACCCCCGCCGGAAAAGAAAGCGTCCACGACGACAGCTATCTGCGGAAAGCGGCGATCAAAGCTAAAATCCCTTACATGACCACGATGGCCGCGGCCCGGGTCACCGCAAAGGGAATCCAATATGTAAAAGAACACGGAAACGGCGAGATCAAATCGCTGCAGGAACTGCACGGGGAAAATAAAGACCGGGCATAAGAAACATTTTTAAGGGACAGGCAGATTCGCTGACATCACGCAGCAGATCTGTCTGTTTTTTTATATCACAGGAAAGACCTTGTTGTTGTAAAGCGTTAAAGTATCAGCTTTCTTATGATAAAAAAACACTCCGTGAGGATGCGCAGAGCTGCGTAAGGAATCTGACACCAGGGTTTGCATTTTTTCCCCAAAGTGCTAAGATAGAGAAACGACAAAAGAAAGCGAAATGGGGATTGGGTTAAAATGACAAGTCATGCCAGTAATTCGCAAAAAGACTTTTCAAAAGGCAGTGTATGGAGAATCATCACCGCACAGGCAGTGCCGCTGACCATCGCCCAGCTGATCTACCTCCTGTATAATATCGTAGACCGCATTTACATCGGCCATTTACCGGAGGCGGGCAGCCTGGCGCTGACCGGCGTGGGGCTGACATTTCCGTTCAGCACGCTGATCCTGGCTTTCGCCAACCTCTTCGGAACCGGCGGCACACCGCTTTTTTCCATCGCGCGCGGCGCAAAGGAGGAGGAAAAGGCGAAGGTCATCCTGGGAAATGTGTTTACCCTGATCCTGCTCTCATCCGTAGTCATTTTTGTCGTCTGCTACCTGTTCCGGGTGCCGGTGCTCTATCTCTTCGGTGCCAGTGACGATACCATCATCTACGCGGAGAGCTACCTGCGGATTTACCTTTTCGGCGTGCTGTTTTCCATGATCGTCACGGGGATGAACGGATTTATCAGTGCGCTGGGGTTCCCGCAGACAGCCATGTGGACGACCGTCATCGGAGCCGTGCTGAACCTGATCCTGGATCCCATTTTTATCTTTGCCCTGGGTCTGGGCGTACAGGGAGCCGCACTCGCCTCCGTCATCAGCCAGGGGGTATCCGCGCTCTGGATTATGAGATTTTTGCTTGGGAAACAAAATGAATACCGGCTGACATTCTCCCATATGCGCCTGAAACTGCGCCTGATCAAAGAGATCTTAAGTCTGGGCATCACCGGATTTATGCAGCAGTTCACCAACTGCCTGGTGCAGATTGTCTGCAATGCCACCCTGCAGACCTGGGGCGGCGACGTCTACGTGGGAATCATGACCATCATCAACAGCGTCCGCGAGATGGCGTCCCTCCCGGTCAGCGGCTTAAGCAGCGGCGCCCAGCCGGTGCTCGGCTACAACTATGGGGCAAAGAAACCGCACCGGGTAAAGGAGGGTATCCGGTTTATGTCCCTGGCAGGCATCGCCTACACGGCAGCCATGTGGCTGATCATCCTGGTATTTCCCGGTATCTTCCTCCGCATTTTCTCCACGGACGCGCAGACAATCGCCCTTGGAATCCGTGCCATCCGGCTCCATTTCATGGGGTTTGTATTTATGAGCCTGCAGTTTATGGGCCAGTCCACCTTTGTGGGGCTGGGGAAAGCAAAGAGAGCCGTCTTTTTCTCCATCCTGCGCAAGGTCGTCATCGTCGTTCCGCTGACCCTGCTGCTGCCCCTGTACCTGGGCACCGACGGCGTGTTCCTGGCCGAGCCGATCTCCAACCTGATCGGAGGGACGGCCTGCTTTCTGACCATGTGGTTTACGGTGTATCGGAAGCTGCAATAGATTTTACAGAAATTTTAAAATTTTTATACTTTTTTACCGGGGTCAGACCCCGGCGGGCACAGCGCATTACACGCTGTGCCCGCCGATAGATATAATGGAAGGTTTTAAAGTGGATTACATAAGGTCAGGTACCCATTTTTTCGGATCTACATCCATAAACTGTGCCCGCCGGAACTGATCTTTCAACGGGAAGGGTACCGTACAGTCATAGATCATCTTGCAGCTGATACCCACATCCAGAATGGATGGCGAGTATGACGGTCTGGCGCTGGGGTCCAGCGGATGACAGCGGACGCCCGGGATTTTTATAATATCTACATCTCCCTGGAAGCGCGTATTCATCGCCCACAGGACATCGTTCGTATCAAAGATATCC
>Ga0192240_10273_pt1 | contig 24108 bp, 22 predicted proteins | sample Koala_Koa27_H3_FD_131237 | JGI IMG/M metagenome (GOLD analysis project Ga0192240, IMG submission 131237) | Enriched cells from koala feces incubated with labeled cellulose particles, San Francisco Zoo, California, United States - Koala_Koa2-7_H3 ...
TTTTATTCCATAGGCCCTGAAGGATATACCGATTATCCTTTTTATAAAAGCTAATATACACACGAGTTTACTTTACCAGGTACGCCTGACTTTACCAGGTTACGCCTGGAATAGCGGAATTTCACACTGTATATTTTTTTATCAAATGGATAGTCAAAAAGTGATAAACACGCTTGTTTTCTGTCAACATGTCAATGTGGAGCAGTGAGGGGAGCACTTTTTGTCTGAACTTGTCTCCTTTATTTTCTCACTTTGTCTCAGCACCTCTATTGCTGATGCAGGTATACACATCCGCTTCATGGGCACAGACCTGTGCACCCTGTTGCGCGGTCAGTTCGGCAGGAATAAGAGGGTGTTTGATCGCATCGGTATGGAGGTGGTCGTTTCTTCCGGAAAGTTCCCGTCTGGCAGACCATCCCCATGCGGTTTGTTCCTGTTGTTTGAGACGTTGGAATTGCCGGACAATATCTATGTTAAACTCCGGACTAATCCACATAGCAAACTCAAAAGCAATATCTTTATGAGCATACATACCACCGCGGCGTCCGGATGTTGCCTGTACACCAATAGCATGGGGCCGACTGGTAAACTCTTTCACACTGATTGTAAAGGTATTCAGCCCCGCTTTATTTTTAATGAGGGCGAATTCGCCCTCATTAAAATCCGGATGATAAACCTGTTCCCGGATTCCCGGGTGTTCCAGCGTATTTCTGTTGCGTAACCCATCCGTTACAAAAAATCACCGTATTTTGTCCGGATCATATCGGTAATGCAAATATAATCTTCGTTTCTTATCCGGATCACTGTTACTTCTGTATCTTTGCTATATTCCATTAAGAGTTAGCCTGATTGTCAAGGATAAACATTTAATTTAAAGATGCAAAAAGACACCTATCTGACACACAACTATCCACCCCCCCTCTCCATGCAAATACCATTCATCTATCCACGGATCACTATTTTGATCAGGAAGATTCAAACGAACCAGGCAGTATTTGCTTTTTATTCAGTCTGGTTTTGACAAGTTTATCTTTACAGTGGGTACAGATTGTATCTTCCCCTCCTGGTAGTTTCTTTGTAGTGCTATTCAAATGAATAAGTGATGCCACAAAGATCGCGTACAAAGTTCTGAACAACCTTGCTTCCTCTTTTGGAAAGTAAGTGAAAATTCTTTTCTGCTATCGCTTGTTTCCGTTGCCCAATAGCTGTGGGAGATAGAGACATCTGTCTTTTGAACGGAGCGATTTTCTCTTCCAATCGCAGGATATATCCTCTGGCTTCGGGATAGGTAGATTCCGTATGGCAAGCAAGCAGAGGATTGCTCAGATCTATGATACTGGTAAAAACAGTTTCGTATGCAGGACAAGGCAGATACCCTTTCCTGGTCAGTTTTAATTTTTCTTTCTGGGCGCGCCGCAGCTCTTTGATTGCTTTCTGTGTACTTTTTATACGTTCTTTCCGGAGCTGTTCGTTCATACTATCAGAATGAAGGTGGATACTTGTTGAAGAGCAGTCAATTTTTCTATTGACAAAATATACTACAACACGGGCTGATTCCTTTTCTTAATTCGCTCAATGATATTCTCTATTTGCTCCATAAAGTCGTCGGTGTACACGGTGAGTATAAGGTTTCCTCCTTCCTTAAAAGGTCGATAGCCTCCTTCACCATAGAGTTTGATCTTGTCGTCCATTTTCTTCTGGTAGCTGGTCACGTCAGTCATACCTAAGTGTTCCCAGTAATAGATCTCACCGCTTTTTATATGAGTGACGGTAAAATCCGGTCGGATGGATTTTCCAGCCACTCTCAGTGGTTGTTCATATTCCACCTTTAACACACTTTCCGCATACAATAGATTCATGATCCGCTGTTCATGGGTCGATCTTACTTTCACTCCGGCGTCGGTATCATATATCCTGCCTTCATGCCAATTCAGTTTTTTCCCTGTCCGGGATGTCGCAGAAGTTATGGGTCGGGCAGGAGACAATTTTTCCCGTTCTTTGTAAGGAGCAAAAAACCGCCATTGATATTTGGTACGATTAGAAGTGTCTACATAACATTTTCCTATGAATTTTCGGAATGCGTCAGTACCTTGATGCCGTCTCATAAAGCGACTGAATTGTACAGGTGAAGAAATTACGTTTCGCAATGCTGGTTGCCGGGAAAGAAATTCGTAGATATCGGTCAGATGAGCCTCTTTTTTATCAGGATGGGTTTTGAAATACTTTTCTATACAAACTCCTATTTTCTGTAAGAGCTTTTGTTCAGGAGTAAGAAATTCGATGTTCATAGTAGTAACAGGTTTATGGGTGAAACAAATATAGTGAAAGCCTGAAGGCATCGTTACAGATGTATTCACCAAAGATGCCTGGGAAGGCATCCTGTGTTTTACAAAAATAAGAAAAAATATTCAATTCATAACTACGTAATAAGTATTCATTCATAGGAAAAGACGAAGAGGTATTTCAGGCAGGCTGACATTTATCGTTTTTTAAGACAAAATGGCAGTTTGGAAATAGCGATAGAGAATGCTAAAAACGTTTGTAAATTGAGTTTGGAAAACGCAGAGGATCGTATTTCTTATGGCGAAATATATAAAGTGATTGAGCTGCTAAGGGAGTTGGAACCTGACACGAAGTGACAGGGTATTTATTAAATACAGAAGAGACACATACACAAATAACAGAAAATATAAACAAATATAAATTTTTACTTAACATTGTTAAGCTGTGGCATAGCTTTTGTGAGAAAAAAGGCATAGTAGTGCCAACTACTATACCTTTATTGATCCCCTGATAGGGGGGGGGGATACCTCGACAGAAATTGACGCTCCTGTTGAGAAATGAGTTGTAAATATAGTTGTTTTTTGATAAAAACAAACTAATTACTCTTCTCATTCGATCCTATTCGGCCACTGTCTCGCCGAAAAGTAGCTGTATAACTTCTATTGTCTCTTGTAAAACAGCCTTGTGGGCTATAGAAGTTATACTTTACAGTCAGGGTAAATCCGCCTGAATCATTCGGATGCAAACACGTTTTTAAATATGGCACAAACAGATGCTGGTAAAAAGAAAGTGTATGTACATGAACATAAAAAATCAGACGGCACAAAAGTTCCGACTCATTATCGTTCTACGCCTAACACTTCAAAAGGAACCGGAAGAGGAAAGAAATAAACTCCGGTGACTATGGGTTTGAAGAGTTCTCCTGGAAAAACTCTTCTTCTTTATTGGCTTCCGAATAGAAAGCTGATAAGGGGAAGGATTGCTATAATCCTTCATGAGAATGCAATTGATATTGTCCGTAAGGTTGTCCGGTGAGAGCGATCAGAGTCATAATTCAAGAGTTATGCCTGTCTCCACACTACGCTTGATCTGTACCTCTGCCCGCTGTCCGTTTACAGTGATACGCAAACAGATCGGTGATTCACTATTCTTTCATAGTTTTGTCTTCTTGATAAAGAAAAGAATTGAGAAATAATTTCGTTTCATAACTTGAAAATTTAACGGTTTAAAATTACTGATCTGAGCCGTAAACTAAGCTATGCAACATGCAGTGAATCAGTGAGTAAGACTCTGATCGGTAGATTAGGAAATTAGGGAAATAAAGTCCACCGAATAGGTAGGTTTTACTTGCCTGAATCCGTTAAAATCGGTAGAGTAGGAGAAATAAAAAACTCCTGAAATCGTTTGATATTCAGGAGTTTGCTTTCTTTTGCTAAGTGATTTTGCGATCCAGCTGGGGCTCGAACCCAGGACCCCAACATTAAAAGTGTTGTGCTCTACCAGCTGAGCTACTGAATCAATCCTTTACTGCGGTTAAGCGGGTGCAAAGGTAGAACTAATTGGTATATGTTCCAAATAAATCAGGCTTTTTTCTATCTTTGCGGAAATATAGAGTGGAAACCGAAGGCAGGGCGGAGTTTACTTCAGCTATGCCAAGACGCGTCCTGTATGATGTACACATCGGGGAAGCCTGCGGGCAGGTATATCCTGTCTGGGACGTGTGCGGAGTGTCTTTTGTATCTTCACAGAGAACCTCGTATACTTGTATATATGTATAGATAAACATTTACACTTATTTACTATATGGCGGACGATAAAAAGATTATTTTTTCGATGGTGGGCGTAAGCAAAGCCTTCCAGCAAAACAAGTATGTATTGAAAGATATTTACCTGTCTTTTTTTCTATGGTGCTAAGATCGGCATTATCGGTCTCAACGGATCGGGTAAGTCTACGTTGCTTAAGATCATTGCCGGACTGGAGAAATCGTATCAGGGAGAAGTGGTCTTCTCACCGGGCTATTCAGTGGGCTATCTGGCTCAGGAACCTTACTTAGACGATAGCAAGACCGTGAAGGAAGTGGTCATGGAAGGGGTACAACCCATTGTAGATACCCTGGCCGAATACGAGCAGATCAATGAGAAGTTCGGACTTCCGGAATATTACGAAGATCCGGAAAAGATGGACAAACTGTTTGCCCGCCAGGCGGAGTTGCAGGATGTGATTGATGCCACCGACGCGTGGAACCTGGATAGTAAACTGGAACGGGCGATGGACGCGTTGCGCTGTCCGCCGGAAGAGCAGCCGGTGAAGAACCTCTCCGGAGGAGAACGTCGCCGGGTAGCGCTCTGCCGTCTGCTGTTGCAGAAACCGGACATCCTATTGCTCGACGAGCCTACCAACCACTTAGACGCGGAGTCTATCGACTGACTCGAACAGCACCTGCAACAATACGAAGGAACGGTGATCGCTGTGACGCACGACCGCTACTTCCTGGACCACGTAGCGGGATGGATCCTGGAACTCGACCGTGGCGAGGGAATTCCCTGGAAGGGCAACTATTCCAGCTGGCTCGATCAGAAGACCAAGCGCATGGAGATGGAAGAGAAGACGGCCAGCAAGCGTCGCAAGACACTGGAGCGCGAGCTGGAGTGGGTACGCATGGCACCGAAAGCGCGTCAGGCTAAGGGGAAGGCCCGTCTGAATTCGTATGATAAACTGCTCAATGAGGATAGTAAGGAGAAGGAAGAGAAACTGGAGATCTTTATTCCCAACGGACCCCGTCTGGGAAATAAGGTGATCGAAGCGGTACATGTGGCCAAAGCGTATGGAGATAAACTCCTGTTTGATGATCTCAACTTTATGTTGCCGCCCAACGGCATCGTAGGGGTGATCGGTCCTAACGGCGCGGGTAAGACCACGCTGTTCCGTCTGATCATGGGACTGGAACAGGTAGACAACGGGGAGTTCGAAGTAGGGGAGACGGTAAAAGTAGCCTATGTAGACCAGCAGCACAAGGACATTGATCCGGACAAGTCGGTATACCAGGTGATCTCCGGTGGCAACGATCTGATGCGCCTGGGAGGCCGGGATGTGAACGCGCGTGCCTACCTTTCCCGTTTCAACTTTGCCGGAGCGGATCAGGAAAAACTCTGCGGCATGCTGTCTGGTGGAGAGCGCAACCGCCTGCACTTAGCCATGGCCCTGAAAGAGGAGGGCAACGTATTGCTGCTCGATGAGCCTACCAATGACATCGACGTGAATACCCTGCGTGCCCTGGAAGAGGGACTGGAGAACTTCGCCGGATGCGCGGTGGTGATCTCGCACGACCGCTGGTTCCTCGATCGTATCTGTACGCATATCCTGGCGTTTGAGGGCGATTCGAACGTGTTCTGTTTCGAAGGCTCTTATTCTGAATATGAAGAGAATAAGATGAAGCGAATGGGTAATGTAGAACCTAAAAGAGTACGGTATCGCAAGCTGATGCAAGACTAAGAGATTTACGAATGGACGAACCAACGGTCGACGAAGTCAATTACGATGTACGATTTGAAATGCATGGTAAAGGCGATATAAGTGCCTCCGGGAGTATGGCTTCCGGAGGCACTTTTTTTAGCTTCCCTTGCGTGTCTATCTATGAAGTCGATGTCTGATCCGGATTTTCAATTGTTAATCGTCAATCGCAATTGGCTTTACCGATCTACGATTGACTTCGTCGATCGTTTGTTGAACTTCGCCGACCGTTTGTCCGTCCCATCGTAAATTCCTTTGTTCCTCTCCTTTTTTCAGATGGCTGATCCCGTTTATGTCGAAGTGGGTGATCTTGTCGTATTCCACAGGAACGATCTCTTTTCCCCTGCCGTCTACAAATCCCCACTTCTTCTCTATCTCCCCCTTACCGACGAAATAGGTGGCGGCTCTTCCGCTGTTCAGCAACACCGGTGTTGGCTTTCCATCCGCCCGGGGGCACTCCATGTGCGCGTAGAAACGGGACAGCCTCTCTCCGGTGGTGGCATCTATGTAAGAATAGTAGCCTCCGGTAATTTCTGATATCCAGATCTCCCGGCTACATTTCCGGATGTGTGTAAAGCTATCTGTCACGATCTCTCCCTGCCGGTTGATGAGCGCGCGGAATTTACTATCGTGCAGGGCCACCATAGCCAGTTCTCCGTCGAAAGGCTCTGCCTCCGGAAATCGCGGGGCGATGATCTCTTCTCCCTGGTCGTTGATATATCCATAGTCGTATCTGTGATCCGAACCTGTGCAGACGCCCTCGTTTGCCACGATTGCTATGTCGCCCACAAAAGGGTAGATACGATCGTAGGGAGCACAGATCAGCTTTCCGGAGCTGTCTATATATCCGAACTTCACCCCCTTTATGAATCCGGACACTGTACCTTTGCGCAACAATCTGTCCGGTCCGTTTTCCGGATCTTCCTCCTTCTGCCACGCCACAGCGATGTGTCCGTGGGTCAGTTCCGGTTTTCGGGCCACCCGCCAATGATTGCCTTCCGGCGTCAGCAGGTAATACATATCCTCTCCCAGTACTTTCCCTTCCGCGCTCACCAATCCGTACATGTCATACCGCACATGTAGATCGTGCCTGCGGTCGAAATACGATCTGTGCTCCCGGAATGTGAAAAATCCGTCCTTGATCTCTTCGTGGATCTCTCCGAACCGGAACGGGGTCAGCAACCGTCCCTCGTTGTCCATCAATGCCCAGGGGTTCTGGGTGTATTCGTCTGTGAGCAGACGTACCTTGTAAACCTCCCCGTTCAGCGGTCTGACCTCCGTGGGAGTGTCGCCCGCAAATACAGGATGGATCTCCTGTGCCTGTAAAGAGATAGAGAAACCAACTGCCAGCCAGGCAGAAATAGTTGTCAGCAGGTATTTTTCTTTCAGTGTATTCATCCTTTTACCGTATATTCGATAGCGTATCTATGTGCTGCAGATCTTTACAAAGGTAACATTATTTTTGAAAGACCATTCCGGCCTTTCCTGCTGTGGGGCATTCCCGGAAAGAACTTTTCCGGAGATGCCCGCGACCGGGCAATGCCCGTTTTCTACCTTCCGGTTCCGCGCCTTTTTTCTTTCTTCTTGATAGGCTCAATCCCATAGTTGCTCTTTTTCCGTGCGCATGTTTCAATGCTGTTACATTCCGGTACTATACACCGGGGTCTCCTTTTTCCTTTTCTTTACATACAGATAGATCCTCTCCAACGATGGATCTGCTGTTTTTTCTCTGAATCAGGTAATAAAAAGTACGAAATTTGCCCCTGTTTCATGGAATCCGAAAGAAAACCCCCAGGATTGCTTACGATCTTTTATCGGGAGCTGCACCCTTTCTTCTGTGTCTCTTCGCTCTTTTAATTTTTGTTTAGTTACACGGTGCTATTTTCTGTTGTGTTCTCTTAAAAAATGTACTATTTTTGTAACATAGATACAAATTTTATTAATTACATTTGTGGCATCAAATGAATATATTAACAAGTATTATTAACAAACAAACAGAATTTATGAGAAGACATCTAATTCATTTCCTGTTGGTTGCATGTATGACGGTATGTAGTGCCGCCACAGCGTTTGCCCAGGTTACAGTGAAAGGTCAAGTGGTAGATGCGGATACAGACGAACCATTAATTGGTGCAGCTGTAACTGTTCTCGGCACGACTCAGGGAAGTGTAACAGATTTAGACGGTTATTTTACTCAAAGTGTAGGAAATAATGGAACTATTATTATCCGTTACCTGGGATACAGAGAACAATCTATAAAAATCACTCAACGAGGAACTGTAGATTTAGGAATGATTCGTATGCAGCCGGATGCAGTAGCATTGTCTGATGTGACTATTACTTCCTCTATCGCTGTTGCCCGTAAGACTCCGGTAGCTGTTTCTACTATTGATCCTGTCTTTTTGCAGGAAAATCTGGGTACACAGGAGTTTCCTGAGATCCTGAAATCTACTCCGGGGGTATACGCGACGAAAGAAGGAGGGGGTTACGGTGATTCTCGTATCAATCTGCGTGGATTTGATGCAACCAACATTGCTGTAATGGTTAACGGCGTACCTGTAAATGATATGGAGTGGGGTGGTCTGTATTGGTCCAACTGGACCGGACTGACAGATGTAACACGTTCCATGCAGGTTCAACGTGGTCTGGGAGCCTCTAAAATAGCATCTCCTTCTGTCGGAGGTTCCATTAATATCATAACTAATTCCACAGATGCCAAAAAAGGAGGAAGTATCTATTACGGGCTTGGAAACGATGGTTACAATAAGATGGCATTCAGTTTGTCATCAGGTTTGAATGAAAAAGGCTGGGCTTTCTCGTTATTAGGTTCTAAATCATGGTCTGACGGGTATATTCAGGGAACTGCTCATGAGGCCTATGCCTGGTTTGTAAACATATCTAAGGCTATTGGTGATAATCATGTTTTATCTTTAACCGCTACAGGGTCGCCTCAGTCTCATAATAAACGTTATGACAGATTGACAATTGTTGAGTGGGAAAGACGAAAACATACAGGTCTGGGCGCAGGTTATCGTTACAATGCAACCTATGGATTTGATGATACTGGCAGGGAAAAAGTGGCTACCAACTATAATTACTATCATAAGCCTCAGATTTCATTGAACCATATTTGGGAAATCAATATGAAATCCAGTCTTTCTTCTGTATTTTATGTTTCTATAGGAGATGGATATGGATATCGGGGTGTGGGTTCAAACACTTCTTCTCTGTATGGAGCTTCTTATGGCATTCCTAACATTACTTATCGTCGTGAAGATGGTACATTTGATTATGGCCAACTGATGCGTGACAATGCCGAAAATGAAAATGGAAGTCTTGCGGCGATATCAAAAAGTATCAACCAGCATCAATGGTATGGATTACTTTCCACATACAACAGCCAGGTAACAAACAACCTGAACCTTCAGGGGGGTATTGACCTGCGTTATTATAAAGGTGTTCATACCAATCGTATTTCAGACTTATTGGGAGGTGAATATGTGATTGACCCTGACCGTGCGAAGGTAACTTATAGAAAAGACGATGTGGAGTGGCAGAACGAACGTTTGTATATCGGTGACATTGTTTATCGTGACTATGACGGTATGATCGGACAGTATGGCGCATTCGGACAGGCAGAATATACGAAAGATAAACTTTCTGCTTTTATGGCGGCTAATGTAAATACCAACACCTACGCCCGTCGCGACCGTTTTTATTATCCGGATACTAAATCTACCACAGAAACCCGTGTCGGATATGGGATCAAAGGAGGTGCCAATTATAACTTGACAGAGCACCATAATGTTTTTGCCAATATAGGTTATTTCTCACGTACTCCCTACTTTTCACAGGGTATTTTCTTAAGTTCGACAGTGAATCACGCAGTGAACAAAGACTCCAAGAACGAAGGGGTATTCTCTTTTGAACTGGGATATGGATACAGTTCACGCTTTTTGAATGCTTCGGTGAATGTGTATCGTACTTCATGGCTGGATAAAACTGTGATTAAATCTGTTTCAGACGGTCTGGAAAGTAACTATGTAAACATGAATGGAGTAAATGCCTTGCACCAGGGTATTGAACTGGAATTTACCTCTAATCCTGTCAGAAACCTGCATATCAAAGGGATGTTCTCCTTCGGGGATTGGCGTTGGACCAGCAAAGATGTAACCGGATACTGGTATAACAGAAGTGGACAAGCGCTGGATGCCAGTCAGGATATTACAGTAGCCGGTTCGGAAGATCATGCCAATTATACCTTGAATATGAAAAATATTAAAGTGGGTAATTCCGCGCAGACTACTGCTTATCTGAATGTTTCCTATGAATTGCTGAAAGGGTTGAAGGCTGGTATGAGTGGTAATTTCTATGGACGCAACTATGCTGATTATGATATTACCGGAACAAGTACATTTGAAACCGGAACCTATGATGTTCCGCAACCGTGGAGAATCCCGAGTGCGTATGTCTTTGATGCTAATATGTCATATAGATTCGATATTGGTAACATACGCGCGACCTGGATCGCCAATTGTATGAACTTATTCAACAATCACTATATTACCGATGCGAAAGACAATGGCGCGCGTACCGGTGGGCATGGCTGGGAAGATGCGACTGTGTTTTATGGTTTTGGACGTACATGGTCTATGAGTCTCAGACTTAATTTCTAAGCATTAAGATCCGAGTATAAAAAATAAAAGATAAATATGAAAAAAATAGTATATTTTGCTATATTGATTGCAGGAACAGCTTTCTTGTACTCCTGCAATGATGAACCTGATTTTCCAGGTCTGGATGAGAAAAGTAAATTTACCAATATGCAGAGTCTGGCCTATACACTGACGCAGGCAGACTATAAGACGATAGCTTCTAACAATACCAATAAGGCTTTAGCTGCCCAGGAAGATGAAGAGGATGACCTGGCGGAATTGGGTGATAACGGTTATTTTACTTCTGTGATTACAGCTGCTAAATACTTGCCTGCATTTCTGGAAACTAAGTGGTATACAGTAGATGATAAGTCTAGGGTTACTGTCACTTATAACAAACAGACAGAGCCTGAAGAATATGTAAGTAAGGTTGCGGAAGCTGAAGAATATACCCTTACTAATGAAGATTATGAATCTGTCTGGAACGATGATACAGACTATTTTACTCCCACTAAACCGGCAAAAAGTTATCTTTCCAGAATTCTGAATAATGCGGTTACAGATGCGGAAGAAGGAGATTATCTGTTGGTTACTTATAACTATTCAGACCGGGAACCTGGGGTCAGTGGAGGAGATGAAGAAACGGTTGTAAGTCTGCCTATTTTTGAGGATTTTGAGACGGGTACGCTGTATGATGCTATAGACATACCGGATTGGAAAATTGTAAGTGAGGAAGGATCTGCTACATGGACTTTCAGAAGTTATAACAACAATATGTTTGCTCAGACTACGGCTTATAATATGGGTGATGTGAAGGTGTCACTGATCACTCCCCGTTTTGAAGCTACTTCAACTACAAAATTTACTTTTGATTACGAGCATTTATACTATGCAGGTAATAGTATTACCGTGTGGGTAGGTGAAAATGTAAATTCGACAGATGATAACGATTGGACTGAGATTACTTCTGAATTCAATCTGGTAAATGAAGGTACAAACAGTCAGTTTCTGGATGCGGGTACTGTAAGCCTTGCTGCTTATGCGGATAAGACCATTGCGATTCGCTTTACATATATAGGCAGTAATTCGGCAGGTACTACTACCACTATGCGTATAGACAATGTCTCTATTTATAATGATGCAACCCGTGCGTTAGCTTCTTCCGGATATGTAGGTACCGTAGTTGCACGCAATGCCGTATATCAATACAGTGGAACAAGTTGGGTAGAAGCATCAGATATAGTCATGTTGGATGACGAAGATTACACGGATATGGGTGGTTCTAATCCGAATTTTTCTTCTTCGTTTGCTGCTGAGGATTATATTCCTACTTATCTGACGCTGAACTATCCGTATGCGAAGGATGGAGATGTAAAAGTGGTAGTATATAAATATTACAGTAGTGGTATAACCTCTATCCATGCTCAGGAATATACCTATACAAAAGGTGAATGGGTTAGCAATGAAATCCAGCAGGTATCGGAGCAGTTTACCAGAACTAACGGAGCCTGGGTATATAGTCCGGGAGTGCTCGTAGAACTTCCTGCCGATCGGAACAATGAATTTGTTACTCAGTTCATGAGGAATGTGGTGGAATATGTCGGAAACACTTATGGTACTGAGTATTTCCAGACGGGATATGATAACGCCGAATTCTATTACGGATTTACATTCTATTATAATAATGTAAACTTTAATCTGAATTATTGGAGAAATCGTAATGAGGCTGGTCCTACTGCCTATGGCGATTTAAGTGATGAAGAACTGGAAGAGTTGCAATATGCACGTCTACCTGAAGCATTTAAGATCGGATTAGAAATGATGTATCCGGATGCAGCTCCATCTGATACCGGTTCCATGATCTACACCGTTTATTTTGCACTGTATACGGGTGCCAATGTAACGACTTATAATTATATGATTCAGTTTGAAGTGGTAGCTAAAGGTCAGTTCGAATATGTAGAAGATTCTTTAGGTCCTATTGAATAATCAGCTCTGATAGAATCATACTAAGTGAGTATAAAATTCCGGCAAGGAAGAGGTTATTACCTGTTCCTTGCCGTTTTTTCTGACGCTTTAATCGGTTTCCGATCTTCCTATTGATCCATTTACAATCCATTATTAATTGTGATTCCTGTATGTGTATGAGGATTTGATGTTCAGCAGGTCAGAGATTCATGTGGATAAACAGGTAAGTAGTGATCCTGTTTTTTTTGTTATAAATTCTGTAGTAAGGGTTTGTTAATTAGAGATTTTTATTATATTTGTTACAGGGTTCTGATGGGCCTGATCCGCCTGACTTTATCAGATTTAATTAACACATATTACTGTCATGAAATTGAAATTAGACTACAGACTATTTTTTACTGTTTTATGTATCTTATGGGTATCGGTTTCTCATCTGTTGGCTCAGGAATGTGGGATAGTCATGGATGAAGTTACTCGGAATCCGATAAGCGGTGTACATGTTTATCTCCATGGCGACCAACTGGTTGCGGTAAATAATGAAGAAGGGAAGTTCTGTCTGCAACACGATGTAAACATTACACCCGGTGAGGTCCTGAGTTTTTCTCATGTCAGCTATTCCGGAAAAGAGATTTCTCTGACTGATTTCAAAGCAGCCGGGTCGGTTCTGTTTCTTATCGAAAGCAGGCACCAATTGGGTGAGGTCACTATCCATACAGACCGTTTTATGGAAGGCAGGGTCAGCTACAAGAGATTGGCTCCTATGAAATACGGACTTTATTCCTTTGGTTCTCTTCTGGCAGGAGACTATATCTATGTGATGGGTGGAGATGAAACCCGTAAGAGTGAGATCAGAGACTTGCAGGACGGAAATTATGACCTGAAGACTCCAAGTTTGAACATGAGCCTTCTGGACCCTTGGGAAGGGTATAATAATCGTCTTTTCAGATATGATATCCGCAACGATCGCTGGGAAGTGGTAGATAAAAAATTCCGTAAAAGAGCCTATCACGCGATCCATCATTACGACGATAAGATCTATATCCTGGGTGGAAAGCGTCTGTCAACTAACAGAAGATATGAATACCTGGACGAAACAGTGGAGATCTATGATCTGAAAAGAGATACCGTACTTGTAGACCCTGTCAATCCGCATCAGGCGGTAGATTTTGCCTCTTTTATGTATGACGGCAATATCATCGTGATGGGAGGCTCTACCAAAATGAGTCGGAAAGGCACCAAACTCTATACGAATAAAGTCCATGCTTTTGATGTAAGGCAGGGCCTGTGGTATGAACTACCTCCCCTGTCTGAATCCAAAGAAACACGTGGCGTGGTCGTAGGTAGTTCTATTTATATAATAGGAGGAACACTTAAAGGGAAGACATCTAGTTCTCAGATAGATCGTTATGACATAGGAGAGGGAAAGATGGAGAAAGTGGGCGAACTGTTGTATGAAGTAGAGCGTCCTGCCATTGCTGTGGATGGCAATGTCATCTTCTTATTTGAAGACGGTATTATTCAAACATATAATGTCGCGACCGCAGAGCGATATGCCTATCAGATAGGCCTGTATATGACAGGAAGTGAAATGTTTTGTTCGGATGGCAAACTTTATCTGCTGGGAGGATATGACTATGATGAAATGGGCAAGCGCCCTTCCGATGATCTTTACTGCATCGACATAAATGACTTTAATCGTACAAAATTATATACAGTTGATAAATGAGGCAGAATGTCTGGTAATGTGTGTGTATATAAATTGTACGGAGGTATCCGTCCTGTCAACTTTTCCGTAATGGTAAACAGATGTATATGACTTGTTTATAAAAGAGTGGTACAAAATACATTGCTGTTTTTATAAAGTATCTTTGTTTGTAGGTAGTAAGAGTCATACAGGTTATTCCTGTAACCCGATAACGTTGTAAACTCATATGAAACTAAACTTCGGAAGCAGATTTTTATTTATTGTTTTGTGTGTATCTCCGTGGGTGTCTTCCACACTCACGGCTCAGGTGTGTGGCACTGTTGTTGACCAGAAAACCCACCTTCCTGTAAGCGGAGTGCATATCTATCTCGGAGGCGATGAGTTGGTTGCGATAAGTAACCAGGAAGGCAAATTCTGTTTGCAGCAATCTGCTGAAATCCGGGAAGAAGATCTACTTACCTTCTCTCATATAAGTTATACCGGAAAAGAAATCCTATTAAGTGATTTCCGGGATGCCGGTCTGGTTGTCTTTCTTACCGAAGGCAGGCACGCTCTGGGAGAGGTAGTTATTCGGTCCGATCGTTTTCTCGAGGGTAAAGTCAGGTACAGGAAACTGGCTTCGATGAGATATGGAGTGTCTTCATTTGGTTCTTTATTGCTGGAAGACTGTATCTATGTGATAGGAGGAGACGAAACCCGGAAGGATGAGGTCAGGGATATACAGAATAGTGATTACAGCCTTCGGACCTTAGGCAGCTGTACGGCTGAGGTGAAGTCCTGGGAGAGATACAGCAATTATCTGTTCAGATATGATATCCGGAACAATCGTTGGGAGACACTAAACCAGAAATTCCGTAAAAGAGCCTATCATGCCATTCATCACTACGACGATAAGATTTATATCTTGGGCGGAAAGCGACTTTCTGAAAACCGTAGACTTGAATATCTGGACGAGACGGTAGAAATTTATGACCTGAAAAAAGATACGATTATAATAGATCCGGTCAATCCTCATCAGGCGGTGGATTTCGCTTCATGTATGTATGACGGAAATATCCTTGTGATGGGTGGTTCTACCAAAATGAGCAGAAAAGGCACCAAGCTCTATACCAACAAGGTACATTCGTTTGATGTGAAGTCCGGACTCTGGTATGAGCTTCCGCATATGCCGGAAGCCAAAGAGACCCGCGGGATACTTCTGGGCAATTATGTATATACAGTGGGAGGAAGCACCAAGGGGAGAAAAGAGGCTTCTCAGATTGATCGGTATCATATAGCGGAAGGAAAGACCGAGAAAGTCGGAGAGCTTCTCTATCACGTTCTGCGGCCGGCTGTAGCTACCGATGGCAATATCCTGTATATCTTTGAAAATAATATCATCCAGACTTATAATGTATCTACAGGTGAAAAATATGCCTATCAGATAGATTTGAACCTTACAGGCAGTGAAATGCATTATCGGGATGGTAAACTGTATCTGTTGGGAGGATGCGATTATGAGTCAATCAGCCCACTTGCTTCCGATGATTTATATTGCATCGAAGTCAATGAATTCAATCGTACCCGATTGTATACTGTGGATAGATGACCCGGATCGGATCGGCCACTCTTTTGTCTATATCTGAATTTAATGCCTGCTGTACATCGTAGGGATACAATGTATGGTCATTGGGTTGATCCAGAACAGGGTTTGAGGAATATGGGGAATTCTCTTGTCATCCTGTATACAAAGGCAAGGGATACAGCGCTTATCAGCCTCCTGTTTTTTCCATAATCAGCCTCCCGGGAGCCTGCTTCGGGAACAGGGCCTTGCCGGTAGAAACATTCACAGAGATATACGCTCCCGTTCCGGATAAGGGAGATTAGATAGAAAAAGGAATCCTTGTTCCTGAATATTTAATCGGATCGGTCCAGGGCAGCAAGTATCCTTGTGCTGTTTTCTGTCAATATCTGGTAGGAGTTTCTATGCCAGGGCAGGCATTGATTTAAAATAGCTGAGAGTTCTTTATTTTCCTGATCTATGATAGAGAATACTTCTCCGGTTTCCTCTTTACTGATCAGTTTGTCCGCATGGCGGGAGAGAAAGAATACAGAGACAATAGCATCTATCATCTTATCTGTAACTATTTTTTGTTCCCATATGGAGCGGGCAGGTCGGCGAAATAGGTCGTATAACTGTTTTCTGCGAAGGTCTGCTAATTCATTCCGCAAGATCCTTCTTTTCCGCAGGATATAGTCTACTTCCTCTTTCAGATCTTCGATCAGGCAGAGCGGATCGTAGGCGATCCGGGCGTGGTAGATGTAGGAGATAGGCATGGCGAAATAGTGGCCTGTCATCTGATCTTTTTCTCTTTTAAAAGTAGGGATATGAAAAGAAAAGAGGCTGATCTCGTATCCTTTGTAGGTGAAATGGATACACCAGGGATGTTGGTACTCCTTGTGTGCAAAGAGCAGGTCGATGTCACTGTCCGGTTTGTAGGTGCCTGCGGCTACGGAGCCGGAGACGGCGATGCCCGCTTCCGGAAAGCTCCGGTGCAGCAGGTCCATGATCTCTTGCGCGATGATTTTATGCATGGTCGAGTTGTTTGATACTGATTTCGGGGCTCTCCCCGGCGAAACATTCTTTACTCATATTCTCCAGCAAATTCCTGGCTTGCCGCACATACTCGTCCGAGTATTCCTGCTCCAACAAAGATTCCAGTTGCCGGCTGTAGGTCGCATAGGCTTCTTTGCGCGCGATCTGACGGTAAAAAAGTAACAGCCAGTGATCCAGATGCCAGGAGAAGAACCGGAGTTCCAGGGTATCTTTCATATCCATTAATTTCAGGAGAATGTCTAAGCTCTGTTTTTCACGGGAGATGGCTTTCTGTCCCATCTGTGTTTCGTCTGCAAGTAGTTCCAGGATTTCTTCCATAAATTTCGTTTTTTTAGGTGATGGATCAGTTGGGTGTGTGCCACATTTTTCGTAGCGGTCGCATGAAACGGGCAAAGAGCGATACATCTTCCGTGATAATATCGGCCTGTGCCCGCATTTCCGGCAGGTAGGGGAGTGGCTTGCCGGTGTTTGTCCGGAGCCCGTCCGGCAGAGTGATATCCACTATGTAACAGGTCTGCTGGTGCTCTGTAACCGGGACCCACGAAACGGCTTCTACTCTTCCCTGTACCAGACCGTCTTCTTCCAGGGAAAGGTGGAGAAAACGGATCTGTACACTTTGTCCGGGCTTCACCTTGTCCGAACCTTCTGCGGGAAGCATTCCTTTGCCCAGCAACCGGCCGTGGTGAAAGGGAATGATATGGAAAACAGTCTCTCCCGCGGTGATCTCCTGCCCCCGGCTCCAGTATGTGTGGAACGTAACCTCTCCGTCGATAGGGGCGATCAGTACCTGGTCCTCTCCCCATTGTGCCAGGGCGGTCCGGAGTTTTTGATCGGCCGATTCCTCAGTATCGGTTTTGGTATTGTTGCTGTCAGTGATATATTCTTTCAGCCAGAGGAGATCACTCAGAGAGGCACTGCTTTCCAGTATGCCCAGCGTATCGCCCTGTTTCACCTGTTGGTGGTTGGAGACATACAGTTCCTGTAGCCGGCCCGAGGTCTGCGCGGTGAGGGTTGCCACAGGAGAGTCCGAAGTTAGTATCATGGAAACAGAGACCTGATCGGGATACCTGAACCAGGTGCTGCCTGCCAGAATGCCCATGAGGATGCAGAACAGCAGGGTAATGCCTCTTCTGACCATCCACGAAGGAATGCTTTCGAGGATCTCCTGGAATTCTTCGCTTCTGAAATTTATGTCGTTCTTTTCCATGTTTTAAGTTCTGAGTTTTCAGTTCTAAGTTTTAAGTTTTAAGTAATAAGTTCTAAGTTTTAAGTTGTAGATGGTATATAACTCCATATTTATCATTCTGTATGTATGACTCAGAACTTAAAAGTTATCACTATTTTACGTTATAAGTTGTAGTTGTTAAGTGTTAGATTGTATATAATTTCTTATTTATAATTCAAAACTTGTAAGTGTAAGTTCTAAATTGTATATGATTTAATCTTTCTCATCCATACTTATAATTTAAAACTTATTACTTAGAACTTATAACTTAAAACTTATTACTTAGAACTTATAACTTAAAACTTCTTTACCGTCCCAATTCTAGCTGATTCCGGATCAGTGTATAGTAGGCTCCTCTGCGGTCTACCAGTTCCGCATGGCTTCCCTGTTCACAGATACGGCCCTTGTCCATCACCACGATGTGGTCCGCGCGCTGCACCGTGCTCAGGCGGTGGGCTACGATCACCACTGTTTTTCCTTTGTAGAAGTCGTGGAGTTTATTCAGGATCTCCTTCTCGTTGTTGGCATCTAATGCGTTGGTGGCTTCGTCGAAAAAGAGAAAATCCGGATTTTTGTAAACTGCCCGCGCGATCAACAGACGCTGTTTCTGTCCCTGGCTCAGGCCGTCTCCCTCCATACCGATTTTGGTCTGGTAGCGCAGGGCCAGGGAGTCGATAAACTCTCCGATGTTGGCAATGTCTACCGCCTGCCTGAGCCTTTCCGTGTCTACCTGGTTGTGGTGGATCACGATGTTGCTGAGGATCGTATCGGAGAATATATAACCATCCTGCATCACTGCCCCGGTATGTTCGCGCCACAGCGCGGAGTGGATGTGGCTGAGGGATGTGTTGCCGATGCGGATATCACCCTGCAAAGGAGGATAAAAGCCCAGCATCAGTTTGATCAGGGTGGTCTTTCCGCTACCGCTGGTCCCCACGATCGCTGTCACTTTGCGCGGAGGTATCTCCAGGTTGATGCGATCCAGTACAAAGTTGCGTTGCGCTCCGTCGTAGCTGAAAGAGAGATCACAGAAACGGATCGGCTCGCCCACAGGTATTTTATCTGCCTTGTGGGTATGCTCCTGTTCTTCGTCGGGCTGGTTGTGGATCTCGTTGAGGCGCTCCAGGCTGATCTTGGCATCCTGTATGTTCTGGATCAGGCCGATCAGTTGTCCGATGGGCCCCGAGAGCTGTCCGATGATGTAGCTGACAGACATCATCATCCCTAGTGTCATCTCTCCTTCGATCACACTTCTGGCAGCTAAGAAAAAGATCAGTAATGAAGTGGTCTGGCTCAGGAACACGGAGCCCACCTGCTGGTATTGTCCGATAGTCAGCCCTTTCATGCTGATGCGGAAGAGTTTCACCTGGATACGTTCCCAATGCCAGCGTTGCTCTTTCTCGCAGTTGTTGAGCTTGATCTCCTGCATACCGCTAATGATCTGTACCAGGTTGCTCTGTTCGGCAGCCGACTGTGTAAAGCGCAGCAGATCCAGTTTGCGGCGGTATTTCAGAAAGAGCAGGATCCACCCTACATACAGCGTATTTCCGACCAGGAAGATCATCAGGATGGTGCTGTTGTACCAGGCCAGGATGCAGGCAAAGATGATAAAGTTGGCAAAGGAGAAGAGAGTGGTCAGGGTAGATCCGGTCAGGAACGATCGGATACGTCCGTTGTCACGGATACGCTGCATGATATCCCCTACGTTTTTCGCATCGAAAAAACGTAAAGGTAACCGCATCAATTTGGCCAGGAAGTCGGAGATCAGGGAGATACTGATCCGGCTGTTGACCTGTAGGGCAATCCAGCTCTGGATAAAACCTATGCCCAGTTGTGTGACAGAAAGTATGACCTGCGCGATCAATACCAGCGTCACGAAGTTGAGGTTTTTGCCGTTGATCCCCTGATCCACCATGGCCTGTGTCAGGAAGGGGGGAAGAGTGCCAGCAAACTGCCTGTAAGCATGCCCAGGATCAGTTGCAGGATCTCTCTGCGGTAAGGTTTCAGGTAGTTGAAGTAGTAGGTCAGGCTCTTTTCTTTGCTTTTTTCTTCAGGTTGCTGATAAAAGGCGGGGGTCGGTTCCAGGATCAGGACAATTCCTTTTCGATCCGGATCGGTGATCTGTCCGGTCCAGCATTTGAGAAATTCGCTTTTGTTCATGACGTATTTCTCTCCCGCAGGGTCAGATATATAGATGTCGTAGTCGTCGTTTTTCTTTTTCCGGCGTATGCGGTAGCAAACCACAAAATGGTCGTGATTCCAGTGCAGGATACAGGGTTTTTTTACATGGGTTACCAACTGTTCCAAGGTAGCACGTACACCGTTGGTGCGGTAGCCCAGGAATTCTGCCGCATCACTGATACCCAACATGGAGACACCATTACTTGTCAGGAAAGAGCGCTCACGCAAGTACTGAATCGAGTAACTGCGACCATAGTGTTTGCTGATCATCCTGAGACAGGTAGGGCCACAGTCGGTACTGTCTGGTTGGGTATAATTGGGAAAAGAGGTTTGTCGGATCATTCGATAGTCTGGTCAATTCTTTGATAAAGAAAGAAGAGAGCACTTGTCTGAAGACAAGTGCTTGAGCTCAGTTAGGTCCATGCCCTACAACCATCACCATCACAATAGGTTTCCCATTCCAGACAGTCCGGTCCACAGTTCCTGCAATCCCAATAGCAATCACTGGAACAGTTACTACATACATTGCTACAATTGCTGCATGTATTGCTACAAGTGTTACTACATGTATTACTACATGTATTGAAACATACAGATGAACTGGAACTGGAACTGGAACTCAGGAATCCGGCTCGTCCTTTTACGGTTTGCATTTCCGAGCCGGTCAGTTTTTCCAACCTTTCTTCCAGACTCATGTCTGCACTGAATTCCGCTCTTCCGGAATTCAGGGAAATCATTTCTTTCATTTTCATAAAAAATGTTTAATAATTAATAATGTAATTGTCAAACAGATCCCTTACCATGTGATATGTCTTCTGGTGTACAGGATATGTCTTTTTCAGACATTCATACAGATAGGGGTCTACTGTCTCTATGAGTGGATAAATATTTTGTGCCTCTCGTTTGCTCAGAAGTTTGCTGCTGTAATATCTGAGAAACACAATAGCAGCGATCTTCTCTAAGAGCAGATACAATATTTCCTTTTTTTCGAAGATGTCCGCCGGGTGTTTACTGAATTCTGTTTGTATATCCTCTTTGAGATCGCTGATCAGGATGTCGCGGAGCAATCTTCTTCGTATCATGATTTCATTTACACTTTCTTTCAGATCATTAATCAGGCCATGTGGATCGTATATGGGCAGAATAATATCGATATAGGTCAGACGCATATTGTGGTGGGTGTAGATCAGATCCAGGTAATTGGTCAGGAACATTTTTCTGGCATAGATGAAAATTCCGATCAGTATTCCCTTGTATGTGAAACTCACAGAATGCGAATGCTTATAATTCTTATCTAAAAAAGCAGGTCAATGTCACTGTCTTTGGTATAAGTATTATTGGCTACAGACCCGCCAATGCCGATAGAAGCATCGGGAAAACGACTATGGAGGTAATTCATCACCTCTTCGGCAACAAGTTTGTGCATTATTTCAGGGTTTTAATAATGAAACGTTCAGATAAATCTCCGGTAAAACACTCTTTCAACATTTTCTCCAGAAGTGCTTCTACTATGGGGAACTGTGCCTGGGTAAACTCTTTCTGTAAAAGCTCTTCCAGTTCTGTTATATATGGCCTGTATGGGGTAGGATCATGCAGCAACATTTTACGTAAAGTCAACAGACTGATCTCTACCTGACAAGGGGCAAGATAAGGACTCAGTCCATCTTTTATCTGGAGAAAAGCAAGTGTTTTGAGTGTATAAAGCCTGATTGGCTCTACGTTCTTCTCTGCCAACATCAATTCTTCATCAGCCAGGTAATGGGCTAATTTCTCCAGTTGAGCATTAGGTTCTACTTCTTTCATATCACTTAAAAATTGGGTCGGATCGAATCGTTATACACTTGTGCTACCGCATGATTAAAAAGAAGAGGATATTGTTCGCAATTGCCTGGTCCCGGTTCGGCACTTTTATCTGTAGAACGCATATAGCATCCTCCGCCACAAAAGAGTACATATTTACACTTTCCGCATTTATAATCACTGAGTTTTTTATTGAACCATTTGTTAAAACCATCTTCTGAAATATGAAACTCCGGAATGTATGTACCTATCCGATTCTCTACGTGTCCTACCATGTCCCAACAGGAATACATATCACCCAGCGGATCAAAAATAATATTCCCTGATTGTGCTCCACAGTAATGACCTTTGTAAGGAACCATTTTCCCCTCCAGCAATTTCTTTACGATATCATATACTCCACCGTCCTGGCACGATACTTTTTGAGTGATTTCTCCTTTAGATTTCTTATCATTGTATGCTTTTACCAGGTCTATCTGGTTGAGAATGTCTTTGTCGATCGATTCAGATTCTCTCCGAAGCAATGCCCAATAAGCACTGAAATTTTTCAATTGGTTCCAGCCTTTTTCTTCAAATAATTTCATCAGTTCATCTATACGGTCCAGTCCGTCTGCAGCGGTATTAATTCGTATAGAAACACGGATACCCATTCTGAGAAGCTGATCGACATTGGCGGTTATTTTCTCAAATGAGTCCTGTTTGTGGCAATGAGGGCGATTCTGGTTATGAATTTCTTTCACACCATCCAGTGTGATTTGAAAACTGAATATATTCGTCTTATCTTTCAGAAATTCGAAATAGTGATCCAGGTCGTAACCATTAGAGATTACGGAGAATCTATGTCTTAATTCTATACCGCGTTCCACGATGTAGGTGAGAACATCCCGGTTTTCTTCCAGGAAAGGCTCTCCGCCATACAAACAGATACGTCCGGAACTCTGATTGTTTTGTATTTTTTCAGTGATGATCTCAAAAGCCTTATCAATTTGCTCACGTGTAATTTTTTGCTTGGAAGGCCCCCACAGCCGTTGAGCACTTCGTTCTCATAACAATAGATGCAGCGCAGGTTACATTCGTAAGACATGATAAAGTAGAATCCCAGTTGTTTCAGGCGGGCATTTTCGTGTTGCTTGTCGGTAATGCGTTTGATCAGTTCTCTCTCTTCCTCTTCCGAGAGAGAGGTCAGATAGCCCCGGCGTACCAGTTTGTCTGTAGTCCGGTCGGAGAGGGGCGGAGCATCGGATGGGTCTTTAAGGTATTGATACACCTCTTTGTTTACAATGTCAAATGTGTAGGTATAGCCGTTGATGATCGCGTACAGATCATTTTCTTTGTCCACATTCACCAGAATGTTGTAGGAGGAAGGTCTCATAGTAGTCACGTATTTTAAGTAAATTATGTTGTGCAGTTGGAAATGTGAATGTAATTAATCATTATGTAAAAATGATGTTTGTTATCAATAATAAATCAGAATTAAAAAAAGTTAACTGTTTATTTTATGTATATTTCTTTCTATTTCTATATAAAAATGGTGTTGTAGATGTAATGTGAATATATTTCTACAAAAATTATACGCTTTTTTCTATATATGTAGATATGAATATTTTGTTTCATTCTTTGTAGAAGCCTGTTTGGGATTGTACCGTGTCAGGAAATAAGCAGTACATTCTATAAAAAGTTGTTGTGAAACTTATTTTTTATTTTTAAAGTAAAGGGATGTGCCCTGTGTATAGTTTTTATGGGCAATCCATTAGAGCACATGCTGAATGATTTATTTTTCCTGCCGGGTAACTGTATGATTTTTATTTATAACCAGGTTGTATAACCATATATATACACGGTATACCGGGTGCGGACGGGTAGGGGTTCCGGCTTTTTGGAGCGGAGAACTTGAAAGGAAGCTGAAAAAGTACGACTGCCTTCCGCAAGTAATATACGCTCTTTTTTCTTTCTCTACGGAATTTGCAGCATTCAGGAAGTTCCGTTACATTTGCATAGAGTTACAGATTAAAAACCGAAAGAAGATATAGAAAGATAAAAAAGTAATTTACATAGAAGCGTTTTCCGTTTCCATCCTCTGAAAAAGTCCACCAAACGAATTTAGACATAACGGAATACTCAACGTAATCTCTGTACCTGTATAGGCGTGGGGCATTACCGTTAGAGTATTCCGGGGTGTCTTGG
>Ga0192240_10276_pt1 | contig 24000 bp, 12 predicted proteins | sample Koala_Koa27_H3_FD_131237 | JGI IMG/M metagenome (GOLD analysis project Ga0192240, IMG submission 131237) | Enriched cells from koala feces incubated with labeled cellulose particles, San Francisco Zoo, California, United States - Koala_Koa2-7_H3 ...
CACAACATCGCAGCGGATTGCAGACACCTCATCCGTGCGCTGACCATTCACGTAGGCAAAGGACTCGCCTACGTCCACTAAGATCATCTGGCCCTCAAAGGCTCTGCGCTTGAGGGAAGTGCGACGTGGATCCATCATATCTTTCACCTCCATTTTCTTGGTCTTCACAGGCCCTTCCTCTGTATCGGGCAGGGCCTGTGTTTATATCTATATTGTAAGGCTTTCCTCATAAGATGTCCTCTCACGCATGAGAAAGATTACGTGACATAAAAAAGCACACTGCCGGTGATGACAGTGTGCTTTTCATTTAGACGCAGCGTATTAATCGCTTACGAGAGCAGTGAAGCCATGCTTGGACAACAGGGTTTCCGTCTCCGTTACGCTGTACCCCATTCTCCGGGCCTCGGCCAGGAGGTACTTCTTGGGATAAGCTACGCGGATCAGCCAGTCCCACTCCGCATCGTTCAGACCCAGGTAGATTGCCACTGCATACAGCGTTTCCTCCTTGGGCTGGTAGTTGGGCTTGGAGAGATCCGTCATGCGGTACAGCGTTGCAGCGGATACGCCAGTCGCTTCGGCGACATCAGCCCGCGTTACGCCCCGGCTGTCAATCAGGTCATTCATGACCTCCGGCAGGATACTCATTCTCAAAATACTCAACCTCCTTCGAGAATGACAGGCACCTTGATTATGATCTCGGTGCGGTGAAGCCGTGCAACCAAAAGTATTACGACGTATGATCCGCTGGAGGTTTAGCAAATCTTCTGATGCGCTCTTCCAATATATTGCTTGGAAGTATTATACGATACAGCGTATCTGTATCCCGGTGTTTTTCGTCCCCACATCTGCACGGCTCATGTCCGGGGGTGCCTGTGATGACCGCGAAAAGACGGTCATCTCATAATTTTTTCTTGTACGAAATGATGGCAAATAAAAAAGGACGCCTATGTCCCTGAAAAAGGGTATAGTCGTCCTCTGAAGTACAAATAGTTAGCGCGAGGGTAAATCTTCCATAAGCTCCTACAGAGCCGGTACCCTTATTGTAAACCACTATTTTTACAATGTCAAGACCTGTAGCTGACAGTTTCGCTGGGCGGAAAAAGCACCGTATATCAGTGGTTTGCGGGCCATCCCACCGCCCGGCGGGGAAATTGAAGTGCACGACTCAAAAATGCAGTTTGCGACCAGACTCATATTAGTTAGCTTTGGATGTATCGCCCTCTCGGAGAGGACAACGCATCATCCAACTCCAGTCCCATATTCCTCCATACCACAGTCGATTCTGCCGGTCAAGGACGGAATATTTTTGAGAAAAATATTCTGGCAAGTGGCCCAAAGGGCCATCCTTGACAGGCAGAATTGTCTGTTTCTGGTAGGTAACACAAGCGCGCGCCGCGCTTGCGGACAATTCCACCAACTACTTACTATGGAGGTCACGACCAATGAAGCAAGCAACCAAAATGAGCAGGGCTGTCAGCCAGTTGGAACACATCTATAACGTTTTGAACACCGATTTTTACGATGGCGCACTCCCCACACCAGTTATCACGGTGCAGTCCAAACCCGGCACCTACGGTCATTGCACGCGGGGAAAGGTCTGGCGCAGGAAGGACGAGGCGGCCTATGAACTGAATATCGCCGCAGAAGTCCTTGACAAGCCGATAGAGGAGACACTGGACACCATCCTGCATGAAATGGTTCACCTATATTGCAGGGAGAACGAGATACAGGAGACTAGCCGAGGCGGGACATACCACAACAAGCGTTTCAAATTTATTGCGGAAACTCACGGTTTATACTGTGTACCATGTGGTCAATACGGGTGGAATACAACCCCCACGGACGAGCTAATTGAATACGCACTTTCAAAGGGCTGGAGCGAAATATCCCTAGGTCGGGACGGGCTCACTTTTACGCAGACGGCGGGAACACCCTCTCAGGGAGGGCGACGACCCAGCAGCACTCGTAAGCTGGCCTGTCCCGTATGTGGTCAGAGTGTCCGAGCTACCAAAGCAGTGAATATCCTGTGCGGTGATTGCTTGGTGCGCATGACAGAGGTCTAAGCGAAAAAGACTGGCTGTCCCATAAAACGGACAGCCAGTCGCTGTCATATGGTATCCCCCGTGAACGTGGGATGGTAATCCTTTGGTGCTGAATGTATTGAAAGTGTGGGTTCAAAAGCTAAAACGGCGCTTTATATGTTTGCGTTTTCTCGGTTCGTTCAGGCAGGTCTTTCGGCACTGCATTCAAGATTGTAAACTTTTCTGTATTCTGTTGAAATGTCTAAAGCAATCGTATATAATATGATTACTCATATAAACACATGCAAAAAACATACATCACCACAACAAAATGGAGGCATATATAATGGCTGAACAAGTTTTAGTACAGGTTCGAGTTGACAAACAGTTAAAGCAGGATGTTACAGATATTTATGAGTCCTTGGGCATGGATCTGCCGACAGCAATACGGATGTTCTTTACCCGCAGCAAAATGGTACGGGGTATTCCTTTTGAAACGACCCTGCCTGATAATGTGGTCACACGAAGGGAAGCTTTGGATGCTTTTGATGAGCTAAGACGACAGGCGTCTGATGTACCAGAGATGACTCTTGAAGAAATCAATGCCGAAATCAGTGAGGCAAGAGCTGCACGTAAGGATACACAATAATGAAATGTTATGCAGTCGTTGATACAAACGTTATTGTAGCTGCGCTAATCACGAAAAATCCTTCCTCCCCGACAGTAGCTGTGCTGCATGAAATATTGGGCGGCAGAATTACGCCGCTCTACAATGAGGAAATTCTTGCGGAATACAATGAGGTGCTCCACCGCGAGAAATTCCATTTAAAGCAAGAGACTGTCCAAATCGTTCTGTATGCAGTCAAGCAGTTTGGATTATCGGTAACCCCAACGCCAACAGGAATAATTCTGCCGGATATGGATGACTTGGTATTCTATGAGATCGCAATGGAGAAAAGCTCCGAGGGAGCATGGCTCATTACCGGAAACCAGAAGCACTATCCTCCCGAAAAATTTGTTGTCACACCTGCCGAAATGATGCAAATTTTGAGCAATAACGATCCATAAGATCTCTGACCGTTACCTGTTCCCATAGCAGGCGCTCTATATTGTCAGCACGCTCAACCCAATTTCGGTAAGCAAAAGGCTGGCTGTCCTATAACGGGGACAGCCAGCTTTCTTATTATGGTATTCCCCGTGAACGAGGGATGATAATCTTATGATGCCGACAGAATTGAAAGTGTGGATTCAAAAGCTGAAAATGCTGTGCGTGAATTTTCCACCCCCCTGTTTAGAAACAACTGTGACAAAACCAGGAGCAAGATGCTCTATCCCGTTGTTTGCGCTAAAGCATTGAAATATGGCGCTGATTCTGTTATAATATAAACTAATTTTTATATAATTAAATAAAAATATTTTGTATGTTCCCGATGTGGGTATGACATTTTGAAGGGTGTGGAGTGAATGGCGCGGCTTGAAGATATAACAGTGGGCTGCTCTCTGACTGGCATTGACGGCAGTGCAGCGGTAGAGATCCTTGCGGTCAAATGGTACGGCACGGCGGCTATGGAAATCACCTATAAAAATGCCGCCGGGCAGTTGGGCAACCAGATTCTCTACCGGGATTCTGAGGCCACGCTGGAAGTGAAGGGTGACGCCTTGCCGTGGAGCTTCACAGCGGACAGCGATCAGATGAGACTGGCGTCCGAGGCGTACAGGATTCACCTGGCCCATTTGTTTGACCCCTATCTGGCAGTGCATACCTCCGCCATTGAACCGCTGCCCCATCAGATTTCTGCGGTTTATGAGGCGATGCTTCCCCGGCAGCCACTGCGCTTTGTGCTGGCGGACGATCCGGGAGCCGGAAAAACCATTATGACCGGCCTACTTCTGAAGGAGCTAATCATCCGCAGTGATGTGAAGCGCTGCATGATTGTGTGTCCGGGAAATCTTGCGGAGCAATGGCAGGATGAACTGTACCAGAAATTCCATCTTCGGTTTGAGATACTCACCAACGACCGCATTGAGTCCGCAGTCAGCGGAAACGTATTCAATGAGGTGAATTTCTGCATTGCCCGCCTGGACAAGCTGGCCAGAAACGAACTGGTTCAGGAAAAGCTGCGTATGACAGACTGGGATCTGATCGTATGCGATGAGGCGCACAAAATGTCCGCTACCATCTGGGGCGGCGAGGTAAAATATACGAAGCGGTTTCAGTTGGGCCGACTTCTTTCTAATACCACCCGGCATTTTCTGCTGCTGACGGCCACGCCTCATAACGGCAAGGAGGAAGATTTTCAGCTCTTTATGTCGCTGGTCGATCCAGACCGGTTTGAAGGGGTGGGCAAGGCCACCAGCAATCACTCTGTGGATGTTTCGGATGTTATGCGGCGGCTGGTCAAGGAGGAGCTGCTGCGCTTTGACGGAACACCGCTGTTCCCGGAACGAATCGCCTATACAGTGAACTATGATCTCTCGCCGAGAGAAACAGTCCTGTATCAGGCTGTAACCGACTATGTGCAGGAGGAATTCAACCGGGCCGACAAGCTGAGCAGTGAGAGAAAAACCACCGTCGGATTCGCACTCACGGTGCTGCAACGCAGGCTGGCGTCCTCCCCGGAGGCAATCTATCAGTCTCTGCGCCGGAGGCGGGAGCGACTGGAGCGCAGGCTGGAGGAGGAAAAGCTGGGCCATCGCGCCGCGGCTTATGCGGAAGCCGGATTTTCCACAGCTGATCTGGACGCGGACGACTGGGACGATATGCCTGCGGAGGAGCTGGAAAGGGCAGAGGATGTCATCAGCGATCAGGCTTCTGCTGCCCGTACCATTGAGGAGTTGGAGGCTGAAATACGAACACTCAAAAATCTGGAGCGCATGGCAAATGCTGTCCGCACCAGCGGCGAGGACAGAAAATGGGATGAGCTGTCCAAGCTGCTTCAGGATAATGAAAATATGTATGGCCAGGGCGGCCAGCGGGAAAAGCTTATCATCTTCACAGAGCACCGGGATACGCTGAATTACCTGACCGGGAAAATCACGTCTCTGCTGGGCGACCCTGCCTGTGTGGTGACGATACACGGCGGGATGCTGCGGGATGACCGGCGCAAGGCCGAGGCCCTGTTCAAGCAGGACGTAGGCGTGCGGGTCATGATTGCCACTGACGCGGCAGGGGAGGGCATCAACCTTCAGCGTGCTCACCTGATGATTAACTACGACCTGCCCTGGAACCCGAACCGCCTGGAGCAACGTTTTGGGCGTATCCATCGAATCGGGCAGACAGAGGTCTGCTATCTGTGGAACCTGGTAGCCAATCAGACCAGGGAGGGGCAGGTGTTCCAGCGCCTGTTTTCCAAGCTGGAACAGGAGCGGCAGTCCCTGGGCGGCAAGGTGTTCGATATTCTCGGCAAGGTGAGCTTCGATAACAAACCTCTGCGAGAGCTTCTGATAGAAGCGATTCGCTACGGCAATGACCCGGAGGTGCGGGCAAAGCTGAACCGCGTGGTGGATAATTCCTTGGACAGGGAGGCGCTTTCAAAGCTTCTGGATGAATGGGCGCTGACCGAGGATACTATGGACATACATAAGGTCATGGCGATCCGGGAGGACATGGAGCGCGCAGACGCCCACAAGCTGCAGCCCCATTTTGTAGAGAGCTTTTTCCTGGCTGCCTTTGAGCAGCTTGGCGGAAAAATCCGCCGACGGGAGACGGGCCGGTATGAGATCACCCACGTTCCCTTTTCCGTCCGTAACCGGGATGCGGTTATTGGCTATGGGGAGCCGGTCATGCAGCGCTATGAGCGGGTATGCTTTGACAAGCAGTTTCAGAATATCCCCGGCCTGGCCACAGCCTCGCTTATCTGTCCGGGCCATCCCCTTCTGGAGGCGGTCATCGACCTCGTCCGGGAGCAGAGCATGGACACCATGAAGCAGGGATGCATTTTCATTGACGACAATGATTTTGGCACGCAGCCGCGGATGCTGTTTTATATTGAGAGCAGCATACAGGACGGCGTGATATTGCCCAGCGGCGGCAGGCGTGTCATTTCTCAGGAGCTGCAGTTTGTGGAGCTGGACGAGTCCGGCCATGTCAGAAATGCGGGCTATGCGCCCTATCTGGATTATCGTGCACCGGACGAAAGCGAGCACCAGGTAATCATGGAGTATCTGTCCTCCCAGCAGTGGCTGACACATGATGTGGAAAGCCTTGCCAGCGGCTATGCCATTGGGGAGATTGTCCCCCGGCACTTCCTTGCAGTGAAGGATCGAAGGCTGAAGGCCACGGAAAAGACCCAGAAGGCGGTGAAGGAGCGACTGACCGCCGCCATCCAATATTGGGATTACCGCGCCGGGGAGCTGAAGCAGAAGGAGGCCGCCGGAAAAACCAATGCAAGGCTCAACTCTCAGAATGCCGCCCGCCGGGCGGAGGAGCTGGAGGCCCGGATGCAAAAGCGCCTGGCAGAGCTGGAAAAGGAAAAGCAGATCTCCGCAGCCCCGCCGGTCATCGTGGGCGGTGCGCTGGTGGTTCCCCTGGGGCTGCTGTGCCGTTTGCAGGGAAAGCCCATACCCCAGCTATTCAGCCAGGGGGACAGAAAAAGCATTGAAATGGCGGGTATGTGGGCCGTGGAGCAGATCGAGCGTCAGTTGGGCTACATCCCCAGAGATGTCAGCAGGGACAACTGCGGCTATGACATCGAATCGCAGATACCGAACACCCACGAGCTGCGGTTTATCGAGGTCAAGGGCCGGGCAGCCGGGGCTGAGACGGTCACAGTCACCAAAAATGAGATTCTGGTTGCGCGGAACACAGAAGAAAGCGGCGGCCAATATATCCTTGCCCTGGTGGAGGTGGACGGGAAGAAGACCACCACGACCTATTTGGCACACCCCATCCACGAAGAGCCGGAGTGGATAGTTCGCAGCATCAATTACGATATTCGGAATCTGTTCCAGAACGGCGAGATACTGCTGGTGCAGACCATGGAAATGAATGAGGAATGAGCGGGAAGCCGCAGAGCTGTAGAAGAAACTTGTATTCAGTTAGAGAACCTCTGATTTTAATCCCACACTACCATATAGGTTTCAGATGTGATATAATAACAGCATCAACCCAGAACGATTGTAGATGGAATAGACGGACTGAGAGAGAATTTGAAAGGGGGAATACCTGGCGTTGATGAGAAGGAATAAAATAAATTGTTTCAAACTGATTTTTGAGTTCTGTTTAATTTTTTGTGATTACATTTAAGGAGAAATGTAAAAATGAAGCGTGCAATAACATTGATTTTGGTGCTGGTTCTGTGTCTGGGCGTATTTTCGATGTCAGCGCTGGCAGACGACGAGACGATTTCCGCGGAGATCACGGTTATCTATTGTCAGGACATGGCTCGTGAAGTGTTTGCTTACGTTAATACACTGCGCACAGGGGATAATGCCTGGTATTGGAATTCAGATAACACAACTAAAACCGATCTGACAGGGGAGCTGTCTGAGCTGACCTACGATTATGATCTGGAGCAGGTAGCTATGCAACGCGCCGCTGAGCTTGCGGTGAGCTATTCTCATACGAGACCGGACGGTACTAGCTGCAGCACTGCATGCTCGGATTATGAATATACATGGACAGCTTACGGTGAAAACATTGCGTATGGCTATAGTACTTCACTGGATTCCGCTCTTGAAGTTTTCAATGCCTGGGCCGAGGCGGATGAAGATTATGATGGTCAGGGTCATCGTCGGAATATGCTTAATAGCAATTTCAATAAGATCGCTATCGCCTGCGTTTACTCTAATGGCTACTATTATTGGGCCATGGAGTTGGCTAAGAATACAGATACGACTACAGAGACGGACGCAAATAATAGCGCAACAACAGTTACTGTTAATCTGTTGAGCAGTTACATTGATATAAAAACTCTGACGCCTTCTGAGGATACAGTTACCGTAGTTGAAGGAGATACTGTTTCTCTGCCTACAGTATCGGCATATCTGTTGTGTACAAGCGGAACGAGTTATATCACAGCCACTTTGACTCCATCCTGGTCTGTGGAAGATACAGAGATCGCGGATTTCGACAGTTTAGGTAATTTAGAAGGAGTAGCAGCCGGAGCGACGACGCTGAGTGCCACTGTAAGCGATATTAGTGAAACCCTCAGTGTGTCGGTGGATGTTACCGTTACCCATGGTACAGCTGAAAAAACCGAAGGAACAGCTGCAACGTGTGAGGATGATGGTACGAAAGCGTACTACACCTGTGACATTTGTGGTAAAACATTCGCTGACGAGGCTATGATGGAGGAACTTTCCACAAATGATCTGGTAATTCCCGCCACGGGCCATACCTATGTGGCCGTAGTCACCGAACCCACTTGCACGGAGGGCGGGTATACTACCTACACCTGTTCTGTGTGCGGCGACAGCTATACTGGTGACGAGACCGAAGCCACCGGCCATACCGAGAGCGAAGCCGTGACAGAGAACGAAGTGGCTGCGACCTGCACCGAAGATGGTTCCTATGACAGCGTCGTCTATTGCACCGTCTGCGGCGAGGAGTTGAGCCGCGATACAGTGACGGTTGACGCCACGGGTCATACCGCTGGCGAGGCTGTGACAGAGAACGAGGTGGCCGCGACCTGCACTGCGGATGGCTCCTATGACACGGTTGTCTACTGCACCGTCTGCGATGAGGAACTCAGCCGTGTGACTACGACCGTTGACGCCACGGGCCACAGCTATGAAGCAGTGGTGACGGAACCCACCTGCACGGAGGGCGGGTATACCACCTATACCTGTTCTGCCTGCGATGACAGCTACGTCGCTGATGAGACGGAAGCCACGGGCCATACCGAGGGCGAGGCTGTGATAGAGAACAAAGTAGATGCGACCTGCACCGAGGATGGTTCCTATGACACGGTCGTCTACTGCACCGTCTGCGGCGAGGAACTGAGCCGCGAGACTACGACCGTCGACGCCACGGGCCATACCTATGTGGCGGTAGTGACGGACCCGACCTGCACGGAAGACGGTTACACTACGTATACCTGCTCTGTGTGCGACGACAGCTATACTGGTGACGAGACGGAAGCCACGGGCCATACCGAAGGCGAGGCCGTGATCGAGAACAAAGTAGATGCGACCTGCACTGTGGATGGTTCCTATGACAGCGTCGTCTACTGCACCGTCTGCGACGAGGAAATCAGCCGTGTGACTACGACCGTCGACGCTACGGGCCACAGCTGGGGCGAGGGTGTTGTGACAACGGAGGCCACCTGCACCGAAGAGGGTGTTATGACATACACCTGCACCGTCTGCGGCGAGACCAAGACCGAGGCGATTTCTGCTACGGGCCACGACTATGAAGCAGTCGTCACTGAACCGACCTGCACGGAGAGCGGGTATACTACCTACACCTGTACTGTCTGCGGCGACGTTTATACCGCCGATGAGACAGAAGCAACGGGCCACAGCTGGGGCGAGGGTGTTGTGACAACGGAGGCCACCTGCACCGAAGAGGGTGTTATGACATACACCTGCACCGTCTGCGGCGAGACCAAGACCGAGGCGATTTCTGCTACGGGCCACGACTATGAAGCAGTCGTCACTGAACCGACCTGCACGGAGAGCGGGTATACTACCTACACCTGTACTGTCTGCGGCGACGTTTATACCGCCGATGAGACAGAAGCAACGGGCCACAGCTGGGGCGAGGGTGTTGTGACAACGGAGGCCACCTGCACCGAAGAGGGTGTTATGACATACACCTGCTCCGTCTGCGGTGAAACCAAGACTGAGGCAATTTCCGCCACAGGACATACCTGGGGCGAGGGCACAGTGACCACAGAAGCCACCTGCACGACGGCCGGGACGATGACCTATATATGCACCGAATGTGGGGCGACAAAGACAGAAACCATCTCTTCCACCGGCCATAGCTACACCAGCGAGGTGACCAAGGAAGCCACCTGCACGGAGGACGGCACCATAACTTATACTTGCTCAAAATGCGGGGATACTTATTCTGAGGCCATTGAAGCTACCGGCCACAGCTGGAACGATGGCGAGATTACGGAAGCGGCATCCTGCACGGAAGAAGGTGTTATAGAATATACCTGCACGGTGTGCGGTGAGACATATACCCAGGCCATAAGTGCCACGGGTCATACGGAAGTCATAGACGAGGCTGTTGAGGCGACTTGCTATTCCACCGGCCTCACGGAAGGCAGCCACTGCTCTGTTTGCGGTGCGATAATCGTAGCCCAGGAGGTCGTGGAAAAGACGGCTCATACTTATGATGACGGCGTTATAACGACAGCCGCCACCTGCACAACGGATGGGGTTATAACCTATACCTGCTCCGTGTGCGGTGATACCTATACGGAGACGATTGCCGCCGGGCACACCAATGTTGTGACTGATGCCTATGTGGCTCCCACATGCACCGAGACCGGCCTTACCGAGGGCAGCCACTGCGAGGACTGCGGTGAAGTGATTTTGGCGCAGACTGTGATTGAAGCCACCGGCCATGTTTCTGTAACGGATGCCGCAGTTGCCGCCACCTGCACCACGACCGGCCTGACGGAAGGCAGCCACTGCTCCGTCTGCGGTGAGGTGTTGACCGCCCAGGAGGTTATTCCCGCTACCGGCCACAGCGCCGTCAAGGTAGAAGCTGTTGCGGCTACGGAAACCACTGACGGAAACATCGAGTATTGGTACTGCGCGGACTGCGATACGTATTTCTCCGATGAGGCGCTCACCAATGAGATCACCAAAGAGGAGACTATCATCGCTGCGCTGGGTGTTACCGAGCCGGAGGAAACTGATACACCGACTGCGACCGAGACGCCTGCGCCTACTGAGACGCCTGCGTCTACCGAGACCCAGACGGTTTACGGCGAATTGACCGAGGTTCCTGAAGGGCTGACAGAAATCTACAGCACCGTGGAGGAGCTGACGGAGGATATGATCACCAGAGTTGTGGCCAGTGCTGCCGGCTATACGGAGGAAAATACCGTAGTTTATGACGTGAAGCTGCAAATCAGCACCGACGGCGGCGTGACCTGGGTGGACGCCACGGAGGAGAACTTCCCGGAAGGCGGCATCACTGTGACACTTCCTTATCCTGACGGGACGGATTCGACCTATGATTTCACCGTCGTTCATATGTTCACGGTAACCTCTGAGAGACTGAACACGGTTGCGGGAGAGACGGAGACGCCTGCCGTTACCAAGGGAGAAAACGGCATCACGTTCACATTGACGGGCCTTTCCCCTGTGGCGATTGCCTGGAAGGAAGGTACGACCGCTGCGGCAATTGAGGCGACGGCAACGCCTGCTGCCACCGCCACAGCAACCACCGGCACAAATGATGTCAAGACCGGCGATGACAGCATGATCGGACTCTGGATCGCCATTATGTCCCTTGCCGCCGCCGGGCTGGCCGGGATAGCTGTGGTTCAGAAGAAAAACAGGAAGTCTGTGAAGTAAAGCCTGGTGTGACCGCAGACGAAAACTGAATTCTCTGCCTCCATCCTGAACCGTCCTCTCCGAGAGGGTGCCGAATGGATAATCCCGGAGCGGACGGTTTGAGATGGTGGGCCGGTACTTTATAAACCGCAGGCGTTTCCCGGCGCTTTTTGCGTACATCGCCTGAAACATACATTATATCTATTCCCAAAACCAACAAGAGAGGTACAAAGCCCATGCCCAAGAAGCTCATTGAGATTGCTCTGCCGTTGGAGGCGATCAACCAGGAATCCGCCAGGGAGAAATCTATTCGCCACGGGCATCCGTCCACCCTGCATCTGTGGTGGGCGCGGCGGCCTTTGGCGGCGGCCAGGGCTGTTATCTGGAGCAGCCTGGTGGACGACCCCTCGGAGCACCCGGAGCTGTTCCCCACGGAGGAGGAGCAGACGAAGGAGCGGGAGCGGCTGTTCAAAATCCTCTCCGACTTGGTGGTGTGGGAAAATTCCAACAATGAGGCAGTACTCGGCCTGGCAAAGGCCGAGATTTTGAAATACACGAACGGCAACCCGCCTGCCCTCTTAGACCCCTTTGCCGGAGGGGGAGCCATCCCACTGGAGGCACAACGGCTGGGGCTGGAGGCCCACGGCCACGACCTGAACCCGGTGGCGGTGATGATCAACAAGGCCATGATCGAGATCCCGCCCCGCTTTGCGGACAGGCCCCCGGTGAACCCGGACAGGGGAGCGCTGGGCCAGGACGGCTGGCAAGGTGCCGCTGGGCTGGCCAGGGATGTGGAATACTACGGCCAGTGGATGAAGGAGCAAGCGTATCAGCGCATCGGCCACCTTTACCCCAAGGTCAAGGTGCCACAGGAGCAGGGGGGCGGCGAGGCCATGGTCATCGCCTGGATCTGGGCCAGAACCGTGAAATGTCCCAACCCGGCCTGCGGGTGTGAGATGCCGCTGGCCAGCAGCTTTGTGCTGTCCAAGAAAAAAGGGCATGAAGCATATGTTGAGCCTGAATTGGATTACGAAAACAAGACAATTCATTACCGTGTAAGAAACGGTAAAACCATACCCAACTCCCCGAAAATGTCACGTGGGGCAAAGTTCAAGTGCATTATGTGCGGAGGAACAACCCAGGAGGAATATATCAAACAGGAGTCTGTGGCAGGCAGAATGGGAAAAGTTCTGCTGGGCATTGTTGCAGAAGGTGAACGAGGTCGGCTTTATCTTTCCGGCGACATTGAGCAGCAGATGGCAGCAGACTGCGAAAAACCGAATACAGATTACCCGGAAGAATCCTTGCCCTATGACCCACGAAACATATGGTGTGTGAGTTATGGCCTGGATACATATGATAAGCTCTTTACCCCCCGCCAGCTCACTGCCCTGACCACCTTCTCCGACCTGGTGGCCGAGGCACAGGAAAAGGCCACAGCGGACGCAGTGGCCGCCGGGATGGTCAACGACTTCGTCCCTCTGGCGGACGGCGGCAGCGGAGCCACCGCGTATGGGCAGGCCGTGGGGGTGTATTTGGCGTTTATCATCAGCAAACTTGCGGATAGAGGTTCTTCCATTTGTGGTTGGGATTCCAGCCGAGAAGGGTTGCGTAATACTTTTGGGCGTCAGGCAATTCCTATGACATGGGATTATGCAGAGGGAAACCCATTTTCTAACTCCTCTGGCTGTTTTGACAATATGCTGGAATGGGTCTATAAGTGCATAGAAAAATTCCCGGCAGCTTGCGAAGCAGAAGCAAAGCAATTCGACGCTCAAAGCGACTGCGGTCTGCGGAACATCGCCATTTCCACCGATCCCCCTTATTATGACAATATAGGCTACGCCGATTTGTCAGACTTTTTTTATGTCTGGATGCGCCGTAGCCTGAAAAACACATACCCCGACCTGTTCCGCACCATGCTGGTGCCCAAGGCGGAGGAACTGATTGCTACCCCCTACCGCCACGAGGGGAGTACGGAAAAAGCCAAGGAATTTTTTGAGGACGGGATGCTGGCTACCTGCAAGCAGCTTTACAAGTACGCCAATGACGACATCCCCGTCACCATTTACTACGCCTATAAGCAGAGCGACACAGACGAAAGCAACCAGACCGCCTCCAGCGGCTGGGAGACCATGCTTTCCGCCATTATCCAGGCAGGGTTCGCCATCACCGGCACCTGGCCCATGCGGACGGAAATGGCCAATCGCTCTATTGCCAGCGGCACCAACGCCCTGGCCTCCTCCATCGTGCTGGTCTGCCGCAAGCGCAGCGAAACCGCCCGCACCTGCACCCGCCGGGATTTTGTGACCGCCCTGAAGCGGGAGCTGAAGCCCGCATTGCAAAAGCTCCAGCAGTCGAACATCGCCCCCGTTGACCTGGCCCAGTCCGCCATCGGCCCCGGCATCGGTGTGTTCAGCCGCTATAAAAAGGTGCTGGAGGCGGACGGCACGGAAATGACCGTCCGCAGTGCGCTGCAAATCATCAATCAGGAGCTGGACTTGTATTTCTCCGGCCAGGACAGCGCCATCGACAGCGACAGCCGCTTCTGCGTGGAGCTGTTCACTCAATATGCCTTCAACACCGTGAAATTCGGGGACGCGGACATCCTGGCCCGTGCCAAGGGGACGTCCGTGGCCCGGCTGGCGGGGAAGGACATCGTCCACGCCGCCAAGGGAGAGGTGCGCCTCCTGGAGCGGAGCGAGCTGCCGGAGGAAGTGGATGACAAGGAGCAGAACATCTGGCTGCTGACCCAGCAGCTCACCCGTGCCATGGAGGTGGGCGGCATCCAGCGCTGCGCGGAAATCGTGAAGGATATATTCGGCAGCAACGGGGAGGAGGCCAAAAATCTGGCCTATCGTCTCTATTCCATTTGCGAGCGCAAAAACTGGGCACAGGAGGCCTATGCCTATAACGCCCTGGTCGTGGCCTGGCCGGAAATCCAAAGCCGTGCCGCCCAGCTCCAGGCGGCCCCAACGGAGCAGATGACCATGTTTTAAGATGGGGATGCTGTCGAAGAATTCATGAGCAAAAAGCGGTTTATGTGCCACAAATAGAGAAATTTTTTGAATTTGTGGCACATAAATGATATTAGGGAGAGACAGTGGGGCTGAGAATGTATATAAAACGAGAACGCTATCTGGAAAAAATCAGACCTTTTTATGAGGTGGATCTCATAAAGGTGCTGGCCGGCGTCAGGCGTTGCGGGAAATCCATCCTATTAGGCCAGATCGAGGACGAATTCCGTGAAAAAGGGATCGATGACGATCATATTATCAATATCAATTTTGAAAATGTAGAATTTGAAAAGATACGCACCTACGAGAAGCTGAACAAATATGTGCAGTCTAAAATCCGGGACGATGGCAGATATTATATCTTCCTGGATGAAATCCAGCATGTGCGGAGCTTTGAAAAAGTGCTGGCATCCTTCCGGGCCACGCTGAACTGCTCAATCTTTATTACCGGCAGCAATTCAAAGCTGCTCTCCGGCAAGATGGCGACGCTTCTGGTAGGGAGATGTGTGGAATTCCGGATCATGCCGTTCTCCTTCAAAGAGGCATATGAGTATGTCGGACTGAATGGAAATAACGTTTCCGCAGATGAGTTTATCTTTGATTATATGAACTGGGGCGGTATGCCGCTGCGGTTCTCCTTCAGCAGAGAAAGCGACATTAAGACCTATTTGGAGCAGACCTATAACGGCATCGTGGAAAAGGACATTGCGACGGAACGCTCCAAGATAAACCGCGAAAAATTTATAAAAGTGGCCGGTTATGTGATGGCAAACGCCGGAAAGGAATTTTCCGGCACGAGTATTGAGGCATATTTTGAAAATACGAATCACGAGTCACTGGACAGGAAAACGATCTACCGGTATCTGGAAAAGATGGAAAAAGCCTGCCTGATCAACCGGGTGAAGCGCTTTAATATTGTCGGGAAACAGGCCATGGCGTATGTAGAGAAACAATACGCTGTAGATGTAGGGTTTCGGATGCTGAACACCAACCTGGTGAATTTTGAGGACACTTTCTTTCTGGAAAATATTATTTACAACGAGCTGATCTCCCGCGGTTATCAGGTTTTTACAGGGAAAACATATAAAGGCGAAGTGGATTTTGTCGTGATAGACGGGAGAAAAAAATGTTTTATTCAGGTCTGCTACTACCTGCATAGCCAGCAGACCATCGAACGGGAATTCGGAGCATTTAAGCCGATTCAGGATGCGTCTCCGAAATATGTTTTGTCGCTGGATCGTTTTGATTATTCCCGTGATGGCGTGCAACACATCAATATCGTGGATTTTTTGTTGGAGAAGAAGGATATTGCTCTGACATGAGCCACAAATTCAAAAAAATTCTTGATTTGTGGCACATAAATTGAACACGCAACAGATGAAGGAGGAAAATACAATGCCTCAGAACGTCGAGCTTGTACAAAAGGGATTTCGCATTCTTCATCCCTACCTGGCGGGGTATATTGGCCAGGAAATGAGCAGTGCATATGGCAACGCGTGGTGGCAGGAAGTGCTGTATACGTTGGGAGAAAAAGCACGCGATTTGCCGGAGACAGATGACTATGGCACACAGGTGGATTCCCTGGATATTGCCAACTGCCTGCGGCTGATCGACTGGAAGTGGAATGACATCTTCCGCAAAAAGCTTTCCATCGACTACCGCACCTGGTCGAAGGAATTGATGGGCGTTCGCAACAAGGTGGCGCACATCGGCGGGAGCGATTACCCCCGTGACGATGCCTGGCGGGCGCTGGACACCATGTCCCGGCTCTGCGAGGCGTTTGACGATGACGCTGCGGAGGAGATTCGCACCCTGGCCAGAACGCTGCTGTATGGCTCCGCAGAAGGCTCCAAAGCGGCGACTTCTGTGCAGGAGGGCGCTGCCGATGCATCTGCCAAAAAAGCCACCAGCGAAGGAGTCATGACCCGCGAAAGCAAACTCCCCAGCTGGCGTACCATCATGGAGCCTCATCCCGATGTGGCCCAGGGCAGATATAAAAATGCGGAGTTTGCCGCGAATCTGGCCCAGGTGGCCAAGGGAGAAGGGGCCTTTGAGTACCGTGACCCGGTGGAGTTCTTTGCCAGAACCTATGTGACCGAGGGCATGAAGGGGCTTCTGGTGCAGGCCATCAAGCGGGTATCCGGCCAGGACGGTGAGCCGGTCATTCAGCTGAAGACTGCCTTTGGCGGCGGCAAGACACATAGTATGCTGGCGCTCTACCATCTGCTGCGGGGCAAGGTGCCCGCCAGCAAGCTGGCCGGTGTGCAGCCTGTTCTTGATGAGGCAGGCATCACTGAGCCGGTAAAGGCCAATGTGGCCGCGCTGGTGGGAACGGCGCTCAATCCGGCGAAAATCCGTCGCCCTCAGGATATGCCCGGCATTACTATCAATACTCTATGGGGCGAGATGGCCTACCAACTGGCGAAAGCCGCTGAGAGGCCGGAACTGTACGACTATGTGAAAGAGGCGGACAAAAAGGGGGTTGCCCCCGGACATGAGGCTCTGCGGCAGCTCTTTGATGACTGCGGACCTTGTCTGATTCTGATGGACGAGCTTGTGGCCTACGCTAAGACGATTTATGGGGTCAACGGTCTGCCTGCCGGGTCTTTTGATAATTTTGTCAGTTTTATCCAGCAAATCACGGAGGCTGCCAGCATCAGTAAGGACAGCCTGGTGGTGGCGTCTATCCCTGAGTCTGACATTGAAATCGGCGGTGAGGCCGGTTCCCTGGCACTGGAGGCCATTGAACACACCTTTGGCCGGATGGAATCCATCTGGAAGCCGGTGGCCGCCACAGAGGGGTTTGAGGTGGTTCGCCGTCGTCTGTTCCTGGATTGCAAAGACCCCGCCGCAAGAGATGCGGTATGCGAGGCGTTCAGCCAGATGTATCGGGATAATCCCTCCGATTTTCCGGTGCAGGCCCGTGAGGTGGAGTACAAGGAACGCATGATCTCCTGCTATCCCATCCATCCGGAGGTGTTCGACCACCTATACGAGGAATGGTCTACACTGGAACGTTTTCAGCGCACCAGAGGCGTTCTGCGCCTTATGGCGGCGGTCATCCATGAGCTGTGGATGAACAACGATGCCAGCCCCATGATTATGGCCGGCTCTCTGCCTATGGATGTGCCGACTGTCCGCGACGAGCTGACCCGTTATCTGTCCGAGGAATGGAATGGCATTGTGGATAAGGAAGTGGACGGCAAGAAGTCTGTGCCGTACCAGAAGGATAAAACGATGCCCCGTTATGCTTCCCTGATGGCATCCCGAAGACTTGCCAGAACCATTTTCCTCGGCAGCGCACCCACGAATCGCACACAGTCTGCCCGTGGCATTGAGGCCGCCCGCATCCGGCTTGGTACGGTGCAGCCAGAGGAAAACATCGCGGTATTCAACGACGCGCTCAACACGCTCCAGGGCAGCCTTTCCTATCTCTATGCAAGCCCCGGCGGCGATCATTTTTGGTATGATACCCGCCCGACCCTTCGCAAAACCATGGAAGACCGAGCCTCCCAGTTTGCGAACGCCGATGTGGAATTTGAGGTTGAGCGCAGGCTGAAGGAGTGGCGCAGGGAGGCGCCCTTTGCCGGGCTGCACATCTGTCCCGCATCCTCTCTGGATGTGCCGGATGAAAAGGCGGTTCGGCTGGTTATCCTTGACCCGCAAAAGACGCACCGGCCCAATACCGGGAAAAGCGCAGCCATTGCGGAGTGTGAGAATATTCTGAATAACCGGGGAACCTCTCCGCGCATTTATCGGAATATGCTGGTGTTCCTGGCTCCTGACCAGTCTGTCATGGCCTCACTTATGACGGAAGTGCGGCGTTGGCTGGCCTGGCGTTCTATCCAGGAAGACAAAATTGAGCTGAATCTGGATGCGATCCAGAATAAGGAGACAGAGACCAATCTGGCGCGGTGCAATGACACAGTGAATCTGCGCCTGAAGGAAACATACTGCTGGGTGCTGGCCCCTTATATGGATCTGGAGGCCAACGACCATGTGATACATTGGGATGAGGACAATATTCGCGGCGGCAATGAGACGCCCATCACCAAGGTTCGGCAAAAGCTGGAGGCGAATGACGCGCTGATCTCTCATTGGGCGCCGGCGCTGCTGCTCATGAAGCTGGATGAGCTTCTCTGGCGAGATGGAAATGACATTCAAATCAAAAAGCTGTGGGAGAATTTCTGCACCTATTGCTATCTGCCCAGGCTTGCGTCTTTCTCCGTCCTGACGGAGTGCATACTTGCCGGTGTCAGCAGTGATGAATATTTTGCCTATGCGGAGGGAATCAGCAATGACCGCTATATTGAGCTGAAATATCAGACCTATCTGCCGACCATAAACGAATATGGCTATCTTGTGAGGCTGCCGGTGGCGATGAAGCAAATCATTGCGGATCAGGCAAAGAAGCCGGATACGCCTGTGCCGCCGCAGGAAAATAACAACACAGGCAGTTCATGGCAGAGCACGGGACATCAGACTGCAAACCGAAGCGCTGCTGTTACGGCTTCCACGCCTGCGCCTGGGCCGGCGAAGCCGCAGAATACGCGATTCTTTCTGTCCACGCAGTTGGACACGACCCGCATCAACAAAGACGTGAATAACCTGGTGCAGGAGGTAATCAATCAGCTCGCCGGCGTGGACGGTGCGAAGGTAGAAATCACGCTGGAAGTAAACGCCGAGCTGCCTAATGGCGCCCCCGTACCCATTGTGCGAAGCGTAACAGAAAACTGCCATACGCTGAAGGTTAAGGATTTTGGGTTCAGCGAATGATATATAGCTAATCCCCTGGTGACTCCCGTATGGGTGCTTGCCAGGGGATTTCTATGCATTGGGATCCGGGGGGGTTAAATTTCATTGAAAAGTGTAGTTCAAGCGGATGAACTATATATGAAACTGATGTTTATTTGCCCGGTTTGTGATCAGCCATCTACTGTTGAAGATTGGGGGCTGAGATAACCAGGTTATGTCTCTATTTGGAAAATGATAAAGAGGTGCCAGCATACAGTAAGCTGGCTCCTCTTTTCCAGCCTCCAGGAAGAACGTAGGTCGAGCTGACAGGCTGTAGGAAGTCAGGCAGGCGTCGTCTCTCGGTTCCGTTTCCTTTGAAGTAGTAGCATACCTGTAGAATGCCCGATGCAGGCTGCAGTAATGATAACTATTTCTCAATGTTATAGGAGGTTACGTCTATTTTCATAATTTTATAATTTGAAAAAAATATTTATTATATATTATAAAAAAGCTTTGGAAGTAGACGTAACATACGTAACCTGTCTGGTCTATCTCCAGCTACATTCCCATGAGGGATGAGGCTGGAAAAGACCAGGAGCATATCTAGGATGAGAGGTCACTAAAAATGATCCTACGGTTCACCTGGCCCTGCTTCCACCAGCCACCATAGAGGGCAGTAAAAATTAGCTGAAGGGCTGCGGAAAACCAGACGTGTAATTTCACGCACACCTACTTCAGTTGGTGATTGCCACATCTAGCTGCTTTGATGATTGCCTACATACTCAGGAGATTTGCAATCTTCTGCTCTTTGACCAAAGACTTTTTCATATGTCTGAAAAGCTTTTTCGGAGCTTTTGATATTGCCTGCGAAACGCCTCTTGAAAATAATCAAGGCGGCAACGTAGCATAGAAACGTTGCCGCCTGAAATTAGATTAATTAGATTATGCAGCCAGCCGCAGACCTAACCAGGTTTTCTTGTTATGCGGTTTCACCTGCTGAAACTTCAGCGCAGTCATCGCCTGGGAAAACTCAACTTCGCGATGTTTGAATTCGCCTGTATCTTGCGCCCATTCACAATATGCATCGTACAGTTTCCGCGCTTCTACCCTTGCATTGGGATCCAATACGCAGCAATCATCAACGAAATTCGCGATCCAGTTTTCCTGCTTGCGATACGCATCCATAGCTTCGAGCACTTCATCGGGTTCGTGCAACTTGTAATTGTCGACCTTGAAGGCAATGGCGCCGATCAGAAGCCAAGATAGAATGGCGCCTCCACAATTTGCAATCAACTGCTCTGAATATGCCGGGATGGATTCGCTTACAGGAATCTCTGCCGGAAAAGGTATTACGCGTACGCGCCGCCAGGTACCGTTGTCTGTGGAGATGACACGAGGAAGATAGTTTGTTTGCACAATAAGCGTGTGAGACGGTTGAACTGTCTCCGGCTGCCGATACTTTTCCTCAATTACCATCGGGCCGGTAGATGCAATGTGTTTAATAGTTGCTGATGACAGATATTGAAAATTCTCAAGTTCTCCGGTGGCTACAAAGCGTTTACCACGCAGTGTTGCAAGGGATGCGCCCCGATTTTGCCGTTCAGTTGTAATGGTTTTTACGTCGATCGCACCTGCGTAATCGCCTAAGCATCCGGTGATTGCCTCGATAAAAGTACTTTTCCCGTTTCTACCAGATCCGTATGCAAAGAAAAAGAGTTCCTCAAAAACCTTTCCGTACAGGCTCATTCCCATACCTCGCTGAAGGTAGTTTTGCAGCGCGAGGTTATTGTTTGTAATTTTAGCTAAAAATCTATGCCATTCTTGGATGCCTTCATCACTGAGCGAGACAGCAGTAATCTTGGTACAATAGGCGGTTCTGTCGTGTTCGCGCATTTCGCCGGTTCGCACATCGATAATGCCGGCGGGGGTGTTTAAATCGAAGGGGTTTGCATCCAACTGTGCAGCAGTCACTACAAATTCAGGTTTTGCCAGTTCCACCATGTTCTTTATGTGAGCGCCGTTTCGTGTTGTGGTGGCGTGCCGCAGGAAGAGGTTTGCTTTTTTTGCCTTTGCCTCCATTATGTTTTGAACGCTTATAGATATGCTATTGTTACTCTTTGCAAGCTCAAGAGCCTGCCGGGCGTTGGTATAGTTTTCCCGTGCGATATTGAGCATATTATAGGACATCTCCGTAGCACATCGCATAGCTACATGATTATCTCGATCCCATATCTTTCCATTCCAGTGCAACCAGCCTAGGCCGTCGACGTAAATTAGTTCATTTCGATAGATTTCGGCAAACAGCTTGGCATTTCCGGCGTCGGTAAAATCGTTAGGAACAAAAGAGCTGGGGCTCGAATTGGAGTCATTAGTGCTGGTGGTATCCCGAAGATAGCGATCAGCCTGGCTTCCAATCTTTTTAGGATCCAGCGAGTCAGGCGTGGGCACCTTGTCATATCCCATCACATTATCCTGTCCCAAATCGTTGTCGCTGGGGCAGGAGACTTCTTCTTTATCTTTGAGTATATCCATGTTATGATTCTCCTTTGTATAGAGTATTTTGTTACCGTTCGTAGGCACATTTTTCACCGCCCAACAGTGCTGCGCGTGTTGTGTTGTCCATATGTAGTGCGTCGGCAATTGTGCGAAGCTCCGAACCTCGAAACTCGGACTCACCACGCATGCGACGGCCAAGACTGGACGGGTCAAGACCGACTTTTTCAGCCAGATCACGCTGATTTAGGCCATTCACAGCCATTGCGATCCTGATCAGCTTTGTTATACGTTCGATTGTTGCCTTTTCCTTCTGGGCTTGACGCTGGGTGCTGGTAAGCGCTACTGTGGGCATTTCTTGTTACCCCCTTTGTTCCAATGTTATGTGGAATTATTTTTGTCACATCAATTGTAAACCTAAACGACGAATTTGTCAATGGTTCGTTTCAAAATTTAAAAAAATATCCCGAATTTAGGACATTCTAAGTATTTGCACGTCGAAAAAATGGTTGACTTTCCCTCGAAATTGATAGTATAATAATTAAGCAATGGTAGTGCTAGAACAAAGTCTGGCAATCAGCCGATACACAGTGTTGGAGCCGAAATGGCAAGGTCAGTTTTAAGCGTAGGCAACGGGGCGTGAGAGCCGCAATACGAAAGCGTGAAGCGATTCGGCCCCGTAAGTATAAAGAACGGAAGTCGATGTGTTCCGCTTCACTGCAGACAGTAGTGTACATGAAATATCCAGAAAGGAGTGTCGATCTACTCGACTAATGAAAATGAACTACTTAAAACAGCTTAGAAAAGACGCTGGACTTTCACAAGAAGATGTAGCCAAGAGTTTAGGGGTTTCCAGGCAGACTTATTGCAATTACGAAAATGGAGTTCGAAAAATGAGTCCGGCAATGCTACTGAGAGTAAGTAACTTTTATAATATATCAACGGATGATCTATTGCGAGGCTCTGACCAAACAGAACCGATAGACATAGGCGAAACATATATATACATTTCTAAAACTAGACCATTGTCGAGAAGTACCCGTATTCCAGTTTTGGAAAGTGTTTCAGCGAGTACATCTCTAGAGGCAGTGGAGAATAAGGATGTTCTCGAATGGGTAGAGATCCCGATTGGGATGACAAGTGAAGGACAAAAATATTTTGCTCTGAAAGTCAAGGATGACACTATGTTCCCTGAGTATATGGTTGGAGACACAGTTATCGTATTGCAACAGTCCTGGTGTGATAATGTGGAAGATTGCGTTGTATGTGCAAACGAATCTAATGGTGTGATAGTCACTGTGCGACTGAATGCAGACGGAGGGATGACACTCACAACAAAGAACTCCAGGTACCCACCACAAACGTTCTCTCAGCAGCAAGTTTCGGACTACCCTGTTAGAATAATGGGCGTGGTTGTGGAGATTAGGAGACGAATTAAACCAATAAACACCGGGAAGAAACCTTATATTCAGCACAAACAAAAAAGCCGCCCTTAGCGTTACTAGCGCTGGAGACGGCAGAACATAAAAGAGAGCTAAGCCAAAAACCCCTTTGTGCCCGTATGATAACACATATGCGATGGGCTCAAGAAGAAAGGAGTAGTCTGTGAAAATTCCAAAGGCAACACAATCATCAGACGGGACATGGGTTATACAACTCCGAATAGATGGGAAGAGCCTATATGTAAGGGCCGACACGGAAGCAAAGGTGCAAGCGAAAGCTTTGGCGATTAAGAGCGGACTGATCGAGGCCCACAAAACCAAACAGGAAAAAACGTTGGGGCAGATGATCGACGAATACATTGAGGCACGTACCAATGTGCTGTCACCTGCGACAATTACCGGCTATCGAAAGATTCGCAGAACCAGATTCCTGATATATATGGATCGAACGCCAGACAAAATTAATTGGCAGTCTGCGATTAATTTGGAAGCTAAGTCAGTTTCGTCCAAAACACTGAAAAATTCCTGGGGGCTTATAAACGCGGTACTCCGGGACAATGAAATCTCTGTTAATGTGACGCTGCCTCCCGTGGAAAAGCACCCACAAACTTGGCTTACGCCAGAACAAATCCCTGTTTTTATTAAGGCAGTCCAAGATAAGCCATGCGAGCTAGCGGCTCTGCTGGGTTTGTGTTCCTTGCGCCGCTCGGAGATAGTTGCATTGAATTGGCAGGATGTTAACTTGCAGAAGAAGACTGTTTATGTCCATGCTGCCGTCGTGCCTACAGACGAGGGATTGGTTCGAAAGTCAACGAAAACGACTGGCTCTACACG